>Ga0210402_10003864_pt1 | contig 13876 bp, 13 predicted proteins | sample IncBWC7MmetaG_FD_161055 | JGI IMG/M metagenome (GOLD analysis project Ga0210402, IMG submission 161055) | Forest soil microbial communities from Barre Woods Harvard Forest LTER site, Petersham, Massachusetts, United States - Inc-BW-C-7-M | ecosystem: Environmental > Terrestrial > Soil >...
GTGATTTCCACGCTCCGGCTGCCGCGAATCCCGACCGTCACCGGCACGCGCTCGATCCTGTCATTGGTAACCACCTGAACCGCAGTCCCTGCCACCGCTTCCGCCGGGACGACGAGCGCCGACGGCTTTTCGCGAAAGATGACGTTGGCTTCGACCGACATGCCGATCCGCAGCGGCGTATCCGGCGGCAGCAGCAGATAGACCCTGAACGTCTTTCGGGTCGGATCGCCCTTGGGCGTGATCTGGGAGACGGTTGCGCGAAGGGTCTGTCCCGAAAACGCCTCGCTGCGCAAAAAGGCCTTCTGCCCGACGGCGATCCGGTTGATCTCCTCTTCATTGACCTCGGCGACGACCTGCATCGGCGTCGGCGGACCGACCCAGAACAGCACGTCCGTGGGGCCCGCGATTTCGCCCACTTCTCCATCGCGCCGCAGCACCATGCCGTCGAGCGGCGCCCGCAGCACCAGCGAGTCGATCCGCACCTTCTGGGCCGCGATGCGCGTCTTGGATTCCTCGAACTGGGTCCAGCGCTGCTCGTACTCGGTCTGCGCGGCGTCGCTCTTGCCGCGGTCTTTCTCGGCCCGATCGAGATCACGCTGCGCCTGCTGATTGGTCACTTCCAGCTCGCGAAGCGCGCTGCGCTCTTCGGCGTCGTCCTGGCGGCCGAGAACCTGGCCCGCCTTGACGTTCTGGCCCTCGCAGCTGCACAACTCGACAAGCCGGCGCCGCTGCAGCGGCACCACCTTGGCCCATCGCTGCGGTTCGACCGTCCCGGTCCCGTAGATCGCTTCAGAAACGGGCGCGACCGTCACGATGCTGGTCGTCACGGTCTGAACGTTGAAATAATTGGTGTAGATATAGTAGCCGCCGCCCGCCGCGATCAGCAGCACCACGATTCCCAATATGCGCCAGATCGTCATCGCAATCTCTACAAACTGAAAGCCAAATTTTTAAAAACCGAATCTCTTGCGGATCCCCTGCGGCACCTGATCGAGCAGGCTATCGATGTCGTTTTTCTTGGTGGTCTTGCCGGGCGAGTCCGACGCGGCGGCGAGGTCATCGGAATTGGCGCTGGAAGCGGCGTTGGTCTTGGCCGGCGGCTGCGTGTTCGAGACCGCCGGCGGCGGGGGCGGCGCGGCTGCGGCCGTCGGCGCGGGCTGCGCCTGGTAGACGCGCGACGTATCGGCGGGAGGGGGCGGCTGCTGCGGCGGCGCGTTTGAAACAGGGCGCCAGCGGCCCGCCTCGGCGCGGGCGCGGCTGACCTCGTCGGGCGTCATCTTGCTCTCAAGCACGCCCAGCAATTGGCGGGAGCCATTGCGGAACTCTTCCACCTTGGTCGCCGAGTTCACGATATAGGCGTATTGATAGGCCTTGACGTTGTCCTTCTCCACCCCGCGCCCGATCGCATAGAGGCCGCCGACGATCAGCATTGCGTGCGAGTGGCCCTGGTCGGCGGCGCGGGCGAACCAGCGGAAAGCTTCCTCGTCCGAACGGGGGACGCCGACGCCGGCGGAATAGAGTGCAGCTACGTAGAACTGCGCATCGTCGTCGCCCGAGCGCGCCGCCTGCAAATAGCGGTTGGCCATATCCCGATCGGACGCGGGGTCCGCGTTGGCGGCGCCGGACAGCGCCAGCAGCATCGCGCAGCAAAAGATTGCCGAAAACGCACGCTTCATGAAAATGGCCTGAACGTCTGATATGAAAATATTGAAGCCGTTCATCGACTTCGCCCCAATTTATCAACGCCTCTCAGAATTGTATATGCGCCTCGTCGTCCCGGGTTCGCAGTGACCGGTCATTCCGCGCGCCGCGCCGAATGTATCCCCCACGCGCTGACGCGCCCTGCGCCAGAGCATGATCCGGAAAAAGCCTGCCCCGCAATTGTTGCGGGGCGCGTAGCGGTTTTCCGAAAAGATCATGCTCCATCAAGAACCTAGGGCGCCATAAATCCCCATCGCCGTTCTAGCGCCGATTTGCGACAGGCGCACGGCTGTCCCGCAGCCGCTCAACATGCGACTATCCATCAATACGATTTGGGCTTTCAAATGTCTGAGACGTCGCTCACACTTCGGGCGGCTATTTGCTCGCCCGAGGGCCGGTCAGATCAGCGAAGGCATGGAAAGGGATTAGTCTGATACCGTCAGCGCGTGCACCGAGAACATCCTGTTGTCGTCGGTCCAGGATTCCCGCACCTTCCAGCCCGAGCCACACGCCAGGGCGGCGAAACGCTCGACGCTATATTTGTAGCTGTTCTCGGTGTGAATGCTTTCGCCGGGCCGGAATGCGAAGCTCGTGCCGAGCATGCGAACGGTCTGCGTCTTCTTGCTGATCAGATGCATCTCGATGCGATGCCGCTCGCGGTTGTAGATCGCGCGATGGGTGAAGGCCGAGATGTCGAAATTGCCGCCGAGCTCGCGGTTGATCCGCACCAGCACATTGAGATTGAAGCGCGCGGTGACGCCCGCTCGGTCGTTATAGGCGTCGTAGAGCACACGCTCGTCCTTTTCGAGATCGGCGCCGATGATCATCTGCGCGCCTTGTCCCAGAATATCACGTGCGCTGCGCAGGAAGCGGCAGGCTTCATGCGGCTCGAAATTTCCGATCGTCGATCCCGGAAAGAAGCCGACTTTCGGCGAGCCCGCGATCTCGTCCGGCAGCTTGAACGGCGCGGTGAAGTCGGCGGCCACAGGATGCACTGCAAGCGCGGGAAAATCCTTGCGCAGGGCGCCGGCCTGCGCGTTCAGGAAGTCGCCGGAAATATCGACCGGCACATAGGCCGTGAATGCGCTGCTCTCGAGCAGGAGCCGCACCTTGGTGGTGGCGCCGGCGCCGAATTCGACAAGCGCGGCATTGCTCGGGATGAGGCTTGCGATCTCGCTGCCGCGCTCGCGCAGGATCTTCAGCTCGGTCCGGGTCGGATAATATTCCGGCAGGCGGGTGATCGCCTCGAACAGCTCGGAGCCCGTGGCATCATAGAAATATTTTGGCGATAGACGTTTCGGATGTTGCGACAGATCGTCGATCGCATCGCGCGCGAAGGCTGAGGTCTGCTCGTCGGGAAGATGCGCGTGGGCCAAAGCGGGAGCGTGCGTACTCATGATACTAAACTCCTGGACGCGCGTCCTGCGCGCTTGAATGGCTTGCTGAAAGATCAGACGGTGTAGTCGGCGAGGCGTAGGCCGGTGAATTGCCAGCGGTGGTGCGGGTAAAAGAAGTTGCGATAGGTGATACGGCTGTGTCCGTCCGGAGTTGCCAGCGATGAGCCCCGCAAGACGAGCTGATTGACCATGAACTTGCCGTTATATTCGCCAAGCGCGCCTTCGATGGCGCGATAGCCGGGGTAGGGCGAATAGGCGCTGCGAGTCCATTGCCAGACGATGCCGAAGGCGTCGTTGAGATGATTGCCACGCGCGGCCACTTCCCATTCCATTTCGGTCGGCAAATGCTTGCCGCTCCAGCGCGCAAACGCGTCCGCCTCGTAATAGCTGACATGGCACACCGGGGCTTGCGGATCGATCGGCTGCAGGCCGCCAAGCGTCATGATCTGCCATTCGCCATCGACCTCGCGCCAGTGGCCGGGCGCCTGCCATTGCTCATTGCTGACCACGGCAAAGCCGTCCATCAGCCACAGCGTCGGCGTCCGATAGCCGCCGTCTTTGATGAAGGCGACCCATTCGGCATTGGTGACGAGGTTGCGCGCCAGCCTGACCGGGCCGACCAGCGCCCGATGTGCCGGCGTCTCATTGTCGAAATGGAAGCTGTCGCCGCCGTGGCCGATGCTGTGAATGCCCTCGTTGAGCGTGATCCATTCCTCGCCGCCACGCGCCGGGCCCGGAAAGCGCCACGCCCGGTCATAAGCAGGTGAGATTGGATTCTGCGCGAAGGCGTGCAGGATGTCGGTCAGCATCAATTCCTGGTGCTGCTGTTCATGGTTGAGGCCGACTTCGACCAGGGGAGCTATTCGTCTCAGTACATCCTCGCTCGCCGACTGGAAGAATTTCACCAATGACGCATCGACATGCCGGCGATAGGCGGTGATCTCATCGGCGCCGGGACGGGTGATATGGCCGCGCTGATGGCGGGCGTGCCGGGGGCCGGCGCTGACATAATAGGAGTTGAACAGAAAGGCATAGTCCGGATGGAATGGCACATAACCCGGGCAATGCTCGCCGAGCAGAAACTGCTCGAAGAACCAGGTGGTGTGGGCGCGATGCCATTTCGCGGGGCTTGCATCAGGCATCGACTGGATGAGCTGATCTTCCGCGCTCAAGGGCGCGGCGCGGCGCTCTGTCTCGTCACGGACAGCAAGAAAGGCCTCTGCCAGGTTCTGGGCGAGGCCGCCGGAATCGGAAAAAAGTGAGGGATGAGCGGGGCGGAGCGCGGCCGCGGCGGTGGCTTGTTTCGTCACAGGACTCTCCGGTCTCAGGGGTGAGAACGTTGCGCTTGCCAACTGGTTCCCAACAAGCCTGTCCTAGATAGGCCTTGCAATCCGGGAAAAAAGCCTCCTCGGACTATGATATTGTCATGGTTGGATTATCAGCCGTCCGGCCCGGCCTTTGCATGCTCTGGTAATTGGCATTTTACTATGGAAGTCCAACGGTTTGCGCTACATATAGGGTAGTGATTGGATTCACGGGCTGGGGCCGGCAGAAGGGCTTGCCTCAAAAGAAAGCAGAGAAACAGAAATGAGCATCAAGCAATTCATCGACAATGAAGTGAAGTCGAACGACGTCGTGTTGTTCATGAAGGGGACGCCGCAATTTCCGCAATGCGGATTCTCCGGGCAGGTCGTGCAGATCCTCGACCATGTCGGCGTCAGCTACAAAGGCCTGAACGTGCTTGAATCGGCCGAGCTGCGCGACGGCATCAAGGTCTATTCGAACTGGCCGACCATTCCGCAGCTCTACGTCAAGGGCGAGTTCGTCGGCGGTTGCGATATCATCCGCGAGATGTTCCAGGCCGGCGAGCTGCAGCAGCTCTTTGCCGACAAGGGCGTCCCGGTCGACACGGCGGTCTGAACTTGGTTACGCGCCAGATCGGCACGGCGCAGCTCGAAGTTATCGTTGCTGACATCACCACGCTGAGCGTTGACGCCATCGTCAACGCTGCGAACAGCTCCCTTCTCGGTGGCGGCGGTGTCGACGGCGCTATCCATCGCGCCGCTGGTCCGGAGCTGCTTGAAGAATGCCGCACCCTTGGCGGTTGCGATACCGGCGGCGCAAAAATCACCAGAGGATATCGGTTATCGGCGCGACATGTGATTCATGCCGTCGGACCTGTGTGGCAGGGCGGAGATCGCGGCGAGGACGAGCTGTTGGCCTCCTGCTATCGCCGCGCCATCGAGCTCTGCCGGCTGCACACGCTCACCTCTGTCGCCTTTCCTGCCATCTCCACAGGCATCTATCGCTTTCCCGCCGACCGCGCGGCCGATATCGCGGTATCGACGACGGTGGACCTGCTGCCGGCGGTACCTTCGCTTGGCCGCGTGATCTTCTGCTGCTTTTCCCACGACAGCGCTCGCCTTCATGAACAGGCGATGGCGCGACTCTAGCCACCCTTGTCCCAACCAGAGCGGCCGCTACACTCCTGCGGAAGATTTATCCGGGAGGGGAGATGAGCAGATTTCATAAATTGCGGTTGCTGGCCTGTGGCGTGCTGCTGGCGGCAGCCCTATCGGTGCCGGTCCGTGCCGAGGGCACCTATAACCTTCCGCCGGGCGCGCATTTCAATCCGGACAAGCTCGCGCGCGTCGGCGATTATCTGCGCGACCAGGTCGCGACCGGAAAAATTCCCGGCGCGATCCTGCTGATCCAGCAGCATGGCAAGCCCGTCTATCACGAGTTCTTCGGCGTGCAGGATGTCGTCTCCCAAAGGCCGATGACGGATCAGACCATCTTCCGCCTGTTCTCGATGACCAAGGCGATCACCGCCGTCCCCGCGATAATGTTGCTGAACGAGGGCAAGTTCTCGCTCGACGATCCGATCGCCAAATACATTCCTTCCTTCGCCGATGTGAAGGTCGGCGTGGAAAAGATCGGCCCGGATGGCGCCAAGACGCTCGAACTAGTGCCGCCACGGCGGCCGCCGACCGTCCTCGACCTGATGCGCCACACGTCGGGTATCACATACGGCTTCTATGGCGACAGCCTGGTGCGCAAGGCCTATGCGGCCGCCAATATCTATGGCGGCGATTTCGACCTTGCCGAATTCGCCGAGCGGATCGCCAGACTGCCGCTGCAGGATCAGCCTGGAACGCTCTGGGAGTACGGTCATTCGACGGACGTCCTGGCGCGGATCATGGAAATCGTGTCCGGAAAATCTCTCCTTGAGGTCGAGCGGGAGAAGCTGCTCGATCCGCTCGGCATGACGGATACCCGCTTCTTCGTCACCGATCCGGAGAAGCAGAAGCTGCTGGCGCAGCCGATGCCCAATGATAGCGATTTCCGCGTCGGCCGCGACAACAGGCCCGATGTTCCGAAGAAATGGGAATCCGCCAGCGGCGGCATGGTCACCACCATGGCCGATTTCGCGCGCTTTGCGCAGATGCTGCTCAACGGCGGCACGTTCGAGGGCAAGACCTATCTGAACCCCAAGGCTTTCGCACTGCTGACAACCGATCAGATGGGTCCCGGTGCGGGCATCGGCCGCGACGTCTTCTATTTCCCGGGCGATGGTTTTGGCTTCGGGCTCGGTCTTGCGGTGCGTACCAATCCCGGCCTTGTTAATCCTCCGCCGCCCGGTTCGCTCGGCGAGTTGAAATGGGATGGCGCCAGCGGCTGCTATTTCGTCATCGATCGCAAGCAGGACATGTTTTTCGTGCTGCTGGAGCAAACCCCGTCGGAACGCCAGAAGATCCAGCCGGCCCTGAAGAAGCTGATCTATGAGGCGATGGAGAACTGACAGCCGCATGCCGTTGCGGTGGGCGGCGATTGTCGCACTCGCGCTGCTTGGCACGACCGCCGTCGCGCCGGCCTCCGCGCGCGCGGAAACGCCGTTTGCCGTTGCGTCCGGTTTCTCGCAAGAGAAGCTGAAACGCGTCGGCGATTATTTTCGCAACGAGATCACGACCGGCAAGATCCCCGGCGCGGTCGTGCTGATCCAGCAGCACGGCAAGCCGGTCTTTTTCGAGAGCTTCGGCGTGCGTGACGTCGCGACAAAGGCGGCGATGACGCAAGACACGATTTTCCGCCTTTATTCGATGTCGAAGCCGGTGACATCGGTCGCCGCGATGATGCTGGTCGATGACGGCAGGCTTGCGCTTGACGATCCGCTCGCAAAATACATCCCGGCCTTCGCCGACGTGAAAGTCGCCGTCAAGGCGCGGGGAGAGGACGGAAAGCCGATGCTGACAAGCGAGCCGCTCAAGCGGCCGATCACCATCGAAGATCTGTTGCGCCACACCTCGGGCATCACTTACGGTTTCTACGGCGACGACGCGGTGCGCAAGCTCTATGCGGATTCCGACCTGTTCGCGGGCGATGTCGACAACGCCGAATTCGTCGAGCGTCTGGCCAAATTGCCGCTCTCCGAACAGCCGGGGACGGTGTGGGATTACGGCCACTCGACCGATGTTCTGGGCCGCGTCATCGAGGTGGTGTCGGGGAAATCGCTGTTCGCATTCGAGAAGGAGCGGCTGCTCGATCCGCTGGGCATGCGCGACACCGCCTTTCATCTTGCCGACAACGCTCAGCGAGCGCGCGTCGCCGAGCCGTTGCCGGAGGACCGCTTCACCCGCCCGGTGGCAGGGCTCACCGATCCGATCCTGCCGCGGCGCTGGGAATCCGGCGGGGCCGGCATGATCGGCACGATCGGAGATTATGCACGGTTCGCGCAGATGCTCCTGAACGGCGGCGTGCTGGACGGCAGGCGCTATCTGAAACGCGAGACGGTCGCGCTGATGGCGTCTGACCATATCGGTGCGGAGACCAGGATCGCGCACGGCTCGCTCTATTTTCCCGGCGACGACAGCGGGTTTGGATTGGGCTTCGCAGTACGGACCGAGGCCAGTCCGCCGCTGCCTTCGGGCGAATATCGCTGGGATGGTGTTGGCGGCACCTTTTTCTTCATCGATCCCGGAGACGACATGTTTGCGATCGTCATGATGCAGTCGCCATCGCAGCGCGGCCGTATTCAGTCGGAGGTGAAGACGCTGATCTACGAGGCGCTCGCGAGGTGAGGCCGCCTTCATGCTCCGCGTACGATCTCCCGCACAAGTCCAACCGTCTCCTCGATCATCGCGGCCGTGACATCGAGATGCGTGCAGGCGCGGATGCGGCGGTCCATCATCGCGAGCTGCACGCCGCGCTTGCGTAGTGCCGCGACCATCCTGTCGCCCGGGACGCCTGCGCCGTCGGGCTTGAAGAACACGAGATTCGTTTCCGGCTCCTGCACTTCGATGCCGGCGATCTGCGACAGCCCGCGTGCGAGCGCGCGGGCATTGGCGTGATCGTCCGCGAGCCGATCGACGTGATGGTCGAGCGAATGGATGCAGGCCGCCGCGACGATGCCGGCCTGGCGCATCGAGCCGCCCAGGCGCTGTTTCCAGCGCCAGACCTCGTCGATAAAGGCGCGCGTGCCCGCCAGCGCGCCGCCGACCGGCGCGCCCAGGCCCTTCGAGAAATCGATCCAGGCGGAATCCCAGCCCTTCGCCATGTCGCGGGCGGCGATGCCGGTCGCGACCGTCGCGTTGAGCAGCCGCGCCCCGTCCATATGGGTGGCGAGGCCCGCGGATTGCGCAATCTTCACGACCTCGTCCAGCGCGGGCTTCTTCCAGATCGTGCCGCCGCCGATATTGGCGGTCTGCTCGGCGCTGACGAGCGTCTGCGGCGGCTGATAGCGGCTGCGCGGGTGCAGCGCCGCGCGCAAGGTGTCCGGCGAGAACTGCCCGCCGGCGCCCTCAAGCGGCGTGATCTGGAAGCCGCCAAGGGCCGCATGCGCGCCGCCCTCGCGCGCGATGATGTGGGCGCTCTGATGCGCCAGGATCTCGTCGCCCGGACGGCAATGCACCAGCGTCGCGGCCACATTGCACATGGTGCCGGACGGCATGAACACCGCCGCCTCCTTGCCGAGCAGCTCGGCGACACGCTCGCAGAGCAGATTGACGGTCGGATCGTCGCCGCTCTGCTCATCGCCGACCTCCGCGCGCGCCATGGCCTCGCGCATGGCCGGTGTCGGGCGGGTCTGCGTATCCGACAGCAGGTTGATGCGGACCGGCGGCGCCTTGGGATCAGGCGAGGGAGGCGTGTAGGGCATACGGGATCCTCGCTCCAGTTTTGACGCGTTTTCCTCACGCGAACCGGTACCCACTTCGCTCGAAGACGCTCTAAACATGAAGGGGATAGCGGGCTGCGTGACGAAATCGCATAATGACTATTTCGTTCTCACTCACGCGATAATCAATCAAGTAGGGATAAGGATTCGCGGGGATCCGACGAACGTTCGGGCGGGTCGTTGCGCGCCCGGCGTAAGGCTGTTCCTGCAATAGGGTAACCAGGGTTGTGAGTCGATCGCGCAGGTGAGCAGCCCCCTGTGGCGATCGAGCCTCAATATATGTGAGCGCCCTATCAATTTGGCTAAGGGCACGACGGGTATAGCGAATTTTCACAGGCCATGCTTTGCCCACATGGCGCGGACCTCCTCGTCGCTAGCGAGCTCGCCGCGTTCGATTTCGGCCTCCGCCGCGGCGAGGTCTGCTTCTTCCGCTGCTGTCAATTCGATCGGCGGTTGATCCACACCGGCAAGCTCCAGCAAAACGCGCGCTAGTTCGTCCTGCCGCGCCTCAGGCAACGCGGAAACGGTGTTGAACGCTTGCTCAAGTAAACGGGTCATGCCGGATCTTGATCATGGCAAACGGCAGCGTGATGCCGGATGGATATATTTGTCGGTCGTCACCATAGGCAACAGCATAGCACGGCGACAAGGCCCCGGCAAAACCGGGGCCTTCACATCCTGCAAACGCCGGAGCAAATCAGCGCGAATAGAATTCGACGATGAGATGCGGCTCCATCTGCACCGCGAACGGCACGTCGGAGAGGGCCGGGATGCGGCCGAATTTCGCGGTCATCTTCGAATGATCGGCCTCGATATAGTCGGGCACGTCACGCTCGGCGAGCTGGATCGCTTCCAGCACGGTGACGAGCTGCTTGGAGGATTCCTTGACCTCGATGACGTCGCCGACCTTGAGCTGATAGCTGCTGATGTTGACGCGGCGGCCGTTCACCTTGATGTGGCCGTGATTGATGAACTGGCGCGCGGCGAACATCGTCGGCGCGAACTTGGCGCGGAACACCGCGCTGTCGAGCCGGCGCTCCAAAAGGCCGATCAGGTTCTCGCCAGTGTCGCCCTTCATCCGTCCGGCCTCGACATAGATGCCGTGGAACTGGCGCTCGGAGATGTTGGCGTAATAGCCCTTCAGCTTCTGCTTGGCGCGGAGCTGCACGCCGAAGTCGGAGAGCTTGCCCTTGCGGCGCTGGCCATGCTGGCCGGGGCCATATTCGCGGCGGTTGACGGGGCTCTTGGGGCGGCCCCAGATATTCTGGCCCATGCGGCGATCGATCTTGTACTTCGCCTCGCTGCGCTTAGTCATCGCGTCCTCTTTCGGTTTCAAGGTTTGAGGAAACGCGCCCTCCTGTGCGACGGGATGATCCCGGCGCCGACAGATCCGGCCCCTTAAGCCTAAAGGGGCAGACCACGGGTCGCGAAACGCTTCGCGGGCCGAAATGGCCCGCGAGCAGGGCGGTTTCTAAGGGCAAATCGCCTGTTCTGTCAATCAAAACGCCTCGCTTTGTCAGCCGGATTCGAGCTGAAATTTCGAGAATCCGGCCCGAAATGCCAACCAGACGCCTCAGCCCGTGGCCGACCGGACGGGCCTTGGCTCCGCCGCCGGCCGGCTCGCTCGTATCTCGGCCGCGATATCCGCGTTCAGGACCTGTTCCAGCCGGATCAGCGCCTTCGCGATAAAGGCCGCATCGGTAATCCGGTGGTCCCAGCAGACCACGACATCGACGGTCTGATCCGGCGCAACCACGCCGTAAGTCAATATATATGGGCCCGGGCCGATGGTGCGCAGCTCGCCGGGGCCATAGGCGGCGACCGAGGTGACCCCGAACGAGCCGAAATTGTTGGCATGCCAGCGGCCGACATTGCGGCCGATCCACCAGCCGAAACGGCGCAGCGGCAGCGGCAACCGCGTCGCCTTGTAGATCCGCCGGAAGAACGGGATGTCCTCGACCGGGGCCCGCTTGGCACGGTGGATCTGGGCGTGGATCTGCGCGAGCGGCTGCTCGTCGGGCGCCAGCACGCGCTCCGGCAGGATGCAGTCCTCGCCATCCTCGACGCGTCCGATCGCGACCATCGCGATGCTGCGCGGCAGCTCGTAGAAATGCGGCCGCGGCCATTTGGCGTAGAGCGTCCGCAGAACCGGCTCCTCCTTCGCGACGATCGCGAACGCCTTGACGAAGATCGCAGCCCATCCCGGCGCCCGGCCGGCCGCCATTCGGGCCTCGATCAGGTGACGGACATCAACGGAACGCGACAGCGTGACGAAGGGGACGCCCATCGAGGCGTGCATGAGGTCGATGATGAAGCGGCGCGGCAATGAGATGTTTCGGACCCGCCCACGCATTCTGCTGTTCTAGCTCCCCGCAAAAGTAGCGGCGGACACGCCGCCCGCCTTCGTCGTTCCGCCCGGCCCGCCGCCTGACCTTCGGTCCATAGCTCGTTGAACAGTAAGGCGCCCGCGAGGCCGGCGGCTTGTCTGGTGAGCGAGGTCAATCACAAGTTTTTTCCAATTCTTGCGGCCTGCTGCATCAACATCGCGTCATGCATGAGGTTTAGCGCTTGATCCCCTGCAGGCTCGCCGCGATGCCGCGCTGGAACAGCGACCAGTCGAAGCCGAGCGCCAGCACGAGATAGCCGCGGTCGATCATCTGGTTGGCCTGCTCGGCGGTGCGCGCCGCGCCGCCGATCGGAACGCCGCTTTTCAAGATGCCGGCTTCGGCGCGTGCGATCAGTGCCTGCACCTCGGGATCGTCGATCTGCCCGCGCTTGTTGATGGAGGTGGCGAGGTCGCCGGGGCCGATGACGGCACAATCGATGCCGGGCGTTGCCATGATCTCGTCGATGCGGTTGACGGCCTCGACATGCTCGATCGTGATCATGCAGATCATGTCGTCATCGGCGGTTGCCATATAATCGGCCATCGACACGCCCCAACGGAACGGGGCATGGAACGGCCCCCACAGCCGCTCGCCGCGCGGCGGATAGCGCACGCTGCGCACGGCTTTCTCGGCGTCCGCGCGGCTTGATATCATCGGAAAGTTGATGCCGAGCGCGCCAATATCCATCGGCGCTTTTGCCAGATGCGGCTCGTTGGCGGCGATGCGCGCGAGCGGCACGCAGGGCGTGCCCGACGTGGCGACGATCATCGCATGCGCCGAAGTCAGATCGATCGGGCCATGTTCGAGATCGACGATGATCCAGTCGAGCCCGCAATTGGCCATGATCTGCACGGTCTGCACGCTCGGGATGGTGGCGATCGCGCCGAAGCTCGGACGTTTCTCGCGCCAGAGCTGGCGCAGCCGGTTGAGCGGCTTGGGAGAGGCGGACATGTCAGAATTTTCCCTAGTCAATTTTCCCTACCAAGAAGACTCCTTGCGCGATCGTCAGGCCGGCACCCGGCCGCCGAAGAACGGGATCAGCGTCTCGCTCAGCCTGTGCGGCCGCTTCGATGTGAAGATCATCTCCGCGCCGACGTGATCTGCCCCGCCGCCGGGCGGCCCGAGCAGGTCCAAGACGCGCCGGGCGATCGCGGGTGCCGGATCGATCCAGTCGACCGGCCATGGCGCGAGCCTGATCAGCCGGTCGAGCAGCAGCGGATAATGCGTGCAGGCCAGCACGATCGTGTCGGTGCGCGCGGCCGGATCCAGCGGATCGCCGACAAAGCAGGGCGCGAACTCGGCGGCGATCGCCGTGTCGCTGACATCGTTGCCGTTGAGCGCACTTTCGGCAAGCGAGGCGAGCTCCGGCGAGCCGACCAGCGTCACCGCGCAGCCTTGCGCGAAGTCGCGGATCAGCGCGCGGGTATATTCGCGCTGCACGGTGCCCTTGGTGCCGAGCACCGAGACGCGCCTGGTCTTGGACCGTGCGCAGGCCGGCTTGATCGCCGGCACGGTTCCGACAAAGGGAAGCGTATAGGCGGCGCGCAGATGCGACATCACCAGCGTCGAGATCGTGTTGCAGGCGATCACGATGAGGTCGGGCCTGTGCGCCGCGATCAGGTCTCCGACCAGCGGCACCACGCGGGCGATGATCTCCGCCTCGCTGTGATGACCATAGGGGAAGAACAAATCGTCGGCGACGTAGACGAAATGCGCGTCAGGCCGCGTGGGCACGATCTCACGCAGCACCGTGAGTCCGCCGAGGCCTGAATCGAGGACAAGAATCGTAATGGGGACTGGCACGCGGCGATTGTATCCGATCTGGCGTTGGTCTTCAGTCTGTTTTTTCCAAGTCGTCTTTTCCAAGTGGTCTTTTCCATGTCGTCTCTTCCGTCCTCCTGTCTACGTCCTCCTGTCTATGTCGTCCTGGCGAAAGCCAGAACCCAATCACTGGCCGCGGTCTTGCGCGTGGTACCGGCCGCGTCACCCTATCGATGGACTACGCGGTGTGGGTCCCGGCGTTCGCCGGGACAACGGCGGGGCTTCTTTCTTTTGCCATCACTTTGCGTCGCTCCAATTTAACTTGTCGTCCCTGCGAACGTAGGGACCCATAACCACCGGCTTTCATTGCTTTGAGCGGTCTTGGCTCCAGCGGGCCTGCTCAATGACATCGGCCTATGGTTATGGCGCGCATTCGCGCGACCCGTGGGCTTGTCGGG
>Ga0210402_10003866_pt1 | contig 13870 bp, 10 predicted proteins | sample IncBWC7MmetaG_FD_161055 | JGI IMG/M metagenome (GOLD analysis project Ga0210402, IMG submission 161055) | Forest soil microbial communities from Barre Woods Harvard Forest LTER site, Petersham, Massachusetts, United States - Inc-BW-C-7-M | ecosystem: Environmental > Terrestrial > Soil >...
ACTTCTGAGCACAGTCTCAATGATGCGCAGTTGACGCAGGCCGTCCTCAAAGGTCGGATATTCGACCTGCGCGGAGCGGTCCGCGATCGATTGGTAGAAGCGCCGGAATAATTGCTTGAACGTGTCGTCATAACCTTCGCTCAGGCCCGCGGGAAGATCGGCATAGGTGCGGGCCTTTTCGCTCATCAGCGTGGGGTCCTTGATGGACAGCGAATTCACCGAACTCCGCCGGCCAATCCAGAGTTCATCCGGTCTTTCCCCGTCCCAGGCGAAGGAACCTTTTGTGCCGTAGATTTCGACAAACAGCCGGTTCTTCCGGCCCGTGGCAATCTGGCTTACGGTCATCGCGCCTCTCGCCTTATCCCCCAGCTGCAACAGCACTGCGCCGAAGTCCTCGGTGTCGATCGGGATCTCATTGTAATCGCCGGGCAGCAGCGCGTTGCCCGCGAAGGTTTCAACGGACCCTTTCGGCTTCCTGCGTGTCTGGTGGAATGTGTTCAGGTCGGCGCACAGCGAGGTGATGCGGAGACCGGTTATATGCTCCACCATGTCGCACCAGTGCGTGCCGATGTCGGCAAACGTGCGAGATTGGCCGTTCAACCGGCTCTCAATGCGCCAGTTGTAATCGGTATCGTAAAGCAGCCAGTCCTGCGAATAGGTGCCCTGTACGCTGTGGATTTCACCCAGTTCGCCTGCTTCGCATAGGCGCCGCATGTTCTGCACTTGCGGGTAGTAGCGGAGATTGTGGCAAGTGCAATTGACGAGGTTGCGCTCCCGGGCGATGCGGATAAGTTTTTGGGCTTGGGTAGAGGTGAGCGCCAACGGCTTTTCGCACAGAACGTGCTTGCCGGCTTCCATCGCGGCCTTTGCCATGGGGAAGTGCAGAACGTTGGGCGTGCAGATGTGGACAGCATCAATGGCAGGATCGGACAACAGTTCGCGGTAGTCGCCGGACGAGCGGTTCACACCAACCTCATCGGCGAAGCGGCGGGCCTTCACAGGACCCGAAGCCGCGATGGCGGCCACTTTCACCGCGCCGAGACGGCGGACCCCCTCCACATGGAGGCGGCCCACGAAACCTGTACCAAGAATCGCAGCTGTTAGCTTTCTCTTCCTTCTCGGGCCGGATCGCGTGCGCCTGTTCATCCTCAGTTGACCTCTGGTCGTTCCGTCGTCGCCTTCGCGATCTCAGGCATGAACTGCTGTGACCATAGCGAAAATGCGGCAGAAGTTGCCGCCGCCGATCTTGCCGATTTCGTCGGGTGTAAAGCCCTGTTTCAGCATCTCGCCGGCGACCGCATAGAATAATCCGCCATTCTCGTCCGGCCAGATTTTGTTGGTGTACGGAAGAACATAGGATGCCGTGAGGTCCGTATCGGTACCGATGCCGACATGATCGACGCCTACGGCATCCACCATGTCCCTGAGCGCTGCGACATATTCTGCCACGGTGACTACGAGACGCCACCACACGCCGATAACGCCGCCCGAATCCGCCACCTCGCGCGCATGTTCCTTGGTGATCAGACGCCGCTGCATATCCGCCGAAGTGTTCCTCTCGCCTGCCGCATTGCGGATGCCGGTGTGTGAGATGATCAAGGGCTGCTTGGCCGCTTTCAATGCACCCCTCACGGTTTCAGTGTTTCCGTGCGCAAGGTCGACTACGATCCCTAATCGGTTGCATTCCTTGACGACCTGTGCCCCGAAAGGGGTTAGTCCTCCTAAATGAGCGGTGGCCGTGTATACATCGCCGAGCGGCGCAACCATGTCATCCAACTCGTGAACGAGCTGCAGATGCCGTAAGCCCCGCTGGTACGCTTCTTCAACGCGCTCCGGGCGCCCCTCAATGAATTGCGCTCCTTCGACGGACTGAACGATGATCGGCTGCCCTTGGCCGTGGGCGGATTGCAGATCCTTCAAACTCAGAGCCCGCCGCATGTGATTCCGCGCCAGCAGCCGGTCCTCGAACGCGAGCGCCTGAAGCTGGTACCTGTGATAGTCACCCGCTTCCGCGCTCCCAACGGCATCCAAGTTATAGGTCTGGCAAACGGCCGAAAACCCCGAGCGCTTCATTTCGCCGGCCAAATCGATATCCGGATCCGGCTTGGCAACTGCCGGATCTTTCACAAACGGGATCTGCACGTGGCTATGCAGGTCAACCGCGATGGTTCTAGATACGATTTGCGCGACGCGCGGGTCAACGTCGGCCGATCGAAGCTGACGGGGAGTGAGCAGGATTGCGCCGCCCATCCCGGCTATTGCCGTCAGGAATTTCCGCCGCGAAGAATGCGATTGATCGCGTCCCATGAGTAGTCTCTTTAAGATACGTACTTCCGGGTCTAGCCCGAAAGTGTGGGCACTTTTAAGCTCCGCCGGGCGCGATATATTGCAGCTCTTTATATAGTCCCTTTTGCGCCAGATTCATGGCGTCCGTAATACCGGCCATGGGTTCAAGGGCGATGAAATTCGGATCCGTGCGGCCACTTCCACCGCCTCTCCTGCTGCGCCCGCTCTTCCGCCGCCAGCCGGCGTTGCCTGGCCGGGAGACGGGGGCACCGTTCCGACAGGCGCAGCGATATAGAGTTAAACATCTGCCAGATGTACCGTCTGACCTGTGCTGTCTCCCAACTTCTCGGTGGGAACTCCCATCTTGTCCAGCATCGAGAGATACAGATTCGTCATCGGCGTTTCGGGATAGACAATATGACGTCCGGGCTTCAAACTACCGTCGCCACGCCCCGCCAGCACGATCGGCAGGTTGGTGTGAATGTGACCGTTGCCTTCGCTGATACTGCTGCCATAGACCACCATGGAATGGTCAAGCAGGGTTCCATCGCCTTCGGAAATCGACTTGGCCTTCTGCAGGAAGTGCGCGAACTGCTCGATATGATGGCAATTGATCTGAGCCACCTTTTCGATCAAATCCGGATTATTCCGGTGATGAGTGAGCGGATGGTGCGGGTCGGAGAAGCCCAGTTCCGGATATGATCGCGTGCTCGCCTCTTTGCTGTAGATCAGCGTGGCAATGCGCGTAATATCGGCGCGGAACGCGGTCAGCATGAGATCGTTCATCAGGCGGGCGTGCTCCACGAATCCGGTCGGGACGCCATCGGGTTTTTCAATATCCCGGGCTGCCTCCTGATCGCTCGCGGAAATAGCAATCCGCCCTTCGAGGTCCCGGATCGAAGTGAAATACTCGTCGATCTTGTGCCGGTCGGAAGCGCCGACTTCGGCCATAAGCTGCCGCGTCCGGCCGGTGACCGTGTCCAGGATGCTTTTGCGGTCTTCTTCAGTGCGGGCGTTAGCCTGGGGGTCGTTGTTCCCTGCCAGCGTACCGAAGAGGCGCTCGAATACGAGCCGCGGATTCGTCTCCGGGGGATTGGGAGTGGTTGGGCCTCTCCAGGACATGCTGTTGATGTAGGCGCAGCTATATCCAGAGTCGCAACTCCCGACTGTGCGCGAGACTTCGCATCCCAGTTCCAGGGAGCGTAAGCGGGTCTTCGACCCAATCGCTTTGGCGGCGACCTGGTCAACCGAAATCGCGGCCTCGATATCGGCGCTGGTGGTCTTCTTCGGGGCGACTCCGGTCAGGAACGTTGCAGCGGCCCGGGCATGGTCCCCGGCCGATCCCTCCCCCGTCTTATGGGCCAGGCCTGTCAGCACCAGCAAATCTTCGCGAAACGGCTCAACCCCCTTGAGGATGCGGGGGAACTCGAAGTTACTCCCATTCGCCTCCGGGGTCCACTGCTTCATGATGATGCCGTTCGGCACATACAGAAACGCCATGCGAACGGGCGCTTTGGTCTCTCCGGCCCGTGAGAATGCGGGGACCATGGCATCCAGAAACGGCAGGGCGATAGCCGTGCCGATACCTTTCAGGAAACGCCTCCGCGGGATATGCCGCCGAGTCACGAATGTCATTGGGGTCCTGCTCCTCTCTGCATCTGGAATGGAAGACTGTTTACGATCTCCAGCACCAGGCTGGAAAGACGGTAGCCGTTGGCCGGCAGGCTTTGGACAATCTGACTGATGACAGGGCGATCGTAGCTTTCAAGGCCCCGTCCCAGACCATAGGTCAGGAGCTTTGACGCCATGCCGTTCGCAAATGCGTCCTTGTCGCTGCGAAGAATCGCTTTGAGGCCGTCAGCGCCCTGAAAGGTTCGGCCATCCGGAAGCACGCCCGACGAATCCACGGGAACCTGGCCGTCCTGATCGCGCCACGATCCGACCGCATCGTAATTCTCCAGGCTGAAACCCAGCGGGTCCATACGTGTATGGCAAGAAGCACAAACCGGGTTGGCCCGGTGCTGCTCCATTACCTGGCGCAACGAGGCCGAGGTGCCTACGCGCGAAGCATCCAGGCCGGGTACGTTCGGCGGAGGAGGCGGGGGCGGAGCGTTCAGAAAATTCTCCAGAACCCATTTGCCGCGCAGAACCACGGAGGTGCGGGTTGCGTAGGAAGAGACCGAAAGGACGCTGCCCTGCGTCAGAACGCCACTGCGGCCGGTTCCGGTGAGGTCTACTTTCCGGAATTCGGTTCCCTTCACTCCCGGAATGCCGTAATGACCGGCCAGGCGCTCGTTGAGAAACGTGTACTTGCCATCGATCAGATCGAGGATGCTGCCGTCGTTGTGGAGCAGATTCTGGATGAACAGCTCGGTCTCTTGCTTCATCGAATCCCGCAGGTAATCGTCGAAGTCCGGGAAGCGATCGCGGTCCGGAGTGATCGATTCCAGCCGTCGCACTTCCAGCCACTCATCCGCGAAGTTGTCGGCCAGTGCGCTCGATTTGGAATCGGACAGCATGCGCTTCACTTCGGCCCGAAGCACGTCCGGCTTATTCAAAGATCCGTCGGCCGCATGCTTCGTCAGTTCCGGATCCGGCATGCTGCTCCAAAGAAAGTAGGACAGCCGCGAGGCAAGCTCGTAGTTTGAGATTCGGTGCGGTGCATCGCCCGACGCGGCGTTCTTTTCTATGCGAAACAGGAAATCCGGCGAGACCAGGATTGCCCGGAGAGCCACCGAGACGCCATGTTCGAAGGAGCCGCTGCGGCGCTGCGCGCTCTCGGCAATCGCGACGAAAGGCTCGGCTTCGCCGGCTGCCATTGGACGCCGGAACGCGCGGGCCCCGAGGTCGGAGACGATTTTATGCATGCATGAGGGCTGACTGGCCTTGTCCGAATAGCTGCAGGTAAAAACCTTCTGCTTACTCTCCGGTGACGGAACCCTGGTGTAGTTATAGGGACCGATAATATCGAATTCATTAACGGACAGACCGTTCCACGTGGGGTGCTCGGCCTGCTGCCTGGCCCTCTCAGCGGCGATGCGCCGCTCCTCAATCTTGCCCGGACGATTGTCGGCAGCTTGACCGCCGCGGCCAGCGCCGGCGGCTGCCTGGGGATCGGGTGTGGCGTTAGCCGTAGCGTTGAAATTGCCGCGTCCAGGGGGCTCGGGCAGTTTTGACGGGTTCGGTCCTCCATATTTCGCCGGCAGGCCATCGAACTGCCTGGGAAACGTAACCACGAAATCATGTGTCCCTGCCGACAGCATCAAGCGCGCTTCCCAGAAGTCGGGGCGGCGCTCGAAGCCGGACAGCCCGACGTTGGCCACGTCGTACGTCTTCGCAATTTTGCCATCCACCCAAAACTCAACATGGGTTGGCTCGGAGCCGGCAGGACGGTTACCGGCTCCCGTGATCCTGAAGACATACTCGGCCGTCACCGGCAACTGGTAACTTAGGTGATACGACCCGGGCTGCGAGAGTCCCGTCACGTCATAGTTCGACATCGAGTAATAGGCGGGCGTCGTAATCTGTACGGAGTTAGTGGTTTCCATGCGTCGCGGTATGGCCACGTCGATACGCACGGGCTCCGGTTTCAGGTCGGGGCCAAAGATGGCTGTGTCCGCGATTTTCTCCGCGGCGGCCATGTATTTCTCCATCAGGAGAGAAGAGATGGTCAGCGAATCGGCAATATTATCGAAGCCGTAGACGGAATCGTCCTGCGGAAAGTCGTCCGCCGGGTGTGTGCCGACCCCCAGCAGATCGCGAACCGTGTTGTTATATTCCGTGCGGTTCAGACGGTGTGGTGCGATATGCCCGGGATCCGGTTTGGCAGACGTTTCGGCTGCCAGCAGTGCGCCTTCCAACTGGTGGATGACGGCTTGGAGTCCCTTTTCTTCAGGCCGCGGCGTACCCTTCGGCGGCATTTGGCGCGACTTCAGCTTGGCCAGGACGTTTTCCCACGTAGTGCGGTCTTGGAGAATTGAGGACGAGCGACTGGCAGCAGATTCCAGGTCCAGCCCTGCCGTTTTCGTTTGTGAGCTGTGACAGGTATAACAATTGCTGGATATAAACGGCTGCAGACTATTCGCCGCGTCCGCAGGAACGGAACCGGGGCGGGAAGTTTGCGCCAGACTGAACGTCGTCGCGCAAACCAGTATAAAACCCAGCCAGCAGGTCGATTTCACGACTAGGACGCGCATGGCGGCTTCACGCTTCCATGGCAGTTTCGCCCTAAAGTCTCGAATCGCTTCGGATAGATTGCCAACGTGGAACGACATAGCTCTTTTACCCTGAGTGATGGAGAACCTGAAGCGCGACAGTAACGGATGCACGCGCTTCCGGTGGACCGCATGATTGATCTTAGGCCGCACCAAGAGCGGGAACAACTCCGGATTCAGTCAAGAAATGATACTATTCAGACAAACAGTGGGCAGGCTGTGTCCGAAAACTCCGAACTGGGTACGGACCGCGAAAACCTAATTCGAACCCGATCCTCGCGACCCGACGCTGGTGCCGTCGGACGTTGTATCGATTTTACTGCTGAGTTTCGGCCATTTCCCATCCACAGGCTGTCCGAATTCTATCGGTAATTGGCCTTTCCCGGCCATTCCAGACTTGGGAACCGCTCTAAAATCGCTTCATAGGGCCTGAGACGAGCCCGTGCCCTTCACGGGCCTTTCCATTGGTTCCAGGAGGACAGCACCATGCCGTTCGAAATCGAGAATCTACCCGAAGCCATCCGCCAGGTAAAGAAGGACTTGCGGCAGGCGCTCCCGAATTATGCGGACGTCTTCCGCGACGTCGAATCTGAACTGCGCCGCAATGTGGCGCAGATCGTCAAGGAGCGGGAAGCCGGCGAGGCGGTGATCCCTACCGTCCCCTATTCCGAGATCGCCGACGGCGCCGTGTCGCCGCAAATGACTGCGAAAATCAAAGATCGCGGCGCATGCGTCATCAGGAATGTCTTTGCGCCCGAACAGGCGTGCGCCTGGAATGAAGAGATCGGCAGGTATGTGGAGGAGAACCGTTTGGACGAGAAACTCGCCCATGCCGCAGAAGACAAGTATTTCGGCAACCTGGGGATGAGCAAGCCCCAGATCTACGGCATTTATTGGTCGCGTCCGCAGGTGCAAGCGCGCCAAGCGGAATCGCTCACCCGAGCACGCATCTTTATTAACCGCCTGTGGCGTGCTGAAAGCGAGGGCCGCCGTCATTTCGATCCCGAGCAGACGCCGGTGTACGCCGATCGCATCCGGAGGCGGCCGCCGGGATCCACCTCCCTCGGCATTTCGCCGCACTGCGATGGCGGATCGGTGGAGCGCTGGCTCGACGAGAATTTCCGCGCTGTTTACCGCCACGTGTTCGCGGGCAACTGGCGCGATTACGATCCCTTCGATGCCGCCTTTCGCCCGGATGCGCGCGAGATCCCGTCTCCGGCCGTCTGCTCCATGTTTCGCACTTTCCAAGGCTGGACGGCGTTGACCCGGCAGGGCAAGGGAGACGGAACGCTGCAGTTGATCCCGATCGCGAACAGCATGGTGTACATGCTGCTCCGCGCTCTCCAGGACGACGTTCCGGGCGCCGATTTGTGCGGGGCCATGCCAGGCCGTGCGCTGTCAGTGCGGCCGGAATGGCACGCCCCACTCTTAGAGGGGCTCACGTCGATCCCGGTGATGGAACCGGGCGACGCTGTGTTCTGGCACTCCGATGTGGTGCACGCAGTCGAAGACGAACACAAAGGCCAGGGCTACAGCAACGTCATATATATCGGCGCCACTGTCGGGTGCGCCAAGAACACAGCCTACCTGGCCCGGCAGGCCCCCACCTTCCTGGAAGGCAGGACTCCGCCCGATTTCGCTCCCGACGACTTCGAAGTCGATTTTCGCGGACGCGGCACGGAAAACGATCTTACCGCGCTCGGAAGGAGTCAGTTGGGGTTACCAACCCGGCAGTAGTTGTGAGTGTGGCGCGCAAGCAGCCTGCGCCACCCATATTTTTAGGAGTAACAGGTCTATTATGCCTGAAGCGATTTTGGTAGAGCCCGAAGAGGTTCTCGCACCGCTCGTTCCATCGCCGCACCCGTTTGTACCGGCCCGCGAACCCTGCCGTGAATCTGCTTCACGCGCGAATTCTCCGCCAGGTTCTGCCGCAACTCGGCGGGCCGCCAACGTGCCCTTAGGGGCCAGTGTCGGCGCGACGCCCGATGGACGCCGCGCGGGCGAGCCGATTGCGGAAGGGGTGTCACCCGTTCACGGCTGCGACACCGGCGGTCCCACCAAGGTTCTCCGTTCGCTTTCCCGACTGCCCACAATCAAGAGCATCGCCCAGTTGCTGAACCTGCGCCTGTCGCCTGGCAGCCTGGAATCCGAAGAAGGACTGAACCGGTTGGTGGCGTTGCTGAAGGGATTCCGGAGTCTGAAACTCTGGCACGTTCAATTCAACACCGTCAGCACGGAAGCTCTCCTGGAAGCCCAGAAACACCCCGAGAAATATCGGGACCTCGTGGTGCGAGTAGCGGGGTACAGTGCTCTATTTGTGACGCTCGACCGGGCGACGCAGGACGACATCATCCGCCGCACGTCTTACAATTTGAATTGAATCGGGGATATAGATCATCATGGATTATTCGAAGGTGTCATAAAGCGCCGCATTGCTACGTAGCGTTGAAGGCTGGGAGGCGCATTGTATAAAACCGACCTGATGGCGCCGCAGGCGCTGACGCGCCGCCTCATTTTCAACGTGGAAACCATATTGAGGATCGTGATGAAATGAGGCCCGTGGCATTAGTAACGGGGGCGGCCCGCGGCATTGGGCGCGGGTGCGCGGTGCGGCTGGCGCGGTCCGGTTTTGATGTGACGCTGGTGGACCGCGACGGCGCGGACTTGCTCGCGGAAGTTGCGGGCGAAATTGCAGCGCTTGGCGGGTCGGCGTTCGAGTGGACGGCCGATGTCGCCGACCTGGCGACGCATGCTGGGATAGTCCACGCGACGGTCGACCGATGGGGCCGGCTCGATTGCGTGGTGAACAACGCTGGGGTTGGTGTGCTGCGGCGCGGCGATCTGTTGGATGTAACGCCGGAGAGCTTCGACCGCTGTATCGCGGTAAACACGCGCGCGGTATTCTTCCTTTGCCAAGCGGCGGGGCGTTATATGCTCCGACAGGGTGAAGTCGGCGGGCAACACCGCAGCATCATCAACATTACGTCGAGTAACGCAGTGGCGGTGTCTGTGAGCCGGGGCGAGTACTGTGTGTCGAAGACGGCATCGAGTATGATTACCAAGCTTTTCGGGCTGCGGCTGGCGGCGGACGGGATAGGCGTGTATGAGGTGAGACCGGGCGTGATCGAGACCGGGATGACGATTCCGGTGAAGGCGGATTACGACGCGCGGATCGCCGCCGGACTGGTGCCGGCGATGCGGTGGGGTTATCCGGCCGATGTCGCGGAGACAGTCGCGATGATGGCTGAGGGGCGGATGCCATATACGGTGGGGCAGGCGGTATCGGTAGACGGCGGGTTAATTACGCCGCGATTTTGAGAGCATGCGATGACGGATGTTTTGATTGAGCGATTCGAGCAGGGCGGGGCGACGTGGGCCGAGATCACACTGAACCGGCCGGAAAAGGGTAACGCCCTTACCATGCCGATGCTTCGGCAGTTGGATGGGTTCGCTCGCGAGTTGGAAGGCGATCGTGCCGTTCGGGTGGTACTACTCCGCGGACACGGGCGATTCTTCTGCACCGGAGGCGATATCGAAGGTTGGGGAGCGCTGGGGCCGCACGAAATGGCACGCGACTGGATCCTACCGGGGATCGACGTATTCACTCGCATCGCCGCGCTGCCGCAGCCTGTTATTGCGGTGCTCAGCGGTCACACGCTGGGCGGCGGGTTGGAACTGGCGCTTGCGGCCGACCTGCGTATTGCGGTGCGCTCAGCCAAACTGGGGACGCCCGAGGTGACGCTCGGGATGATCTCGGGGTGGATGGGCGTCTCTCGTTTGGCGGAGACGATCGGGTTGGCGCGAGCCCGGCACATGACGCTGCTTGGCACGCCAATCGCGGCGGCGCAGGCTCTGGACTGGGGCCTGGTGACGGCGGTGGCCGAAGATGCGGAAGATCTCGAGAAGCAGACGGTGGCATGGCGCGAGCGTCTTTGCGCCAACGGTCCAGCGGCGATGGCGCTGGTGAAGGGGATTCTTGGAGGGCTTCACACCGATCTACGGCAGCATCATGCAAGCGCGGTGGCGGAAGCGGCGGGAACGGCAGATTGCCGAGAGGGCGTGCGTGCGTTCATCGAGAAGCGGAAGCCGGAGTATCGAAACCAATGAGAACCAGGCAGGCAAGGGTGATGTCGGTGGCCGAGGCCGCCGCGCTGATTCAGGACGGGCACACAGTCGCAATCAGCGGCAACGGGGCGGGAATGATCTCGGCCGAGCTGGTATTCGAGGCGATAGAACGGCGGTTCCTGGAAACGGGCCATCCGCGGGACTTGACGCTGGTGCACTCGCTGGGGCTTGGTGACCGGCAATCGATGGGGACGAACCGGTTCGCGCACGAAGGGATGCTGAAGCGCGTGATTGCGTCGCACTTCACCTGGTCGGCGCAGATGCAGCAGTTGATCCGCGAGAACAAAATCGAGGCGTACTGTTTTCCGGGAGGCGTAATCCAGCAACTGTTGCGTGAGATTGGCGCGGGACGGCCGGGGCTGTTCACGCACTGCGGACTGGAGACGTTCGCCGACCCGCGGCAGCAGGGTGGCCGATGCAATGAGCGGAGCCGGGACACGATGGTCGAACTGCTGGAGATCGCCGGCGAGGAGGTGCTGCGGTACAAGCCCTTCCGCGTAGACGCCGCCATCATTCGTGGGACTTACGCAGATACAAGGGGCAACGTGAGCCCGGAAGAAGAGGCGATCGACCTGGACATACATTCGATCGCGCTGGCAGCGCACAACTGCGGCGGCGTGGTGATTGTGCAGGTGCGGCAGATAGTGGAGCCGGGAAGTTTGCCGTCCCGGCATGTGCGGGTTCCGGGCATCATGGTGGACGCGGTGGTGGAGGATACGGCGCAGCAGCAGTTTTACGGGCTCGGATACGATCCCGCGGTGAGCGGGTCGCGGAGGGCTTATCTGGATGAACTCCAGGCGGATTTGCCACCCAAGCTCGAGCGGCGCATTGTGGCCAGACGGGCGGCGCTGGAACTACGGCCGGGAGCATCGCTCAACTTCGGCTTCGGTATACCGGGCGGGATATTCGGTGTAATAGCCGAGCAGGGCTTGGGTGGAGACTTGTGGATTAGTGTGGAACAGGGGGCGCACAACGGCCGAATGCTCGACGATCGGCTGTTTGGCGCTGCGAGAAACACGGACGCGATCATCCCCTCGATCGAGCAGTTCGACTATTATAGCGGCGGCGGAATCGACATTACTTTCCTTGGGATGGGCGAGGTGGATTCGGAGGGTAATGTAAACGTGTCGCATTTGGGCGGGAATCTGATCGGACCGGGTGGTTTCATCGAGATCGCGCAGAACGCGAAGAAGGTCGTGTTTTGCGGGACGTTCGACGCGCAGGGCTCGAAGCTGCGGTGGGCCGATAGCCGACTGGAGGTGGTGCAGCCAGGAAAGGTGCGGAAGTTCGTGCGCGCCGTGGAGCGGGTGACTTTCTCCGGAGCATATGCAAGACGCAAGGGGCAGGAGGTGCTGTACATCACCGAGCGCGCAGTGTTTCGGTTGGGGGTTGAGGGCGTGGAATTGATCGAGGTCGCGCCGGGGATCGACATTGAGAGGGACGTGCTGCCAGGCATGGAGTTCCGGCCTTTGATCGGACAGGTTGGCGTGATGCCGGCCGGGGTCTTTGTGTGACGCGAACCGGAAACTCTTATGGACGCCGAGAAGGCGCCGGCATGATCCCCGGCAAAGGAGCATCGAATTGAGCGATCTGCTGTTCTACGAAGACGTGCCGGTCGGGCTGACGTACGACACCGGCGGGCTATTGGTGACCGACGCCCACGTCGTTCAGTTCGCGGGCCTGTCCGGCGATTTTTTCGACGTGCACATGGACGACGATTTCGCACGCTCCGTGGGGTTCAACGGGCGTATCGCGCACGGACTGCTCGGGCTCATCCTGGTAGACGGCTTGAAGAACCGCGCCGAAAAGCGTTTCGCCGCCATAGCCTCGCTATCGTGGCAGTGGAACTTCCGTGCACCCCTGTACCCGGGTACGCGGATCTTCGGGCGCCTGACCGTTGCGCAGAAGCGGCTGACCAGCCGCGGCGACCGTGGTATTTTGACGCTCAGCGTCCAGGTGCTGAATAACCAAGGGGATGTGCTGCAAGAAGGCACGAACCTGCTGATGGTGCGGACGCGAAGCACGCAGGAAATGGCATGACCATCGCGGACCTGGAACCGATTGCGGCCGGCGCTATCCGGCCCGGCGCCTGACGCAGAATCTCGTAGGCGGAGCGAGCCCCACCCAAGCGTCGAACTTCTCGATCGGAATCGTCACCCTCGATCCCGATGGCGGACAGGTGCCTTGGCACAACCAGGAGCAGGAAGATGTGTCCTTCATCCTGGAAGGCACCGCAGAAATGTGCCTGGGCGAGGAGCGCACTGTCCTCTCGGCGGGCCAGGCCGTGTACATCCTGCCGAACGTATTCCACTAGTTGACGAACATCGGCTCAACACCCTGCCGGATGCTCTACTGCTACGGACCCGCGGGGCGACGTTGCTCGTCCTCCGCTGCTCCGGCGGTGGATTCGGGGTCCCCTGCCGGGCAGTAGCCAGGTATCATACCCCTGCTACCCGTCCGATACTACTCGTCAAGCTACTGAAAACGCGAAGCATCCCGACCGCGCCGGTGCGAGTTACCGTAGCAGGCTTGTCTGTCCACCATAGAAGTGTCAAACTCAGCCAAGTTGAACATTCAGGTTCGAGTGCAGATGCTTCCATCCTTCAGAAACCATTTCTTGTGGCTGCTTATCGGATCCGAGACCATGAGAATCGCCCGGTTTATCGTTCTGGCGGCGGTCACGTGCGGGGCGCTTGCCGCTCAGCCGCAATCTTTGCGGGTCCTTATCCGGTCGAGCGCGAAGACTCACGGCGCCCCGGATAATGGCAGGCACGACTATCCCGCTTTCCTCGCCGGCTGGACGAAACTTCTTACAGCGCGCGGTGCGGTGGTCGACGGCGCGCCCCGGTTCCCCACCGCTGATGAACTTCTCAGGACGGATGTTCTGATCGACTACGCTTCGGACGGCGCAAATGTAAGCCCCGCCGCACGGGTCGTGCTTGATGAGTACCTGAAACGCGGCGGAGGTCTGGTGGTCATTCACGACGGAATGTGCGGCAGTGATGCAGCCTGGTTTGCGACGGTTGCCGGCGGGGCCAAGCAGCACGGGGAAAGGAACAGTTCCGCGGGCAAGCTCAAATTGCATTTCGAGGATCCCGCAAATCCGATCCTGGCAGGAGTGTCGGACTTCGAGATGGATGACGAGATGTTTTTCCTGCTTCGGATGGCTCCCGAAGCGCACGTCTTGGCGACTTCGCCGGACCCGACGGGAAAGATCGTTCCCCAACTTTGGACGTACGAAAGAA
>Ga0210402_10003869_pt1 | contig 13866 bp, 17 predicted proteins | sample IncBWC7MmetaG_FD_161055 | JGI IMG/M metagenome (GOLD analysis project Ga0210402, IMG submission 161055) | Forest soil microbial communities from Barre Woods Harvard Forest LTER site, Petersham, Massachusetts, United States - Inc-BW-C-7-M | ecosystem: Environmental > Terrestrial > Soil >...
GGACCCCCTGAGCCACACTCCCGTCACAGGCTCAGACTACGCCTCCAACGGGACTCCGTCATCTGCACAATTTCAACGGTAGACCCCCTGGTTCGTAGCCAGGTACGCGACGCCCAGGTTCTTGAATTTACGTTGTTTTTTTGCGGTCACGTCCGTTGCAAAGTGCATGACCGTGCACAACAGTGCATAACTGAGTTCGGCAAAAGTCCGGCAAGGATTTGATACCCATGGGGGCTCGCCCGCAGGAGCGGCGTGCGTCCGCTATGCCGCTTTCAGTATGAATTCGACCTTTACCGATTCGAAAGGAAATTCGATCGCGCCTGCCAGGTTTCGGCTGAGCACACCCGCATCAAGCAATGCCTTCACGTCGCCATGCACGGCTTTCACGTCGCGACTAACACGCCGCGCCGACTCACGGATGGACATCGGACCTGCACCACACATCGCTTTGAGCAGTTCCCATCGCTTGGCTGTAAGCACCTGCCACAACAATTCGGGCGAAGCGAAACCAATGCGCGCTTCGCGCTCGGCGCGGCCCGTCTTCATCGCCCGAGTCACATCACCCAGCGTCTCCTTGAGAGATCGCACTTCAAGAACGACCGTTTTCACGATTCCACCTCGCAATGTCCGCAGTGAAGTCCATCATCAGTTGATCCGGTGACGAAAAGCCATATGGCCGTTGTTTGGCGCCGAAATGCCGATGATCGCCCTTGCCGCGCTCGTTGTCGTATAGGACGACGCATTGCCCGGCAACCACATACGCGAGTCGGTACTTGAATGCGTGGCTGGACGGCGGAACCGGCTGGCCGACACGCCAAACTACCACTTCAACGAACGCATCCTTAGCAACCACAACGCGGCGCCGAAGCAAAGCAACGGCCTTCATGTTGGAGATGATACCAACACTCGGGCCTGTTGTCTATTTATCCAACACCTTCTCTCGAGGCAAGCTAAGCCCTCGATTTGGACGAATCGACCTTGGCCTGCGAGGACTCTAGTACCGTTAGGGGACTAATCGCAGGTGTCAGGTCGGCTGGGCCACGAACTCGCCGCCCAGCACCCCGACATCGACGTACGCTTTGGCCACGTCGATGCCCACTACCACTGAAGTTGCAGGCATGGTCTTCGGCTCGATGCTTGTGTATGCGCGCTCAAACACGGCGCGCGCAACCGTTCGGGCTTCAGGAAGACCAGCACGGAAACCGTGCGCAATTCACTCAGTCACGGGCCTTAAGGCCCCAGCGCCTACCAGGCTGCACGGTCCAGTCTGCTTGCCTCAACGGCAAGCAGACTTTACCGCCCTGGTCTGGCCTGAACATACAAGCGGCTACCGCCGGCACGCCGCCAGGCTGCGCCAACCTGACTAGCGTCGTGAGCAAATGGGCAATCAGAATAAACAACTCTTTCATCGGCGACTACTACCAATCCGCCGGCTGCTTTCAAGACTGCCCGAGAACGCGCGCATGTGTCAGCATTGCAATTCGCCTACTTCAGGTTCGCGGCGTGCGCAACCGTGACCGATTAGCGTAGCTCAGTATGCGATCCTCCCAACACGAATGAGCGCGGAGAAATCAGGTGACTGATCCGCCGCTCGTGCCGCCGCATTGATGTGTTCGCGCTGCTTCAACTCTGGAAAAGGAAGGCCGCCCGTCGCTAGGCGTCCCCTGCTGTACAGCAACTCATCCAAGCTGCCGTTCAACAGGATGCTGAAGTACGAGGGCCGCGGTCTGCTCACATCTCCAAGGATCTCTCTACCCATCGTCGTTGTACAGTTTCTCGTCAATGCGTTGTACCACTGCGGATGATCCTTCAACTGGTTCAGGTAGTTGAGATATGTGAGGAATATGTCCCGCGCTTCTTGCGGTTGTATCAGAGTGCGATACATGTAGACAGCCTCGTCTTTGCGGTAATTTGTGCGCAATCGAATGACGTCACGCTCGTCGGCAGCGACGAAGATCAGCTCGTATTCACGAAAAAAGCCACGGAGTCCCGAGTACGCCTGACCAATTTTCGAGCGTGGCTCAACCGAGAATGCGATGTGCTCGCTATCTCCAAACTGAAAGCTAGCAATCGTGTGGTCCATCCAGCGTAGCCCCCAGTTTATGAAGAACAGGTCCACGGCGCGGATTTGCGACAGATCCACGGTTCTGTCGCCCCAGCAGTTCATGTAGTCGCGCTCGGTCTGGTAATCACAGTTACGCAGGTTGTGGATCATTACGTGGTTTCCGTTGATCTCGGCCCATGCGGTGTGGTCGGTATCGGGTCGCCACGCTCCTTCGTTTGACGGTCTCAGGCCAAGCCACCAGGCCAACACAACGCAAAAGCCGACAGAGCACAAGGCGGCGGCTTTCGTTCGTCTTTCCGACTTGGCGAGAACCGCAGCGACCCCGAGTGCGTAGAGCAAAGTCAGAGGAATACGCAAGGCGGGAATTCGAACATCGATGTAGAGAGCAGCCAGTGCCCACAAGGTGAGCAGCGTTACGACGAGCCACGTGACTGTGAGTGCAATTGTCCGCAGCGCCCGCAGCATCGGAGTTGGCGCAGGCTGAAGGTTGACAGCCTTAGGGTCCACCTTCATTCTTCGTCATCTCAAACCAGGCTTCGCCTCCGACGCATCCGCGAATTCTCGTCGGCCAACGTTCTCCGCTCACCTGATGGGCGGCGGCGGAAGAGGCGATCCATCGGTCGAACATCCGTCGACCGCGGGATGAATCGTCCAGCGGTTCTCGGGCTGGCCCTGCGTGTGAATCGTTGCCGGCGTGAAAGCCTCGCGCAGCAACTGACACCAATCGTTTTTCGTGTTCTTTGCTGCCGCGGTGAACGTCGGCGACGCCAGGCCTTTTCGCATATCACCGGCCGACAACCCTCCGGGCCCGGTATCGGAGATCGGAAAATTCGGGTCCCACTCGACATACGGTAGCGCCATTGCAAGCTTTGGATCCGCGACCTTGATGATCGCCTTCAGCGGGTGAATCTCGTGCCAGCCTTGATGAAATCCGTCGTACACGTGTGTGCCGAACACCACCACCTGATCGCCATTCACCAGCTGCCCGAGTGGATCGTCTCCGACGTTTGCATCGTTCACGTCACCCGGATCGGAATTGAACGCGGCACTCGCGCCCAGATACGCGCCGGCAGCGGCTCCGCCCAAACCACCGGCAATCGCGCCAATAATGGCGCCGATCAGACAACCAATCCCGCAGAAAATCGCCCCGATCGCGCAGCCAGCCGCTGCGCCTCCGGCAGCTCCCGCAGCCGCTCCGGCGCCGACCGCCAGCGCTTGCGCAGCCGCTGTCGCTTTCATCTCGGCCCAGAAGTTTCCCTCCGCCTCGCAATGTAACGTGCACCGCGTGACCTTTGTCCCCTTCGCGACCTCCCCAAAGTCTATGACTGGACAATCAGAATCCACTGGATCGTAGGGCAGATCGGTGAAGAATGGCTTCAGCAGATCCCCCTGGAAGCCGTCCAGGAAGATGTCATTCTCCGCAGTGAATTCGGTCAATCCATCTAGGGAAGGCCCCGGCAGGGACGCACTGATAGCAGTGTTTGGTCCTTTGTACTCGTCGTTGTGCCGGTGCGGCATCAGGCGAATATCGAAGAACTGATCGTTGTCGAACGAGCCCAGCAGAGGATTAATCTTGGGCGGCGCTTCCACCGTGCCCACGGCGCACTGGTCTCCCGTCACGCAGCACAGTCGATGAAATAGCCACTCATTCGCAATCGCCGTTATGGTCACCGCGTACTGAATCGCGACAATGATGAAGCCGAGGACGTTCGCTCCCGAGAGGAACGCCATGATCGCGGCAATCAGGCCGGGCGCGCTGACGCCCAACGCGAACGACGCCAGATCGCTCTCGTTGAACGGCTTGTCTCCGGGCGTGTGGTTGTAGCACTGCGTAAATTGATGGAATGGCATCGCATCACTCCGAATTAGGCGCCCTGCACGTACAGCGTCACACCGCCGACCAGTTTTCGAGGCCCGTTGGGTGGCGCGGCAAACCCGTGAATGTTGAAGGGTTGTGCGCCGATGAATTTTCCACTCGTGCGCTCGATGGAGACATTCACGTCCTGTGAGCCGTTCGGAGCCAGTCCAAACGCCTGTGGACTGATAGTGACCTTCCAATCGGGGGCGACTGGAAACATTCCGTAGGCCTGTTTGAGCAACGCTGCGGCCCAGCGCCTTTGGCTTTCAGCGTAGCGCCCCTCGGTAGTCGCGGCGTGCGTCGTTGAAAGTGGTGTTGCGTCGGGGCAGCGCGGCAACTCCGGAATCGCATACATATCCGCTTCCAGCTCGAAACGTCGCGCCACCGTCGCGTCGTTGGTGATGGTGAATGCGAACAGCGCGGGTGAATGCGTCTCTCCGACCAGTGTGTTCTTCTGCCCAAGATTGTTGTTTGGGTTAGCATCATCGGACCAAATTAATTGCGCCAACAGGCAGTAATGGCCTTTCTCCGCCGGCGTATGCCAGATGAACTTGGCGAATGCCGGGCAATGCGCGCTGCCCTTGACGCCGAGGTTGGCGGTGGTGATGCCGATTGGAAAATGCGTATTGCCGATTCCGATGTGGATGAACGACAGGTCCACGCCAAGACCGGCGGCTGGCGCCCCGTACGAGTTATTCCAGATGCGCACGACGACTTGGTAATCCTGGTCCGGAATCAATCCCACTGGCGCCACGGGATTGCCAATCATGTCGTAGATCTGAATGTCGGGGTTGTCCCAGGTGACCGCTAGGCCCTGGCTCATCAACCAGAACTGCGAATACAACATCGGATCGGCACGCAAATGAACTGTGGGCGGCAGATCAAGACAGCACCCGCCGCGATCCGGCTTACGGAAACAGCGATGAGCGGCGCGCCGGAGTCCGCGCAGAAAGCGCAACAGCTGCGGGAAAATTGTCAGCAACAGCGTGAGGACGTTGACCAGCGCGCTGAAGAACTTCTTGAGACCATTCAGAAACGAATTCATAACTGCCCCCTGACACGACGTCCGACCGCCGCCGCCGGCCGCTGCTGAAAGCAGACACTTGGGCGGCAATGTCCAGTTCGTCGGTGGAGAAAACCCCTTTTCACACGCCGACGACACGCTAGGGCGTCGATTTCCTTCTTGCTATCCAGCGTCTTGCGCACGCCCCTAGCCAAGGCGGGTCGCCAGTGGGGGTGCGGGCTCCTTTATCGTTTCTTGCGATGCCGCAGTAAGTATCGATAGATGACGATGCCAGCGATTGGAACTAGAAACAGCAGGAACTCAAATGAACCAGAACCGCCATCCGGTGAAATGCCAAAAATCCTTTCGATAAAGTCCACTGCGCATCCTCCCTTGACATCCCTACTCAAGGCGGCTGGAACTGCGTCCGGCCGAAGATTGAGATTAGCACCCCACGTGACGACCACGCGGGATCGGCGCCACGGCTATTTGTAGCCTACTCGATTCGAAAGCGTTGTCAATAAAGATTATTCGCACGAATCGCCGCTCGAGAAGACGGGGTGTTAATGTCGATTGGAATGCGCGGGAATTTGAGGATTGCCTATTCCATTTGAAAGGACTTCCTGGCGAGTCAAGCCGAACTCGTTTTGACGGCGCGTCGGTGGTCGGCAGGGTCGTAGCAGCGAACTGGTCGAAGAAAGCTGGGCGAGTCTGCGCTCTGAGCGAGGGCGTCGCGAGTCCTAAAAAGTCCCTAAGCCCAGATTATGTGACCGAGCCGCGTAACTCAGGCAAGCGATATACGGGTCCGGTTTTTGTGGACGACAGTCTAGATTATCTCGGCGCGAATATTTGCGGGGCACAGAGCGATTACGGCGCGCAAAGCTTCTTATTCGGCTGCGAAAAGTGCGTAGAGAGAATGTGGCGCTCGGCAATCGATCTCCAACTCAGTAGTGGATTCCGAGAATGAACTTGAAGACCCAACGGTCTGACACGCTGGTGAGTCCACGTCCGATACCGGCGTTCAAGTCGAATTGACCCAGTTGGGTGTCGATGACACCGTAAAGCGTTTGGCTAAGCTTGTTGATGTGTCCAAGATCGCGCACCGGACCCAGCTCGTTGTAACTCTCAATTCCAAGCTGATGACCGGCATCGGTCTTGTATGCAAGCTTGGTATCGACCTCAAGTGACAGTGGCGTGTTCACTTGCCCGGACAAGCTCCAATCGAAATTAGAATTAACGGCAAGCATCCAACGATCAGCGCGAAAGCCGTAGATGCCCTTAAGCTCCGCATTCCAGGGCGCTTCCGAGACACGAATACTGGTTTTGCCGATCTCGAGATTTGCACCCCAAAATGAGCCACGCTCCTCATCGTGCGGAGCGATATACTTAACGCGAACCTTTTCACCTTCGTACTGGCTGACAAGGCCGGGTCTGGTCGTTGTGAGCAGGTAAAGGCCCAGCTCTAGCGTATTGTTTACACCGTAATAAAACTCCGGAGTGAAGCGGTAAACGTGTCGCGGCGCAATCGCGCCTTCGTAGTCGGGAGTGCTGCTGCCGGAAATAACGAAGTTGTTGTGGAGATCGGTCCCAAAGCGACCGGGTTGGGTCACGTCGTCCAAATAGACTTGGATTTCCTCCGGGGCGGCTAAGCATGCAGCGCTCATCAGCACAAGTGCCAGGGCCGTCGCGCATTTGAAAACAACATCCCTGCCCGTAATCGACGATAGGGGGTCTAACATAGTTTTCGCTGTTCGGATTAACGCAATTCGAACCCTTAACAGCCTTGGGGCTACACTACAAGACAATGGCAAAAAAAGGCCTGTAGCCGGTGCCCATGGACGTCGCCTGCCACGATCTGACCAAGGATACGCCGAGCAATGGAAGCACTCGAGGCGCTGACGACGAGGGCGAGCCCGCTCGCCCTCGTCGAGCCTGGACCCGCTGGCGCGGCGATCGAGGTAATGCTGTGTGCCGCCGCCCGCGCGCCTGACCATGGCCGCCTGCACCCGTGGCGCTTCATCGTCATCAGCGGAAACGCGCGTCACGCGCTGGGCGATGTGTTGGCGGCCGGGTTGCACCGGCGCGAGCCCGACGCGTCGCCGGCCGTCCTCGACAAAGAGCGCGCGAAGCCGCTGCGCGCGCCGCTGGTCGTGATCGTTGTCGCGCGCGTACGCGAGCACAAGAACGTCCCTGCGATCGAGCAGGTCGTTTCGGCGGGCGCAGCCGCGCAGAACATTCTGGTCGCCGCACATGCGCTGGGCTACGGAGGTTTCTGGCGGACCGGCGCAGCCGCCTACGATAGTGGCATTAAAGAGGCGTTGGGGCTCCGCACGCAGGACGCGATCGTCGGGTTTCTGTATCTCGGCACTGTCGCTGTCCCGGCCCCGTCGCTGCCGCGGTCCGCTCCGGCTGAATTCGTGGTCTATTGGACGGGACCGGCGCCGGTTTCTCAGGCGAAGACCACGCCGAACTTTTCAGAATAGACCCAACGCGTCTCATTGTCATATGTGGGTATGTGCGGCGATCGCATCAGTTTGCGACGCGACCGCTCAGCAGCGTCCGTTTTAGCAATAGAGCGTTTAGCGCCACCACACCGTGCCTTCCCGAACTCGACAGCGCGGCGAACTCGGGACCAGGCCGACCGTGGGGAAGATAAACACGTTGTTGCATTAGGCGATTGGTAGGTGGTGAATGACTATAGCCATTTTCGCCACTTGAACCACAGGATCGGAAGGACGGCGCTGAGTACAATCAACGCGAGTCCGTATTGGTAACCCCATGCCCAAGTGAGCTCGGGCATGTTCTTAAAATTCATTCCATACATGCTCGCCACCAGGGTTGGTGGAATTCCCACCACCGAAATGACGGTCAACACCTGGAAAATGTCATTTTGTCTGGTGTTGATGAATCCCAGCACCGCATCCAACAGGAACTGCACCTTGTCCGATAGATGGGTTTCGTACTCAGTCAGCGATAACAAGTCATTTTGAGGCGTGCTGAGATGATCTCGCATCTTCTTAGGAATCCAATCTCGCTCAGTTCCGGATACGAACAGAACGATACGTTGCAAGCTCAACACGCTATCGCTAATTCGCGACAGACGCGCCCCAGCGTTGCCGATAGTGATCAAGAGATCGCGGAGTTTATCGTTGGAGCGCGTCACATGTGGTTGGCTGCCGAGCTTTGAAAAGACGGTTCGCGATATGGCGTCCAATTCCGCGGCGATCTCTTCGAGCAAGTCGGCGCTCAAATCGACTATCTCGTCGACGAGTGCGGCGAACGCTTCGACGCTCGTGGCAGGTCCACCATCTTTGGAGAATTTCTGTGCCACGGCTTGGAACGCGCGCAGATCGGTGTACCGAATGGTCACAAGCAAATCCTTCGACAACACGAATCCCACTGGCGATGGCGCCTCGTCCAGCCCGCTCATGTGGGAGACAGTTGGCATGTTCAAGAACAACGCGCCGTTTTTCTCCGAGACGCGGCTCGACAATTCGACCTCGCTCAACTCTTGTCGCAAGGGAAGCTTGAGGCCGTACCTGCTTTCGACACTGGCCTCCTCTTCTTTGGTAGGGTTCACGAGGTCGAGCCACGACACGTCGCGTGCGGCAGGCGATGCCTCTGCATGCCCGGAAGCTGGATAAGCGGTCAGCATTGTCGATCTTCTCCATTAGGGCGGCTTGGACTTGGCAAGCGGTCCTACCGACTGCGACGCACCATTTCCTCGATGATGGCGCCAAATTGCTCGCGGAGCTCGTGTTCGAGGAATTCTTTCGACATAACGGCTGCCGCGAACGCGCCCGGAACCATTTCGAGGTGGTAGACCAGCTTTGTGCCGTTGCCTTCGGCCGCCAGCGTCATCAACGATTCGAGCCGGCGCATGTTCCCTTTGATCTGCGTCGAGCGTATTGTTTGCGGCGGGTCGGGTTCTATGTGACGCACGCTGACGTAGGGAAAGCTGGCGATACCGAATTTGGCGACGCCGTGCTGCTCGATCGTCACGGCATTGGGCTCGCGCACGATCACTTTGCTTTCCCGCACGTTGGGCACCCACTCGGCCATGTGGTCGAAGTCGGTCAGTACCTGCCAGGCGACGTCCGTCACGACCGGTGCGAACATCAGAACATTGGCGACATACGCATCCGAATCGTGAGCGATATCGATGCTGCGTATTCTCGTCTCCGTGGCCGCGTGCGCGCTATCGGCAAGCAGGAATGCCGCCACTGCCCAGATAGTCCATCGCATCGGGGACGGGTTTCTGCAGTGCGAACGAGTGACCGGCAACCTCTTATCCTCGAATGTGGCAAATAAGCGTCTCGCGATGCTCGTGACTTTCAGCTCAGCAGCTGATTGACAACCAGTACGGTGACAGAAGCCGCCAGGCAGTAATAGCCGAAGAAGTGCCACCGGTCATGCTCGAGCCAACGTGAAAGCCATCTCAGCGCCAGCAAGCCGGCCACAAAGCTACAAAGCATCCCCACCAAACTCGGCCAGGCGCTACTGAAGAGGCTGCCTGCAACCGTCAGTGAACCGTCATGCGCCTTCAGTAGCCGGTAGCCTTCTTTCAGCATGACAGCCGGTGTCAGCACGACCGCCAAGGCGAAGCTAAATTCCTCCACACGCACCTTGTCCAGACCCAGAAACAGGCCCGTCGAGATCGTGGAGCCGGAACGGGAGAACCCGCGGAAGGGCAGACAAAGTCCCTGTACCGCTCCAATCCATGCCGAGTCGCCTACGCCGAGTCGGCGAGATGTATCCGGCGGCTGCCTCGCCGAGAGGATGATCATGATGCCGACCGCCGCCAGGCCGGCGGCGATCACGTAAGCATTCCCGAAAAGCTGTTCAACTTCGGCATGCACCGATCCGCGCAAGATGACGCGCTCGATGAGCAACATCAGCGCGAGCCCGATGACGCCCGTGACTGCCGTTGCCACGGTCACCAGCTTGGCAAACTGCCAAAATGTATTGGAAGAGGCAAAGTAACGTTCCCGCCACGATCTCCAGAAGTACACAATGACGGCCAGCATTGTCCCCGTGTGGAGCATGACGAGAAGAAGCGTCATCTCCGGTGCGGTGGGGTCGAGCCCCATCAGCTTCTCCGCCACGATGACGTGCGCAGAGCTCGATACGGGAAGGAGCTCGCAGACCCCTTGAACCACGGCGAGCACGAGAATCTTCAAGAAGGCCATCGGAGAGCACTTCAGCAGGTTGTGACGCAAGATTCTAGTTGGTAAGTTTGGGATTATGTTGATTACACGGACACCCATAACCCAAACACCACCACCTGACGCACAATGAGTTCACCTTTTGCGTCCGTATTACAGCCCCATAGGACTCGGCCTGATCGGCGACGGTCCCAGTTCGACCCATTTGTGGCAGTAAGGCCACCTAAACACATCTATCTTCATGGCATATCGGGTTTGTTTGCGACGAACAGAATATGCGCAACATTGTGTACCATTTCTGACAAAACTTTGTCCTCGGTTTCATCGCTGATCGTGGATTCTGCAAGCGTCGTCTTCTGGTACGTATTCTTCAAATATAGTTTCACCTCTGCGCTGAGATAAACCACCGAATGTGCCGGCGACGGGAATCCTCTATGGGACCCGGCGTGGTCCGCAATTATTCGCGTGGTCTTTGTTTGCGCATTGCCCTTATCGAGCGATCACGCGCTCGCGCTCGACCTCGCGATGAAATACTCATTATGCAACCCTCCCAGGACCGATTTCGCGAGCACGATCGCACCCGCCGCCAATCGATGTCGGGATTCGGACTTCGGGATTAGCCCTGATCCTCGCTCGGTCGACACCCTCACGCCCCGGATCAGGCGGTTGTTCAGCCCCTGATGATTGCGTTCTCCGTGATAGTGGGCGACGTATTCAGCTACCGCGCGACGAAGCGACGCCTCTCCAATGAAGATCATTTGATTCAGGCATTCGAGCCTGATCGAGCGAACGAACCGCTCGGCATAGGCGTTCAGATTAGGTGACGTCGGTGGCAGACGGATGACCTTCGTTCCGTTATCCCGAATCAGCCGCCGAAATTGATCAGAGTATTTCGTATCGCGGTCGACGATCAGGCACCGTTTCGCGTGCAGTACCCCCGCCTCCTCATCGACCAGGTTTCGCGCGACTTGCAACATCCAAGCTTCATCTGGTCGCGTCGTAATGCCTGCGATCTGCACCACTCGATCCACGAGGCTGATCACCAACAATAGGTAGTGGGTCACCAATCCCGTCCCCGTCCAAACCTCCACGGTGAGAAAGTCGCTCGCCGCAAGTACCTTCCAATGTGCCTTCAAGAATGTCGACCATGTCGTCCGCTTGCTTCGCTCGGGCGACGGCTCGATGCCGCTGCGCTTCAAGACATTGGCCACAGTCCAACGACCAACACGGTGGCCGAGGTTTGCCAGCGCCCCTTGAATCCGCGCGTATCCCCAACCCGGATTGTCTTGGGCCATGCGCATAATCAGCCCGGAGATCTTCTGCATGATCCCTGGCCGCCCAGGCGCGCGCCGATGCACAAAATTCCACTTCTCGGCGATCAGCCGTCGGTGCCAGCGCAACAGAGTATCGGGCGAAACGATCGTCTCCAGTTCCAACAAGGCCTTGCGTCCCACTGCCTTCGCTTTCCTCGCCAGCAGCACTCGCTCTGCATCGGTGAACCGGATTCGCCTCCCGCGCAGCCGATCTTTGAGCAGCCGATTCTCGGTCTCAAGGAATTCGATGACGATCAGTTGATGGCGATGAACCCAACCACACAGGATCATCAGCAGAAAAGACAGAGCTGGTGGCACAGAATTCATGCCATCAGTTTATCGCACGCCTCGGCTGAATTGTTGGACACTACGCGCTGATCACCACGCGGCTGGCCTGGCGGCCTCATGGGCAATGTATTTCCTGACCGTCCTTGGCGAGACGCGTATGCCCAACTTCACCAAGAGTTCATTGGCGATGCGCTCCTCACCCCATAAAGGATTCCCGGTCGCCATCCGTCCAATGAGCTGCCGCAGTTCCAGCGGAATGGGAGGCCGTCCGGGTCGTGATCTGCAGCGCCAGAACAGTCGCCAGCCCGCTCGATGCCAGCGCACAATTGTCTTTGGCCGAACGACAATCACGCACGATCGCCAGTCACATACCCGCGAGAGCCAGGCAAGGCTCAGGCGAGTGGCGGCATCGATGCGTCGCGGTTTTACTCCACGCTCCTTGAAGAGCGCGAGCTGCCGGCGCAAGACGAGATTTTCTGCTTCGATTGATCGTCGCGACCTGGCGGTCAGCACCAGCAAGCCGATCAATTCGCCGAGTAGACGCAGAACCATGCAAGCGAAGGCGATCACGCCGACATCATGCCATGGCTTTCATGCTCGTACTCAGGCCCAATCGCGCGGATCGAGTTTTTGCGGAGGACAACAATAGCGCGCGTCCATGCAAATCTCCCGAACCGCGTGGATCCTGATCGCCATCGCCGCCTTGGTGGCGGTGGTCGTCGCCCTGTTCAACTGGAACTGGCTACGCGGGGCGATCTCCAGCTACATGAGCACGAAGTTTGGCCGTCCCTTTGTCATCAACGGCGACCTGCACGGCGAATTTTCGCTCACGCCGGGGCTGACCGCCGACTATGTCACGCTCGCCAACACCCCGTTGAGCATTAATCCCCTGATGGCGCGCGCCAGCATGTCAGTGTGCGGGTCGATGTGCTCGCGCGCTTGTAACCTAGCACGGGTCTGCGTGCCCGCGCAGTCCCGTGCGTCAATCGGAGCCGCCTTGAGGCGGCTCCGAGCGCTTCTGAGCTTGATATCTCCGATCTCCTCTTCTCGTCGCTATCACCCACGCGCTCGCGCTGCAAGTCCTTGACCGACTGTCGGCCACGGTCTGACGCGGACACGACGCTCGCTGACAACCAAATCAGCACCCGGCCGATTTGCCGCCGGTCCTGTCGCTGCGATATTCCGTCTGCGCCGGTGGTCACCACTTGGCTCCGATCGCCGCGGTCAATCGACAAGAGGACAACAGTCATGAAAAAACGGCTCACGGCCCTTCGCACCAACTGGGCCAACAAACAGCAAGGCGGTATGGGATACGTGCTGTTGTGGTTGCTGGGCGTTCCAATCCCGGTGCTGATCCTGATTTCACTGCTTCGCGGCTGTAACTGAGTTCGACGGTTGCGCTACGTTGACCGTCGCGCGGCAGCGACAAACCGGCAAAATTTCATCGATCCGCAATCAAGGGGGTAGCAATGGAACATCTGCACACTGCAACGACGACCGTGGTCGATACGCATCCCTATGCGACGATGCGGTGGGGAGCGATCATCGCCGGTTGGTTGGTCGCAACCGGTATCGCGTCGCTGATGTACGTCGCCGGCCTCGCGCTCGGCTTCAGCGCGTTCGACCCATACAACACGGCGGCGACGGCCAAGGGCATCGGCACCGGCGCGGCGATCTGGATGGTGCTGACCTGGGCCATTTCGCTGTTTCTCGGCGGGATGTTCGCGAGCTGGTTCGATGGACGCGCGGACCAGACCGTCGGCTCCTTGCACGGCGTCACGGTCTGGGCGCTTTCGGTTGCGGCCAGCGGCCTCTTGCTCGCCGTCGGCCTCACCCAGTTCGTCCAGGGCGGAGCGGCGATCGTAAAAGGCGGCGCGAGCGTAGGAGCGACGGCGGCGGGCATGGCCGCGCCACAAATGGCGCAGCGCGGGCAGAGCGGGCCGATGGATGACGCCCTGACCGGATTGCAGGCACAACTCACTCAGCGCGTCGCGCAAACCAGCGCTCGCAGCGCGCCGGGATCGACCCTCGTCGTTCCGGCGACTGGCGCTTCCCCGGCAGCGGCGCCCGGCGCCGCTCCTCCCACCGCGGCCCCGCAATCCGTCGGCCAGGCGAGCACGGCCGATGTTAGGCGCGCGACTGACCAGCTGGACCGGCAATCCATGGCTGCCGTT
>Ga0210402_10003871_pt1 | contig 13862 bp, 8 predicted proteins | sample IncBWC7MmetaG_FD_161055 | JGI IMG/M metagenome (GOLD analysis project Ga0210402, IMG submission 161055) | Forest soil microbial communities from Barre Woods Harvard Forest LTER site, Petersham, Massachusetts, United States - Inc-BW-C-7-M | ecosystem: Environmental > Terrestrial > Soil >...
TAAAAGCGTGCTGTGATGGCTCATGGAGGACTCTGAGTTGTTTAATTACGCTCCAACAATTACATCGATAGGTTACGAGCGTCAATGAGGTAAGCCTTCCCCCAGGGCGTTCGCACACTTCACCAGGGAAGCGCTACTCAATCGCTTTGGGCTCTTCCCATTGGCTTCCCTCGGTGACTTGTGCGATTCTCTACGTTACTTTTCGCGAGGTCGTGGCCCTGATGCTGAAGCGGTTCAAGGATTTGTCGGAAAAAGAGATTGTCGCCGTGGCGATTGCCAACGAGGAAGAGGACGGGCGCATCTACGGAGAGTTTGCGGACGCCCTGCGCGACTCCTACCCCGCGACCGCGGAGATGTTTGAAGAGATGCGCGTCGAAGAGGCCGGGCACCGCGACCGGTTGCTGGCGCTGTTTCGGCAGCGTTTTGGCGATCACATTCCGCCAATCCGGCGCGAAGATGTGCGCGGATTTTTGAGCCGGCGGCCAGTGTGGATGATGCGGCCGCTGGGCGTGAAGGTGGCGCGGCGGCAGGCGGAAATCATGGAGATGGAGGCGAGCCGCTTTTATTCGCGTGCGGCCGGCCTGGCCAGCGATGCTCCCACACGCGAACTGCTGAACATGCTGGCCGACGAAGAACGCAAGCACACTCGCGCCGCCGGAGAATACGAAGAAAAGCACCTCACCGAAAAAGCCAAATCCGACGAATCGGAATCGCACAAGCGTTTGTTCATGCTCCAGTTCGTGCAGCCCGGCTTGGCCGGGTTGATGGACGGCTCCGTTTCGACGCTGGCGCCCCTTTTCGCGGCGGCGTTTGCCACGCATAAAAGCTGGGATGCGTTCCTTGTCGGCATGGCGGCGAGCCTGGGCGCGGGGATTTCGATGGGCTTCGCCGAATCGCTCTCCGATGATGGTTCGCTGACCGGCCGCGGCTCGCCGTGGATTCGCGGCACGGTTACGGGATTGATGACCACCGCCGGCGGTTTGGGGCACACGCTGCCCTTCCTGATTGCCGATTTCCACCTGGCCGTCGCTGTTGCGATTGCGGTGGTTATGATCGAACTCGGCGTAATCAGCTTCATTCGCCACCGTTATATGGACACACCGTTCCTGCAAGCGGCGTTTCAGGTAATCGTCGGTGGCTTGCTGGTCTTCATCACTGGCTGGCTGATCGGCAGTTCGTAATGCCTGAAGGGGTGCCGGCGATCCGCGCTGTGCCCACTCATGACCCGCCTTTCGGCCCCGCGTCGGGACGCTTATGCTGCCCACACCGCCTTTCCAAGTGCTAAAATTCAGGCCGTTGAGAGCGCCTAACCCTCTACTCCCCAACAGCGCAGCCAGGGCCTGGTATCCAGCCGGTACGTATGTCCCCTTCCGGCGAATGAATGACCTGAAAGAGTCTTCTTTAACAGGAGAAGGACATGGACTCCGAATGGATGGTCCGCCGGGCTGGGACGTTTTTGCTGGCCTTGGTGCTGCACCTAATCTCGAGGCGGATCCCAGCCGCCAACTCGTTCATCCCGGCCACGAACAACCTGTACCAAGGGCCTGTTCAACCTTGCGACACGCGGGGGGCGTCACTCTTTTGCGAAGCGCATCGTGATGACGTAGTTTGAAATGTAAGACCTCAATTCCCAAGGAGAGAAGAATGAAGCTTGCAAAATGGATGGTTGGCGGAGCGCTTGTATGCTGCCTGGTCTTCGGACAGAACGTGCTGGCGCAGGGCAACAGCCAGGGGCACGGACACGGCAAGGGCCACGACAAGCATGGCGATGACGACGATCACGATGGCGATCGCGGCTACTACTACGGGCACGATAAGCAGGTTCACGACTGGTACAACGCGCGTGGCAACAATCTCCCCCCGGGTCTTGCGAAGAAAGATCACCTGCCGCCAGGTTTAGAAAAGCAACTGGTGCGCAAGGGAACGCTGCCTCCCGGATTGCAAAAGAAGATTGAACCATGCCCGCCAGAACTGGTTCACTACTTGCCGCCTCCACCGCCTGACTGCGCAAACGTGCTGATCGGTGGCCACATTGTGCTGTTGAATCGCAAAACCAACGTGGTCGTGGATTTCATGCACGTTGAACTGTTCTAAAAAATCTGTAGCTCGCTCCTTTCAGGGGCGAGCTGTTTCTGTCCGCTGTCGAAATTTGTTATACGCAGTGAAAACCCTCAGGCCTCAAAATCCTGAGCTCCAGGAATTAGTCGTCGGAGTGGGCGGGAACTGGCGTTACCTTCGGCGGGCGATAGGAAGTACGCAAATAGGCTTGCAGGCGATCCATGTAGATGTAGACGACCGGCGTGGTGAATAGCGTGAGCATCTGGCTCAAGATCAGGCCGCCGACGATGGTGATGCCGAGGGGTTTCCGGATTTCGGAGCCCGCGCCTGTGCCAAGCGCCAGCGGCAAAGCGCCAAACATCGCCGCCATGGTGGTCATCATAATCGGACGGAAGCGCATTAAGGCCGCGCGGTAGATCGCCTGGTCCGGCGGAGTGTCTTCTTCCCTTTCCACCTGCACGGCAAAGTCGATCATTAGAATCGCGTTCTTCTTCACGATGCCGATCAGCAGAATGATTCCAATCATGGCGATAATGCTTAAATCCATTTTCATCAGTTGCAGCGCCAGCAGCGCTCCGATACCCGCCGATGGAATTGTGGAAACGATGGTCACCGGATGGATAAAGCTCTCGTAGAGGATTCCGAGCACGATGTAGACGGCGGCGAGAGCGGCCAGAAGCCAGATCCACTGATCCTTCAACGAGTCCTGAAAGGCTTGCGCTGTGCCCTGGAAAGTGGCATGCACGGTGTTCGGTACGCCGAGCTCACGCGTCGCGAGTTCAATATGTTCTACCGCCGGACCGAGGGAAGCGCCCGGGGCCAGGTTGAAGGACAGCGTAATCGCGGGAAAAATTCCCTGGTGGTTCACAGAGAGCGCGGTGTTGGAGTGCTCGTAGTGCGCGAAAGAACCGAGCGGCACAAGCTTTCCGGTATTTGACGGCACGTAAATATTTTTCAAGCCGTCGGGATTCTCCTGATACTCGGGAGCGACTTCAAGAACCACGTGGTATTGATTCAAGCCCTTGTAGATGGTGGAGACTTGTCGCTGGCCGAAGGAATCGCCGAGCGCGTTGTCAATATCCTGCATCGAAACGCCCAGGCGCCCGGCAGTGTCGCGGTCAACGGACAGGTATGATTGCAAGCCCTTGTCCTGCTGGTCGGAATTGATGTCTCGCAACTCCGGAATCTGCCGCATGCGCGCCATGATCATCGGCGCCCAGTGATACAGATCCTCCAGATTGTCGGCCTGCAACGTGTATTGATACTGCGCGCCGCCGTAACGCCCGCCGACGGAAACGTCCTGCACCGATTGAAAAAAGAGCGATGCGCCAGGAATTCCCACGGTCTTTTCACGAAGCCGCGCGATCACCTGGTCAGCGTTCATCTTGCGTTCCGCGATGGGCTTCAGTTGAGCGAACATGCGGGCCGTGCTGGTGCCGTTGCCGCCGCCGGTAAAGGAAGTGACTGTATCGATCGCCGGGTCCTGCGCGACGATATCGGAAAAGGCGCGCATCTTTTTGGACATTTCCGCGAAGGAAGTGTCCTGATCCGCCTGGATGAAGCCAGCGATGCGCCCGGTGTCCTGCTGGGGGAAAAAGCCCTTGTTGACGTGGCCGAACATGTAAACGCTGAGCGCGGCGGTGAGGATCGTGACGCAGAGCATCAACGGCTGCTGGCTTAACACCCATCGCAGCGCGTGGTCGTAGCCCTTCAACATTCCGTTGAACGCGCCTTCGGAAATGCGATAGGCCAGGCCGTGCTTTTTGGCGACGTCGTGGCGCAAAAATCGCGCGCACAGCATCGGCGTGGTGGTGAGAGAAACGAACATGGAGACGGCGATGGCCACAGTTAAGGTGACGGCAAATTCGCGGAACAGACGACCGACGATTCCGCCGAGCATCAGAATTGGAATGAACACGGCCACCAGCGACGCGCTCATGGAAAGGACTGTGAAGCCGATTTCGCTGGCGCCTTTCATCGTCGCCGCATACGCGGGCATTCCCGATTCCATGTGGCGCGCGATGTTTTCGATGACTACGATGGCGTCGTCCACCACGAAACCGGTGGAGATGGTCAGCGCCATCAGGGATAAGTTGTCGAGGCTGTAGCCGAGAAGATACATCACGCCGAACGTTCCAACCAGCGACAACGGGACCGCGACACTCGGGATCACCGTAGCCCAGTAATTTCGCAGAAATGCGAACACCACCAGGATCACCAGGATGATGGAGATGATCATAGTGCGTTCGACTTCGTGGACCGAGGCGCGGATCACCAACGTGCGGTCGATCGCCACGTCCAGCTTCAGCGACGGTGAAATCGAAGAGCGCAGCCACGGCAGCGTCTCTTTCACCTTGTCCGCCGTCTCGATCATGTTTGCGCCGGGTTGCCGGAAAATCCCAATGATCACGCCGGGCTTCCCGCCGGGAAGTCCCAGGTTTCGAATATCTTCGACGGAGTCCACCACCGTGGCGATGTCCACCAGGCGCACGGTCGCGCCGGCGTGACCACCGACAATCAAAGGCTCGTACTCGTAGGCCTTGAAAAGTTGGTCGGTATCGGAAACCGCAAACGAGCGGTCTTTATCCGACAGTGCACCCTTCGCAAGATTCGAATTGGCGGATTGCAGCGCCTTGCGCACCTGCTCCAAGCTGATGCCGTAGCTGTTGAGCTGCTGCGGGTTCACCTGCACGCGTACCGCCGGCCGGGAAGAGCCCCAGGTGAACACCTGCCCGACGCCGGGTACTTGGGCAATTTTCTGTGCCAGGATAGAGTCCGACGCATCATAAATCTGGCCAATCGGAATCGTGTCCGACGTCAACGAGAGCAGCAGGATCGGCGAATCGGCGGAGTTCACCTTACGATAGGTGGGCTGGCTCGGCATATCGGCCGGCAATTGGCTGCGGGCCGCGTTGATGGCGGCTTCGACGTCGCGCGCGGCAGCATTGATGTCTCGGTTCAGGTCAAATTGGAGGGCGATGCCGGTGTTGCCGAGGGTAGAGGTCGAGGTCATCTGCGTGACGCCGGCGATGCGGCCAAACTGGCGCTCCAGCGGAGTGGCAACGGCGGACGCCATTGTTTCGGGGCTGGCTCCAGGAAGGCTTGCGCCGACACCGATCGTGGGGAGATCTACTTGTGGAAGTGGCGCTACGGGCAAAAATCGAAACGCGATTGCACCGGAAAGAAAAATTGCGATGGTGACGAGAGACGTCGCCACCGGCCTGCGGACAAAGGGAGCGGAGAAGTTGGACTGGAAATTCACGCCCTAGTCTCCTGTGGCCGGCTCGTCGATGGGATTCGTGATTCCGAGATGCAGACGATTGGCGAGCCAGTCGAAGGCTAGGTAGACCACCGGCGTGGTGTAGAGCGTAAGCAGTTGGCTGAGAATCAGGCCTCCAACGATGGTGATTCCGAGCGGCCGGCGTAGTTCGGAGCCCACGCCTTGGCCGAGGGCGAGTGGCAGGCCGCCGAGCAACGCGGCCATCGTGGTCATCATAATGGGGCGGAAGCGCAGCAGGCATGCTTCATAAATGGCATCGAGCGGTGACTTGCCCTGTTCGCGCTCTGCTTCGAGTGCAAAGTCGATCATCATGATGGCGTTTTTCTTGACAATACCGATCAGCAGGATGATGCCGATCAGCGCGATGATGCTGAATTCCGTGTGGCAAAGCATCAGCGCAAGGATGGCGCCGACGCCCGCGGAGGGCAGCGTGGACAGAATCGTAATCGGGTGGATGTAGCTCTCGTACAAAATACCGAGAACGATGTAGACCGTGATGAGCGCGGCGAGAATCAGCAGCGGCTCGTTCGAGACGGAACGCAAGAACGCCGCCGCTGTCCCCTGGAATGTGGCCTGAATGCTGGGCGGCATGCCGATTTCCTGGCGAGCCTTGTCGATCGCTGTGGTCGCTCCGCCGAGCGATGCGCCCGGCGCAAGGTTGAACGAGATGGTCACCACCGGAAATTGTCCCTGATGGTTGATGGCGAGCGACGACGAGCCGGCTTCAAACCGCGTGAACGCGCTGAGCGGCACCTGCTGGCCCGTAGAGGAGCGCACGTAAATGTCTTTCAACGCGGCGGGAGTCTGGCGAAAACTCTTGTCGACTTCCATCACCACGTGGTATTGGTTCAGCTGCGTGAAGATGGTGGAGACTTGCCGCTGGCCGAAGGCGTCGTAGAGGGTGTTGTCAATGTCGGCGGGCAAAATGCCGAGGCGCGATGCGGTGTCTCGGTCGATGGTCAGCGTGGCGAGCAGGCCGTCGTTCAACTGGTCGGTGGCGACGTCGCGCAGGTCCGGCAGCGTCTTCAACTTCTCCACGAATTTCGGGGTCCAGTAAGCGAGTTCTTTGGGGTCCACATCTTCCAGCGAATATTGAAACTGGGTGCGCGAGACGCGATCTTCCACCGTCAAATCCTGCACGGGCTGCAGGAACAGCGTGATTCCGTCCACTTTGGCAACCGCGAGTTGCAAGCGACGGATAACTTCGGACGCGCTGAGCTTTCGCTGTGCGAGGGGTTTCAGGTTGATCTGGACGCGGCCGCTGTTCATCGTGGTGTTTGTGCCGTCAATTCCGATGAACGACGAAAGGCTTTCCACGGCCGGATCCTGCAGGATGACGTCGGCGAGGGCGCGCTGCCGCGCAGTCATGGCTGTGAAAGAAACGTTTTGCGGCGCTTCGGAAACGCCGAGGAGCACGCCCGTGTCCTGCACAGGGAAGAAACCTTTGGGTACGTAGATGTAGAGAAGAATGGTGCCGACAAGCGTGCCGATCGTCACCAGCAGCGTGATGGTGCGGAAGCGCAGGACGACTTGCAGCGTGCGGCCGTAAAACGCGATGACATCGTTGAAGACTTTTTCGGATTTGCGGTAGAACCAGGTCTGCTCGTTTTCCGGTTCGTGGCGCAGCAGTTTCGCGCACATCATCGGCGTCAGGGTGAGCGAAACCACCGCCGAAACGAGAATTGTGACGGCGAGCGTTACCGCAAATTCGCGAAACAGGCGCCCGACGATGTCGCCCATGAACAGCAGTGGAATCAGCACGGCGATCAGCGAAACGGTCAGCGAAACGATGGTGAAACCAATCTGCTCCGAGCCTTTCAACGCCGCCTGCAGCGGGGAGTCTCCGTGCTCCAGGTAGCGGCTGATGTTTTCGATCATCACGATCGCATCGTCAACAACAAAGCCCGTGGAAATCGTCAGCGCCATCAGCGAGAGGTTGTTCAGCGAATAGCCCAACAGGTACATCACGCCAAAAGTGCCTACGATCGAGAGCGGCACCGCGATGCTGGGAATGACCGTAGCGCGCAGGCTGCGCAGGAATAGAAATATCACCATCACGACTAGCGCGATCGTGAGCAGCAGCGTGTATTGCACGTCGGCAACCGAGGCACGGATGGTAGTGGTGCGGTCGGTCAGGATTTCGACGTGCACTGAGGCGGGCAGCGCCGCCTGCAATTGCGGCAGGATTTTCTTCACGCGGTCGACGACGCTGATGATGTTTGCGCCGGGTTGGCGCTGAATATTCAAGATCACCGCGGCCTGTTTGTTGGCCCACGCGGCCTGTTTTTCGTTTTCGGCGCTGTCGATGGCGGTGGCGACGTCGGTCAGGCGAACCGGTGCACCGTTGCGAAACGCAACGATGATGGAATTGTAGCCTTCGCTCGAAAGCAATTGATCGTTGGCGCCAATGGTGAACGCCTGATGCTGGCCGTCAAACGTGCCCTTGGCCTGGTCAATGTTGGCGTTGGCCAGCGCAGTGCGCAAATCTTCCAGACTCAAACCATACGACGCGAGTGCGGTAGGATTCGCCTGCACGCGTACGGCGGGACGCTGCCCGCCGCTGATGCTTACCAGGCCGACGCCGGAGAGCTGCGAAATCTTCTGGGCGAGCGTGGTGTCGGCAAGGTCTTCCACTTTTACAAGCGGCAGCGTGGGAGAACTGATCGCCAGCGTCAGGATGGGCGCGTCGGCAGGATTGACCTTGCTGTAAATCGGTGGATTCGGCAGCCCCGTCGGCAAAAGGTTGGAAGCGCCGTTGATTTCCGCCTGCACTTCCTGCTCGGCAACATCAATGTTCAAGTCCAGATTGAATTGCAGTGTGATGACCGAGCTTCCAAACGAACTCGTTGAGGTCATCTGCAGCAGGCCGGGGATTTGCCCGAAGTTGCGTTCGAGCGGTGCGGTGACCGATGACGCCATTACATCCGGGCTGGCGCCGGGATAAAACGTCTGCACCTGAATGGTTGGATAGTCTACTTGCGGCAGCGCCGATACCGGCAACTGGCGATACGCCACCAGTCCCACCAGAATCACGCCCACCATCAGCAGCGTGGTTGCAACGGGCCGCAGAATAAACGGCCGCGAAGGATTCATCGCGCAGGTCCCCCGCCGGGTGATGCGAATGGGGAGTTCGGGTTAGTGGCGGCGCTCTTGCCGGCGGGAGCGGCGGGAGCACTCGATTGTCGCGGCTCAACTTTGCTGCCGTCCTGCAATTTGTCCTGGCCGTCCGTGACTACGACGTCGCCGGGATTCAGCCCGGCAGAGATCCCGGTAATGGTCCCGTTCGCTTCGGCGAGAGTGACAATGTGGATTTTCACTTGGTTATCCGAGCCGACCGCGAACACGTACGTCCCCTGGGCGCCACGCAGTATGGCGGTCGTCGGCACCAGCACCATGTTTTTCTTCGTGTCCACCAGCAGGTGCACATTCACAAACTGGTTGGGAAATAGCTCGTTCTTCGCGTTATCAAAAACTGCTTTCAGTTTGTACGTGCCGGTGGTGGTGTCGATCTGATTGTCGATGGTCAGCAGTTTCCCGGTAGCCAGCTTGGTGGTGTTGTCGCGGTCATACGCCTCGACCGTGATTGGCGCACCCTTTTTCATGCGCCCCATCACTTGCGGCAACTGGTCTTGCGGCAGGCTGAAGAGCGTCGCGATCGGCTGCAACTGGGTGATTACTAGCAAACCGTTCGTGTCGGTGGCATGCACCATGTTTCCCATGTCCACCAGGCGAAGCCCGACGCGACCGCTGATGGGAGCGGTGATGTGCGAATACATGATCTGGAGCTTGGCGTTATCAATCGTCGCGTTGTCCGCTTTGATCGCGCCCTCGAACGTGCCCACCTGGGCCTGTTGAGTATCCAATTGCTGCTTGGGGATCACGCCTTCCTGAAAAAGCAGCTTGAACCGTTCGTAATCCACCTGGACGTCGCGCAGTTGTGCCTGATCCTTTGCCAGTTGTCCCTCGGCCTGCTCAAGTTGAACCTGATATGGCCGCGGATCGATCTCCACCAGCGCTTGCCCGGCGATTACGTTCTGCCCTTCTGCGAAGTTGATCTTGACGATCTGCCCGTCAACACGGGAGCGCACGGTGACGGTGTTGAACGCGGTGACGTTTCCCAAACCGTTGAGAAAAACCGGGAGGTCGCCCTTGGTCGCCGTCGCAACCACTACGGGGACGACGAAACTTCCTGGAGCGCCCATTCCCGGTGCTCCGCCGGGTCCCTTGCCACCCGCTGCGGCCGCATCGGCCTGAGAATTCCGTCCCCGGTAATACCAATATCCGCCGGCAACAACTACCAGCAAAAGCAGCCAAACCCACCAGTTGCTCTTCGAAGCACCCCGTGCGCCAGGCACGTAGGGTGTGGTCGAGGAAGGCGTCTGGGGATCGCGCACGCCGACCGATTCAGTTGAAGCCATTCCGTGATACTCCTGTCCGCAGTCTCAAATTGAGCTATAGGGGTCGTCTTTCTGGGGGATAGCTTGGGACATCAGAAGACGCGTTCCTTATTGTCTCTCTAGCCTACAGATTGCCTCTAGCCTATAGGAATCCTTAGTTCTCTGCTACATAGGACGCACGAGCCAGGGGAATAGTTACTCAATCAGCCCTGTGGGAGGCGGGCTTTCCGGGATTTGCGGCGCCCCGTAAGCTAAAGGAAAGACAAGTGCAGAAAAAGGGAGGCCGTCGTACACTAGGCGCACGATTTTTGCCGAGGCCGGACCAAAGCAACCTATCCATTCCATGTAGAGGAGTAAAACTTACTTATGCTCAAGGGAATCCTGCTAGGAATTATTTTGGGGTTCATTTTGGTTGGCGTCGGCGGGTACCTCTATTTCGCGAGTGGAAAAGTGCCGGTGGCCACCAACTCCCCCGAGATGCCGTTCGAGCGGAAATTCGCCCAGCTCGCGTTGCACGCCTATCTCGACAAACTTCCCCATCCGAATCCGGCGGTGCCTGCCGATGAAACGAATCTCATGGCCGGAGCGAAGGTTTACAAGGAGAATTGTGCCGTCTGCCACGGGCTCCCCGGCGAGCCGCACAACGCGATCGGGAACGGCATGTTTCCCAAACCTCCGCTGCTGTTCCGCGGCGTGGGCGTGACCGACGACGATCCGTGGGAAACGTACAGCAAGGCTTCCGGCGGGATCCGCATGACCGGCATGCCGGGTTTCAAGGACCGCCTGAGCGACACACAGCTGTGGCAAGTGACCGTTTTGCTGAAAGATGCCGACAAGATTCCCGCTCCCGTGAAGGCGGAACTGGCGCCCCCTCCGGGGGCGGTGCTTCTTCCGGCTGCGCCTCCGGGCGCGAAAGGAGATTCTGACCACGATCACATTCACTGATCGTTTGCGGAAGTAATCCTTCAAATTATTCGAGCGATTGCGCGGGTTAGGTTCGTCTGGTCGCGTCCGGGGAGTTCGCCCGATTGAGCGAATCCGCGCGGCGCAGCTCTGGAAACATCCACGCCCACAGCACGGTCACCACGATTGCGCCAATGCCACCCAGCACCACCGCGGGGACGGCGCCGAACCATTGCGCGGCCAGGCCCGATTCGAATTCGCCCAGTTCGTTGGACGCACCGATAAAGATCATGTCCACGGCGTTCACGCGGCCGCGCATTTCGTCGGGCGTTTCGATCTGGATGAGTACTCCGCGAACAACCACGCTGACCATGTCCGCCGCGCCGACGAAGAAGAGCGAAATCATCGAAAGGACGATGTTGCGCGATAAGCCGAAGACGATCGTGAACACACCGAATCCCGCCACGCACCACAGCATCGTTGCGCCGGCTCTTCGCCGGATCGGTTTGTAGGCGATCAGCAGCGCCATCACCGCGGCGCCGATCCCGGGAGCACTTCTGAGCAATCCGAGTCCCCAAGGCCCGGTGACCAGAATTTCTTTTGCATACACTGGCAAAAGCGCAACCGCGCCGCCCAGCAGCACGGCAAAAAGATCCAGCGAGATCGAACCAAACACCAGTTTGTGATCCCAGATGTAACGAAATCCGGCGAAAACGGTTTTGAGGGAAAACGGTTCGCGCACCCGGGGCGGCGACTGCACTTTGATCCGGAGCGTCGTCAGCACCGCGATGGTGCCCGCCGCTAACGCGGTGGCGTAGACGGCTGCCGGGCCGCGGAAAAACGCATAGAGAACTCCTCCCATCGCGGGACCGAGGATGGTGGCGAACTGAAAGATGCTGGAGTTCCAGGCCACCGCGCTTTGGAATTGTTCTTCGGGCACCAGTTGCGGCAGCAGCGCGCGGCTGGCCGGCATGCTGAAGCTGCGCACCGCTCCCACCAGGCAAAGGATCGCGAAGATTGGCGCCACCGAGCCGGCGCGACGCAGATATTCCACATTCAGCGCCACCAGCAACAGTAGCGTCGAAGAGGTTGCGAAGCCGACATAGCAGAGTGTGAGCAGGTTTCTCCGGTCAAAGCGATCCGCGACGTGACCCGCGACAAGAAACAACAGCACGCCCGGCAGAAATTGCGCCAGGCCCGTGAGGCCCAGGTCGAGCGGCCGGTGCGTGATTTCGTACACCTGCCAGCCGACGGCCACCGACTGCATCTCCGTGCAAAACACGATGCAGAAGCGCGCAATTTGGTAGAGGCGGAATCCGGAGAATTGGAAGGCCGCAGTCCCTGCGGTCAGGCGATGGTCGGAAGTGGCCATGCACTAGTAGTCTGCCACAACACACCCGCTCTTCCGGGGTACAATCCCAGATAACTTCACAAACCTGCCGTGCCGTTGTAGAAGTAGAATGTCCTCATTGTTGCTGCTTCATCGGGGAGCCATCGCTTTTGTACTTTCGGCCTAATTCGCTTCAAGATGCCCTCAACGTTCTGGCAGACACCCGCGCCACCGTCCTGGCAGGGGGCACCGATGTGTTTCCCGCGCTTGGCGATCGTCCGTTGTCCGGGCCGGTGCTGGATATTTCCGGGCTGGCGGAAATCAGGGGCATTCAATTCACCGCGGAACACATTGTTTTCGGCGCTCGCACTACCTGGACCAAAGTGCTCGCTGCTCCACTTCCGCGCGGGTTCGATGGCTTAAAGGCTGCGGCCCGCGAAGTTGGCTCCGTACAAATTCAGAACACGGGCACGATCGCCGGGAATTTGTGCAACGCGTCTCCTGCCGCGGATGGCGTTGCCGCGCTGCTCGCTCTCGACGCGGAATTGGTTCTCGCTTCGCGCACCGCTTCCCGCACGCTTTCGGTTTCGGAGTTCATTCTCGGCAATCGCAAGACCGCGCGGCAGCCGGATGAACTGCTCACTTCGATTCGCGTTCCGCGGCGGGTTGAGAATGCGCTGTCCACATTCCTGAAGCTTGGAGCGCGGCGGTATCTCGTTATTTCCATCGTGATGGTTGCAGCAAATCTTGTCGTTGATCCTGCGGGCAATATTCGCGAAGCGCTGATTTGCGTGGGGTCCTGTTCAGCCGCGGCGATGCGGCTGGGTGAACTGGAGCGCAGTCTTGTCGGCCACCCTGCGCGTCCCGGTATTCGCCAAATTGTGAAACCGGAGCATCTGCTTAAACTTTCTCCCATTGACGATGCTCGAGCCACGGCCGAGTATCGCCGCGACGCTGCTCTCACGCTTGTCGGACGCGCTCTCGAAGCCTGTGTGCAAAAGGCTGTGGTGGTATGAAAAGCGAAACAAAGCTCGAAGCCGCCGCCCAAATTTCACTCAGTGTGAACGGAGAAATTCGCGAGGTGCGTTCCGACGCGCGCTCGCGCCTCTCGCAGGTGTTGCGAGAGGAGTTTCATCTCGTCGGCACAAAAGTCGGCTGCGATGCAGGTGACTGCGGCGCTTGCACGGTGCTTGTCAACGGGCAGGCTGTCTGTTCCTGCCTGACCGCGGTCGGCCAGCTCAACGGCGCAAAGGTTGAAACAATTGAAGGGCTGCGTGTTTCTTCGCCTACTTTCGATCGCCTGCAGAAATCTTTTCTGCAACACGGCGCCGCGCAGTGCGGCATCTGCACACCTGGCATGCTGGTTTCTTCGGTCGCGCTGCTCGGGGACAATCCGTGCCCAGACGAAAACCAGGTGATGGACGCGCTCGGGGGCGTACTCTGCCGGTGCACCGGCTACCGGAAAATCGTTCGCGCGGTGATGGAAGCGAACCAGGCATCGCAGGCGGCGACAGCGAATGGTGATAATGGCCCCGTTGGCCAGCGCGTCGCGCGGCTAGACGGCCGGAAAAAAGTTCTCGGCCACGATATTTTTGGTGCCGATGAATGGCCGGCGGATTCCCTTTTGCTCCGCGTCGTGCGCTCTCCGCATCACCGCGCGGAATTCACGTTCGGCGACCTGGAGACCTACCGGCGGGCGCACCCCGGCGTTGGGGGTATTTTCACTGCGCGCGATGTCCCAGGTAAAAATTGCTTCGGCGTGATTCCGCAATTTTCCGATCAACCGGTATTTGCGGAGCGCGAGACGCGATTTCTCGGCGAAGCGGTTGCCGCGGTTGTTGGGGATTCCGCCACCATAGCGGCCCTCGACCTCAGCCAATTCCCTGTCTCGTGG
>Ga0210402_10003872_pt1 | contig 13862 bp, 13 predicted proteins | sample IncBWC7MmetaG_FD_161055 | JGI IMG/M metagenome (GOLD analysis project Ga0210402, IMG submission 161055) | Forest soil microbial communities from Barre Woods Harvard Forest LTER site, Petersham, Massachusetts, United States - Inc-BW-C-7-M | ecosystem: Environmental > Terrestrial > Soil >...
CATCTTGGCGGTCCCGTTCGGGGAGCATCGCGAGGTTGCGAAGGCCCTGCCGAGCTGGAAAGGCAAGACGGTCATCGATGCGATGAACGCGTTAGTTCCCCTTGAGGAGCTGGACGGTCTCCCGTCCTCCGCCTTCGTCGCGAAGGCGTTCACCGGCGCCAAGTTCGTGAAGGGTTTCAATCACCTGATTGCGGCCACCCTGGCTGCCGATCCGATCGTCGAGGGCGGTCACCGGGTCGTCTTTCTGTCGAGCGACGACGAGGACGCGACCGCTCCCGTGGCGGCTTTGGCCAAACAACTCGGGTTCGCACCCGTCAAGCTGGGAAAGCTCAACGAGGGTGGCGCGCTGGTGCACGCACGCGGCCGCACTTGGGGCCAGCTCATCTTCCAGGATTTGTTCAAGAAGGAGCAGTAATCGGCGTATGGGCGCCGTTCGAAGAGCGGGGAGGCGCCCGACGGAGCGGCAGATCTGCGGGTCGCTCAGAATCTCTATCGACTACTATCGATAGCCTAGGATTCGCCCGAGTGTCCTCTGCTATCCGATACTACTCCAAGGTACTCCCCGTCACTCCCACTCGATCGTGCCAGGTGGCTTGCTGGTGATGTCGTATGTTACGCGGTTTATCCCACGCACCTCGTTGACAATTCTGCCGGCAACGCGGTTGAGGAAGCCCGCATCGAACGGAAAGACATCCGCTGTCATGCCGTCCGTGGAAGTGACGGCACGCAGCGCACAGGCGTGATCGTAGGTGCGCCCGTCCCCCATCACGCCGACGGTGCGCACCGGCAGCAGCACCGCGAAGGCCTGCCAGATTGCATCGTACAGTCCGGCCGCACGGATCTCCTCCAGGAAGATCGCGTCCGCCTTGCGCAGGAGCTCCAATCCATCCGGCGTGATCGCACCAGGCATGCGGATCGCAAGTCCCGGCCCAGGAAATGGATGCCGCCCGACGATGGCTTCGGGGATGCCCAACTCACGGCCAAGCGCCCGCACCTCGTCCTTGAACAATTCCCGCAGCGGCTCGATCAGCTTGAGGCGCATACGCTCCGGCAGACCCCCCACGTTATGGTGCGACTTGATGGTGACCGACGGGCCGCCGGTGAAGCTGATGCTTTCGATCACGTCCGGATACAGCGTGCCCTGAGCAAGGTAATCCGCGCCGCCAAGCTTGTGTGCCTCCTCGTCGAACACGTCGATGAACAGCCGGCCGATCGCTTTCCGTTTTTGTTCCGGATCCGTCACGCCGTCGAGCGCTGCCAGGAACACATCGGACGCGTCGCGATGCACCAGGCGGATGTTGAACCGATCGCGGAACGTGGTCACAACCTCCTTGGCCTCGCCCTGCCGCAGCAACCCATGGTCGACGAAGATGCAGGTAAGCTGGTCGCCAATCGCCTCGTGTATCAACACCGCGGCAACGGACGAATCGACGCCGCCGGACAGGCCGCAGATTACCCTGCCATCCCCGACTTGAGCGCGAATGCGGGCGATCTCCGTGGCGCGGAAACCGGCCATGGTCCAGGTGCCGGACAGGCCCAGCACGCCATGGGTGAAGTTGCGCAGCAGGGCGGCGCCGTGCGGCGTGTGCACCACCTCGGGGTGGAACAACAGGCCGTAGAACCGCCGTGCATCGTCGGCGATCGCGGCGAACGGCGCGCCCTCGCTCACACCGACGGCGCGGAAGCCGGGTGGAATGCGGGTCACGCGGTCGCCGTGACTCATCCAGACCTGCTCGCGCCCGCCTTTGTGCCAGACGCCCTGGAACAGCACGCAGTCATCCGTCAGATCGACGAAGGCGCGGCCGAACTCGCGATGCTCGGATCGGGCGACCTCGCCGCCCAATTGGTCGCACATTGTCTGCATGCCGTAGCAGATGCCGAGCACCGGAACGCCCGCCTCGAACACCGCCTGTGGGGCGCGTGGGGAAGTGCCCTCGGTGAGGCTGGCCGGACCGCCCGACAGGATGATCCCGTGGGGGCTCCATGCTGCGACGCGGGCCGGATCGACGTTGAACGGCCAGATTTCGCAATAGACCCCGGACTCGCGCAGCCGCCGGGCGATGAGCTGGGTGACCTGGCTGCCGAAGTCGAGGACGAGAACTCGTTCCGCGGCAAGCGCGGGCGTGGTGGCGGGATCAGGCATGGAATCGGGCATCTGGCTTCCGGCCGTGCTTCATCTGCGGGCTTGGATCATGCCGGCAAGGGCGACGCAAGGCGCAACCAAAGTAAGCCCAGGCAATGGCATATGGCGATGCCGCCGATCCACATAGTTGTCATTCCCGCGCAAGCGGGAATCCAGAGCCTGCCCGAGCGAAGGCCGGGGGGCCGCGATCGTGGTGTCGCTCGCCTGGGTGCCCGCTTTCGCGGGCATGACGAGGGCGATGCAATCGCCCCGCACGCGAGCCAAACTGTCAGACGCACTCAGGGGATGGTCAGGCCTTTTCGGTCGCCTCCCACGGCGGCCCTTTCAGCTCGACCATGTTGCCCTCCGGATCGGGAACGTAGATCGACGGCCCCTGCCCGGCCGCACCATAGCGCGACTCCACCGGACCAGGTTCAGCGCCGTGCTGCTTCAAATGAGCGATGATCGCCTCGGCGTCGAACGGCTCAATCTGCAGGCAGAAATGGTCGAGGTTCCTGGCCTCCTTCCCCGGCGGGGCGCCGCCTTTCTGCCCGGACGGGCCGTCCACCGGCACCAGGTCGATCAGCGCACTGCCGGCGCGCAGCTGGTACAGGCCGATCTTCTCCTGCACCTTCTCCAGCGAGCACCCCAGCACGTCCATGTAGAAGTGCATCATCGCCTGCAGGTTCACGACCCGCAGGACCAGATGGTCGAGTTGCTTGATCTGCAGCATGGCGACCTCCCTTGATGCGGCAATTATGTCCTCCATGTCGGGGAACGCGTCCACCCCGACAATCGGCGTGTGGAGGCCGCATCACCCGCTCCGTTGCAGCATATCCCGAAGCCGACGGCGGCCCAACGGCCGGACTTCAGCGTCGGGCGCCATCGCCCTGATCTCGGCCTGCATTTCGGCGCGTTTCTCGTGGATCGTCGCGATCACCGGCCCCATCGGTACACCGAGATCGACCAGCACCGCCTCGGACAGTTGCAAACTGGCCTCGATCGTCTCCGGCACCGCATCGGTCGCGCCGATCGCGTACAGATGCGCCGCGTGGCGCGCATCGCGGGCGCGCACGATGATCAGCAGATCGTCACGCTGGCCGCGCGCCGCCGCGACCAGGCGATCGCTTGCGGCATGATCGCTCATCGTCACGACCAGGGCGCGCGCGGTATCGATGTGCAGGCGATGCAGCATCTCGACCTGGGTGATGTCGCCCCAGAACACCGACCGGCGCGCCTTCCGCACGGCGGCGACGCGGTCGAGATCGCTGTCGACCGCGACATAGGGCACGCCATGCACCTCCAGCATCGAGGCGACGGTTTCTCCCACACGGCCGAAGCCGGCCAGGATGACGCGGGGCGTCGTGTCATCCGGGATCGTTGTCGATTGCACCGGGTGATGGGAAAGCGGCGCCGTCGCGGTGCGCCGGGCGATCATCCGGCCAAGCGCGGAAAGCAGCGGAATGCATGCCATCGTAACGGCGGCCAGGATCAGCGGGAAGCGCGCCGCATCCTGCCCGATCAGGTGCTCCGAGCGCGCCAGCAGGAGAATGACGAATCCGAACTCGCCGCCCGGGCCCAGCAGCAGGCCGACCTGCAAGCCGGTCAGCCAGCGCAGGCGGAAGGCGCGGGCCAGCACAATGATAATGACGAGCTTGATCGCAATCATCAGCAGGCCGAAGGCGAACAGTCGCGGGGCTTCGGCGACAATACGGGGCAGATCGACGCTCATGCCGACCGAGATCAGAAAGACACCGATGAGCAGTCCCTTGAATGGATCGATGGTCACCTCGACCTGGCGGCGGAATTCTGTCTCGGCGAGCAACAGCCCGGCGATCAGCGAGCCCAATTCCATCGGCAGGCCCACCACGGCAGTGGCCAGCCCGGTGGCGAGGATCACCAGCAGGCAGGCGGCGACGAACAGTTCCGCGCTGCCGGTACGGGCGACGCTGCGGAACAACGGCCGCAGCACCAGCCGCCCGGCCACGATCAGGCTGATCACGACGACGACCGCCTGGCCGATCGTCCATATGTAGCCGTTGTTTCCGGCGGAAGGATCAGTCCCCAGCACGCTGATGACGAACAGCACCGGAACCGCGGCGAGGTCCTGAAACAGCAGGATTCCCAGCGACGTTCGGCCGACGGGGCCGCTCATCCGCTTTTCATCCGACAGTACCTGGACGACGACAGCGGTGGACGACATTGCCAGCGCCGCGCCTGCCACGGCGGCGAGACCGGGCGACGCTCCGAGCGCCCAGGCGACGGCCGTGAGAGCGATCGTGCACAGGGCGAACTGGAGCAACCCCAACCCGAACACCAAGCGGCGCATCACCCGCAGACGTTCGAGCGACAGCTCGAGCCCGATCATGAACATCAGCATACTGATGCCAAGCTCGGCGATCGGTTCGATGGTCTCGGGCCGGCTCAGCGTGACGGCATCGAGCAGCGGCAGGCGGTCAGCGAGCATGCCGAATCCGAACGGACCGACTGCGGCGCCAACCAGCATGAATCCCAGGATCGGGCTGAGCCGCAGCCGATGAAACAGCGGGATCACGACCGCCGTTGCGGCCAGTATGACGAGGGCGGGCTTGAACAGGCTGGGGTCAACTTGCGGCGTCATGCCGCCAGACTACATGCACAGCGGCAAATCCGCGCGTCGCGACTGCCGGCGCGGCAATCCAGGAGGACGAGCATGAGCGCCGATCGCAACATTACGCTGTTCCATTCGCCGCACACGCGGTCCTCGGGCACGCTTGTGCTGCTCGAGGAGATCGGCGCGCCGTACAATTTGCGCGTGCTCGACATGAAGGCCGGTGAGCAGCGGCAAGCCGAGTATCTCGCGGTCAACCCGATGGGGAAGGTGCCGGCCATCCTGCACGGCGATGCGCTGGTCACTGAGCAGGTAGCCATTTACCTCTATCTCGCCGACCTGTTCCCGGAGGCCGGACTGGCGCCCGCCATCGGCGATCCGTTGCGCGGGCCCTACCTGCGCTGGATGGTGTTCTGCGCCGCGTGTGTAGAGCCGGCCGTCGTGGACCGAGCCCTGAACCGTGAGCCCGGCGGGCAGGCGATGTCGCCGTATGGCGACTACGACACGATGCTGGGTGCTCTCACGGCGCAACTGAAGCGCGGACCATGGCTGCTCGGCGAGCGATTCTCGGCCGCGGACGTGCTTTGGGGCACGGCGCTCACCTGGACGACCGCATTCAAGCTGGTGCCCGAACTGCCGGAGATAACCGCCTATCTCGCGCGGTTCAATGTCAGGCCGGCCGTGGCGAAGGCGCAGGCCAGGGATGCTGAACTGATGGCCGCCCGGTCGGGCGGCGGGGCGCCGCAGGCGGCCTCGTGAGAAGCTTGCCCTCGGGCAGCCGGTCGGGCTAATGCCGCACCCGGAACAGGAGTGACGAGAATGGGCTACAGGATCGCTGTCGTCGGGGCCACCGGAGCGGTCGGACGCGAGATGCTGAAGACGCTGGCGGAGCGGAATTTTCCGTCCGACGAGGTGGCGGCGCTCGCGTCGGGCCGATCCACCGGCCAGGAGGTGTCGTTCGGCCCCAAAAAGGTGCTGACGGTTCGCAACCTGGAGACGTTCGACTTCCACGGCTGGGATATCGGACTGTTCTCGCCCGGCGCCGCGGTCTCTGCCGTGCATGCGCCGCGCGCCGCCGCCGCCGGGTGCGTGGTGATCGACAACACCAGCCATTTCCGCATGGAGCATGACATCCCGCTGGTGGTGCCGGAGGTGAACCCTGAGGCACTGGCAAAATTCGCCCGGCGCAACATCATCGCCAACCCCAACTGCTCCACGATCCAGTTGGTCGTGGCGCTGAAGCCGCTGCATGACCAGTTCCGGATCAAGCGGGTGGTTGTGGCGACCTACCAGTCGGTGTCCGGCGCGGGCAAGGAGGGGATGGACGAGCTGTACAGCCACACCAAGTCGGTGTTCGTGCACGAGTCCTCGCCGGCGCAGCAGTTCACCAAGGAGATCGCCTTCAACTGCATCCCGCACATCGACAAGTTCCTCGACGACGGCTCGACCAAGGAGGAATGGAAGATGGCGGTCGAGACCAAGAAGATCCTCGACCCCGACATCGCGGTGCACGCCACCTGCGTGCGCGTGCCGGTGTTCATCGGCCACGGCGAGGCGGTGAATGTCGAGTTCGAACTGCCGGTCACCGCAGGCGAGGCGCGGGCGGCGCTGCGCGACGCTCCGGGCGTGGAAGTGGTCGATGTGCGGGAGGACGGCGGCTACGTCACGCCGTTGGAATGCGCCGGCGAGGACGCCGTGTATGTCAGCCGCATCCGCAAGGACCCGACGGTGCCGCACGGGCTGTCGTTCTGGTGCGTGTCGGACAATCTGCGCAAGGGTGCGGCGCTGAACGCTGTGCAGATCGCCGAGACCCTGGTCGCGCAGCGGATGCTGGTGAAGCAGGCGGCCTGATCGGCGCCGGCGGCTTACTCAGCCGCCGGTCTTGCCGGGATCGGCACGGTATTTGGCCCGAAACGCTCGCGATACGGCGTGGTGTCGATCTCTTCCAGCTCGATCTCGCGCGCCAGTACCTTGCGCTTCCAGTCCTGATGTGCCGGCTCGTCGGCGTGGAACTCCGGCATCACCTCTCGCGCGAACAGCTCCAGGCTATCGCAGATATGCGCGTGGGCATTCTTGCCGGCCTGGTTCAGCAGAATCACCTGATCGATGTTGGACGTCCGGAACCGCCGGAGCTTCCGCCGCAGTGTCTCCGGCGAGCCGATCAGACCGCCTGAGATGGCGCGCGCTGCGGCCTCGGGATTTTCGCGCTTCCACTTGTTGTATTCGTCCCACATGTTCACCGTGTACGGATCGGGCCGCTTCCGTCCCGAGCTCGACCCGTAATAGCGTAGCGCAAACTGGAAGAACGTCGCGCCATCCGCCCGCCGCCGCGCCTCCTCGTCGGTTTCGGCGCACATGAAGTAGCTGACCAGCGCGATGTTCGGATTGGTCTGGTAGTCGGCCAGCTTCTCTTGCTGTTTGACAAACGCGTTGTAATAGGCGTGCACCCACGCATGCGCGGCATCCGCCGACAGGAACTGGAAGCCCAACGCGCCGAGGCCACGGCGGCCGGCCATCTCGATCGTCTCAAGCTGAGAGCACGCTACCCAGAGCGGCGGGTGCGGCTTCTGCACCGGCTTCGGCAGCACGTTGCGCATCGGCATCTTGTGCCACTTGGTGTCCAACTCGACGCCCTTGTCCTGGAACATCGGGATGATGCAGCGGATCGCGTCCTCCCAGATTTCCCGTTTCGTCTCCATGTCGCGGTCGAAGCCGCCGAGTTCGGTGACCGAGGCGGACTCCCCGGTGCCCATTTCCACGCGGCCGTTCGACACCAGATCAAGGCAGGCGATGCGCTCGGCGACGCGCTGCGGCGGGTTGGTGGTGAGCTGGACGATGCCATGGCCGAGCCGGATGTTCTTGGTGCGTTGGCTGGCCGCGCCGAGGAAGACTTCCGGCGCGGGGGAGTGTGAATATTCCTCGAGGAAGTGGTGCTCGACCTCCCATGCGTAGTCGTAGCCGAGCCGGTCGGCCAGTTCGACCTGGGTGAGCGCGTTCTGGTAGAGTTGCCGCTCATCGTCCGGCCCCCATGGGCGCGGGAGTTGCAACTCGTAGAAGATGCCGAACTTCATGGGTGTTCCCCTGTCCTACTGGCGAGTAGTGCGCCGGAGCGGCGGCGGGGTGTCAAGGCTGCGACAGGCACATACCTTGCCGGCGCGGTACTCGCCTGGTCTCCGGATGTCCCGCTACCGCGCTCATCTCCGCGGCGTTATGCAACCTCCACTTCCCTGGTGATTCTTGCGCCCATCTCCTGCTCGGCGCGAGCGAGGTCGTAATGGCTTTGCAGGTTCATCCACAACGCTGCGCCGGTTCCGAAATAACGACCCAGTCGCAGTGCCGTTTCCGCGGAAATGGCGCGCTGCCCGCGAATGATTTCGGACAGTCGGTTGGCCGGCACTCGCAGTTTGAGTGCAAGCGCGTTCGCGGTCAGGCCGCGCGCCTCAAGCTCGGCCGCGAGTGTTCGTCCAGGATGGACCGGAGGAATGGGCGCTCCGCCAGCATATCCGAACACCCTGCCGTCGTCCTTCCTACGCATATCCTGATGCCCTCAGTGGGTGTCGGCGATGTGAACTTCGTGGGCGTCACCGTCCTTGAACTTGAACAGGATGCGCCAGGGCCCGTTCACATCAATCGACCAAAAATTGCGCAGGTTGCCCTTGAGCTTGTGCAAACCAACGCTGTTGAGTCTGCCGAGCGCATCGAGCGACGGCGCGGCGTGCAATTCGGCCAGTCGCTGTCGCGCGAGTGCTTCATTCAGGCCGGAAAATCGCGACTTCCCCTCTTCGATGAAACGGCGCGTCGCGGAGCCAAGAACTGACCTGATCATGGCGCCAACGACGGTACTACATGTATCATATGCCGGATATGACGTCCAGCGTAGTATGCGGTATGTACTGCACCCGAGGACATGTCTTGGCAACCCAGCCGCCCCGTTCCGCCCGGTTTCTGTCAGAGCGGACAACGCGCTATAATCGCACCTGACAACCTCGCCACCACCATGCGACCGACGCATCGTCTTGATGTGCGACCACGCGACCAGGGAGGAGACGAAAACAATGAAAGCCCGGATGGCCTTCGCAGCGACGCTGCTCGCCGGCACCGCCTCCTCCGCCCTTGCGGCACCTACCTGCACGGCGGAAGCGTTGAACGCGCTGCACGTGCCCAACCTCTCAGTCACCGAAGCGACGCAGGTCGTCGCGACGGCTTCCGCGCCTGCCTATTGCGACGTGAAGGGGACCGTGGTCACGCACGGTGAAGGCGCACCGAACGGGTCCGCCCGGTTTGCGATGCAGTTGCCGGACAACTGGCGGCAGCGCTTCTTCTTCATGGGCGTCGGTGGCAATGCGGGCACCCTGTCGCCGGCGGTGAACGCTGTCGACCGCGCATCGTCGCTGGTGAAGGGCTACGCAACGGCGGTGACCGACACCGGACATGTCGGCAACGGCACCGATGCCTCCTGGGTGCGCATGCCGGACGGCAAACGCGACGAGGCGAAGATATCGGATTTCTTCCACCGTGCGGCACACGACGTCGCTGTGGCGGGCAAGCAGTTGGCGCAGGCGTTCTATGGCGCCCCGGTGCAGCATGCGTATTTCGACGGGTGCTCCACCGGCGGCCGAATGGCGATGATGGAGGCCGAACGATATCCCACCGATTACGATGGGATCATCGCCGGCGATCCGAACCTGGACTACCACGCGGGCTTGCTGCGCCTGGTGGTTCAGAAAGCGGCGCTGGCCTCATCCGCCTCGTATCTGTCGCCCGAGACGCTGCGCACCGTGGACAAGGCGGTAACGGCGCGCTGCGACATGCTGGACGGCGCGGCGGACGGGTTGATCCAGGATCCGGCGCGCTGCCACGTGCGGGCGGAGGATCTGATCTGCCATGGCGGCGAAACCTCGGACTGCATCAGTGTCGATCAGTCGCGCGTGCTGCAAACGTATATATCGGGCGTGCGGGACCGGCACGGTCATCTGCTGTACCCCGGCATGCCGATCAGCAATCTGTCCGGTCCGCGCGGCATCAGCTACTGGACCACCGGCGAAACCGCGCCCGATTTGACGCACGCTGACGCGCCCTGGGGCGCCGATGCCAACGCGCCGCGCGGCTGGGTGTTCGCGCGCCAGGCTTTGACTTACTGGCTGGGAATGGGCGCGGACCAGCAGATGACGAAGCTCGACGTGGATCCACGTAACGGCACGGTGGGCGACGCCCTTGTCGCCGCAACCGAGCGCAGTTTCCAGGGCGGCGAGACCAAGGACCCCGCGAAGCTGCTGCCCTTCATCCGCCAGGGTCGCAAGCTGATCATCTACCACGGCACCAGCGATCCGGCACTGTCGCCCTATCGCTCGATCGCCTTCTACCGCGACCTCGCGGCGAAGATGCGCGGCATGGACATGGCGGAGGCGAGCGTGCGCCTGTTCCTTGTCCCCGGCATGCAGCATTGCAGCGGCGGCCCAGGCCCGGACCAGTTTGACACGCTGTCGGCTATCGAGGCCTGGGTGGAACAGGCCAAGGCACCGGACTCGATCGCTGCGTCCACGAGGCCCGACAGCCAGGCGCCCCACAGCTTGCCACTGTGCCCCTATCCGCAGCAGGCGCGTTACCAGGGGAGCGGCGCAACGACCGATGCGGCAAACTGGCGCTGCGCGCCGCCGGGCCACGAGACGGCGCACGCCGGGCATGCCGCACACCCAGGATAGACCCACCCCACCATTGCTTGATCTGCATCAATGCCAGGCGCGCTTCGTGCGCCGATGATCGCGGCCCTGCACGACCAGGGGACTTGTCATGAAATCTGCCATTATCGGGTTGTTCGCGGTGGCGCTGTTTGCGTCGTTGCCGGCGGTTGCTGATTGGAACGAACCGAATGTCGCGGGGACGCAGGAATACCGCCTGATCAAACTGTATCCCCAGGCGCACGTATCGGAATATGCGGTCAAGGAATTCGACAGCGCGAAGATGCTGATCGGCTACAAGGCCGGCGACGATAATCCGGCCACCTATGACGATGTCGAGGGCAAGGTCATCTACTACCGGTTCGAGCACAAGCCGACGACATCGACGCTCGAGATCCTGCGCAACTACGAAGGTGTGCTGCGCAGCAAGGGATTCGAGCCGATCATCTCCGGGCGGGGAAACAAATATCCGGGTCTCGATCGCACGGAGGACGAAACGGTCGGCTACTGGCGTTGGGAGGAGCCCGGTAAGGGCACGATCTGGGTGTCGCTGCACGCCTGGTATAACGGCGGCCATGACGCACCGTGGTCGGAACTGACCATCGTCGAGACCAAGGCGATGGAGCAGACCCTTGGGGCCAATGCGGCGACCGAGGCCAAGGCAGCGACTCTCGCCGATGCGTTGCAAGAGACCGGTCGGGTCGCGGTCTATGGCATCACGTTCGACTTCAACAAGGCGACGCTGCGGCCGGAGGCTGCGCCGGTGCTCGGCCAGGTGCTGGCGATGCTCGCCGGAAATGGCGGGTTACAGCTTGCGATCGAGGGAAACACGGACTCGATTGGTCAGGCTGCCTACAACCTGAAGCTTTCCGCTGATCGCGCCGCTGCCGTCATGGCGTGGCTTGTCGCGCACGGCATCGACCCAGGGCGGCTCACCACTGCGGGCTTCGGCGATACCAAGCCAGTGGCGGACAATGCGACAGAAGACGGCAGGGCGAAGAACCGCCGCGTCGAACTCGTGCGGCGCTGAACGCGCCCCGTACCCGCGGCTTCAGTGTTTTCGATCGTTCGAACTCGCCGGCGGCCATAGCCATGTGCCGTGATTCACATTGTATATCGCCTGTGCAGACGGCTGGCCGTCGATGCTGGCAAGATGGTTGGCGTCGTAGTAGGTATACGTGCGCACGACGTTGTCCGCGCCGGCAGCCGCGTCAGGCGAAGGACCGACATTCGCAGCACATCCCGCCAAAGCAATGCCGGCGGCACAGAATGGCAGAATCCGTATCCGGGACATGTCGCATTCCTCCATTTGCCGCCCGCGGCGACTTTAGCAACGAAGCTGCCTGCCCGCCACGCAATTAGGCGCGCGGGTGGGAACTGCGCCAGACCTCCATCAGCCGCGTCTCGTCCACCGACGTGTAGCGCTGGGTGGTGGACAGGCTGGCATGCCCCAGCAGGTCCTGAATAGAGCGCAGGTCCGCCCCGCGGGCCAGTAGATGCGTGGCAAACGAGTGGCGAAGCGCGTGCGGCGTCGCGTGTTCCGGCAGGCCGTGCAGCCGGCGGAACTCACGCAGGGTGCGCTGCGCCACTGCGGGATCAAGCCGTTTGCCGCGCGCTCCCAGGAACAGCGGGCTGTCGAGCCGGCAGTCAGGGTGCAGGGCTAACCACGCGGCGATCGCCTCACGCACCACGGGCAGTACCGGCACGATGCGCTCCTTTCGCCCCTTGCCCACCACCCGCAGCATCCCGTCCGAGTTGGTCAGCGGTCCATCGCGCACATCGAGCGCCAGCGCCTCGGCAATGCGCAGGCCACAGCCGTAGAGCAGGGTGAACAGTGCCGTATCGCGGGCCTGGATGGCGGCGGTATCGGACATAACGGCGATCTGCTCGGTCACCTCGCGCGCCTGGACCGGTGCCAAGGCATGCGGCACCGGGCGCGCCGCGCGCGGCGTCGCAATCAGCCGCAGTGTCGGATTGTCCACGCCATGACGGCGCGCCAGAAATCGGAAGAAGCTGCGCACAGCGGCAAGATGGCGGGCCCGCGTGGCGTTGCCGGCTCCGTCGGCGGCAAGGGCCGCCAGCCAAGCTCGCAGATCGGCCTGCCGCAAGCCCACCAGCGCCGCAAGATCGGCTTCCCCCCCAAGATGCTTCGCCAGAAACCCCAGGAAGCCAGCAATGTCGGCGCCATAAGCTTCCACCGTCAGCGGAGAAGCACGGCGTTCCTGGCCAAGCCAATCCAGGAAGGCAACGCGCGCTTCCTCGCCGGTCATCGCCTTGGAGCGTTGTTGGTGGGGGATGCAGTCAATGTTTCCGTCAGCATCAAAGCTTCCGTTTTGACCCAGGAAAGTATGCCGTCATCCCGGCACATATGCTGTCATTCCCGCATGTACATTGTCATCCCCGCGAAAGCGGGGACCCAGGGGGATCAGCGCCGGCATCGGCATCCTGGGTTCCCGCTTTCGCGGGAATGACTACGAGGTGGTCGGAATTGCGCGACCCGCAAAGCCTCAGCGCCCGAGCGCGGCAGCCACGGCTCGGCCGAGAAAGGCGAGCGGACCCTTACCCTGTGCGGGGTCGAGCACATCCGGGCTCCGGGCCAGCAGGGCGACCAACGCTGGCGGACCCTCCCCCGGCACGCGGACCAAAGCGTCGTGCCTGGCCAAACCCGCAGCTTCCGCGTGGAGCAGGCGCGCATCAGACGGCGCATCGCGGAACACCACCTGCCGCCCGTCGAGCACCCGGCCGACCGTGCCGGTCGGCAGCGAGCGCGCTCCCGGATGATCCGCCTCGAGGCAGAGATGAGCAGCGTCAACTGCGAGTATGGCCGGCATCTCGCCGCTGACGCAGTCCGCGGGATCCGACGAGCGTAACAGGGCCAGCACGGCTTCCTGAACGCGGGCGGCCACTCCCGCCGCGGAACGGCCCGCCGCCAGCAGGACATCGGCACGCTCACGCTGGGCCTGGACCATCGCCGCCATGTGATCTGCCAAGCCCTCGCCATGCACGCGTGCCGGCGGCGTCAGCACGCCGTAGAGCTCGACGTGCTCCGCCAGCCAGGCTGGATTGGCACGCAGGAACGCCTCAACGAACGCTGCCTCCCCCGATGGCAGGCTCATCCGGTCAGGCAATCTGCTGGCCGGTCTTGGCCCAGTCGGCCAGGAATGCAGCCAAGCCCTTGTCCGTCAGCGGATGGTTGAACAACTGCCGGAGAATGGCGGGCGGGACGGTGCAGACATGGGCACCCAACTTGCCGGCCTCGACCACGTGCGTCGGGTTGCGCACCGAGGCGACCAGCACCTCGGTCTTGAACGCGGCATAGTTGCGGAAGATCGCGACGATGTCGGCGATCAGCGCCATGCCGTTCTCGCCGACGTCGTCCAGCCGGCCGATGAACGGGCTGACGAAGGTGGCGCCGGCCTTGGCTGCCAGGATCGCCTGCGCAGCCGAAAAGCACAGCGTCACGTTCACCATC
>Ga0210402_10003874_pt1 | contig 13855 bp, 11 predicted proteins | sample IncBWC7MmetaG_FD_161055 | JGI IMG/M metagenome (GOLD analysis project Ga0210402, IMG submission 161055) | Forest soil microbial communities from Barre Woods Harvard Forest LTER site, Petersham, Massachusetts, United States - Inc-BW-C-7-M | ecosystem: Environmental > Terrestrial > Soil >...
TTGTGGCCGAGGCGGGGAATTTGCCGTCAGCCTGACGTCAGGATGGCGGCCGTGCGCGGCGCCCGAAAATACGGCGTGCCGCTTTCAGCGAAGCGCGATGAGCACGGTCCGCTTTGGGTCATTCGCGCCGTTTTGACCTCCTGTCCGTCACGTCCGCTCTACCCCGAACATCGGACGTTTCCGGACCCGGTCGGCACTTCGCATTTGTGCCACGAACGGAAGTCAAACGTGGCTCTGTCCGGAGCCGTGAACTTCGGCAACTTACTTAGTGGCGCGGGTGATCGCCCTTCAGCGCCGACCGCCTGATCTCGCCAGGCGTAGCTCCATAGCGTCGGCGAAACGTTCGATTGAAGTAGGACAGATCACCGAACCCGACATCGAACGCGATCGAGCCGATGGTGCGATCGGCAAGCCGGGGATCGCTCAGCATGCGGTGCGCCCACGCGAGGCGCTGGTCGCGCACGAACGAGGAGAAGGTGAATCCCTCGTTCTCGAATAGCTTGTGCACGTACCGCGGTGTCATGCGCTGGCGCTGCGCCACCTCGGCGACCGACAGATCCCCATCGCCGAGATGGGCTCTGATGTCGATCATGATCGCCCTGAGCCGTGCGGCGGCGATGCCACGCCCCTCGGCAATCGCCCGGCCGCCGCGTGTGGCGGCGACGATCGCCGCCATGAGATCATGCATGTGGCTGACCGCGAGCCGTTGCAGCTCCGGCGTCGCAAGCGGCACGGACTCGGCAATGCCTCTGGCGTAGGTGACGAGCAACTGCAGCGCTTCCGTGTCACGAGGAACGAAGCACATTGGCGTGTCGTCGAGCCGGCCAAGGAGTGCTGCGACCTCCGCGCGCGCCACCCGGCAGCCGAGGAAGCCGGCAGGTGTGAACCGCATGATGCCGAGGCCGGCAACACTTCGCGTCCAAAAGAGAGCGTCACCGTCCCGCAGCGACAGCTCCGTGTCGCGCTGCCGCGCCAAGCTGCTCCCCCAGACATTGACGGCGAGTAGCAGATCGCCCTCTCCTTGCCCGGCGGCCCCTTTGGGTCGTGGCGCATGGCACACGCCCGACAGCGTTCCAGACACGACGGCGAGCCCGGGCAAGGTGCGCTTGATCACATCAACTTGCAGTGGGCGATCAGGCAATGGTACGAGCGGCTCGATCGGCTCGAGCCCGGGCGGCAGCATGGTGCGCTCGCGCTGGTGGAGGTCTCGCACAGCTTGGGCACGCGCCGGCTTCGGTAGGCCGGCGGTCGAAAACCTGAAGGTGGCGCATGGGTCTGGCACGTGCATCACCCGCGCATCGCTGGCATCAGGATGGTCGCCTTCACGAGATATTACCGCATGAGTTCACTCCGGTCCAAATCGCTGTTCCGCCGGCTCCAAGATCGAAGACGTCGATACCTCTAGGCTCACATCGATAGGAGCATTCTCGGACACGTTCACCGCCAATGGAGTGAACATGGCTAAGATCGACACGATCCTGGTCGTCGGTGGAGGTGTGGCAGGCCTGACCACGGCCGCGGCGCTTCACCAGCACGGTTTCACGGTCGAGCTCGTCGAGCGGCGAGAGACCTGGCACGCCGTAGGGGCCGGCTTCCTGGTCCACGCCAACGGCATGCGCATGCTGGCCGCGCTTGGCCTTGCCTCGGGCGTCGAGACGACCGGCGCGGTGGTCCGTCGATGGCAGTTCTGCGACGAGCAAGGTGAGGTGCTATCGGATACCGATCTCGAGGCGCTGTGGGGCCACGCCGGCCCCTGCGTTGGCATCGAACGGACCAAGCTGCAAGGCGCGCTGCTGCCGGGCGTCGCCCAGGTGCGCTGCCGGCTCGGTACGGAGGTCACGTCCTTGGTACAGGACGAAGCCCGCGTCTCGATCGGATTCTCCGACGGCTCGAGCGGAGATTTTGATCTCGTGGTCGGCGCCGATGGCATCAGGTCGACGGTGCGCGCCTTGGCGCTGACCAGCACAGCGCCAAGCTATCTTGGCGCCATGAACTGGCGTAGCGTTGCCCCGATCCGCCCCGTCGGCCTTACCGCATTTCAGCTCAATCTGGGCAATGGCTGCGTCTTCGGGCTCGTGCCCTTGAGCAGCGGGCGCACCTACGCCTTCGCCTATGTCGCCGATCCGCTCTGCCGCGATCCCGTGGAAGGGCGCCTAGAGCGGCTTCGCCAGCGCTTTTCGAGCTTCGGTCCGCGCGTTGCGGCGTATCTGGCCGCGCTCGAACGCGACGATGAGGTCATCTGCTCGGCCATGGAGTGGATGGGACTCGGGAATGTTCATGCTGGCCGGGTGGTGCTGGTCGGGGATGCCGCGCATGCCAGTTCGCCGATGATGGGCCAGGGCGGCTGCATGGCGATGGAGGATGCGTGCGTGCTGGCCGAGGAGCTGTGCGTGGCGGCAACCGTGGAAGCCGCTCTCGCAAGCTACGTCCGTCGGCGCAAGCCCCGCGTCGAGTGGGTCCAGCGCCAGAGCATGGGTCTGGCAGATCTTCTCACCGCGTCTTCGGCGCCCCGCAACGCCACGCTGCGCGAGAAGGGCACTCAGCTGATGCAGGACCGCTTCGGTCCGCTGGTGCCGCCTCCTTAAAGCATGCAAGTCGGCAAATAGGCCCGCTTGCAGCGACAAACTTGAATTCACACCCGGCTGTCGCCAGCAATACGATTCAACGCCGTCAAGCACCGTTGGTGGCCGTCGCCACATGACCGTTGTGGGTCAAACGCGTCGCTTTCGAGATGTCCGCGGTATGTCCGGCCTAACGCCTACAGCAGACATTTCCGGACCCAGTCGGCTCTTCGGCCGAGGCGAAGATCCGCATCGAGTGGTCGTTTGCGCTGGAGGGCCCACCTAAGGCGGCGCGCTCGGCGGGTGATGAGCAAGCCAATGACGCGCGATGTCGATGCGGCGCGCAATCCACACGCGATCTCCCAGTCTCTTCAAGTATTCCATGAATTTCTGGAGTGCCCAGTATCGACCGGGACGACCGATGATCCTGATGTGAAGACCTACATTGAGCATCTTCGGCTCGCCGCGCCGTCCCTCTTCGAGCAGCACCTCGACGGCGCGCTCAAGATACTCGAGAAAAGCGCTCGGGGCCCCCCACGGGTCGTTGGCGATAAACTTGAAATCGTTGCTGTCAAGCGCATAGGGAATGATCAACATGGGGCCGCCGGGTGTCGAGAGATCGTAATACGGCAGATCGTCGGTATATTCATTCGAGTCGTAGATGAAACCCAGTTCCTTGAGGATTCGGCGCGTATTGAGGCTCGCTGCCCACATCGAATAGAAGCCAAGAGGGCGCTCTCCGGTTACCCGCTCGATGATGTCGTTGGCCTTTAGAATGTGCTCCCTCTCTGTCGCGTAATCTTCAAAGTAGGAATGGCAGTGCCAACGGTAGCCGTGCGAGGCGGGTTCATGCCCGCGCGATACAATTTCCGCCGCGATCTCAGGACTGCGCTCGACTGCTCGCCCGCACATATAAAATGTCGCCTTGCTATTGCAGCGATCGAAGAGGTCGAGGATCCGCCAAATCCCGGCACGGAGCCCATACTCGTGAAACTGCTCCATTGCGAGATCGCGCATCCCGTCCGGCAGAGACGAGACGAACTCGCCAAGCTTGTCATTGCTCGGCTGGCCGTCCTCCAAGGAGGCCTCCGCTCCTTCCTCGAGATTGACGACGAAGGACACCGCCAGCTCGGCCTTGTTCGGCCACGTCACCTTGGGACGCTGCCGACCATAGCCAATGAAGTCTCGGCGCCGATTGGCGTTGACGTCGCTTGCCATGTCCCCCTCCATTCTCGCTGAGCATCTGCGATGCATCGGCAAAAGCCGAAGGCGATCGTTTCGCGGCCAACGCTAACTGTGCCCCCGAACGGCAATCGAGCTCGGCCGCGGCCATGCCGCTCCTCCGGCGTCCAATCGCCAGTCGGCTTCAAATGCCAGCGTCCAACCTCGATTTCTGCCGGTCGCATCTTGAAGCGCTCCCGCAAGACGGCACCTGGTCGCCAATAGACATTGACTTGCTGGCAACCTGGGCCGAGATTTTCACCATACGCAGCTGTGGAAAGATGACCCACAAAAGAATTGGGGCGGGAAACTTCGCAGACCTTGTCGACTGATCGCTATTGCCCGTCATGAGGTAGGTGGAGCGCCCGGCCCGTGGGCCGTGTCAGTCACCTTTTGCAAGGGAGCGCGCGATGACCAAAGCAGTGGAGGAAAAGCACAAGAGTAAGATCAAGCGTCGGCAGGTTTTGAACGCAGCGGCGGCGGGCGCCGGCCTCGCGGTGGGTTCGGGCCTGGTACGGGGCTTCCCGACAATCTGGGCGCAGAACATCAAAGACATCAAGCTGGTCCAGGTTGGCGGCTCGTATTCGAACATCGTCGAGATCGCCAATCAGGCGACGAAGGAGTTGGGCTTCACGGTCGAGATGCAGGCAATCGATCCGGATGCTCAAACCAACCGCACGCTGACCCAGCCGAAGAGCATCGACATCAACGATCTCGGCACATTTCTGCTCTACTACTTCGTCGGCCGGAACATCGTGCAGTCGATTCCGGTGAGCAAGTACAAGTACTGGGACAAGACGCTCCCGCTCTTCACGAAGGGCGAGTACGCGGGCGGCCGCAAAGTCTCGACCCAAGGCACGTCCCCCATGAAGGTTCAATACTATGACTCGGCGGAGGGCAAGAAATTCGCCACGCAGCCGACCGAGTGGCTGACCGGCATTCCGACCATGTTCAACGCCGACACGCTCGGCGTGCGGCCTGATCTCATCGGCCGCCCCGTCGAGAGTTGGAAGGAGCTGCTGAACCCCGAATTCAAGGGTAAGGCCGCTCTCGTCAACACCCCGTCGATCGGCGTCATGGACGTGGCGATGGCCCTCGAGGCCCGCGGCGATCTCAAATACGGCGACAAGGGCAACATGACCAAGGAGGAGATCGACAAGACGATCAAGATAATGCTCGATTTCAAGAAGGGCGGACATTTCCGCGCCTTCTGGACCAACTTCGACCAGTCGGTGAACCTGATGGCGTCGGGCGAGGTGGTCATCCAGTCGATGTGGTCGCCAGCGGTGACGGCCGTCCGCTCGCGCGGGATTGCCTGTACCTACGTGCCGCTCAAGGAAGGCTATCGCAGCTGGTCGAGCATACTTTGCCCGATGGCGCATCTCAGCGGCATGAAGCTCGATGCGGCAATCGACTACATGAACTGGCACAACTCAGGCTGGACCGGCGCGTTTGTCGCGAGGCAAGGCTATTATTCGACGGTCCCCGAAACCGCGAAGGCGTTCCTCAGCGCCGACGAATGGGCCTACTGGTACGACGGCAAGCCGGCGGCCATCGACATCAAGGACCCATACGGCAACCTGATGGAAAAGAAAGGAAAGGTGCGCGACGGCGGCTCGTTCGCGGAGCGTACTGGAAAGATTGCATGCTGGAACACGCTGATGGACGAAGACCGCTATCTGACACGGCGCTGGAACGAGTTCATCTCAGGGTGATCTGCCGGTATCCGCATTCGGCGGGGCGAGCGGCTTGCCCCGCCGAAATCCTTTCCGGTGTCGAGCGGCGGAGGAGATAGTGAAAGCTTTGCCTCGGCTCGCATCCTGGATTCAGGTCGCGCCAGTCGCCCTTATTCTCGTGCTCTTCTTCGGCCTGCCGATGCTGGTGGTCGTCGCCGTCAGCTTCTTCGACTATGGTCAGGGGCGGCTGTATCCAACCTTCATCTTCGACAACTACCTCGAGATCTTCTCATCGAGCGTGACGCTGCGGCTCTATCTGAGCTCGCTCAAGTTTGCGCTGATCGTCTGGGCGGTAACACTGTTCATCGGCTTCAACATCGCCTATTTCCTGGTGTTCCATGTTCGCACTCTGCTTTGGCAAATCGGTCTTTTCCTGCTGTGCACGGTACCGTTCTGGACCTCCAACATTATCCGGATGATCTCCTGGATTCCCTTTCTCGGACGCAACGGCATCTTCAACCAGACGTTCATGGGTTTCGGCATCGTCTCCCAGCCCATGGACTTCTTGCTTTTCTCGGACTTCGCCGTGGTTGTCGCCTACGTTCATCTGTTCACGCTTTTCATGGTGGTCCCGATCTTCAACTCCATGGCGCGCATCGACCGCAGTTTGATAGAGGCTGCGTACGACGCCGGCGCCGGACGCTGGCGGATCCTCACCGAGATCGTGCTGCCGCTGTCGAAGACCGGCATCGCACTCGGCTCGATCTTCGTCATCACGCTGGTGATGGGAGACTTCTTTGTGGTGAAGGTAATGAGCGGCGGGCAGAGCGCTTCGGTGGTATCGGCGTTGTCGAACGAGATCGCGGCGATCCAATATCCGCCAGCCGCAGCCAACGCGATGATCTTGGTCGCCATAGTGACTTTGATGGTGTCGGGGATCCTCCGCCTTGTCGACATCCGCAGAGAACTCACCGGCTGAGGGAGGATACTTCAATGAGACATGCGGCGGCGGGCCCTCGGCCATGGACGTTCTATGTCTTCGCCTCGTTCTTCGCCTTGTTCGTCCTCTTCCTCTACGGCCCGATGACCGTCATCTACATCCTGTCGTTTCAGGGTCCGACAGGCGGGCTGACCTTCCCGATGACGGGCTTCTCGCTACGATGGTTCCATGCGCTGGTGGCGGCCGAGCGCGTCGGCGACATCGGCGGTTCCTTCAGCCGATCGATCGTGCTCGCGGTGATCGTCGCCGTTCTGACGGTCGTTCTCTCGGTGACCGCAGGCCTTGGCTTCCGTCGGCGCTTTCCCGGATCGGGTGTCGTTTTCTACCTGGCGATCGCGAGCCTCATCATGCCCGGTCTTTTCGTTGGCCTCGGCATCGCCGTGGGGTTCCAGCTGCTCGGTCTCGACATCGACTGGTACACCTCCGCCCTTGGCGCCCAACTCACTTGGACGCTGCCTTATGGGCTCCTTATCATGTTCGCCGTCCTGGGGCGGTTCAACCGAGCCTATGAGGAGGCCGCGACCGATCTGGGAGCCACACCCTGGCAGCGATTGCGCGAAGTCGTCCTCCCCATCCTGTTGCCGGGCATCATCGGTGTCGCGCTCTTCGGGTTCACCCTCTCGTACGACGAATTTCCCCGAACCGTGCTGACGGCCGGCACCAGGAACACCCTGCCGCTGGAGGTCTGGGCCATGACGACCAACGTCACCTCCCCGGCGCTCTTCGCGGTAGGGACCGTGACCACCATCGTCTCCTTCATCGCCATCGGTGTTGCGCTCATCTCGATCGCCGTCATCCAGCGCCGGCGCACGCGGAGTTCTGGAGAGCCGATCTGAGGAGCTTCACATGCCAGCGGGAACCAGGAACGGCGAGATCAGAATTGTCGGCGTCACTAAGCGCTTCGGCGACATGGCGGCGGTCAGAGATCTCACCCTGACGATTCCGGACAAAGCCTATTGCTGCCTTCTGGGACCTTCTGGCTGCGGCAAGACGACGATCTTGCGCATGATTGCGGGGCATGAGTCGCCGACGACGGGCGAGATTCGCATCGGCGGCGAGCCGGTCGTGGGATTATCACCGGTGCAGCGCGGTACGGCGATGATGTTCCAGAGCTACGCGTTGTTTCCGCATCGCAGCGTGCTCGACAACGTCGCCTTTTCGCTGAAACTGCGCGGCGCCAGCAAGGCCGAGCGCCACAGGCAGGCGCGAGAGCTCCTGGCCAAGGTACGCATGGAGCGCTTCGCGGACCGCCTGCCGGCCCAGCTGTCCGGTGGCCAACAACAGCGCGTGGCGCTCGCCCGAGCGCTCATCACCAATCCCCGCGTGCTCCTTCTTGACGAACCTCTCTCGGCACTCGACGAATATCTGAGGTTGCGCATGCGCGGCGAACTGCGACGCGTGCAAAAGGAGCTCGGCATCACCTTCATTCACGTGACCCACACGCAGCTCGAAGCAATCGCGGTCGCCGATCTGGTCGTCGTCATGGCGCAGGGAGCTATTGAGCAGGCGGCGAGCGCCCAGGAAATCTTTACCGCGCCGCGGACCGCCTATGTGGCCCGTTTCATGGGCGGCCAGAACGTTCTCTCCGGAACCGTGGAGCGCGTCGCTGACGGACATGCAATCGTGGTTGACGAGCACGGTGTCTCGTTTTCGACCGCCGCAAACGGGGAGGAACCCGTCCGGGGATCGCGTCTTGTCGGCTCGATCCGCCGCGATCGGATCTCCGTAAGCAAGGCGCAAGGCTGTGCCACGGCATCCGGCAAGGTCAATTCCCTTCTCGGCGAGGTCCACGCAATTGAATATCAGGGATCTTACGTCAAGCTCACGATTGAGCGGCCATCCGGCGAAGGATTCGTCGCCAACATCATCGACGAGGACTTCTTTCGCGACCCGCTGGATATCGGCGATAGCGTGCTCGCGCGCTGGTCGGCGCGCGATGTTCTCATCCTCGAGGGCGCGGCCGACGCAGGAGAAGCATCTATGGACGAGGCTGGGGGAGTGCTCATTTGAGCCTCCTTCCTGGCGGCGTCGGACACCCATGACCGGGAGTTCATCATCGTTCCAGGGACACGCTTAGCGGAGGACGAAAATGGCCAAGGAAATTCTGTGCGGGTTCGGTATCGACGTCGATGCCGTGGCGGGCTGGCTGGGCAGCTATGGCGGCGAGGATTCGCCTGACGACATTTCGCGCGGCCTGTTCGCGGGCGAGGTCGGGAGCCCGCGACTGCTCAAGATGTTCGGGCGTCTGGGCATCAAGACGACCTGGTTCATTCCGGGCCATTCGATCGAGACTTTTCCCAAGGAGATGAAGGCGGTGGCCGATGCCGGCCACGAAATCGGCATCCATGGCTACAGCCATGAAAACCCGATCGCCATGACGCGTGAGCAGGAAACCGAGATCCTCGACAAGTGCATCGATCTGGTGACCAAGCTTTCAGGCAAGCGGCCGACCGGCTACGTGGCACCGTGGTGGGAGTTCTCGCCGGTCACCAACGAGCTCCTGCTCGAGCGCGGCATCAAGTACGACCACTCGCTCATGCACAACGACCATCAGCCTTATTATGTGCGGGTCGGTGATCGCTGGACCAAGATCGACTACGCCAAGAAGCCGCGCGAATGGATGGTGCCGCTGAAGCGTGGCCAGGAGACCGACCTGATCGAGGTTCCGGCGAGCTGGTATCTCGACGACCTGCCGCCGATGATGTTCATCAAGAAATCGCCCAACAGTCACGGCTTCGTCAATCCGCGCGACATCGAGCAGATGTGGCGCGACCAGTTCGACTGGGTCTACCGCGAATACGACTATGCGGTGTTTCCCATGACCATCCATCCCGACGTTTCGGGCCGGCCGCACGTGCTGATGATGCTGGAGCGGCTCTACCATCACATGATCGGCCATCCCGGCGTGCGCTTCGTCACCATGAACGAGATGGCGGACGATTTCGTCCGCCGCTCGCCCCGCAAGAACGGGTAGGCACCAGCCGATGTGCGGCTTGTGTGCGGGACGCTGGGCGGTGCCGAGGATTGGAGCGGGTCTTCAAAGTCCGCGGCGTGAGCGCCGCTGGCCGGTGCTCCTACTGGTCGAAAATGTCGAGCGGCAAGCAGGCCGAGACGATGAAGTTCGGCACATCGACCACTTGGCTCACCTTGAGGTCAACAGCGACACTCGCAAGGCAATAGGCCTGGTCTGGCGAATAGCCGTACGTGTCACCGAGGTAATCGAGCATGTTTACGAGCGCATTTCGTGCGGCAAGCGTCAGGTCCTCGGATTCGCTGCGGCCATCCTTCCGCATGCAAATTCCTGTCGTGGCATAGCAACGGCGCGGTGCGGCGCCGTCGGACCGGAGAACCTCCATTGCATAGGATGGGTCGATCTGCTTGCGTCGCCGCGCCTCGCCCTTCAGCAGGTCGAATCGGGCGATGAACGTGCCTGTGGTCTCTATGGCCGTGCCACAGGATTCGCCGTCTCCTTGCGCAAAATGCGCGTCGCCAACCGAGAACAGCGCACCGGGCACGTAGACCGGTAGATATAGCGTCGACCCAGCTGTGATCTGCTTGATGTCCATGTTGCCGCCATTCTCATGCGGCGCGATCGTGCGGAACGCCGCGGCAGCGATTGGACCGTCCGCCGGCAGGGCACCGGCCGGGTCGGGCGGCATTGCCATGCCGCCACGCTGAACAAGCTCGGCCTCACGCGCGATGATCCGCTGAAGCAATTCGCGTGATGGCGCGACACCCATGACGCCCATGAAGGGCGCGCCCGGGATCCTGACTCTGGGCAGCTCCTTCGATCGTGCGAATCCATCCGCCATTTCCCAGTGCACGACAAAGGGTTTGGGGAAGAGGTCGCGCAAAAAACCGAAGCCCGGCATGATGCAGGTAAAGCCGCGTTCGGCGGTGGCGATCGCCTCGATTTTCACCGCCAAGAGGTCGCCCGGCTCAGCGCCCTCGACATGCACCGGACCTGTCATGGGATGGACTCGCCCGAGGTCAATCGAGGCGAGGTCCTCACTTGTGGTTTGCGGCTTGATTTGGCCGTCAAGACCGTCAAGCGTATCGAGTTCGATAACCGAGCCGGCGGCGATGCGCACTAGCGGCATTATGTCGGGATGCCAACGATTGTGGCCCTTGTCCGCTTGCTGGAAGAGCGGCAGGTGAGGATCGAGACGAATGTGTTGGGTGGCCACGAGGAACCTCCTTCAGTCGGATTTGCCCAGTTTTGGTGCTCAGCGATAATGATGCGTTCCGGCGTAGAGCCGTTGAAGACCGCCATAGATTCTGCATCCAGGTTCATTGTGTCGACAATCGAGTCCATGCTGCCCTAGCTGCCGGATTTGCTTACGCGGTTGACGGCGATCGCCGACCTCCCTGACGGACATCTGCGCGACCCAGCGATGGGCGTTCGCATTCGCCCGCTTCCTCACGACTAAACCATGCGGCTCACTATTTGCGCGACGCAGCGGCGGCTCTTGCCACAACGGAAAGAGCCAGAGCGATGGAGAAGACTCTGAATGAAACTGCCCTATCGCCGACCTAACGGACGATGCTGGCTCCCCGGAAGGGTCCCTCACGCGCGAGAAAAGGGGACCCCAAATGGGCGTCCTTCTCATTCTCGAAGCCAGCGAGCCAAATGATGCGTGTTACCGCGTAGGGGGAACAACCTGCTGTTCGGCAAATCTGCAGATAGTGAAGAATCGCTGATGCATCCCGCTGACAGCGGACCTCCAGTATGCAAGGCGTCTGATGAGGAAGAGTCGCGCAGGCTGCTCTCATCGCCGCGGCCGCCACAAGCAAGAGATCGGCCTTCATCCGTTCGGCGTTTTGCACGCGAGTGGCGGACCCGGCGAGATTCGAACTCACGGCTCGTTGGGAGAAGCGCTCATACGCGCCGCCAACATGTTGACCTTTGACGACCGAGCGCGGCCCGGCGCGAAAATGCGTCGATCACAGTCTCTTCCGGCTTACCCCTTTTGAACACCGAGCCGCTGTCTAGCGGCGCACATCAAGACCCGGCCATGATGGCTCAATGGAGCAAGCAGGTGAAAAAAGCGCATCCCGCAAAGGTGCCTTAGCGAATAGGCGGAGAGCAGACGCACGCGCCCTTGCTTTGCTGCCGACCCTCCAGAAGCTTATAGCAGCCGGCTTCGTTTCCCATCGTGGACTGGCGAACGAATTGAACCGAATAGGGATGCCGGGCGCCGCTGGCGGTAGGTGGCATCGCAACACCGTAGTGAGGATGCTTAAGCGCCTGGGGCTGCCTAACGGCGCCGGGATCAGCAATGGATTGGGAAACAAGCGGGCCGCGGACATGCGAGCCCATCGCCTTGGTTCGACAATTCGCAAACTTCGCAAAGCGGGCTTTGTCTCCATCAAGGCCATCGCGGGCGAGTTGAACGAGCGAGGGATAGCAGCACCACGAGGCGGCAAATGGTACCTCACCACCGTTACCCGGCTGCTGCAGCGCTTGGAAAGGCTCGATCGCGCCTCGAACAGCCGACGTCGACGCTAGGGCCGTTTTTCTGCCCGTGGAATCGATTTAGCCCTCGGCTGGACTCAGAGGGGAACTCCGGAGTGGCCAAAACGCTCCAGTGAGTCAGATTTTGACTCTGGCGAGTCCTTTAACCGGATCAAAGGTGCGGCGCCCTTCGAGGGGGTCCCGATTGAGAGCCCGTCGCTTTGTCGAGCGCGGTCAGCCGATATCGGGGGGTTGTGAAGATGCACAGCCGTTTATAAGGTCGGGAATGCTGCACGGGGCGGTAATCAATCGGTGCCATGGTCACCGGCTGTTTGCCGTCGCAATTCCGGGGGAGGCATCGCGATGGGGCTTCGCTTCAACAGATCACGTGGAGTGATTGGATTCGTTCGATGGAATTTGAGCGAGTGGGCTTTGATGCTCAGGTTAGGATTGCGCAAGCTCGCCGAAAACATCCGATCCGGAAATGTTCGCAATCCGGTCGCTGCACTCGACGCGAACAGATCTCATCCGAGCCGTTTTTCGACATGGGTTCCGGTTCCCTCGACAGAAACGGAACAGTCCTCTCAGCGAAGCCAGATTCTACAACCCGAAATATCACCGCTTTCAAATAGGGTGCGTCTTGGGCGAATGCTTTTGAAGATAGCATTCATGGCAGCCCTTTTTCTCGGCGGGTATCTCACTGGGCGCCTCGCTGTCCTTGGAGCTACACCAACAGCAGATGCCAATACCAACCAAGCCCTAGCGGCGCCGTCTGCGCCAGAGTCCGTGGCACCTCTGGCATTAGCGCCCCCTGTAACCGTGCTTTCCGAAGCATCATCGATACCAGCGCCTGTCTCTGAGGTGACCACATCCAAATCGGTAAGCACACCGATTTGGAACACTCGTCCGTTGAGCAGCGATGAGGTGCTCGAAACGCAAGCTTGGCTTAAAGCATTTGGATTTGACCCTGGTCCGCTTGACGGGTTGCCCGGCCCTCAGACGATAGCCGCCGTCAAACGCTATCGCGGCGCCCGGCAGATGGAGCAGACGGAGGCGTTGGACCGGTCAGTACTGCAACAGGTGCGACAGCAGGTCGGGCAATCGAGTCGCTAGTGAAAGTTTGTCTGGCGCCGATCGTACTTTTGACTGCGGCTGTGCCCGCATTCGCCCAGACGGACTCAGATTCAACGGTATGAAAACCTCGCATGGCTTCGCGGTCTCGGATGTACGACAAACTCGCAATCGTTGTTGGTTGCGCGGCTCTGATCGCCTGCACGCCGCCGGACACCGCCCATTGGCCCGTCTACCTGACAGCACCCTATAACACATGGCCGCCCTCACCGCCCGGCACGCCGATCGAACCGGGCCTGCCCGTCGGCCTCAACGGCCACCAGCAGGAGGCCGTTGTGACGGGCGTGTTGAGATGGATGAAGGACCCCGCCTCGGTGCAGTTCCGCGGGATCGAAGCCGTCCAGAACAGTCGCGCGCGGATCATTGTGTGCGGCGAGGTGAACGGCCGCAACTCGGCAGGCAATGTCAGCATCTCGCCGTTTGTTGGCGTACTGATGGGACCAGATGCGGATGCCGATTTCGTCCTAGTCGGGATCGGCTCTTCCGACCCTGAGCGGGCCGAGGTGACTTCGCTGTGTCGCGCGAACGGGCTTTACGGAGTCTAGTAGGGCGGCTCGCGAGCAGGTAGGCAGCGGTCTCAAGCACCTCGTTGTTCGAACTATGCCAGATGCGGTCACCAAATGGCCCCAACTGGCACTTGTTCAGTGTGTACGATGCGGGCCAACTGCAAACGTGCTCAGCGAATGCAGCCTGCGGTCTCAAATGAAAAGAAAACCGGCGTCGCGTTACGCCTCAAACCATCAGTTATGGTTCAGTCGCTAAGGAACTCCGGGGTCGGCTGCGCGGCTGAGTCAAAATCAAGCCTGGGAGC
>Ga0210402_10003876_pt1 | contig 13854 bp, 7 predicted proteins | sample IncBWC7MmetaG_FD_161055 | JGI IMG/M metagenome (GOLD analysis project Ga0210402, IMG submission 161055) | Forest soil microbial communities from Barre Woods Harvard Forest LTER site, Petersham, Massachusetts, United States - Inc-BW-C-7-M | ecosystem: Environmental > Terrestrial > Soil >...
CATTCCCGCACGATTACTGGACGTTTTGCCTTCATCCATTTCCTTGCGGCGGCCCGTAAGAATCTTGTCTAGAAGACCAACCGCGGTGACCCACACCGCGCCGGCGCAGTAACCGGCGATGACGTCGCTGGGGTAATGCACTCCGAGATAAATGCGCGATAGTCCGATCATTGCGATCAGGACTGCCGCGACTATCCAGATGAAGGATTTGGCGGCCTTCCCATGCATACGCGCCGCGAAAATTCCGGCCAGTACTCCATAAAAGCAGAGCGCTCCGAAGGAGTGGCCGCTCGGAAAGCTGTAGGAACTGGGCGAGGGGCCGAAAAAGGCCACCGGTCGCGGGCGATGGAATGCTAACTTCAATACGAAATCGAGGGCCGCCATGCCAATCATGGTGATCCCCAGCAACGCCGCCAGGCGGACCTGACGGAAGTAAAGAAACGCACTAAGTAGGACCCCACCGAGGACGCTCACGGTCGCGGCTGACCCAAGAAAGGAGAATCCCATCATCAAACGGGTAAGGCCGGGCGTGGCGTGCTGGTGGACGGTCGCCCGTACTAAAGAATCGAATCTCTGAGTGTCGCCTTCCAGCATCTCTTCTGCAAGCCACCCGAAAATGAACAATGCAGCCGCGGCCATGAGAAAGGCGCCGGGAAGCAGGAGTGCGCTGTTTAGGTTCTTCGGCTTTTCCATGTCGTTGGATCTGCCAAGGCATGAAATCTTATCTGTTCCCGGCCGCTAAATCGAATCCCCTCAGGATTCCCGCGGGTAACGCCTTGCTAGGAGGACGGTCCCGAAGTTGGTGGCGCGAAGCGCGCTTTAATGGAAGAATGACCCACGGACGGAACAGCCTACGGATCTACAAGGCGGTTCAACGCGCAAAGATCGAGGAGAGACAACTTTGTCCGGCATTCCTATGCGAAATGGCGGACCTGCCGCCCGAATTGCGGTGATACCCGGAGACGGCATCGGGGCGGAGGTTACCCCGCAGGCCGAGAAGGTGCTGAAGGCGGTGACGGCACCCGCCAAGCGACCGCTGGAGTTTGTCGAGTTCGACTGGAGCGCGGACAAGTATCTGCGGGAAGGAGTGTCACTCCCGGCGGGCGCGGTCGAGATGCTGAGCGATGAGTTTGACGCCATCCTTTTCGGGGCGCTTGGCGATCCGCGCGTGCCATCGAATCAGCATGCGGCCGACATTCTGCTAGGGCTTCGGTTCAAGCTCGATCTCTACGTCAACGCCCGACCCGTGGAGCTGCTCCTTGACAGGCTCACCCCCCTTCGCGATCGCACCGAAAAAGACATTCGGCTGGTGGTGTTTCGCGAAAACACGGAGGGACTGTATGTCGGCGTCGGCGGATTCTTTAAGAAGGGCACGGCCGACGAAATCGCTGTCCAGGAAGACGTGAACTCGCGCAAAGGGGTGGAACGCATCATCCGGTACGCGTTTAAGTACGCCCGCGAGAACGGCTTGAAGCGCGTGTGCATGAGCGACAAATCCAATGCCATGAATTTTGCCCATGACCTATGGCAGCGAGTTTTTAAGGAAGTCCGCCAGGAGTACGCGGACATCGATTCACGCCACCTTTATATCGACACCCTGGCGATGGAGATTGTCAGAGACCCCAGCCAGTTCGACGTGATCGTAACTTGCAACCTCTTTGGTGACATCATCAGCGACTTGGGAGCCCAGCTTGCCGGTGGCTTGGGGCTGGCGCCGTCTGGAAACATCCACCCGGGCAAGACCTCCCTTTTTGAGCCGGTTCACGGCTCCGCGCCCAACATCGCTGGAAAGGGTATTGCCAATCCATTGGGATCGGTCCTCACTTCCGCGATGATGGTGGAGTTCCTGGGATGGAAGCCGGAAGCCGCGGCGCTCCGTAGCTCGGTGCGGGCAGCGCTAGGGGAGAATTTCGTGACCCCAGATCTTGGAGGCCATAAGAGCACGGCGGAGGTGGGCGACTGGGTGGCTCGCAGGTCCGTTGAAGCACTGGCCCTGCGGCGGTAAATTGTAGTATCCGCAACCCGCCCACAGCTTGCGGCTGCTCTTGGGATTGGAGAAGCAGGTTAATCTCGAAGTTCCGGCTAAAGTAATACTTGAAGTGCTTGGCAGGGCCACGTGGCTTAACGGTCTCTGGCCATCACGGTCAGAAACATCCCCAACAGAAAACCTCCGATGTGCGCCCACACCGCCACTCCGCCAGAAGCGGCCCCGCCGAGCGAATCGAGACCCGACAGAAACTGCAGGACGAACCACAAGCCCAGAAAAATGACTGCCGGGACGGGGATGGGGAAGATAAAGACCAAGGTGAGAATTCGCGCTCTCGGGTAGAGAAGGATATAGGCGCCCATAACACCCGAAATGGCCCCGCTGGCACCCACGGCTGGTATGCTGGAATGAAAATTGAAGAGCACGTGCAAGAGTCCGGCGCCAATCCCGCAGACCAGGTAAAAGAAGAGATACGTGAAGTGTCCGAAGAAGTCCTCGACGTTGTCTCCGAAGATCCAGAGGAAGAGCATGTTGCCGGCAATGTGGAGCCAGTCGGCATGGAGAAACATGCTGGTCACCAGAGGCAGGAAGGCAACGCCAAAGCCGACGTGCCCAGAGAGAAAGGCTGGGATCCTGGCGGGGATCTCGGAATAGGAGAGGACCAGGGCTTCAAAGGCGCGAGGAGGCATCGTCACCCGCAGCCCCAGTTCGTAGAAAAATACCACCACGTTGGCGAGAATCAGGGTGATGTTGACAAAGGGATAGGTGCGCGAGGGGTTGAGGTCCTTGAGAGGGATGAACATTTCAGAAGGTCCGCAGCAGAGTAGCGAAAGACATCGAAAATGAAAAGAGTAGGAGCGCAGGTACTTAGCGTCCGATAATGTTGCCGGCAAAGAAGTTCTGGTTAACAGAATAAACTGGCGCCCGCAATCTCATCAATCTGCTGTCCTTAACCCGGTACGCTCGGAGTCTCGCGCCAAAAACCAAAACTCTATTTTCCATTGACGAGAGCTTGCCGAGATGGTTTCTCGCGAAATGTTTCACGGGAACATTGCGCGATGGATGCGCGTGTGGTAATTACATTAGTTCTGCGTGTCGGCGCGTTTCGGACAGCGTGTAGAGGTTGGTCCGGCGCAGCGTCGGCGCGCCGACTGCTCATGCCTGCGCGGGAAACGGAAGCCATCATCCTGAAGACATTCCCCCTAGGCGAAGCGGACCGCCTGGTAAGTTTTTTTGGACGCACGTCAGGACGGGTGCGCGGCGTGGCTTCAGGAGCCCGACGCCTGAAGAATCGCTACGGCTCGACGCTCGAAGTGCTTTCTCACGTGCAGATTTGGTACGTCGAGAAAGAAACGCGGGACTTGGTGCGCATCCAGCAAGCCGATTTGCTCGAATCCTTTCACAAGGCCCAGAGCGATTACGGGCTGAGCACCGGCCTAGCGGTGATCAGCGAGATCTCCGAGCTGATCCTCCCGGAGCACGAAGTCTCCGAGCCGATGTTCCGGTTGCTATTGCTGGTCGCAAGGGAAGTGGAACGCACCGGCGACTGGACACTGCCGCTGAGCTACTTTGCGTTCTGGACGGTAAGACTGGGCGGCTGGTTGCCACCCTTTGACCGGTGCGTCGCTTGCGACGCGGCGCTCGGAGTGAAACCAGCTTTTTTTGGAGCGCAGCAGGCCGGCCTTTATTGCGAAAACTGCAGCCGTGCAGGGATGAAGCTGATGCACGTCGGGGCCAGGAATCTTGCTGAAAGATTCACCGGCGAGCGACTGGATCGCATCGTTGACGAGGGATCCATGAAGGCTAGCGCGAAGGAATTGCGGGAGGCCGCGCTTGGCTGGATTGAAGTTCACCTCGAGAAGCAGTTAAAAACACGAGCGCTTCTGGAGACGACTTGAAACCTAAAGTAAAACTTGAGAAAAAAACACGGGGCCTTAATTTTCAGGATTTGATTTTGCAGCTCTCGCATTTCTGGGTGAAGCAGGGGTGCGTCCTTCAGCAGCCTTACGACGTGGAAGTCGGGGCGGGCACGATGCACCCGGAAACGTTTCTGCGCGTGCTTGGCCCGAGCGCTTATCGCGTGGGATATGTGCAACCCAGTCGTCGGCCCGCCGACGGCCGTTATGGCGAGAATCCGAACCGGCTTTACAAGCATTCTCAATTCCAGGTGATCCTCAAACCTTCGCCAGTGGATGTGCAGGATGTCTATCTGAAGAGCCTTGGCGCGATCGGCATCAACCTGAAAGAGCACGACATTCGTTTTGAAGAAGACAACTGGGAATCGCCGACTCTGGGAGCATGGGGCATCGGGTGGCAAGTGCTGCTCGATGGACTGGAGATTACCCAGTTCACTTATTTTCAGCAGAGCGGTGGAATCGATCTTGACCCCATCTCCGTGGAACTCACCTACGGCCTTGAACGCATTTGCGCTTTTCTGCAGGGCGTGGAGAGCGTCTACGATCTCCGCTGGTCGGCCGACAAGACCTATGGCGACATCCGGCTGATGGAAGAGCAGCAATTCTCGGAATACAGTTTTGATCGCAGCGATGCGCCTTCGATTCGCGCTGAATTTGAATTGCACGAGAAGCAAGCCAAAGAACTCCTCGACGGATTCAAGGGACTGGAAGGGAAGGACCGCGCCCGGTATCCGATCCTTGCGGCCTACGACCATTGCCTGAAGTGCTCGCAGTTGTTCAATCTGATGGACGCTCGCGGTGTGATCTCGACGACCGAGCGTGCCGCGCTAATGGCGCGGGTCCGTACCCTGGCGTGCCGAACCGCGGCGGCCTACCTGGCGCAGCTTGGCGGCGGGACGCCGCACCGTGAGGTGCGGGCATGAAGGCCGCAGCCAAAGAAAAACGCGTCGAACTGCTTTTCGAAGTTGGCTGCGAAGAGATTCCGGCGGGGATGCTGCCGAAGGCTGAAGAGGAACTCCGCACCAACATTGAAAAACTTCTCGCTGCCGAGAACCTCACAGAAGGCGTGTCCGTCCAGACCTTCAGCACCCCTCGGCGACTGGCAGCTTGGGTCCGCGGACTGCTCGCCAAGCAAGCGGACGTCGAGATGGAAGTGACGGGCCCGCCCAAGTCGGTGGCCTACGATTCCGTCGGCGCGCCGACACGGGCGGCGTTGAGCTTCGCGGAGAAGCAGCGCGTTCATGTTAGCGATTTGTACCTGGTACAGACTCCCAAGGGCGAGTACCTGGCTGCCAAACAGATCAAGGTCGGGCGGACTGCGGAACAAATTCTCGTCACCATCCTCCCTCGCGCGGTGCACGACCTGACTTGGCCGCGATCAATGACCTGGACGGGACTCGAGGGCGCGCGATTTATTCGCCCCATTCGCTGGATCGTCGCAGTACTCGGCGGCAAGCCGCTGAAGCTTAGTGTCGCCGGCATCGCTGCCGGAAGCAACACGCGCGGCCACCGTTTTCTTGGCGCGAGCAACATTCCCGTCCAGGGTTTTGCCGACTACGAGAAGAAGTTGCGGCAGAACGGCGTCATCGTCCGGCCTGGGCACCGCGAGGAGAAGATTCGGAAGGAACTCGAAGCCCACGCTAGACGGGGAAGTTACCGAATACACGAAGACGCCTCGCTCGGCAAACTGGTGGCTTACCTCAACGAATACCCCACCGTCATCCAAGGCGATTTTGCCCCTGAGTTCCTGAGCCTTCCGGACGAGATTCTGGTGACTGTTATGCGCGACCATCAGAAATACTTTGCGGTCGAAAAGAAGAACGGGGAACTGGCGCCGCACTTCCTGGCGGTGATCAATGTCGACAAGGATTCCAGAGGGCTGATCCGCGCGGGGCACGAACGGGTACTGCGTGCGCGGTTTGCGGATGCACAGTTCTTCTGGCAGGCGGATCAGAAATGTCGGCTCGCCGACTATTTGCCGAAACTGGAACGCGTCACCTACGAATCGCGCCTCGGCAGTTATCGCGACAAGGTTGAACGTATCCGCGCGATCGCCCGGTGGCTGACGGAGCAGTGGTTTAATCTCGGCATGCTCCTTGCGCACGTCGCGGAAGCCGACCGTGCTGCTGAGCTTGCCAAGTGCGACCTCGCCACGGAGATGGTTCGCGAGTTTACGGAGTTGCAGGGAATCGTGGGGGGGCTCTATGCACGTGCTCAAGGAGAGCCTGACGAAATCGCCGACGCTGTCTACGACCACTACCGGCCCGTGGGGCTCGAAGATCCTATCCCGCGCAATCTGACCGGGTGCGCGGTGGCGCTGGCGGACAAACTAGATTCCGTCGTGGGCTGCTTTGCGGTGGGAGTTGTTCCCACCGGTTCGAGCGATCCCTACGCACTGCGCCGTGCGGCTCTCGGGATCGTCAAGATCATTGTGGAGAAGAAGCTGCCCGTGTCGCTTTCCTTGGCCGTTGGGGCGGCCGCAAAAGCGCTCCTGACTCACAAACCCAAAAGAGGGGTAACACCGGACCAGGAGACCCAGATTCTCGACTTCATTCTGGATCGTGCCAAGTTCGTCTTCCGCGAGCGAGAAGGCTTCGGCTACGATGAGGTCAGCGCCGTTTTTCGTGCCGGCGCCGATGACCTCGTGGACGCGCAGAAGCGCCTGGTGGCGTTGAAGGCCATCCGGAAGTCCAAGAACTTCGAGCCATTGGCCGTCTCGTTCAAGCGCATTCGCAAAATTCTAGAGAAGGCCAACATTGCCCCGGGGGAGCCGCGCCAGGTGAATCCGGACTTGTTCGAGAGTCCCGCCGAACGCGAGCTTTACTTCGCGGTTCGTGAAGCCGCGACAAAAGTGCACGCTCACAAGCGCGCTGGAAAGTATCAGGAGGCCCTGGAAACCATCGCGGGACTTCGAAGAGTGGTCGACCAATTTTTCGACGGCGTGATGGTCATGGCGGAAGTCGAAGCCGTGCGCAGCAACCGCCTGGCGTTGCTCGCGGAGTTGTTGCGGGAATTTACGACCGTTGCAGATTTTTCAGAAATTGGCGGTGAAGAGCGCCGCTGAGGCAGTTAAAGATTTACTTTAAGTCGCGATCGTGTCGGCGTGCCGACAAGAATTCGCTGCCGGCGTTTCTCGTGGCAATCCGGACAGCCGAATTACAACTCTAACCAGGACAAGCGAGGAACACAGTGACTAAATGGGTCTACTTTTTCGGGGCGGGGAAAGCGGAAGGCGATGGAAGTCGCAAAGCTCTCTTGGGCGGAAAGGGGGCCGGCCTTGCGGAGATGAGCCGGATTGGCCTGCCAGTGCCTCCAGGTTTCACCATTACCACTGAGGTTTGCACCTACTACTACGAGAACAAGAAAACCTATCCGAAAGCGCTGGCAGCAGAAATCAAAGCGGCCGTAGCGCGCGTCGAGAAGATCATGGGCACGAAATTCGGCGATAAGATGGCGATGCCCATGCTGGTATCCGTTCGCTCTGGGGCCCGCGATTCCATGCCCGGGATGATGGACACGATTTTGAACCTCGGCCTGAATGATGAAACCGTGCTGACGCTGGCGAAGGCTACCAAGAACGAGCGGCTCGCCTGGGACTGCTATCGACGGTTCATTCAGATGTACGGCGACGTTGTGATGAACGTGCAAAAGCGCCCGGGCGAGGACCACGAACCATTTGAAGTGGTGATTCACGGTCTCAAGCATGAACGCTATCACGCTGATATCGATGACCCGAAACTGACGGTCAACGACCTTCAGGAGATGGTGGTGCGCTTTAAGAAACTCATCAAGGATCGCACTGGGAAGGAATTCCCCCTGGATCCCTGGAAGCAACTGTGGGGTGCGGTGGGAGCGGTGTTCGGATCCTGGATGAACGATCGCGCGGTGGTGTATCGGCGCAAGTACAACATACCGTCCGAATGGGGCACCGCCGTGAATGTGCAGGCGATGGTCTACGGCAATACCGGAGACCAGTCTGGATCGGGAGTGGCCTTCACGCGCGATCCGGCGACCGGGGAGAAAGTATTCTACGGCGAATTCCTCATCAACGCGCAGGGCGAAGACGTGGTGGCGGGTGTGCGTACACCCGAGCCAGTCGCACAGCTCAAGAACTACATGCCGAAAGCTTTCCATGAACTAGAGAAAATCCGCCAGACCTTAGAGAAACACTTCAAGGACGTGCAGGACTTTGAGTTCACCATCCAGGACGAAAAAGTTTTCATGCTCCAGACGCGCAACGGCAAGCGCACCGGGTTAGCCGCGGTTCGGTTTGCCATTGAAATGGAGAAGGAGAAGTTGATTGACTGGAAGACCGCCATCCGGCGCGTACCGGCGGACCAGTTAGACCAAGTGCTCGCGCCGGTGTTTGATCGCAACGCGGTTAGAACTGCCAAGTGTATTGCAAAGGGACTGCCGGCGGGGCCCGGAGCCGCCGCCGGCAAGATGTATTTGAACGCGGATCGTGCCGCCGCGGCCGCCGCGAGGGGTGAAAAGGTTCTGCTGGTCCGCAACGAAACCTCGCCAGAAGATCTGCGCGGGATGATCGCGGCCGAGGGCATTCTGACAGCCAAGGGCGGCGTCAGTTCGCACGCGGCGCTCGTGGCTCGCCAGATGGGGAAGGTTTGCGTTTGCGGCGCGGCCGCGCTCGAGATTGATTACTCCGCCAAAACGATGACCGTCGATGGCGTGACCTACAAGGAGGGGGACTTCCTTTCCATTAACGGAACCGCTGGCGAAGTCTATCCGGGTCAAATCCCCACTGCGGCGTCTGAAATTGTTCAAGTGCTTATTGAGAAATCCCTCGACGCCAAAAAGAGCCCGACCTACCAGAACTTTAAGAAGCTTATGGATTGGTGTGCCAAGGTTACCCGGCTCAGTGTGCGCACGAATGCCGACACCCCCGAGCAAACGGCCCACGCCATCGCGTTCGGCGCGGTCGGAATCGGCCTTTGCCGCACCGAGCACATGTTCTTTGAAGGGAATCGCATCGACGCCATGCGTGAAATGATTTTGGCGGACACTAAGCAACACCGGGAAGCCGCACTTGCCAAGATTCTGCCTTATCAACGGGAAGACTTCATCGGCATGTTCAAGGAGTTGAAGGGATATCCTGCGACCATCCGGTTCCTGGACCCCCCGCTGCATGAATTCCTTCCGCACGAAGGTTCGGCTCAGATTGATCTGGCAAAGAAGATGGGCGTGCCCGTCGAAAAGATCAGCCAGCGAGTTAAAGAATTACATGAGTTTAACCCCATGCTCGGATTCCGCGGCTGCCGCCTAGGGATTGTCTATTCCGAGATTTCGGAAATGCAGTCCCGCGCGGTGTTCGAGGCGGCGGCCGAAGTTCAGAAGGCCGGGATTAAAGTGCATCCCGAAGTCATGATTCCGCTCGTTGGGTTCAAGAAAGAACTCGATTTGCAAGTCGAGGTCGTGCATCGCATAGCGGGCGAGGTCATGAAGGAAAAAGGTGTGAAGCTGAACTACCTGGTGGGCACGATGATTGAAGTGCCTCGCGGCGCGCTCACGGCCGACGAGATCGCGCAGACGGCTGAATTTTTCAGCTTTGGGACCAACGACCTGACCCAGACCTGCCTGGGCATGAGCCGCGATGATTCTGGTTCTTTCCTCGGACCCTACCAGGAGCTTGAGATCGTCAAGAAGAATCCTTTTGCCACCATCGACCAGTCCGGCGTCGGCCAGCTAATCACCATGGCCGTAGAGAAGGGGAACAAAACGCGTCCAGGCATCAAGCTGGGCATCTGCGGAGAACACGGGGGCGACCCGGATAGCGTGAAGTTCTGTCATCGTGCCGGCTTGACGTATGTGAGTTGCTCACCGTTCCGGGTGCCGGTTGCCCGCCTTGCGGCAGCTCAAGCAGTAGTTGAACAAGAGCAAACCAGGAAAAATGTGCGGAAGTAGCGAAAGAAAGTGCGGACAGTAAATCTAAAGTAACACTTGAAGCCGTCGGCGGGCGGATATTTTGCTTTGCTGCCTACCAGGCGGCTTCCGCTTTTTACGTCGGCATCTTGAAGAAGAAATACATCCCAAGAAAAAAGAAGATGATGTCCGGAGACCATCCGGAAAGCAACGGGGGCAACTGGCCCACGCTGCCCATGGCTTCAAGAAGCGCGGCCATGGCCCAGTACGTGACTCCGATGCCCACTCCGAGAGCGACGCCGCCCAGCGCGCCGCGTGTGCCAACCAGGAATGCGAACGGAATCGCCAGTAGCATGCTGACGGGGGCCATCAGAGGGTAGGCAATTTTTTTGTGCCATTGCACGGTCAGATTGGTGGCGTCGAATCCGGCGCGACGAAGGCCGTCAATATACTTTCCAAGCTCGGGCAAACTCATCTGAAAAGCCTGCAGCTTTTCGCGATTGAAGTAACTCGGCGGCTCGGTCAGTTCCGGAGGAGCCGCGGCCGTAAACTGCTCGTAGTGGGCGATGGTACCGTCGGCGAAATCCCTCACCCACCCCCCCTCAAGTATCCAAACATGTTGTGATTCCGACCAACGGCCACGCTTGGCAAAAATGCGGCGGCGCATCTGGAAATTCTGTGAATCAATTTCCAAAACACTAAGTCCACCAAACAAATTTTGATCCGGATCAAAAACGTCGTAGTTGTAAATCTTGTAGTTTTCTCCGAGGATCCAGCGCTGCGGATGAGTATAGGTCTGGGGAGGCCGACCCTTGATCTGGTTATGGAGCGCGTCTTGACGCTGGTTGGCGTACGGAAGATAGGTGTAGTCCAGGGCGAACATGGTAACCGCTAACGTCACGCCGGCAAGGAACAGCGGGACTGCCAGCCGATGCAAGCTTGTGCCGCCTGCTTTGATGGCTACGATTTCGTTGTTCTTGCTCATCACTCCGAGGGTGACGAGCACCGCCACCAGGGCTCCCAAGGGCAGGAAATTGTAAAGCAGGTAGGGGGTCAGGTAGCGGAAGTAGTTCACCACGGTAAGAAAAGGCACTTTGTGCCGAGCGATGTCATCGAAGAGTTCGAACAGCGTGAACGTCTCGTACAAGAAGACAAAAATCGCCATGAGCAGCGCGAAGTAGTATGAAAAACGGCGGAGGATATACAAGTCCATCAAACGGGGAAAGCTTCCACTCGAAGGCGCGAGGAGATCTTGCCGGTCCCCATTCGTCTGGCGCGCCGCCGCTGTTCTCGCGCGGGCCTGCGCCTTGCGTCGGCGCTTCAGGCGAATCCATTTTTTGATGTATCCAAATGGGCGGAGCCACCGGCTTTCGCCACGGAATTGTTCCATCCTCGGGAGGAGTGCGAGCCCGAGCGCCGCTAGTACGCTGTTGGCGATCCAGACTCCCTCAGAGGGCAACAACTTACCCTGGCGCGCCAAACCCGCACCAATCACCAACATCAGGTAGTACGACGCGATCAGCACCACCGCTAGCAACGAGCCAGCCGCCCGGCCACCACGGCGCGGCTGGGCCCCGAGCGGCACCCCGACCAGGGCAAACACCAGGCAAGCCAAGGGAAATGCAAAACGCCGGTGAAGCTCGACGCGGGCTTCCCGCCATCCTGGCCCGTTATCGGAAAGAAGTTGGCGGACAGATCGCTCGGGATTACTGAGCTGCCGCGGCTCTGCCGCCGACAGTCCATTCACTTCGATGGGCCAGTCGCTTTGACCGAAGGCGGTTACGGAGTAATGATCCGCATCATCACGGGCAAACTCGTGCGTTGTGCCGCCTTTCAAATGCAGCTCGATCTTGCCTTGTCTGGGCTCTGCGAACACGCCGGCGCTTTCAGCCAGGGTGAGACGTGAACCGCCCTCGCCGCCGCCCTCTGCGAGAAATACGCCGTGCCACTGCGTGCCGCTGGCCAGCACGTCGTTGATGTAAAGCACCATCTTCGGGAAGCGTTCGTCGAACACCCGGGGCTGTACCTGGAAAGAAATCTGCGAGCTGAGGAGATCTGCTTCAATGGAGCGCAGAGTGCGAAGGGCCAGCGGACTGAGCCAGACGGTCATCGCCAGGGTAAGCAAGGTGCTGGAGAGTGCCAGAATGCCAACGGGAAGGAGAATCCGGCGGCGCCCGATGCCCAAGGCTGTGAGTGCAATGATCTCGCTGTCCGCGGACATGCGGCCGAGTCCGAGTAGTACCCCGATCAGGGTGGCGATGGGAAGAGTGAAGACCAAAACTCCAGGCAGGATGCAGAGGAAGAGTTTAAGGATTTGCGCGCCGGAGCCGGCATGACGGACGAACAACTCCATCAACCGCACCAGTTGCGGCACGAAGAATACAAAGGTGAAGACGGCAAGTCCGAGGAGTGCGTGGCGGAAAACTTCGCGGACGATATACCGGTCCAGGATGCGCATGACGCGAACGGTGAGTGTAGCACGGTAGCGACAACGTTCGCCTTGCCGCGCTATCCGTCCTTCGATCTAGAAGCCGGGGAGCGCTATTTCCGCTCTTCCAAGTCTAGCCGCGAACGGGGTGAGGACTCTCCAGGTAAGCCCAGCGGTCTAGAATCTGCCGGTTGGCGGTATGCCCAAATTCTTCCGGTTCGCGAATTCCTCAAAATGATTGCGGATAATTCCTTCAATCTCCGCATGCGTCATTCCTGTCTTGGGATTCTTCGCTTCCGATGGCCAACATCGCGTGCCCCCCTAAATAACTCCTCAAAGATTCGTGAATGGCCTGTGAAGCATTTGCCCGGCTTCGGACGCCAGCCTCTAAATTGTTCCGTTCTGGCGCCACAGGCAACTTATTTCTTGGGAGGCCGTCGAACTTAATGGCGGGAGACTGCGTAACTCAAGTGACCGTCCTTTAGCTGTTTGGACGCGAGCCGGCAAAGCTGTAAACCAAGCAAGCCGATATCAATGGGATGGGGGGCGAAGATGGGAACTTTTGGACAGGACGTCCGATACGCGCTGAGAAACTTGCGAAAGGCTCCAGGCTTTGCCGTAGTAGCCGTTGTTACTTTGGCGCTGGGGATCGGGGCTTCCACGGCGATTTTCAGTGTGATCGACAACATCCTGATGGAGCCCTTTCCTTACCCCGATGCACAGCGCTTCATGTCCATGCAAATACATGACACAGACCGCAGCGAGCCTGGGGGGCGTGGGGGCTATATCGGCGCCGAGTTTTTGGACTTGGTCGAGCAAAACCATGTCTTCGATGGTGTGATCGCCAACGACAATACGGATGTGCTGTACCGCGCGGGAGAAGGAACCCAGCGCTTCGACGGAAATTACGTGACGCCTGGAACGTTTGAGTTCCTCGGAATGCCGGCGCTGGTGGGTCGAGTAGCGCAACCTGCGGATTACGAACCGGGGGCGCCTCCAGTGTTCGTCCTGCGGTACAAGACCTGGGTCAAGAGTTTCGGCGCCGATCCCGCGATTGTGAATAGAACATTTGTCCTGAATGGCGTGTCCCGGACTCTGGTTGGAATCATGCCCCCACGATTTGGATGGGGAGACGCGGACCTCTGGATTCCCATGAAGCCCAGCCGGGCGGCCAGCAGCAAGGTCATCGCAGGCGCGTTCCAGCAACACTGGTTCTTACTCGGACACCTGAAGCCGGGGATTTCGCCAAAGGAAGCCGAGGCGGACTTGACGGTGGTGGCCAAGCGGTTGGCAACTGTCTACCCTACCGAATACCCGAAGCATTTTTCGGTGCACATTGAGTCGCTGACAAACCTAGTGGTGGGGCAATTCAAGGCCACTCTTTTCATTGTCCTAGGAGCGGTCGGGTTGTTACTGCTGATTGGTTGCGGAAATGTGGCGAACCTGCTCCTGGCAAGAGCCACTACGCGAGAAAAGGAATTCGCCATCCGCTCGGCGCTAGGCGCGAACCGCTGGAGGCTAATCCGGCAACTTTTAGTGGAAAGCCTTATCCTGGCAACCGGCGGGGCGGCAGTCGGGACGCTCTTGGCTTGGGGAGGACTCAAATTTCTGGTGGCACTGATGCCGCAGAACATTATTTCGGCAGA
>Ga0210402_10003877_pt1 | contig 13853 bp, 12 predicted proteins | sample IncBWC7MmetaG_FD_161055 | JGI IMG/M metagenome (GOLD analysis project Ga0210402, IMG submission 161055) | Forest soil microbial communities from Barre Woods Harvard Forest LTER site, Petersham, Massachusetts, United States - Inc-BW-C-7-M | ecosystem: Environmental > Terrestrial > Soil >...
TCTGCAGATATCCAGCATGTTGGGTTCGTACAGCGATTTGCCCACGTTGAAGCCCAAAGCAGCAAGAAACGTGTTGGTGATGCCGCCGCCGACGATGAGCTGATCCACCTTGCTCAGCAGGGATTCAAGCACCGTAAGCTTGGTCGAGACCTTGGAGCCGGCCACGATCGCCAACAGCGGCCGCGCGGGTTTTTCCAGCGCGGTTTCGAGCGCGGACAACTCGCTGACCAGCAGCGGACCGGCGCAGGCGATCGGCGCATATTTCGCGACGCCGTGCGTGCTGGCCTCGGCGCGATGCGCCGTACCGAATGCGTCCATCACATAGATGTCGCACAGCGCCGCCATGCGGCGCGACAGTTCATCCGCATCCTTCTTTTCGCCCTTGTTGAAGCGCACATTCTCGAGCAGCACAACTTCGCCGGGAGCGACGTCGACGCCGTCCAGCCAATCCTTCTTGAAAGCCACGGGAATGCCCAATAGCTGCGCCAGGCGCTTGGCCACCGGCGCCAAGGAGAATTCCTCCGCATACTTGCCCTCTTCCGGACGCCCGAGATGCGACATGACGAGGACGCGTGCTTTGGCGGTCACCGCAGCCTGGATGGTGGGCAACGCCGCGCGGATGCGCGCATCGCTGCTGACCGATCCGCCCTGAATCGGCACATTCAGATCTTCGCGAATCAGCACCCGCTTGCCGCGCAGATCCAGGCTGGACATTTTGGTGATCTTCGAGGGCAACTTGAGCTACTTGACCTTGGACCAGGCCAGCGTCGTATCGAGCATGCGGTTGGAAAATCCCCACTCGTTGTCGTACCAGGAACAGGCTTTTACCAGCGTGCCCTCGATGACCTTGGTCAGCGTCGCGTCGTACGTGGAGGAGGCAGGATCATGATTGAAATCCACCGACACCAACGGTGCATCGTTATACGCCAGAATACCTTTGAGAGGGCCGTTCGCCGCCGCCTTGATGGCGTCGTGAATTTCCTGCACCGTGGTTTTGCGCGACGCGGTGAAGCTCAAATCCACCAAGGACACATTGATGGTCGGCACCCGAATTGCGAAGCCGTCAATCTTGCCTTTGAGCTCCGGCAGCACCAGACCCACCGCCGCCGCGGCGCCGGTCTTGGTCGGAATCATGGACATGGTGGCCGAGCGCGCGCGGCGCAGGTCGGTGTGATACACGTCCGTGAGCACCTGATCGTTGGTGTAGGAGTGAATGGTATTCATCACGCCGGCGAGAACACCGACCTTGTCGTGCAGCACTTTCACCAACGGCGCCAGGCAATTGGTGGTGCAGGAGGCATTCGAAATCACCGTCATGGCGGATTTCAGGACGTTGTGATTCACGCCATAGACGATGGTTGCGTCCACATCGTCGCCGCCGGGCGCGGAGATCACGACCTTTTTGGCACCCGCCGCGATGTGCGCGGATGCCTTGGCCTTGCTGGTAAAAAGCCCCGTGCACTCCAGCACGTAGTCGACGCCCATCTCGCCCCAAGGCAATTTGGCCGGATCGCGCTGCGCGACGACGCGGATGCGATCGCCGTTGACCACCATCGAATCGCCGTCGACATGAACGTCGCCTCGAAAACGGCCGTGCGCGGTATCGAAGCGCGTCAGATGAACGTTGGTATTGGCATCGCCCAGGTCGTTGATGGCAACGATCTTGATGCCGTCGCCGTGCTTGCCTTCATACAGCGCCCGCAGAATGTTGCGGCCGATTCGCCCGTAACCGTTGATACCAACTTTGATCGCCGTCGTCATAAGACCCCTTCTTCAGTTAACTGCAGTCTTCTCAACCGCTTCAATCACCTTGTCCGCGGTAAATCCGTATTGCGCAAACAGCACTTTGGCGGGCGCGGAGGCGCCGAAGTGATCGATGCCCACCACCTGCCCCTTGAGTCCCACGTAGCGCCACCAATCTGAACGCACGCCGGCCTCGACGGCCACGCGCCGCGTGACCGCGCCCGGCAGCACACTCTCCTTGTAGGCAGCGTCCTGCGCCTCGAAGCGGTTCATGCTCGGCATCGACACCAGCCGGATTTTGCCTCCCTTGGCATTCATGCTGCGGACTGCCTCGGCGGCAATTCCCACCTCGGATCCCGTGGCAATCACGATGGCCTCGGGAGCGCCTGGCGCCTCGATGAGAACGTAGGCGCCCCGCCTGATATTGGCGACTTGTTCGGGCCCTCGTGCCTGATGCACGCAGGCCTGGCGCGTCAGGATCAGCAGCGTTGGTCCGTCGCGGTTGTCCACCGCCACGCCCCACGCCACGGCTGTCTCCACCCCATCGCAGGGCCGCCAAACATCGATATGCGGGATGACCCGCAGGCTCGGAAGATGCTCGATCGGCTGGTGCGTCGGCCCGTCCTCGCCGAGACCGATCGAATCGTGCGTATACACGAATATCACGCGTATGCGCATCAAGCACGCCATGCGCAGCGCATTGCGCGCATAGTCGGAAAACGTCAGGAACGTGCCGCCGTACGGAATCAGGCCGCCGTGCGCCGCGATGCCGTTCATGATGGCCGACATGCCAAACTCACGCACGCCGTAGTGAATGTAATTTCCCGAAGGCGCGGCGGGGGTCAGGGTCACCGAATCCTTGCGCCAGGTACCATTTGAGGGCGTCAGATCCGCTGATCCGCCCAACAGCTCCGGCATGGAGGGCCCGATGGCATTGAGCACCGCTTGCGAGGATTGACGGGTGGCCAGGGACTTGCCCTCCGACTGCGCACCGCCGGCTGTCGCCCGCACCAAATCGTCAAACCCGGAAGGCAGGTCGCCCGCCATGCGCCGCTCCAATTCCGCAGCGAGTGCAGGAAATTCTTGGCGGTAGGCAGCAAACCTCGCGCGCCACTCGCGCTCGGCCGCCGCACCCTTCTCGCGCCGATCCCAAGCGGCGCGAATATCGGCGGGTATTTCGAAGGGCGGCGAGGTCCAGCCCAAATTCTTGCGTGCAGCGGCGATGTCCTCGGCGCCCATCGGTTCGCCGTGCATGGTTTGAGTGCCTTGCTTTGGCGCACCAAAGCCGATTGTGGTCTTGGCGCAGATGAACGAGGGCTTGTCGGTAACCGCGCGCGCGGCAGCCAGCGCCGCCGCGACCGCATCGCTGTTTTGACCGTCGACGTGCGGTATGACGTGCCAGCCGTAGGCCTCGAAGCGGCGCGCGGTATCATCATCGAACCAGCCCACGACCTTCCCGTCGATTGAAATGCCGTTGTCGTCATACACCGCGATGAGTTTGCCGAGCTGCTGCATCCCCGCCAGGGAAGCGGCTTCGTGGGAAATACCCTCCATCATGCAGCCATCGCCGACGAACACGTAGGTGTGATGATCGATGATGGTGTGGCCGGGCCGGTTGAACGTCGCGGCCAGCGAGCGCTCCGCCAGCGCCATGCCCACCGAGTTGGCGAATCCCTGGCCCAACGGCCCCGTGGTGGTCTCGATCCCGAGATGCAACTCGCGCTCCGGGTGGCCCGGGGTCTTGGAGCCCCACTGCCGAAAATTCTTGATTTCGTCCATCGACAAGGGATAGCCGGTGAGATGCAGGACCGAGTAAAGCAGCATCGATGCGTGGCCGTTCGATAGCACGAATCGGTCCCGATCCAGCCATGTAGGATTGTCCGGATTGAACTTAAGCACGTCCCGCCAGAGCACTTCTGCAATGTCGGCCATGCCCATCGGCGCGCCTGGATGACCCGAATTCGCCTTTTGGACCGCGTCCATGGAAAGAGCTCGAATGGCGTTTGCGAGGTCGCGGCGGGTGGGCATGCGGGGGCTTCTTGTTTAACGAGAAAGGCGGGTATTCTCCCCGATGCGCCCCCCGCCAGCAATGCCGCGTGATTTCGGTCCCATTACTCGCAGGAGTTGTCGATTTGCGACGGAACGCGGTCACAGAACTGCAGTCTGTTATGTATAAGGCATTGAGGCCGCGCCATGACCCAGTTCACCGTCGTTGCGGCAGTGCTTTGTTACCATCAATCAGATGCAAATTCTACAAATCACCGACACGCATCTTTACGGCAGCGCAAGCGGAAAATTGCGCGGCGTCGAGACCGATCCGAGCCTGCGCGCGACGCTGGATGAAGCATTTGCGCGCGTGCCTAATTACGAAGCGGTGCTCGTGACGGGTGATTTAGTGCAGGACGACAAGTCCGGCTATCTGCGGTTTCGCAGCTTTTTCGGCAGTCTCGCAAAACCCGTGCTGTGCATTCCCGGCAATCACGACGAGCCCGAGAGCATGCGCAGCGAACTGAGCGCAGAGCCGTTCAAAATTTGCGGCGCGCACACCATCAGGGATTGGACTTTCGTGATGCTCGACAGCTACGACCCCGGACACGTCGGCGGGCGCCTGACCAAGAACGAACTGGCGCGCCTCGATACGGCGCTCGCCCAGGCACCCAAGCACGCCATGGTATGCCTGCATCACCATCCGATTGTCATGGGCAGCCGCTGGCTGGACAGCGTGGGTCTCGCGGAGGCTGAAGGTTTCTGGAGCGTCATCGACCGTCATGCGCATGTTCGAGCCGTGGTTTGGGGCCATGTTCACCAAGCTTTCGACGGCAAGCGCGGCGATGTGCGCTTGTTTGCAACGCCCTCGACGGGGGCGCAGTTTCTGCCGAAGAGCGATCGCTACGCGGTCGACTCGGCGCCGCCGGCCTACCGCAGCTTCGAATTGCACGCAGATGGACGTATCGACTCTCAGGTGCACTGGGTAGAATCAGCGCAGATGCGGCAAGCCGCAAGTTAGGAAATCCCATGATCCGCCGGCGTTTGCTGGGACTGGCCTTATCCTGCGTCGGTCTTTGCGCCTCGGTGCGCGCCGACGGCCCGCTGCACGCACTCTGGGAATTGCACGGCAAGCACAACACCGTGTACATCCTAGGTTCCATCCACGTTCTGCGGCAGTCCGACTATCCTCTCGCGCCGGCGGTGCTGAACGCATACGGCAAAGCCAGTTCGATTTTGATGGAAATCAACCTGGCGGAGATCGACTCGCAGCGGGTGCAAACCGAATTGCTCGCGAGCGCGCGCCTGCCTGAGGGCAAGACCCTGCCGGGCATCATGGGCGACGATCGCTACAAGCGCGCGCAATCCTTGGCCCAGGAGGTCGGCATCGATCTCGGCATTTTCGATGCGTTCGCACCGTGGTTCGTCGCGGAAGCGATTTCGCAGCTGCAGTTGCAGCAGCTCGGATTTCTGCCCAAGTCCGGCGTCGAAATGTTTTTCCTGGAGCGTGCGCGCGCTGATCACAAGTCCGTGGCGGGACTGGAAACGGTGCACGACCAGATCGCTTTGTTTGAGGCGTTGTCCATGGAGGAGCAGGCCAAGTACTTGGTGTCGAGCCTCGAGGAAGCGCATGACCTGCCCAAGGAAGTGGATGCCATGGTGCGTGCATGGGCGAACGGCGACACGAAATGGTTCACGGAGCAGTTGAAGTCCGAGCTTGGGCGTGACCCGGCGCTATATGAATCCGTGCTCGTGGCGCGCAACCGCAAATGGGTGCCCAAGATCGAAGCCCTGCTCAACGATGACAGGAATTACCTGGTGATCGTCGGCACGGGGCATCTGGTGGGTCAGGGCAGCGTGATACAGCTGCTGAAAAAAGACGGGATCGCGGCCGCCCAACTATGAGCGTCTAGAACGACAACGATCCCGAGACTGCTAAAGCGGCAAACCTATTGCGCGCCGGCGCCCGCTTGGCGGGCTTGCAAGCGTGCTTGCATGCGAGCCTGCATCTGTGCCTTCAGCTCCGCGAGCTGCGTTTGTTGGGCCGGCGTCAACACCTTGAAAATCTGCGCGCGTACCGCTTCGCGCTGCGTGATCATCTGCGAATGCAGCGAGCCGTTGGCCTGCGTGACTTGCGAGACGACGTTGGCATAGTTCGCGTCAGTCGGCTGCGTTTGACTCAGTTTCAGCGAGTTGGCGCGCATCTCCTGACGAATGCTCTTCATCTGCGGGCCGGCATTCGCCATGATGGTCTTGATCGATGCCTGCTGCTCCGCACTCAAGTCAAGCTTGGACAACAGGTGGAAGGCGCCGTGGTGGTGATGCCATCCATGCGGGCCCGGCGCGGCCGGCGCCGCGGTCGTTGCTTCAGCGGCCGCTGTCGCGATCGAAATGCCCGCCGCGGTCGTCACCAGCGCTCCGGCCGCCAGGACAGTTCCAGCCAGCAAATTGCGAATCGATTTCATGATCATTGCTCCAATACGGTAGAAAAGGGATACGGCTCCATCCTAGACCGGCGCCGTGTAAACATGTGTCAGAGGCAGCGCAGGGTTCTGTTAAGAATTGCAAATTCGAAGGGTCAGGGCTTCGCGGGGCGCCGACTGTGCCAGAGTATGCAGTATGACAACCGATCCGACGCCAACCCGCGAACCGCGCGTCCTCTTGGTCGACGATGATCGCGAGCTATGCCAGATGCTCTCCGAATACTTGAACACCGAACACTTCGATGTGAAAAGCGTGCATGACGGCGGCGAGGCGCTGGCGGAATTACAGGCCGGCGAATTTGAAATCGTGATTCTCGACGTGATGCTGCCGAGCGTCGGCGGTCTCGACGTGCTGCGCAAGCTCGGCGCGTCCTATTCCACTCCCATCCTGATGCTGACCGCGCGCGGCGACGATGTGGACCGGATCGTCGGACTGGAACTGGGTGCCGACGACTACTTGAGCAAGCCCTTCAACCCACGCGAATTGGTGGCCCGAATCCGCGCGATCCTGCGCCGGGCCAGCAGCCGTTCGCCACGCCTCGGCGCTCCCGATGAGCTCAGTGTGGGCCCCATAACCCTGAACGCGGGAACCCGGCAGGTGCACGTGGCGGAAAAGCTGGTGGCGCTCACCGGCGCGGAGTTCCGCGTGCTCGAATTGCTGATGCGCTCCGCAGGCCAGGTGATCTCGCGCGACGCGATGACCGAACAAGCGCTGGGGCGCAAGCTCGCGGCCTATGATCGCAGCATCGACACGCACATCAGCAATTTGCGCCGCAAACTGGAGCTCGAGGCCGGCAAGAATCCGGAAATAAAGAACGTTCGCGGCTCGGGCTACACGCTGACCTGGGCGCATGCATAGCCTCTTTTCAAGAATCTTTCTATTGTTCTTGCTGGCGATGACCCTCATCGTCGGCAGCAGCATCGCGACCACGTTCACGATCGCTTCGCGCGAAAATGACGCGCTCGAAAATCAGCGCCGCCCCTCGATGGCCATCCAGGCGTCGGAAATTCTGGCGCGCGGCGGCGTCGGCGCATTGAAGAGCTGGCTGGAAGGAAACACGACCGCACTCGGCGACCGCGAATTATTCATCGCCGGACCCGACGGGCAAGACATTCTCGGCCGGCGCCTGCCCGAAAGCGCGTCGCGCCGCTTAGGGTTAAACAACCGTGACCCGGTTCCGGGCAATTTCCGCCCCTCGCGCGCCGCGCCGCAAATCATCGCCGCGGACGGATCGATTTACACGGTACTGCTCACGCCGCGCCGCCCGAGCATCTTCGGGGCGCTCAGCCTACCGGCGATTTCGCTCACCATTCTCGGAATTGCGCTCGTGGTGAGCGCGCTCACCAGTTGGTGGCTGGCGGAGCACCTCACCGCGCCCATCCGCCGCATGCAGGCCGGTGCGCGGGCGCTTGCCTCCGAAAATCTCGATGTGCGCGTCAGCGCGGGGCTCGAGGACCGCAAGGACGAGCTCGCGGTACTCGCGCGCGACTTCGATGCCATGGCCGATCAGCTGCGGACCAATCGCGGCGCGACGACGCAGCTGCTGCGCGACATATCCCACGAGCTGCGCTCGCCTCTCGCACGCATGCGGGTCGCGTTGGGGCTGGCGCGCCAGCCGCCGGCGGACTTCGCGCGGCAACTGGATCGGCTGGAACGAGAGATCGAACGCCTCGATTCGATGATCAGCCAGGTGCTGAAGCTTGCGCGCCTGCACGGCACCGATGCCCTGCTGCAGCGTGAACGATTTGAGCTCGACGATGTCATCGAGCAAGTCGTGCGCGACGCCAATTTCGAAGGTGCCGTGAAAAATTGCAAGATCAACCTGCGGGGAGCCGCCAATTGCGCGGTGCTTGGCAGCCGCGAGCTGCTGCGCAGCGCGATCGAAAACGTGCTGCGCAATGCCGTGCGCTACAGTCCGAACGACATGCCCGCGGAAATGCAGGTGGCGCGGGCCGGCGGCGGCTTGGAAATTCTCATCCGCGATCATGGGCCGGGGGTGCCGGCGGCGGATTTGGAGCGTATTTTCGAGCCCTTCTATCGGGTCGCCGAATCGCGCGACCGTGACAGCGGCGGCGAGGGCATTGGCCTTGCCATCACCTCTCAAGTCATGAAGGCTCACGGCGGCTCCGCCAGGGCCGTCAATGTGAGCGGCGGCGGGTTGGAAGTGCGACTCAGCTTGCCCGAGACCGCCATCGCTGCTTAGATGCTAGGCCTATGAGCCTGTTTCAGGAAGCCTGTAAATACATTCCGGGCGGCGTCAATTCGCCGGTGCGAGCCTTTCGCGGCGTGGGCGGCGAGCCCATTTTCTTCAAGAAGGCGCAGGGCGCATACGTCGTTGCGGCGGATGATCGGCGCTACATCGATTTCGTCGGCTCCTGGGGCCCGATGATCCTGGGGCACGCCCATCCGCCGGTGATCGAAGCGGTGCAACGAGTCGCCGCCGACGGCCTGAGCTTCGGCGCGCCTACCGAACTGGAAACGCGGCTTGCGCGGCGCGTCGTCGAACTCATGCCCAGCATCGAGCTGGTGCGCTTCGTTAGCTCCGGCACCGAAGCGACCATGAGCGCAATCCGCCTGGCGAGGGGCTTCACCGGCCGCGACACCATCGTTAAATTCGAGGGCTGCTATCACGGTCATTCCGATTCCCTGTTGATCAAGGCCGGCTCGGGCGCATTGACGCTGGGTGTTCCCACCTCGCCTGGCGTTCCCAAGTCCCTCGCCAGCCACACCGTGACGCTCAACTACAACGACATCGATCAAGTCGAACGCGTGCTGCGAGAGATCGGCGCGCAAATCGCCTGCGTCATCGTCGAGCCCGTGGCGGGCAACATGAACTGCGTCCCGCCGGCGCCGGAATTCCTGCAGACCCTGAGGCGCGAGTGCGACCGCGCGGGCGCGCTGCTGATATTCGACGAAGTCATGACCGGCTTTCGCGTTGCCTTGGGCGGCGCGCAGGCGTTGTACGGCGTCCGCCCGGACTTGACCACGCTCGGCAAGATCATCGGCGGCGGCATGCCGGTCGGCGCCTTCGGTGGACGGCGCGACATCATGGAGCAACTCGCGCCGTTGGGCCCGGTTTATCAAGCCGGCACGCTGTCCGGAAATCCGGTGGCGATGATCGCCGGCCTCACCACCCTCGATCTCATCGGCGCGCCGGGTTTTCATCAAAGCTTGTCCAGGACGACGGACATTTTGGTGGAGAAACTGGCGTCGGCCGCGGCCGGCGCCGGGATTGCGCTCTCGACCAATCACGTCTGCGGCATGTTCGGATTTTTCTTCACTACCGAGCGCAACGTCGATCGCTACGAAAAGGTCATGGCATGCGACGTCGAGCGCTTCAAGCGATTCTTTCACGGCATGCTGAAGGAAGGCGTGTACTTCGCGCCGTCCGCCTTCGAGGCCGGATTTCTGTCTGCGGCGCACACGGCGGCTGACATCGACGCTACCGCCGCCGCGGCCGCGCGAGTTTTCGCGTCGATGAACGTCTAGGAGCCTGTCTTGCGCGCCTTCGCGTGGTTCGTTGGTGCCATCTTGCTCGCAGGGCTGATCGGCGCGCTGATCGCCTACCCGGCCTATGAACTGACCGCGAGTTTCGCAACCTGGGCGTTTCACCGCGTCGCCAGCCGGGTTGCCATGCTGGTGCTGATCGCGGAGCTCGTGTGGGTGTGCCGGCACTTGAGCCTCACCGCCAAACGCGATTTTGGCTACGGCCTGCCCTGGCGCAGATTTCTCAAGGTGAGCCTGGCGTGGGGCGCGGTGGGCATTGCCACGGCCGGCGTGGGCGCGGGCTTTCTCCTGGCGACTCACCTGCGCATCAGTGCGTTGGCTTTCAGCGCGGCCAACCTCGCGCGCATTTTCCTCATCGGCCTAAGTTCCGGCGTCGCGGTCGCGCTCCTCGAAGAGACCGTGATTCGCGGCGCCATGCACACGGCGATCGAGCGTGAATCCGGTCCTTGGACTGCAGCTCTCCTGACCGCACCCTTGTTCGCAGTCCTGCACTTCTTTGCCAAAGTGCGGATTGCGCCGAACGAGGTTGGTTGGGGCAGCGGCTTTGACCTGCTGGCGCGCTCCTTCGCGCCGCTGGCGCAGCCCTCGCTGGTGTTCGATTCATTTCTGTCGTGGCTCGTTGTGGGGCTGATCTTGAGCTTTACACGCGCGATGACCGGCAATATCGCGGTGGCAATCGGCCTGCACGCCGGCTGGGTGGTCGTGCTGCGCATGCTGCAGGAGTCGACCACCAGCGGCCAGGCGCCGGCCTATGCGTTCTGGGTCGGGCGATTCGACGGATTGCTGGGCTACTGGCTGCTGCCCTGGGGAAGCTGCATCGCCCTGGCACTCTGGCTCAGCCGCGCCCTGTGGGTTCCGGAGGCCCGTTCCGGCTCTGCGCCAACGGGCTCAATACGTCAAGCCTACGGATCGGATCGTTGAGTTCCAGGCAGAATTGTTTTTCCGCCGCGGCGATCGGCAAAATTTCCGCCAGACGATGTCCGACCCAGGCCGCATCGTCCAAGCGCATCGTGATGCCGGCATAGACCTCGCCCAGTTGCGGCAGAACGGTCTTCAGGAGTTCCGCCAGGCGCGCGTGGCGTTCAGGCACGGCGACCTGTGCTTCGCGCTCGACACTTTCGATGCTGGCGAGGTTCAGCCCGTCGGTTTGACGGCTGCGGCTCATGATGCGAAACCGCTGCTCCCCCACGCAGGACAGGCCGAGAAATCCATCCGATAACTGATGAAAGTCGGCGATTCGCGCCATGGTGCCGACATCGAACGTCTCGGCCGGACCCACTTCGCTGCCCTCGCGGATCAGCACCACTCCAAAGCGCAGATCTTCGCGCATGCATCGGCGCACCATGTCAACATAGCGCGTTTCAAAAATTCGCAGCGGTAGCGGACCTTCGGGAAACAACACGACGTTGAGCGGAAACAGCGCAATCAAATGCGGCTCCGGCATCAGCGCGCCCGCAACGCCGCCAATAATTTGTCGTGCAGTCCGCCGAATCCACCGTTGCTCATGATCAGCACATGATCGCCCGCGCGCGCTTCCGCCGCGAGGCTCTGCACGATCTCATCGACGCCGGCCGCGAGCGTGACACGGTCTCCCATGTTCGAAACCGCGCCCCGCAAATCCCAGCCCAAATCCTGCGGAGCGAAGAACCAGCTCTTATCGGCAAGCTTCAGCGAGGGCGCCAGCTCCTCGCGGTGCACGCCCAACTTCATGGTGTTGGAACGAGGCTCCAACACGGCGAGGATGCGTTGGCCGCCGACGCGCGCGCGCAAGCCCTTGAGCGTGGTCTCGATGGCGGTCGGATGATGCGCGAAGTCATCGTACACGGTGACGCCGCCGACCACCCCGCGCACTTCCATGCGACGCTTGACCCCGCGAAACAGATTCAAGGCTTGCGCCGCACGCTCCGGCGCCACACCGGCATGGTTGGCGGCGCCGATCGCCGCCAGCGCATTCAACACATTGTGTTCGCCGATCAAGCTCCACGCGATTTCGGCAACGGCCTTTCCCTTGAAATACACCTCGAACCGGCTCGCGGCGGAGGCCTCGGCGATCCGCGCCGTCCAGTCGCTGGGCGCCTCCAGCCCTAGGGCAAATGATTCGCGCGGCGTCCAGCAGCCCTCCCTCAAGGTAAGCGCAAGTTCGGGATCATTTCCATTCACGATAAGCCTTCCTAAGCTTGGGACCGTGCGCAGCAGCTGATTGAACTGCCGGCGGATCGAGGCCACGTCGGGATAGATATCGGCGTGATCATATTCCAGATTGTTGAGGATGGCGGTGCGCGGGCGGTAGTGCACGAATTTGGCGCGCTTGTCGAAAAACGCCGTGTCGTATTCGTCGGCTTCGATCACGAAGAATGGCGGCTTCCCTAAGCGCGCGCTCGATTCGAAGTTGCTCGGCACGCCGCCGACCAAGTATCCCGGCTCAAGACCCGCGTGCTCCAGTATCCACGTGAGCATCGCGGTGGTGGTCGTCTTGCCGTGGGTGCCGGTGACGGCGATCACATGGCGCGCGTGCAAGACCTGCTCCGCCAGCCAGAGCGGACCGGAGGTATAGGGCATGCCGCGGTCGAGCATGGCTTCGATCACCGGACTGCCGCGGCTCAGCGCGTTTCCGACCACGATCATGTCGGGCTTGAGATTCAGCTGATCGGCGCCATAGCCCTGCACGAAGTCGATGCCAAGCGCGTTGAGCTGCGTGCTCATCGGCGGATACACATTGAGATCGGAGCCCGTGACTTTGAAACCGGCCGCCTTGGCGATGGCGGCCAGGCCGCCCATGAAAGTCCCGGCTATACCTAAGATATGGATATGCGTCATGAATGCTGCAGCACTTGCTGCTCGATCGCGAACGCCAATACGAAGTAACCGATGCTGATGATTCCGCCCAATATCAGGCCGGAATCGAACGCCGAGCGCCAGATATGCGCGCACGCCAGCAGATAACCGATAAATACGGCTGTCCAGAGCACGCCGATCGGCAGCGCCAGGGGCTTGTCGACGCCGATCAGTCGCACCAGGGAGTCCAACGGATAGAGAATGAATCCCGCGAGCGCACCCACGCCGAGCAGCGCCGTAGCGGTCTGCAGGAAGCGCGCGCGCCGGCGCGTGAGCGCCAGCAACACCCACGTGAACGCCACCGGCAGTCCCACGCCCAGAACGATGCGCATCAAGATCGCGTCGTTCGGCGGCGGCGGCAACAGCGCGCCGAGCACTTCCGAAAGCGCGGCGACGCCGGCCACCAGCAGCAGGAGAAACCACGACGCCGGTAGATACGCCGGCGTCTGCCGCCGAAGTGCAATGTCTAAAAATGCTTTTACGAGTCGCAGCATACTGATTCAGTCATAATTCGTTCCAAATTGTACACGTGGTAAGACGATGCCTGACGCGATTTGGATTGATCGAAGCGATGAGCTTGATTCGCTTGCGCGCATCTTGGAGTCGCAGGCATCGATCGGCCTCGACACGGAATTTTTGCGCGAGCGCACGTTTTTTCCGAAATTGTGCCTGCTGCAGCTGAGCGCGGCGGCACAGATCTGGTGCGTCGATACGCTGCGAATCGGCAGCCTCGATGCCCTGATGCCGGTCCTGACGGCGCCGGGCGTGCGCAAGCTCATTCATGCCGCGCGGCAAGATCTCGAGGCCCTCTATCTCACGGCGAGGAACGTGGTGTCGCCGGTATTCGATACGCAAATTGCCGCGGCTTGCATCGGCATGAAACCCCAAGTCGGCTACGCGGAACTGGTGAAAACATTGCTCGGCGTCACCATTCCGAAGGGACAGACCCGCACCGACTGGTCGAAGCGGCCGCTGACGGCTGCCCAACTGGAGTATGCGGCGGACGATGTGCTCTACCTCGGCGCCATCGCCGATGAACTTCAGGGGCGCCTGCAAAAACTTGGGCGCGAGCACTGGGTCCGTGAGGACTGCCTGGAGCTCGAAGAGCGCAGGCTCTATGAGCCGGATGCCGCACAGGCATGGGAGCGGCTGCGCGGTATCGGCCAGATGGAGCCCGAGCCGCGCGCGCGCGCCAAAGCCATCGCAATCTGGCGCGAGAAGCTGGCGCGCGAGCGCGATCTGCCGCGCGCCTGGATTCTGGCGGATGCCGCCCTATTTTCCATTGCCCAGGCCAATCC
>Ga0210402_10003879_pt1 | contig 13847 bp, 10 predicted proteins | sample IncBWC7MmetaG_FD_161055 | JGI IMG/M metagenome (GOLD analysis project Ga0210402, IMG submission 161055) | Forest soil microbial communities from Barre Woods Harvard Forest LTER site, Petersham, Massachusetts, United States - Inc-BW-C-7-M | ecosystem: Environmental > Terrestrial > Soil >...
TGACGCAACCGAGACCTGCTGCAAGGCGGTGCCGCCGAGGAGGAAGCTCTGGCTGTGCCGGAGACCGCCACCAGTGATTGGGAACTCGGAAGATGTCAGAACATGCGTGGGGGCGCTCGTGATCTGTGGTGCGGTCGGCGCCAGAACCCGGAAGGCCGGCCCGGCGGCGACATGTCCTGCCACGTCGCGAATGCCGAGCCTGCCACTGCGAGCAGTAGGAAAACAGAGACACGAAGGCCTATGAGGAGAAAGCGCATATTTTGTATCGGACCCGTAGTTATTGTAACCCGGAATAGACGTTACCGCGCCATCCCGCATCTAACGGGTGATTCATCACACATCGATGCGTGACGCAACGCTTACCCGGGCGGCCAGCCGAAGTTGCGGCCGCCGAGGAGGTGGATGTGGATGTGAAACACCGTCTGGCCCGCGGCTTCGCCGTGATTGATCACCAGCCGGTAACCCTCGGAGTTGAGCTGAAGATTGCGCGCGATCTGCGAGGCGCGCACGATGGTCATGCCGACGATATTCGCCTCCTCTTCATCCAGATCGTCCAGCGTTGAGATATGCGTGCGCGGGACGACGAGCACGTGCGTCGGTGCTTGCGGGTTGATGTCGTTGAAGGCGACCACGACATCGTCCTCAAACACGATCTTCGCGGTGATCTCGCCGCAAGCGATGCGGCAAAAGAGGCAACGTTCATTTGTGGCCATTGCACGATAGTACGACAACGCGCTCGATGCCGGCGAGGTCGTTGATGACTTCGATGATTTCGTAGCCATTCGCGATATGGCGAACATCGGCGAGCTGACCAAATCCGATCTCCAGGATCACGACTGGTGCGCGCCTCGCGGCGAGAATCCGTTCGATCACTTCCGTTCCACGCGGCCCGGGTGTCAAGGCGCCGCGCGGCTCATGGTCGCGCACCTCGGTGGCCAGATTGATGTAGTCGTCCAGCGGGATATAGGGTGGATTCGAGACGATGAGATCGAGCTCTCCGCGGATCGCGCCGAACAAGTCCGATGCAAAAAAACGAGCTCGCGACCCATGCTCATGCGCGTTGCGCGATGCGACGGCCAGCGCGGCGAACGAGATGTCGATCGAGCTGACGTCGAGATCCGGCCGCTGGCGTTCCAGCGAGACGGCGATGCAGCCACTGCCGGATCCGATGTCGAGCACGCGCGCACCGCGCGACGCGCGGGCGATGGCCGCCTCGACGAGCAATTCCGTCTCAGGACGTGGAATCAGCACGCGGTCGTCGACGAAGAATCGACGGCCGAAGAACTCCGCATGTCCGCGGATGTACTGCAACGGCTCGCCTCGCATCCGGCGCTCCACGAGCCGTTCTAGCGCTGCCGGATCGATCTGTTCTTCGCCATGCGCGACCAGCCATGCAGGCGAGCGGGCGGAGACATCGGCCAGCAGCACGTCGACGTCACGGGGATTTACGCCGACGGCCTGCGCCGCTCCGCGGAGCCGCGCCCGAAGCGAGGCAATGGTTTCGTCTGGCACGCGCTACTGCGCCTCGCGTACCTGCAGGCCAGCCTCTTCGCCCAATACCTCGACCGTCCCTTTCCGCTCGAGCTTTCCCCATCCGGTGCGGATGCCGGAGATAGCGGTCTTGAGCGATTTGAGGACGACGGCGTACATGAGCTGGCGGTAAAGGAATCTCTGCCAGAACAGCCATACCAGGGGGCGTGGATCTTCCCGATCGAGCTTATAGGCCACCAGCGATCCGGCCAGCTCGACGACGAAGAAAAACGCGTACATGAAACCGATCACGTACAGCGACGTGAGCGCGTTGGGTAGCGGCTGCCAATCGCCGACCAGGCGGCCGCGCATCCAGGCACGGATCACGGTTCCGATCGACCAGAGGATCTGCAAGTCGACGAGCGGTGACAGCACCTGGAACGCCACCTGGAAAAGCCAGAGCGTGGGCAGCATCACGCGGCCGAAATAGCCGTAGCGGCCTAGGGCCCGGCGGTGTTTCCAGAGCGCCTGGAGAGTGCCGAAAGCCCAGCGGAAACGCTGTTTGAAGAGCGAGCGGATGCTATCCGGGGCTTCGGTGTATCCGAGAGCATTCGACTCCGTTTCGACCCGCCATCCAATCCGGCGGATTCGCCACGTCAGGTCCATATCTTCGGCCATCGTATCGGTCGTGTAGCCGCCGGCGGCCAGGATAGCTTCCCGCCGCCATGCGCCGACCGCACCGGGCACAACCGTCACGGCGTTGATCGTCGCGTAGGCGCGCCGGTCGAGATTCTGGCTTGTGACGTATTCGATCGATTGCCAATGCGTCAGCGGATTGATGCGATTGCCAACTTTCACGTTCCCAGCTACCGCACCCACGAGCGGCTTGTCGAAATGACGAACGAGTTTCTCGATCGTGTCGCGGGCAAAGACTGTGTCGGCGTCGAGAGCGATGATGATCTCTCCCGTGGCCAGTGCAATGCCGAGGTTGAGGGCGGATGCCTTGCCGCCGTTCGCCTGGTTGAGAAGCGTTACCGTGTCGCCGAAGCTTGCGCGAACCTGTCCGGCGGTACCGTCGGCGGAGCCATCGTCGACAACGATGATCTCCAGCGGTTCATAGCCGTTGGCCAGCACGGCACGGATCGTATTCACGATCACGGTTTCCTCGTTGTACGCGGCGATGATGACGCTCACGGCCGGCCGGTAGGAATCGTCGAACGACTCGTGGCGCTCGCGCCATTTGGCGATCAGCGCCAGAACGATCGAGAAAATCACGCGTGCCGTGCCGAGGATGATCGCTGTCACGAAAGCGATGCCGAGAAACAGCTCGAACAGATAGATCGCTTCGAAAACGATCCGGTCGCTGGCCAGCATCAGTGTGTCGGACGACTTGACTGGTGGATTGACCGTGTCGCGGTCCGTATTGATGAGAGTTGAGACAGGGACGAACGTGTAGCCGCGCTTGTGGAGCTCGTTGACGAGCATTGGAATCAGCTTGACCGTCGCGGTGCGGTCACCGCCTCCGTCGTGCAGGAGGATGCAACTGCCATGCTCTCCTTCCAGTTGGGCGAGGACCGTTTGCAGCATCTCTTCGGCGCCCCGGTGGTGGATCGATCCGTCAGGCATCCGTTCGGCGGTATTCCAGTCCTGGGAATCGATGTACTCCAGGACGGTGATGTAGTTGAGACTCGACGCCACTTCGATCGGCGTCACTTCAAAGTTGGCCGTCGGCTCCGCGTCAGCGTTGTACGGAGGCCGGAAAAGAAGCGTCGAGCGATGGAGGATGCTCTCGAAGACGCGCCGTGTCGCGTTCAACTGAAGGCGCGCTTCAGAATCCTTGATCTCGCCGATGTTCGGATGAGTGAACGTGTGGTTCCCGATCTCATGTCCCTCGGCCCATATGCGTTTTAGAAGACCGGGATAGCGCTCCGCGTTCTGGCCAATCATGAAGAACGTCGCCGGAACATGGAGGGCCTTCAGCTCATCGAGGATTTCGGCTGTGTAGGGATCGGCAGGCCCATCATCGATCGTCAACGCCACCATCTTCGGTTTGTAGCCGGTGCGGCTGATGACGTAGGACGTCGGGAACTTGTGGTAACTCTCGTCGAGGGCGAGACCCGTCTGCGGATCGATCTCCAGCGTGCGCGACCCTGTCGTCGGTTTCTGATCGACGTGCGCGATCTCCCCTTCGCCGATGAACTCGACATCGAACGGAAAGCTCGGCGTTTCCAACGCCGCCATGTTCGGCCGCTGGTTGAGGTTGCCGCGATGAATGAATGACCAGATCGACGGATCAGACGAGCCCAGAACCCAGATGGCCATCCCGCGCACGCCGTAGTTCTGTGCGATCAACCATTGATTCGCGGCCGTGACCGCGTCCAGCATCCAAACCTCGTGCCCTTTCATGTCGTCGTCCTGGTAACGGAACGTCGGATTGAGCGTCTCGTCATCGAAGTCGACGATATCCTCCGGCTTTTCCTTCTGCCGGTAGTCATGAGCGGCGACGAGCGCGGCCTGATAGGTCATGGGCTCGGCCCAATCGCGGCCGTCCATCCAGTCGTAGGCGTAGTTGGCGATGCCGATGACGAGCTTCTCGCGCGGAACGCCATGCGCGGGGTCGACGGCGCGACGCACGACGTTTCGGTACCACGAAACCGAAGCGATGGGACCGGGACCACTGTTCTCCGAATGCTCGTCATAGGCCATGACCACGACGAAATCGGAGACGGAGGCAACCGCACGCCAGTCGACCGTGCTCTTCGCCTCCAGGTCGATGCTGACGAGCAGATGCGGGTTCTGCGCGAACGCCATTCTCATACGGCCCAGGAAGGGAACCAGAAGAGGGTAGTCGTCCGGCGGGAGGTTCTCGAAATCGACGTTGATTCCCTGGAACTTGTGCGCGATGCACCAGTTCCTCAATCCGACGATCGCTTTTTGCTGCAACGCCGGATCGTGCAGAAATACGTGCACACGCTTCGGATCGAACTGGCCGGAGCCGTTCGAAGAAACCTGCGCATTGCTGAAGACCGGCATGACGTTGAGGTTGTTCGCACGCGCGATATTCAGCACATCGATGTTGTGCGGCGTCAGGATCGGATCCCAGTCGTGAAAGTCGAGCGCTCCGGCATCCGGACTGAGGTGGACCCATACCGGAAGCAGGTGCGTCATCCGGTTTGCGTTTGCCGTCAGCGAATGGAGTCCGGTTTCCTGCCACGGCGCGTAGAACGCCGCCACGATGCTGTTTCCGGCCTCGATCGTGCGGACAGGGCCTTTCGCCTCGCGGGTGCGCCGGTTCTTGTTGTCCTTGGCGATGCTTGCCAGGAGGCGTTCCCGGTCGCGTTTGAGAATGTACTGTGCCCTCGCCTGCCGATGTGCCGGAACGCGCAAGCCACGCTTGATCGCTTCCGTGATGCCGATGAAACCAGGCAACAGCGGAACGGTGAAGAGGCTGACCAGCCAGGCGCTGATAATCAGCACGGACACCAACCCCAGCAGGGTGGCTATGCGTTTTACCCACCACCATCGGCGATGGCTCGGGTCGAAGAATACGGCGCTGTCAGGCATGGTCGAGAATCGGACGATCATATAGAACCGGAAGCCGTTCGGAGGCATTCTGCGCAACCCGGGTCGTGTTACCCCGTAAGACCTCACCATGAGTCAGACCGTCATCGAGGTTTCGGGCCTCAAAAAGCAATACCGGTCGTCGGTCGGGCGTTCGCTCATCACGGCCCTCGACGGCATCGACTTCTCGGTTCGTGAAGGCGAGTTGTTTGGTCTCCTCGGCCCGAACGGGGCCGGAAAAACGACCGCCGTCAAGATCCTTCTCGATCTCACCCGCCCTACCGCGGGCGAAGCGCGCCTCAGCGGTCTGCCGGCGGGACACCCGGAGAGCCGGCGCCGCGTCGGCTACCTGCCGGAAGGTCACAAGATCCCTGGCTATCTCACCGCGCGTCAGGCGCTCGGGATCTTCGGCAAGATGTCGGGCCTCGACGACGTCACCATCAAACGGCGCTCGCTGGAGCTGCTCGAGAAGCTGAGGATCGCCCAGTGGATCGACGTCCGCGTCAAGAAATACTCCAAAGGGATGACCCAGCGCCTCGGCCTTTCCATCGCTCTTCTGCACGCGCCCCATGTGCTGCTGCTCGACGAGCCCACAGACGGTGTCGATCCCGTCGGCCGCCGCGAGATTCGCGACATCCTGCGCGCCGAAGCCTCGGCGAACGGGACCGCGGTGCTGCTGAACTCGCATCTGCTGTCGGAGATCGAACTGACCTGCGATCACGTGGCCGTGCTTCGCAACGGCAAGGTTGCCGCGGCCGGCAGTATCGAAGAGCTGACCCGGCACGCGACGCAATACAAATTCGTTCCCGTGGCGCCAGTCGATGACTCGCTCGTGGCGGCGTTCCGTGAAAGCGGAGCGGGCGTGGAGCGGGTGAACGGCCACATGCTCCTGACGGTCGATGACGTGACGCATCTGAATGCCCTCGTTGACAAACTTCGCGCCAGCGGTGGCCTGCTGGCCGAGCTCTCGCCGGTCCGCTCCACCCTCGAAGACGTATTCGTCGATCTCGTTCGCGCTGTCGACCCGGACGCACAACAGTCGGTCGCTGCCGAAAGCAAGGGAGGGGCGCGATGAAAGTCCTGATGGCGAATATCGAAGATGTGATGCGCGAAGCCGCGGCGCGCTGGACGCTCGTCGCGTACTTCTTCCTCTCCACCATCTTCATTCTGATCTTTGCCTCGGCCATCAATCTCGACATCGTCGACGGCGCTCTGGCCGGCGCCAAGCTGTTCGGAAAGCAGGTCGAGGTCAGCGGCACGATGTCCATCGAGAAGCTGGTCATGGGTTTCGAGTCCGGCTTCTCGGGCGTGCTCTACGTCCTCTGTACCTTCCTGGCAATCTTCGCCACGGCTCACCTCGTGCCGCGCATGCAGGAGAAGGGGACCATCGATCTTTACCTCTCGCGGCCCGTGTCGCGGACGAAATTGATCCTTTCGCGCTATCTGGCGGGGCTGATCCTCGCAGGCAGCAATGTCCTCTACCTCATCGGATCGATTTGGATGATCGTTGCATGGAAGACTCACGTTTTCCATCCAAGGTTCTTCCTGGCCGGCGCCATCATCCTTTTCTTGATCGCGACATTGCTCGCCTTCGCATTCCTGATCGGCGTCGTCACCTCATCGACCGCGGTCTCGATCATGGCCACTTACGGCGTCTTTTTCTTCGGCGTGATGCTGGCCGGCCACGCGCGAATCGAGGCGGCGCTATCAAAGGAGTGGCAGGCGACGGGGATCAAGCTCCTTTACTGGATCATGCCGAAGACCGCGGAACTGGCCACGGCGGTAGTCGGGTTTGTGGCCGGGCCACAGATGCACAACGAAATACTCCAAGTTACGGCCGCGCCGTTCGTCAGCACGGCGATCTTCGGATTTGTCTGTCTCGCTCTCGCTTCCTGGTTGTTCCAACGAAAGGAGTTCTAAATGAAAAGGCAGTTTGTTGCATTGGCAATTCTCGCGCTGGCGCTGGCGCCGGCGGCGTTCGCAAAGACCGACGCGATGTCGCTCATCCCGAACGATTCTGTTTCGGTCGGCGTCGTCCGTCTCGCGGACATGCGCAGCAGCCCGCTTTCAGCGGCGCTCTTCGCGCAGACGGCTCACATCACCAATGACGGAGACTCGGCGAAGTTCCTCTCCGAGTCCGGCCTGCAGCCGACCAAGGACGTCGACGTCGTGGTCTTCGCTACGTCGCCGCGCACGAACCTCGGCAGTGAGGCGGATTTCCTCATCGCCGCGGACGGCCGCTTCAACGTCGATCGCCTTACCAGCGCACTGGTGGCACGTGGCGCGGTGAAGAAGGCGTCGGCGCACGGAACGTACTTCCTGATGCCGGAGAAGGACGCGGGAAACGGTCACCGGGGCGTGGTGGCATTCCCTGATTCGAGCCTTGCATTGATCGGCAGCGAGGCGGCAGTCATCCAGGCACTGGCCAGCCGCGCCGCGGGCGGAACCACATTCGCAACCACCAGCGGCCTCGGCCGCGACATGGTGCGTGTCGATCCGCACGCCACGGCCTTTGTCCTCGTCGATGTTCCGCGCGCGCAGCGCATCACCGGCGCTCCGAGGATGGGCGGCAGCAGCGCGCAGTCTCAGGCACTTGGTACCGCGCTGAAGAACGTTTCCACTGTCGCGATCTGGGCCACCGACACCGGCGATTCACTGAAGTTGAGCGCTCTCGGTCTGTCGACCGACGCCGAGACTCTCGGCCTCGTCGAAGACACGCTTCGCGGCGCCCTTTCGGCGATGCGTCTTGCGGTGCAGGATAAGTCGCCCGAGATGGTTTCGCTGCTGCGCAAGTTCACCGTCACACGGACGGACAACTCGGTGTCGATCTCCGGCAGCGTCCCCGCGGAAACGTTCAAGACCTGGGTTGCGAAGTCACAGTCGCACGCAAGCACACGGTAAGGATTCAACAGGCAGGGCTGGCGAGAGTCTCGCCGGCCCTGTTCGCTTCGTAGTACGTTCGATCAGACCGGTGTCGCCGTCGCGCTCCAGATTCGGATCGACTCGATCTGGTAGTCGTTCCCCATGAACGTGACCAGGTCGCCCGGGGCGTGCCCAAGGAGCGCCTTCGCGACGTCCGACTGGTTGGAGTAGACGCCATGTTCAGGCGCCGATTCCCACGGGCCGAGGATCGTCACCTCGCGGCGGACGTCGCCGTTTGTCAGCGCAACCTTGGTGCCGACACGGACGATCGACGTATCGACCTGCTCCGGATTCAGCACTTGCACGCGCGAGATCTCCGAAGCCAGCTCGCCGACGCGTGCGGAAAGGTACTCGGCGCGGGCGCGTGCAGCCTTGTATTCAAAGTTCTCGCGCAGGTCGCCCATCTCCCGCGCCGCCTGTAACGCCCGCGAGTTTGCCGGAATCTCGACGCTTTTGAGACTCGTCAGCTCCGCGCGCTTCTGCTCCAGCGATTGCGCCGTCGCATAGACCGGCTCCGCCTCAGGCTCGCGCAGGTGTGGGAACTTCATCAACGCTGCATGTTTGGCCGTCTCGCGGCGGTACTCCTCGATGGCGCCGTAACGGTCGAGAGTGTCGACGAGCTTTCGCGCCTGCTCCTCGTTGTCGACACCGCTGATGATGCGCAGGATCAGGCCGCCGTGATCGAACATGTCCTTGAGCCGGGCGCGAACGGCCGAGAACTCATCGGAGCTGATGGCGTCGACGATCTGGAAGAGCAGGTTGTAATTCGCCTTCTCCGAGAGAGTTTCCTGCTCGTTGAGCTGCTTGACGAACCAGTAGAACGCACGGGGATGGCGGCGGGGATAGCGGAGTGTTTCGTCGATCAGCCGATCGCGCAGCTCGGCGTGCCCGTCGTCCTCGAGCGACGTGATGATGAGGGAGAGAATGCGCGGATCTTCGTCGATGAAGAAGACTTCGCTGAAAACCTTCGGCCATTCCGGGTGCATCTCACGCACCTGTTTGAGCGCGCGCTCGCGCAGAGGCTTGTCACTCACAGCAGCGATCACGCGCGATGCCAGCGCGCCGGTGATGAGCGACTTCGGATCGAGCTCCGCCGTGTATTCACCCGGCAGCGTTTCCAGGGTTGCGGCAATCTGCCACGCCGCGGCCGGGTCTCGTGGTGCCAGCCGCGCGGCCTCGGAGGCCAGTTTCCCCGAGATGTAGTTCGCCAGATCCTTGCTGCGCGCGCTGTGCTTCCGCGCCAGCTCGAGCTTTCCTTTCGGATCGGCGCGGTCGAAGTCGCGCTTGATCGCTTCATCAGCTTCGCCCGACGATGAGCTCCACGAGTACGTGGCCTTGGCGCCGCTGCCGCTGATGACGATCTGCGGATTCTTGCGCGCGGCGGTCCACCACGAACCCCATTTTTCCTCGGGAACGATGCCGATGACCGCATCGCGAACTTCCGCCATCTGCATCGGGCGGCCGAAACTCTGCAGGATGCGGGCGAAGAATTGCGCGGGTGACTTCTTCGCCTCGGCACGCAGCGTCTCGGGATCCGAGAACTTCTCGCGAAGAACGTGGCCTGCGGGAAGAGGCACGAGGTACTTGGCCGCGGCACCGATCGGGACGGGAACGCGCTTGTCTTTTTCGAAGTCGAGCCGGGCGATGCCGAGGTCCGGGTTCAGCTCCTTGACGATGCCGGCGCCGCGGCCGGCCATGAAGTACATCTCCCCTTCGTCGTAGCGAAGCCAGCTCTCGATCTTCTCCGCCCTGTCGACCGGGTTGCTGGTCGGCTCGGAGAATCCGGCGAAGTTGTAGACACGCTGGAAGTTCTTATGCGAAGCATGAGCGCCCCGTAGTGCCTGCTCGATCTGCGGGCGCAGCGTTGCAGGATGTTTCGAGAGGCGCCCGAGCTCTTTCAGCACCTGGAGCCGCAGCGGCCACAGTTTCTTCTCCAGCAACGTGTCGGAGAGGAGGCCGAGGAGCGTGTCGGATTGTGTGCGCTGCTCCGATTTACGGAGCAGTCTGGCCATCGCGATGAACGAGTCGACGTCGCTCGGGTCGCTATCGAGCTGTGACATCCAGAGGGACTCGAGTTCGTCGAATTTCTTTTGGTCGATAAGGCGCTGAGCATTGTCGCGGAACGGCAAAGTCGAAGTCCCCCAGGGCGGAATGAGCGGGACATTGTATTGCAGCTTGGTGCCCGGTGTCGGCGGTATCATCCGGCGCTTGACTGAGGAACCAGGACTGACCGAGCGCACGCGCGCATTTCGCCTCGGACTGGCAACGTTCGCGATTCTCGCACTCGAGCTGGCCATCATCCGCTGGATGTCGCATCAGGTGCGGATATTCGCCTACCTGAACAACATCCTGCTGATGGCGAGCTTTCTCGGCATGGGCCTCGGCGTCGCCATCGGACGCCGTCGTCCGCGTCTGATCCACGTTGCGCTGCCGTCGCTCGTCGTTCTCGCGGCAATCCTGACCTTCTCCGCGCAACTCAACCTGCTGCGCATCGCCTTCCCCGATCCGACGCTATCGATCTGGGGCGCGGAGACGCTGCGCGGCAACGAGACGTTTCTCATGAATCTGACGAAGATCGTGGCGCTCTTCGCGCTCGTGGTTTGGATCTTCGCCTGCGCAGGCAGCGTGGTCGGACCGCTATTCTCCAGCCTTCGTCCACTGCGGGCCTACACGGCCGATCTGGCCGGCTCCCTCCTCGGCGTCATCGCCATGACCGTAGCCGCGGCTCTCGGCACCACGCCTCCGGTCTGGCTGGCACTGGCAGTGATTCCTCTGGTCATTCTGTCGCCACGAATTCTTTCGATCGTTTGCGCCGTAGCAGTGGTCGTGCTCGCACTGCTCTCGGTGCAGCACGCGCTCTTTTCGCCGTACAACCGATTGGATCTCGGCTACTCGACAGTGATCCCGGGTCATCCGTTTGCGCTGGCGGCGAACCGCGACGCGCATCAACTTCTCCTCGACCTCCGCGCATCGAACATCACCAACCCGATCTACACCGAACAGCAACGGTACTTTCTGGCGAAGTACCGCTACATGTACGACCTTCCATTTCGGGTGCCGGCGGGCAAGGGGCGAGCGCTCGTGGTAGGCGCGGGAACCGGGAACGACGTCGCCGCGGCACTACGCAACGGTTTCGGGCAGGTCGTTTCGGTCGACATCGATCCGACAATCATCGCCATCGGGAAGCGCTTCCACCCGGAGCATCCGTATAGCTCTCCGCGCGCGGTGCCGGTGGTGAACGATGCCCGGGCCTACCTTGAACAGCATCCGAACGAGCGATTCGACATCATCTGCTTCGGTCTTCTCGACTCGCACGCCATGTTTTCCTCGATGGCCTCCCTGCGGCTCGACAACTACGTCTACACCGTCGAGGCCATTCGCTCGGCCTGGAATCACGTCGGGCCTGGAGGAGCGCTCAGCATTTCGTTCTCGGTCTACGCCGGGAAATGGATCGCCGACCGGATCTTCGCCGTGATCACGGAGGCGACCGGCCAGCGGCCGCGCGTCTTCGTTTTTTCGGAATCGACGGCGTGGACATTCATCGTGACGAAAGGACAGACGCGTCTGCCATCCCGGCCGGTGATCTTCGAGGCGCCGATGGCGATTGACCTCGATGCCACGCGCGTGACCACCGACGACTGGCCGTTCCTCTACCTGCGGCCCAACACGTTCCCCACCGGCTACGTGACCATGCTCGTTTGCATTCTCGTCTGCGCTGCCGCGGGTGCGCGGATCGCGTTCGGCAAGCGCCTCTATGGCAGCGGCTTCGATCCGGTGCTGTTCCTGATGGGAGCGGCCTTTCTGCTGATCGAAACGCGCGGCGTGACCGACCTCTCGCTCCTCTTCGGCTCCACGTGGATCGTCAACAGCTCGGTGTTTGCAGGGGTGCTGGTCATGGCGCTGGCCGCGAATCTGGCCGTGCAGCGCTTTCGCCCGCGCGATCTGACGCCATACTTTGTAGCGCTCTTCGCCGCGCTGCTGATCAGCTACCTGGTCCGCCCGTCGCAACTCCTGGCGCTTCCTCTCCTGGGCCGGGGCATCGCCGGCGGACTGTTGAACGCGCTGCCGATCGGATTCGCAGGCGTCATCTTCTCAACGCTGCTGTCGCGGTCGGAAGACGCAACGTCATCGCTGGGATCCAATCTCGTGGGGGCGATGGTGGGCGGATGCCTCGAGTATGCGTCGATCGTGACCGGCCTGAGGTTTCTCACGGCAATCGCTATCGCGCTCTACGGTGCCGCGTTCGTGCTGGTGGCGGGGCGGAAAGGCCGATCAGAGGGTCAGCAATCAGCAACAGGACGTTACCCCTGTTCCTGATCACTGATCCACTGTTTACCGCCGCAGTTTGACGATGGCTTTGAACACGTCGAACGGCAACTCTTCGGCGTGAACGATGTGACGAAGGTGATGCAGCGTCGCGCGGCGCTCCTTCACGTCATCGAGTGAGATGTTGTGCTTCCGAAGGACCTCATGTGCTTTCTGGTCGGGCATAGTTCTCCCCTCAAAAAGAATCGTTTAGGACACGGGCAAACGGGAGAGGGACCGGTCCTATTTCGCTTGTAACTACAAAGTCCTTGACATCGAACGAACGCGGACGCATTTTGTGGTCATGCGATGCCTTGCCGTGCTCACGCTTTCGCTCATGGTCAGCACCGCCTGCCGTCTGGCTCCGAGCTCACCCGCTGTCGCGGCCGCTTCGCAGGGCGATGTCGTGGCGATGAAGATGTTGCTCGACACCGGTCTCGATCCGAATGCGCGCGACGCCGCCGGCTACACGCCGCTGATCTCGGCCGCCCGCGCGGGCAATGTATCGATGATCCGCCTGCTCACCAGCCGGGGAGCAGATCCGAATCTCCGCGACGCCGCGGTCAATTCCTGGACGCCACTGTTTCACGCCGTCCACAAGGGGCAGCCCGGCTCGATCGCGGCCATCCTCGACGCCGGCGCCGATGTTAACGGAACCGATTCCTACGGTACGACGCCTTTGATGATGGCCGCCGGCTACGGCTACACCGGCATCGTCCGGATTCTCCTCACCCGAGGGGCGAATCCCCGCTTGCCGATGCGCGATGGTGTTACCGCAATCGATCTTGCCCGTTCCGGTGTCCCCGACATCGACCGTTTCACGGTCTTCGACTGTCAGGACGATACGGTGAAGGTGCTACTGGCCGCCGATCCAAAGCTTCCCGACCACACCGACAACCTGCCAGGTATCGCGCGCGTGCTGATGAAGATGAAGAGGTGCGGGGCGTAGGACACTCTGTTACACCTGCAGTCCGATCTTCCCGAAATGATCTCCTTTCATCGCCCGATGCGCCTCCGCGGCCTCGGCCAGCGGGAAGATACGATCGATGACAGGCCGGATCCGCCCGGCGCGAAGATCGTCGCCGAAACGGTTTACGAATGACGCGACGATCGCGGCCTTCTCCTCTTTCGATCGCGCACGCAAGGTCGAGCCGATGATCTGCTGGCGTTTGCTGAGAAGCGCGCCGACATTCAGCTCGATCGTGCCCGGCCCGCCCATGGAGCCGATGACTACCACGCGGCCGCCGACCGCAAGACATTCGACATCGCGGGCAAGGTAACGGGCGCCGATGTGGTCGAGGATGACATTTGCGCCGCGGGCGCGCTCGACGAAGTCCTCATCGTTGTAGTTGATGGCCAGATCGGCGCCGTGCGTCACACAACGCTCACACTTCTCGCGTGATCCTGCGGTGACGATGACACGCAGGCCGGCCAGTTTTCCGAGCGTGATTGCCGCGGTGCCGACGCCGCTCCCGCCACCATGGACGAGAAGCGTCTCGCCAGCCCGCGCGCGCGCCAGTTCGAAGACGTTGAGATACGCCGACAGGAAGACCTCCGGCGTGGCGCCGGCTTCTTCATCGCTGATCGAT
>Ga0210402_10003880_pt1 | contig 13847 bp, 10 predicted proteins | sample IncBWC7MmetaG_FD_161055 | JGI IMG/M metagenome (GOLD analysis project Ga0210402, IMG submission 161055) | Forest soil microbial communities from Barre Woods Harvard Forest LTER site, Petersham, Massachusetts, United States - Inc-BW-C-7-M | ecosystem: Environmental > Terrestrial > Soil >...
CGCCTACGCCAAGGCGGCAAAGATCGATGCGGGCAAGGTGACGTGGCTCGTGGCCTCCTCGGATACGCTGCCCGGGATGCTGACCACCGGACGCGCGGACGGCATCGGACAGTTCCTCGTCGGCGAGCCGCTGCTCGCGAAAGCGGCGGCACCGAAGCAAGTCCTTGCGCTCTCCTACGCCGATGTCGGGCTCGACCTCTACGGCAACGGGATCATCGCTAGCGATGATCTGATCAGATCCAATCCCGACCTGGTGCGGCGCTTTGTCGCCGCCACGATGGAGGGTCTCAAGGACGCCATCGCCAATCCGGAGGCAGCGGGCGCGATCATGAACAAGCATCACCGCGAGGTCGATGCCGACATCGCGACGGGGGAAACCAAGATCGTCGGCACGCTCACGGGAAAACCACTCGGCGTTCTCGATGCAGCCCGGGTGAAGAAGTCGCTCGACATCGTCGGTGGCGCATACAGCTTGAAACATCCGGTGGCACCCGACGACATCTACGCCCCCGGCTTCGTGCCGAATTAGTCTGGGCTTGCATGCGATTGATGCACAGCGGTCCCACACGCTCGGCCGGCTCCCTCTCCCCGCCCGCCGGGGTCCCCACGACGCTTTGCGTCGTGGGGTGGCGGAAGCGGGGAGAGGGAGGGGGTGAGGGGCTTGCACCAGCGCCGTTGATTGAGCCCCTCACCCCAACCCTCTCCCCGTAAGGACGGGGAGAGGGAGCTGACCGCGCATGCTGCCCGCTCTGATCTTATTCGATCGGAACAGGGTCTAGCCGGCTTGAGCAAGATCGAGATCGAAGGGCTGCACAAGACCTACGCGTCGCGTAACGGTCGGGTCGCGGCGCTCGCAGACGTCACGCTCTCGATCAAACAGAACGAGTTCGTCACCCTCGTTGGCCCGTCGGGTTGCGGCAAGTCGACCCTGCTCAAGCTCATCGGCGCGCTCATCCGCCCCAGCCGCGGCAAGCTTCTGTTCGACGGCGCCCCGCTCTTCCATCCCACGCGCGATGTCGGCATCGTGTTTCAGGAGGCCGTGCTGCTGGAGTGGCGCACGGTTCTCGACAACGTGCTTCTGCCCGCGGAAATTCTCGGGCTCGACAAGAGGAAATCGCGCGCCCGCGCCATGGACCTCATCGCTCTCGTCGGGCTCGGCGGCTTCGAGCGGCGCTATCCGCGGGAGCTCTCCGGCGGCATGCAGCAGCGGGTGTCGCTGTGCCGCGCGCTCATCCACAATCCCTCGGTCCTTCTGATGGACGAGCCGTTCGCCGCGCTCGACGCCATGACCCGCGAGGAGCTCGGCTTCGAGCTGATGCGCATCTGGGACGCGGACAAGAAGACGGTGATCTTCGTCACCCATAATATCAGCGAAGCCATTCTGCTCGCGGACCGGGTGGTGGCGATGAGCCCGCGTCCCGGCCGCATCGCGCGCGTGCTCGACGTCGCGCTGGCACGCCCGCGCACCATCGAGATGCAGTTCACCGAGACGTTCAAATCGTACTCGCAGGAGATCCGGGACGTGATCTATCAGGGCAAGGGAGCGGGCAGGCCATGACTGTGGAGACCACTGCACTCGATGGCGACGAACCGCTGGAGGGGACCGAGTCCACCCTCAAGTCCGTCGCAGGCGCGACCCTGACGCTGATCGCGCTGGTGGCCCTGTGGGAATTCCTGGCGCGGGAATTTCAGATCCCGGTGTGGCTGTTGCCGGCGCCGAGCCTGATCGGGGAGTCCATGCTGGAATGGCGTTCCGAGCTCCTCGGCCATTCCCTGGTCACGCTCTACGAGACGCTCGCGGGCTTCGCGCTCGCCATCGCCATCAGCATTCCGCTCGCCGTGGCCGTGGTCTATTCGCCGCTGCTGCAGAACACCATCTATCCCATCCTGCTCGCGCTCCAGTCCATGCCCAAGGTCGCCATCGCCCCGCTGCTGGCGCTGTGGATCGGCTTCGGGACGCTGCCGAAGATCGTCGTGGTGTTTCTGGTGTGCTTCTTCCCCATCATCGTTGCCACGACCAGCGGGCTCACCGCGGTACCGAGCTCGCTCATGGATCTCATCCGCTCGCTCTCGGCGACGTCGGTGCAGACCTTCGTCAAGATCCGCTTCCCGACCGCCATGCCGCACATCTTCGTCGGCCTCAAGATCGCGATCACCTTTGCGGTGATCGGCGCGGTCATCGGGGAATTCGTCGGCTCCGAGAACGGGCTCGGCTACCTCATCCTGGTCTCGACCTCGCAGTCGCGCACCCCGCTCGCCTTCGGCTCGCTCGTGCTGCTCACGGTCATGAGCATCGTACTTTATTACGCCATCGCGCTCATCGAGCGCGTGGTTGTGCCTTGGGCACCGCGTAACTGACGGGAGGGAACTCTCGTAGCCCGGATGAGCGAAGCGACATCCGGGCCGCTTTGCCCGCATCTCGCTGCGCTCATGCGGGCTACGGCGTTCGGGAGCATTCGGCAATGCCCCTCGATCTTGGGGAATCTGGGGGAATGTGCTTGCTCTTTTGCGCCGACTCTGGTACGAACAAATCATGAACAAGCCTGCCCAATTAGCGCTCGCGCATCGTCCCGCAGCGCAGCCGGGACCTCAATTTGACGGCCCCAGCTGGACCGCAGATCGGCGGAACGAACCCGAGCAAACCCATTTTGGCCGAACGAACCCAAGCGCATGGCCAGCGGCTGTATGATCCCCTCGTGCAACCATTTCGACTTTTTCCGCAAACGAACCCAAGTTCCGCAAACGAAGCCAACCGGGAAAACGTAGTGAAAACAATGCTTGAAGATGAACGGACAACGCCGTGCCCGCACGCTGCGACTTTCGGTTTTATTAATCAGTTTTTGCCCGCATACGCTGTGCGATCAGCACGGTGGCGACGACCGCCGCCGCGAACAGGATGGTTTCGAGGCTGATCGGCTCGCCGTTCGTGTTTGGCCGGTGCAGGACGCCAAGAACCGATCCAGCCAAGTCATCGAAGCTGCGGTGCGACGAGCGTAGACCGTCACCAAACACCTGCGGCACTTGGCGGCAAGCTGCGCCGCAAGGCCCCTCGCATCAATCCGCGCGCCTCTCGCGATTGGCAGCGAACTTGACAGAGCAAATTTTTGGATACAAAAATTGCCTTATTGGATGTAAAAAAATACGGAGCTGCCGATGACGAACGCGCAAACCGCCGCCAAACAAGGTGCCCCCATGCAAAATGCACTCAGGGATCACGCTCCCGAATTCAAGCACGTGGACGACATGGAATGGGAGATGGGACGCTTCAAGAACAAAACGAAGTTTGTTTTTCATCCAAGCCCCGCGCGACCGACGGAACCAAACGCCGGCCTTATCCACTACGAGCCGGGAGCGAGCTTTCCTTTGCACAGGCACGACTTTGCCCAGGTCTGGTACATCCTGGAGGGTGAATTCAGCTGTGGCGGCAAGACTTACGGCCCTGGAACCTTCGCCTACATGGCCGACCCGCATTTTGAGCATGCGATGACGACAGAGAGCGGCGGAACGGTTGTGTTCCTTCAATATCCCGGCCCCACAACCGGAGCGCGGCCTATCTATGACGGCCGGATGAACCTCAAGCGCCCGGAAACAGCCGAGGAGTATGACCTCAACCGGTGAAGAGCGCGCCGACCAGCGCCGGAGATAACGATCCAGCTGAGGCGTCGGTGACAGTTGGATGCGACGTCGGCGGCACCTATACAGATCTGATTCTTCTTGATCCCGGCCGGGGAGGCCTCAGGCTCGCGAAGGTGCCAACCAGCACGCCCAATCAGGCGGATGGCGTGCTGGCCGCGCTACGCGAGACTGGGCTGCCGCCTGCGGAAATAGGCCTCTTTATCCACGGCACGACCGCTACAACCAACGCTGTCCTCGAGCGCAAGCTCGCGCGCTGTGGGCTCATCACGACTCGGGGCTTCCGGGACGTGCTTGAACTCGGCCGCCGGACCCGTCCCAGACCTTATGGACTCATCGGAAGTTTCGAACCCGTCATTCCCCGAGAACTCCGGGTCGAAGTGACCGAGCGCATGACTGCGACGGGCGAAATTTATCGCGCGCTCGATGAGGAGGAAGTCGCGTCGGCTGCGCGCGCCCTGCTCTCGGCCGGGGCCGAGGCCGTGGTGATCCACTTCATTCACTCCTACGCCAATCCGGCGCACGAGCTTCACGCCGCCGACATCGTGCGGACCTTTTGGCCGAACCAGTACGTGACGGTAGGGCACGAGGTCATTGCCGAATATCGCGAGTATGAGCGCGGGGTGACGGCGGCAGTGAACGGCGCCGTTCAGCCTGTGCTCCACCGCTACATCGAACGGCTGGAGCACGAACTCTCCGAGCGCGGCTATCAGCGGGGTCTTCTCATCATGCGAGGCAACGGCGGCACCGCCTCATCGAAGGTCGTGACGAAGACCGCCGTCCACACGGTCATGTCGGGACCGGCTTCCGGGGTGATCGCGGCGGCCCACATCGCCCTCGCGGCCGGCCATCGCAACGTCGTCACCTACGACATGGGAGGCACGTCCACTGACGTCGCGCTGGTCCAGAACGGCATTCCGCTCGTATCCTCAGAGCTCGAGCTTGAATACGCCATGCCGATCCACGTTCCCATGGTGGACGTCCACACCGTTGGGGCCGGTGGAGGTTCGATCGCGCATGTCAATGAAGCCGGCCTGCTCCAGATTGGGCCGGAGAGCGCCGGCGCAATCCCGGGGCCGATTTGCTTTGGTCGTGGCGGGGTTCGGCCGACTATCACCGACGCCAACCTTGTGCTCGGCCGCTTGAATAAGGATCGACTGCTCGGGGTCAAAGCAGGCATGGACTTAGCCGATGTGACGCGGGCAATCGACGACAAGATCGGCCGAGTCCTGGATCTCGATGTCGAGGCGGCGGCAGCCGCCATCCTGCGCGTCGCGAACGACAAGATGGCCGGCGCGATCCGGCTCGTCTCCCTGGCGCGAGGTCACGATCCGCGCGACTTCGCGCTGCTCGCATTCGGAGGTGCGGGCCCATTGCACGCAACTGCCCTCGCGCGGGAGCTGGGCATCCCGGACGTTCTCATTCCGGCGCGGCCCGGCTTGACCAACGCATTCGGCTGCCTGGTGGCCGATCTGCGCCATGATTTCGTCAGGACCGTCAACAAGCCGCTGTGGACGCTCAAGCGCGCAGACCTCCGCGCCATCCTCGACGATCATGTCGCCGAAGGCCGGCGCGTGATCGGACAGGAAGCCGTGGCCTTGAGCGACATCTCCATTCTGCACGCGGCCGATATGCAGTTCGAGGGCCAGACTCACATCCTGAATGTCGCGATCCGCGATGGCTCGGCGAATCTCGACTCCCTGGAGCAAGCCTTCGCCGAGGCATATTGGCAACGGTTTCGCGTTGCTCTGCCCGAGATCAAGCCGGTCCTCGTCAACCTGCACACGGCGGTCATCGGCCGGCGCGACCACATCTCGATCCGAAGCCTTGCCGACGGCGATCGGGCAAGGACCGTTGGGGCGGCGCGAGTATCGAGCCGCGGAGCCTGGTTCGACAAGGGTTGGCTCGATACGCCGGTGTACGAGCGCGACCGCCTCCCGCTCGAGAGCGAGTTCCGAGGGCCTGCCATCCTCGAGCAGCTCGATGCTACGACCATTATCGAACCAGACGACTATGCGCACGTCGATGCGTTCGGGAATGTTCTCATCAAGGTCGCCTAGAGGGTCCGAATTGACAAGACTCGATCCCGTCACGCTTGCCGTCATTCAGAACGGTCTGCAACAAGTCTGCAACGAGATGGACCTTGCCTTCGTGCGCGCCGCTTTCAGTCCGGTCATCGCCGAGGGGCTTGACCGTTCCGACGGGATCTATGACCGCGCCACCGGGGAGCTGATCGCTCAGGGCGAGCTCGGATTGCCGGTATTCGTGGGAACCATGCAATTTTCGACGAGAGCCGTGATCGAGCGGGCGAAAGCGGTAGAGCCGGGGGATATTTTTATCCTCAACGACCCATATCTCGGCGGCACCCACCTGATGGACGTGAAGTTCGTCAAACCATTTTTCTATCGGGGAGAGCTGTTCGCCTGGCTCTCCAACACAGGCCATTGGCCGGATACCGGCGGAATGGTCCCTGGCGGCTTCTCGGCCAAGGCGACCGAGGTAGAGCAGGAGGGCCTTCGGCTGCCGCCGGTGAAACTCTATAAGCGAGGCGAGATCGATCAGGAGATCCTGTCGATCATTCTTTCCAACATCCGCATCGCGGATCAGCGCATTGGCGACATCAAGGCGCAGTCGGCGGCGCTTGAGATCGGTGAGCGACGTCTGACCGCGCTGCTCGACCGTTACGGATCCAATACGGTCGAGCAGGCGATCGGTGTTCTTAAGACGGGCGCCGCCCAGCAAATGCGAGCCAGGATAGCATCCATCCCCGCCGGCGAATACCACAGCACGACGATCGTGGACTCTGACGGGGTGGTCGACGAACCGTTGGAGATTCGACTCGCCGTACGCAAAATCGGGGACGACCTCGAATTCGACCTGTCCCGGTCCAGCCCGCCCTGTCGAGGACCGATGAACAGCGTCATCGCGACGACCAAATCCGCAATCTACCTCGCAATGAAGCACATCTTCCCCGAGGTCCCGATCAATGCCGGGACGTTTGAGCCACTGCGGGTGCCGATCCCGGTGGGCACCTTCTTGGACGCGCAGTATCCCCGGCCGGTCTCCGGTTGCGCTGCGGAGGTCAGCCAGCGCATTGCCGAGGCAGTCTTTCTTGCTCTCTCCCAGGCACTGCCGGATCGCCTCTTCGCGGCTCCCGCGGGCACGAGCGGTAACCTCGCGATCGGCGGTACCGATCCGAAGACCGGACAAAATTACGTCATGTATATTGTCACGGGCGGCGGATATGGCGGCTCGATCGGCCAGGACGGCATCTCGAACGGCTGCTCGACCATCGGCATCGCCAAGACGCCGCCGCTCGAGATCCTGGAGCAGCGCTTCCCAATCATGTTCGACGAGTTCGCCATCGCGGAGGGCTCGGCCGGTGCGGGACGTCACCGGGGTGGCTTCGGCGTGAGCTATTGCGTCAGGCTTCTGCGTGGGGAAGCGCGCGCCTCATTCGTGATGGATCACGGACGCGTTGGCCCGCCCGGCATCCTCGGCGGGGAGAGCGGAGCCCCAAACCGAATCGAGGTGGTTCAGGCCGGCCAGGTGTTCCGCCCTCCGCATCTATCCAAGGACCAGGACATCAAGCTGGAAGCCGGTGACTTTATCCGCGTGCAAACCCCCGGCGGCGGCGGCTACGGGGACAAGAACGCGCGGAGCTCCCAACTCATCGAAACGGATCGGCGGCGGGGCTATTTTGCGAGCGCGGATGTCGCACCTCAACCTTCAGCTGGCCGCGAGGCGGCCGAATGATCACAATGCGAGGTCGTTTCTCCGGATATCCTCGTTGTTTCTGAGCTCATCCATCGCTCCGCAAAAACGAAATTTGCCCCTTCTCTATCACGTACGCTTTCCCCGATACCAAAGCTGCAAAGTGCATGTTTTGCTCGGACATAAGAACCGTGAGACCCGCCTTCTTGATGTCGTGCCAATCGGGAGATGTCGGCAATGAAGTATGGGCTTCGTATTCCCTCCTTTGCATTAGGTCCGAAAACGGCTTCGCTCGATCAGATGGGAAGCTATCTGCGCCACGCCGAAGACCTTGGTTTCGACTGCGCTATGAGCATTGATCACCTGTTGCTGACGCGGCCGGCATATTCCTGCACATGGTTGGAGCCGATTTCGATGTTGTCGGCGCTGGCGGGTGTGACGCGGCGCATCAAGCTCGGCACGATGGTTCTCGTGCTGCCTCTGCGCAATCCGATCTATTTTGCCAAGGAATGGGCAACGCTCGATCTTCTGTCAGGTGGGCGCTCAATTCTCGGAATAGGCGTCGGATGGCATGAGAAGGAATTCGAGTTGATGGGAGTCCCGCACCGGGAACGGGGCGGTCGCATGAATGAGATGATCGAAATCGTGACGGCGCTATGGCAAGGCGAGAACCTCAGCTATCAGGGCAAATATTATCGCTTCAAGGATCTCACGATTGACCCGAAGCCGATCCAGAAGCCGCGTCCTGAGATTTGGATGGGTGGGGGGACCCAACCCTCCGAAAAGGTATACGCGCAGACCGTTGCGAACATCGATCCAGTGCTTCGCAGGATTGCGAGATACGCCGACACATGGATCCCGCACTCATCGTCAACGCCCGAAATGGTCAAAGGCGATTGGGAGAAAGTACAGCGCTTTGCGCGAGAATGCGACCGGGATCCTTTCAGGATCGGTCGAGTCTATACAAATTTCGTCTGGGTTCTTCAGGAAGGGGAGAAACCTGAATCGGCGATTGCGAATTTCTCGGTCTACTCTGGAATGGATCTCGACTACTGGAGAACCTACTATTTGCTGGGGACTGCGGAAGAAGTCGCGGATCGCATCAGTGCCCGCATCGCCTCGCTCGACGGCGGTGTGGATACCATTGTCCTCAATCCACTCGACTGGAGCATTGAGCAGCTCGAGCTGATCGCGCATGAGGTGCTGCCCAGGATCGCCCCGCCCTGATTGTTGAGGACTCGGGACATTGAAGTATCGCCGTCGGCGTGTCGAGCAAGGCCTTGTTGCGATTACGGCCGGCTACAGCGTTTCAGGGCACCAGCATAACCTTGCCCATCGCTTGCCGCGACGCCAATAAGTCGTGGGACTTCGGGGCCTCGCGGAACGGGAACGTGCGCTCGATACGAACATCCAGCTTCTTCTCGGAGATCCAGCAGAAGATGTCGGATGTACGAGCCTCGAGATCGCCTCGATTCGCGACGTAGTGGGTGAGGCTCGGCCGTGCCAGAAATAGGGAGCCCTTTGCATTGAGCGCGGCGGTATCAAAGGCCGGCACCGCTCCGCTCGATTGGCCGTAGAGAACCATCATGCCCAGAGGGATCAGGCTATTGAGGCTTTGCTCGAATGTGGTCTTGCCAACAGAATCGTAAACAACATTGACGCCTCGCCCTTGGGTGAGCCGCCGCGCCTCTTTCTCAAAATCCTGCTCTGAGGACACGATGACGTTGTCCGCCCCGGCGCTACTGGCGATCTCCGCTTTTGCCCAAGTCGATACTACGCCGATCACGCGCGCGCCGCGCAACTTCGCCATCTGTACCAATAGGCGGCCGGTGCCGCCGGCCGCCGCATGCACAAGCGCGACATCGGTGGGCTTGAGGGGATAAGTGCTGTGACTTAGATAGTGCGCGGTCATTCCTTGCTGCATCACGGCCGCCGCAACCGAGGCATTCACTCCATTGGGCAGTTTGACGAGATGCCGGGACTTGATCGCAATCATTTCGGCATAGGCACCGTAGCCGTTCGACACGCCGAACGCGACGAGGTCGCCGACTGCGACTTCGGTAACTGCCTCGCCAACGCCAACGACGCGGCCGGCTCCTTCGGCGCCCGGGGTGTAGGGCAGCGAACGCGGGCGGTGGCCACCCCAATGAAATCCCTGGCGATAATAGATGTCGAGAAAATTCACGCCCGCCGCTTCGATCCGGACCAGCGCCTCGTCGGCCTCGGGAACAGGATCGGCCGTGTCCTCGTAGGAAAGTACCTCAGGCCCGCCGAGCTCGTGGACCACAACAGCCTTCATCACACTCTCCACTGCCCGACATCAGATGGCCGCAACGTCGACGCCGGCAACCGATTTGTCTTTAATTCAGCGTAATTCCGGTTTCATTCAGGATCCGCGTCCACTTGATCACCTCCGCTTGTATCTGTGCGGAGAACTCCTGCTGCGACGATCCTCGCAGATCGAACCCAATCTTCAGCAGTCGCTCGCGAACCTCGGGCCGTCGCATTGCGTCGTTCACTCCGGCATTGATGCGCTCGGTCACGGCAGACGGCAACCGTGGGGGCCCGAATATCGCGACCCATGAAGCACTGTCCATGTCGGCTAGCCCCGATTCACCGAAGGTCGGAACGTCCGGAAGCATCGCGACTCTCTTATGGCTGGCGACGCCTAGAATCTGTAGCTGGTGGTTCTGAACGACCGAGATTGCAGAACCAACTGGCGTGCTTGAGAGATTGACGTGATTGCCTATCACCGCATTGATCGCCTCCGCTCCGCTCCGGTAGGGAACGTGAGTCGCAGCGATGCCCGAAATCCCCTTGAGCAGGTAGGCTGCAGTTAGATGCTCAACTGTTCCCGCTCCGGAAGATGCATAGGTTAAGACGTCTTGTTTCAGATTGCGCACAAACTCCGGCAGGCTCTTCGATGTAGCAGGAGTCCTGGCGGCAATGATCGTTGGAGAGCTCGCTGCCATTGCTACCGGCACAAGCTGAGTGCGAGGATCAATCGAAATTGGCGACGCCGCGGCGTTTACCGCGATGGCGGTCGTCGTAACCAGAAATGTGTATCCATCGGGTTCCGAAGTGGATACCAGCTTGGCCCCGAGCGCGCCGGCGGCTCCTCCCTTGTTGTCGATGACAATGGTCTGCCCCAGTCTCTCGGAAAGCCGCTCGCCGACCAGCCTTGCGATGATGTCCGTGATCCCCCCTGGAGCGAAGGCCACGACAAAACGCACTGGTCTGTTGGGATATTCCTCGGCGGTCGCAGCTACAATCAACGTCGCTGAAAGCAGCATGCTTCCGGCAATGGCCCGCGCTACCGAATGTTGCGGCCGCGGGCCGATTGCGGTGTGGGTCTTGTTGATCCTCGGCGCCAAATTCTGCATGTACCCACCTCATCCCCTATTTGCTGCAGCCGGTGCATGACGACTGTGCCCGGTGTGTCTCAGATCTGACGCTTTGCCGATGCGAGACCTGATGGTGCGCTCAGTACCAGCGAGTCCGCAGAACGACCGCGGCTCTTACCCAGGGCACAGAAACCCCCTCGTTCCTGATTTTCGTCAAAGCGCTTCGACAGCGAAAAGCTGCCCTCCGACGCTCAAGGCAGCCTCATCCGGCTTGACGCCCGCCAACCGCAGCGCGTGCCACAACCCGGCTTGGTTGCTGGTGATCACCGGCTTTCCGAGCTTACGCTCAAGCAGGGTGATCACCTCCAGAGTCCTTAGGTTACCGCATGAAATGAAGTAGCCGTCGGCCTCTGGCGCAGCTTCGAAAACGCCGCGGGCAAACCGATAGGTCTCTTCCGGCTCGACGTCGCCCATGTCGATGCTCTTGAGGATTCCCATTCCCTTGATCGCGATGACGTCGATTCCACTTCCCGTCAGGACGCCGGCAAGGGCGCGGTCAACGCTCTCGATATAGCTGGAGGCGACAGCCAGCCGCCGGATCCTCATGGATTTCAGCGCCTCGAGAACCGCGCTCATCGTAGTCGTTCCGACCACTCCGGACGCCTGTTCGATGCGTCGGCTAAGTTCGACATCGAAATTGAGGCCGCCGTTGAACGCACCCGCTGTGCCGGCCATCAAGATCACCTTCGGGCGCGCGGTGGCGAGCTCCCGTGCGGCGCGGTCAATGTGCATCACCATATCGGTCAGGCCGCTGGCGTCGACGCTCTCGATGTACATGCGTGTGCTGACGACGATCACGCCGTCAGGCATCAGCCGGCGCCATTCCTCGTCACCGACGGTCTCGGGCGAGGGGTTAATTCTTCCGATACGTGCCCGCCGGCCGTACATCAGGTAGCCTCTTTCTTTTCGCGCCGATTGGAGGGACAGAGACCAAAAGACCGAACAAGAGCCGCGCGGCGGGGTGAGAAAATGCTCGGCAAAATTTTCAATTGGAGAGATGGTTCTCCAACCAGGCGATCACGAACGTTCCGCTTTCAAGGATATGCGTCTGCATGGCGCTCCGCGCCAAGTCAGCGTCACGTCTTTCCAATGCACGCAGGATCTTTTCGTGGTCATTGATATTCTGCTGCATGCGATGGGTATCCATTCCCCGCGCCGACGAATACATCACGTTGCTGGTAAATCCGACATACAGCTCGCCGATGAGATGACGCAATCGCAGGTTGTTGCTCGCCGTCTGTATCAAGGAGTGAAATTCGCCGTTCGTGTCGATCCAGGTGTTAGAAGCTTTCAACAGGCTGCGCTCAGAGCGCCTCGCCCGGGCGCGCTGCTCGCTCAGCTCCTTGACCGAGCGGAGAAAGGAATTGTGGATCCTTTTGAGATCATCGAGCTGATTGTCGCTGATCCATTGCGCAGCGAGCTGGGTGGCGAGTCCTTCAAGCTCCGCCCGCACTTGGTAGGTTTCGCGAATCTCGCGGGCGGACGGCACCCGGATGACTGCGCTATGCCGATGAGCTTGCGAAATGACGCCTTTGGCTTCAAGAAGGCGGAGCGCCTCCCGGATGGGCGTGCGGCTGACGCGGAATTCCTCGGCGAGCAGCTCCTGGAGAAGCCGGTCGCCGGGCCCGTATTCCCCGAGCGCAATCTTGGCATGAATCCGCTCGACGATCTGGTTGACAAGCTTCGTATCGGAAGCCGGGTCAGGCATTCGGTAATCTCTTCTCAAAATATCTCCAACCGATACCGGATACGTGGGAGTCCATGTTGGATACCCCATAATTGCGGGTATGCCAACAATAACGCTGTACTTGATCAGGCAGTTGCCGCGCGCGAGCCAAGGCCGGAACGGCTGCAACCGCCCCTCCTCGCGCGCAAGTACTGGAAGAACGAGTACTGGAAGAACGCGCGAAACTGCTCTAACCACGCTTGCGACGGCTTGGCGAGGTGAGGGCAGTGCAACGCGTGGCGCAACGAAACGTCGACATCGACCGGCAGAGCCTGCGCGGCTTTCTGCACCTGGTCGAGACGGAACACCCCGACGAGCTGCTGCGCGTGCGCGCGGCGGTCGATCTCGCCTTCGAGCCGACCGCGCTCGTGTTCGAGCTCGATGGCGCCGGCAAGAGCCCGGTCATCATATTCGAGAACGCGGGCGGGCAGGGCATGCCGCTCGTCACCAATGTTGCGGGCAATCGCAAGCTGCTCGCCGCCTGTCTCGGGGTCGAGCCCGGCAATCTGCCCACCGCGTTCCGCGAGCGCTGCCAGAAATACATCCCGTGCGAAACGGTGGCGCGCGGCGCGTGGGAGGATGTCGTGATCGAGGGCGAGGACGTCGATCTCACCAAGCTCCCGATCCCGCTGCAATTTGCGGTGGACGCGGCGCCCTACATCACCGCCGGGCAAATCGTCGCGCGCGATCCCGTGAGCGGCATCGACACCACCGGCTTCCACCGCCTGATGCTCAAGGGCAAAAATCGCCTCGGCGTCTCCCTGCATTCGCGCCGGCGGCTCTACGAGTACCACCGGCGCGCCGAGCAGCGCGGCGAGTCGCTTCCCGCCGTCGTCACGCTCGGCACGCACCCGCTGCATTACATGGGCTCCATGGTCTACGCCTATCCGCCGCAGGTGCGAAAGTTCGAGATCATCGGCGGCCTCTTCGGCGAGCCCTATCGGGTGGCCCGCTGCGGCACGGCGGATCTGGAAGTGCCTGCGGGCGCCGAGATCATCATCGAAGGCGAGATCCTCGCCGGCGTGCATGAGCCGGAAGGCCCGTTCGGCGAGTTCACGGGCTATGCCTCCTATCGCAGCACGCAGAACGTATTTGTCGCCCACCGCATCCGCATGCGCCGCGACGCCATGTTCCACAGCGTCACCTCGGGGATGTCGCGCGATCACATCCTGGTGTCGTGCATCACGCGCGAAGGCGAGATTCTCAATGCACTCCGCCGAAACCTGCCCAACGTGCAGGCGGTGCACGTGCCGCACACCACCTGCGGCGCATTCATGGCGTTCATTGCCATGAAGAAGATCGCCGAAGGCGAGCCGCAGATGGCCATCATGGCGACCTTGGGCACCGAGCTCTACACCAAATATGTTGTG
>Ga0210402_10003881_pt1 | contig 13846 bp, 16 predicted proteins | sample IncBWC7MmetaG_FD_161055 | JGI IMG/M metagenome (GOLD analysis project Ga0210402, IMG submission 161055) | Forest soil microbial communities from Barre Woods Harvard Forest LTER site, Petersham, Massachusetts, United States - Inc-BW-C-7-M | ecosystem: Environmental > Terrestrial > Soil >...
AACTTGAGCAGCAATGGAAAATGCTGGGAATCTCGCGCCGCGTCGCCGACCAGTTCGCCCCCGTACTCCTCACTCAACTGCGAGAGCGTTTTCCCTTTGAGCGGTCCATTGGCCACTTTGCAATCGTCCCCGCTCAACCAGGCCTCGCCGATCTTCTCGTCAAACTTGTGATTGGGATAAATCGGCGATAGATCGAGCGTGCCCCATGGCCGCGGATCAAACGCCGGCAGCATCAACAATGGATAAAGATTCCCCATGAAAAACTTGCGCCAACAAAAAAGACCGCTCGCGAATGGAACGGCCTTTGCCGAACCTGATGACTCTGCTTGGCAGAGGTTATAGCGCCGCGAAAAACTTCCGCATGCGCTCCAGACCGCGATCCAGTTCAGCTTTCGACGTAGCGTACGAGACCCGAATATGTTCGCTGGTTCCGAACCCTTCGCCGGGAACTGTGGCCACGTGCACTTCGCGCAACAGCCGCCCAGCCACGTCGGACGCGGACTTTAGCCCGCCCCTCCCCAGACACGACGAGATATTCGGGTAGGCATAGAACGCCCCCTCCGGCAAGGTGCAAGTAATGCCCGGGATCGAGCGCAGCCCTTTCACGACGTGGTCGCGAAGCTGGATGTACTCGCGCCGCATCTCTTCCACGCATTCCTGCGGTCCCTTCAGCGCCGCAACCGCAGCCTTCTGCACAATCGAAGTTGGATTCGACGTGGACTGACTCTGCAGTTTCGCCATCGCGCTGGTCACGGCCGCCGGCGCCAGGGCGTAGCCAAGCCGCCACCCGGTCATCGCGTACGTCTTCGAAAGCGAACCCAGGACGACGAAACGCTCTCTATATTCGCGCAACGACCCCACCGAGAAATTCTTTCCCGTGTAGTTCAGGTAAACGTAACACTCGTCCGACAACACCCAAATACCGCGTTGGTGCGCCAAACGGATGACCTCGGTCATATCTTCCGGGCTCATGACCGCGCCCGACGGATTCGATGGCGAATTCAAAATAATCGCTTTCGTGCGCTGCGTGATCAGTTGCGCCACCATCTCGGCCGTGACACGGAATCCCTGCGACTCGTCGGACTCCAGCAGCACGCAGTTGCCGCCGGCGTAACGCACAATGTCTTTAAACGACACCCAGTACGGGACTGGCAGAATCACTTCGTCGCCATGATCCACCAGAACTTGAATGGCATTGAACAGCGCGTGCTTGCCGCCTGTCGAAGCAATTACCTCCTCACGGCGGTAGTCCGAATCGAAATCCACGTTATGACGGTGCGCAATCGCATCGCGCAACTCGGCGGTTCCGGCCACGGCGGTGTACTTAGTGAAGTTGCCCTGAATCGCGGCAATGGCGGCGTCTTTGATATGCTGCGGGGTCGCGAAGTGCGGCTCGCCCGCGCCGAAATCGACTACGTCAATGCCCTGCTGCCGCAACTTGTCCGCCTCGGCCACTACCGCCATCGTGGCGGAGGGCTCGATACGATTAATTCTTTCGGTAAGTTTCAACGCTTCCGTGGTTGCCGTGGTCATGCCTTCTTCTTCCTTTTCCTGGGTACTTCCACCAGTTGTGTGTCTCGAAGCTTGTATGCGGGGTCCAACTTCTCCCGCACCTTTTGCTCCACAGCCTCGGGGACAAGATCCTTCACCGGCCCCCCGGCCTGCGCCACTTCGCGCACCAGCCGCGAACTTACATACGAATACTTGACCGCCGGCATCATGAAGACCGTTTCCAGGGTCGGTTCCAGCTTGCGGTTCATCAGCGCCATCTGCAGTTCGTATTCGTAGTCGCTGATGGCGCGAATGCCGCGCAACACGCACATGGCGTCAATCGACTTGGCATATTCCACCATCAGGCCGTCGAAAGTGTCGATGCGCACATTGCTCAGCTCGGCCGTGAGCTGGCGCAGCATTTCGAGTCGTTCCGCCAGGCTGAACATCGGAGTCTTCTCCGAGTTTCGCAGAACCGCAACCACCAACTGTTCGAACATCTTACTGCCCCGCTCAATCAGATCGAGGTGCCCGTTGGTGGGCGGATCAAACGAGCCGGGATAGACAGCGATGCCCTTATTCAATCGTCCTCACAAGAACGGCGGCGAGCGGGTAACTAACGATTTTATGGGGTGGACACTGAGGAAGGCAATCGGAAGGGTCGGCGAGCGGAGGTGCAGGTGGTCGGCCTGATCCGGCGCTCTTCCTGGGGAATGCGGACTTGGCTAAGTTTCCAGGCGAGCAAAAACCTTGGCGACGACCCGGTCGCAGCGAACTCCCATGAACGGGAAAGCGTCTTTCGCTCCAGCCCCCACCTTCGACAACAGCCAGTTTCGGGCCATGAGGCGGCCCCGATGCAGCCGGATCTTCACATTCTCTTCGGAGAGGTCGAGCGCGGCGGCGGTTTCCGTAGTGCTCAAGTCTTCGATGTCACGCAGCGTAACCACGATCCGGTATTGATCCGGAAGTCCGAGCACGGCTTCTTCAAGCAGCCGGCTGGCTTCGCCAATCGAGGCATTGTCCTCCGGGCTGGGAGAGCGCTCGGCCAGATTCATGAGAGGGTCACCGTCCTCGTCCGTATCGCCTAGTTGCGTATTTCGATTGCGCGTCCGCAGGCGCGCCAGCGCTTCATGCACGGCAATCCGCGTTAGCCAGGTCGAGAACGGTGCCCGCCCGGCAAACTGGTCCAGGTGCTGGTAGGCCCGCACATAAGCGTCTTGCATTACATCTTCTGACTCGTCATCATCCCGCAAGATCGCTCGCGCCACCCGGTAGAGCCGCTGGTTGTAGCGGCGCATGATGATTTCGTAAAGCGCGGTGTCGCCGGCTCGCACGCGGTCAACAATTTCGAGATCGGTCCAGCGTTCGGCCCCAGCCCGTTCCAGCGTCTCAAGCGTCTGCATCGTAGTTCCCTATATCTAGTTCCCGTTATATAGAGTCGGCCGGCACAAAAAGGTTACAAGCGCATTTGTGCAGCCGACGGAAAGGCGTTGCAAGGAATATTTGCGGGTAGCTCAAGAATCCTGTATCCAAACGCGGACTTCGCGCTCTTTACATACAGGGCAACAAAATGGCGGCTTTGGACAAGCACCTCAATGCAGGCTGGTGGGCATTGAGGATCGGACTCGGGGTCGGGCCCATCATCACCGGCCTCGACAAATACTTCAATAAACTCGCCGACTGGGGAATGTATTTGAGCCCATTGGCGACCAAGATCTTGCCGGTCACGGCCCCGACGTTCATGCATGTGGTGGGCGTGGTCGAAATCGCCGCCGGAGTGGTCGTTTTGTCGCGCTGGACAAAGCTTGGAAGCTACATCGTCATGCTGTGGCTGGTGGGCATCGCGCTAAACCTCGTCACCACCGGAATGTTTTACGACCTGGCCATGCGCGACGTGGAAATCGCGCTGGGTGCGTTTGCGCTTTCTCAACTTTCCGCGATGCGTGAAGAACGGCTTGCGGTTGAATAGTAGGCAGTATCAGACGGATTTGATTTAGAACCTAAAACTGGAGGATTTCGATGCGTCGAATTGCTGTTCTTTTTCTACTGCTGGGATTATTCGCGCTGCCGTCGTTCGCAGCGCAGAGCTACAACAACGTGGCTGTGGTCGACGTGAACTGTTCGAAAAAGGTCGCCGCTGATCCTGACTCCCACACTCGGGCCTGCGCACTGAAGTGTGCCGCCAGCGGCTTCGGCATCGTAACCCAGGACAAGCGGTTCCTGAAGTTCGATGCCGAGGGCAACGCGAAGATTGCCGAAGCGCTCAAGACCTCTGACAAGAAAGACCACCTGCGCGTAGACGTGAGCGGCGATGTACAGGGCGACACGCTGAAGGTGACGTCGATCAAGCTGTTGTAGAAGGCGCTCTTCCTACTGCGCACCGGAACTCGCGATGTTCCGGCGCGCAACCGCTCCACTATCTCATCGTAGAGCTCGACGTCCGGGTATCAGTCTCAAAACCCCCTGCAAAATCTTCACTCAGAAACCAGGTTTCGAATCCTGCGAAGGGAGTTCTTTATGACATATCGGCGAACCATGCTTGTGATCCTGCTTGCCCTGGCGGCTGGGGCTCTGTTCGGTTTTCGAACTGTGGCCGCCGTGGGCCCCCACGAGAATCTGGACGACCGGGGCCGGAATCCAAACTTCGGCTCTGATGATCCGGTGCAAGAAAATGCGGAAACAATGCTGAGCGAAGGCCGGCATACTTTTCGCTTTGCAACCTTCGGCGACGAGGCCTATTGGGGAGCAACTCTGCAGCTGCATCAGGCGATTGAAGGCGCGAGCCTGGGAGGCGTCGGACCCGGCGTCAGTCCGCGGACGGCTCTTGCCGTCGGATTGAAAGTGGATGTCGACGCACTTCCCAACACCGTCATCGCTGGCCTGAAAAATGGCACGGTGAACCTCGATGATCCCGCGGTTACCCTTGCCCTGCTCAAGCTGAATGCAGTTCCTGGCGTCAGCGCTTCGTTCAAGGCAGACGGAACCTTGCGAGCCGTAGGCATCGAGTGCGCCCTATGCCATTCGACTGTGGATGATTCCCTGGCCCCCGGAATCGGCCATCGCCGGGACGGCTGGGCCAACCGCGATCTGAATGTTAGTGCCATCGTGGCTCTGGCGCCGAACCTGAAACCCGTGGCCGATCTGCTCGGCGTTGACCAGTCCACGGTCCGAAAAGTACTCAACAGTTGGGGCCCAGGCCATTTCGACGCCGAACTTTTCCTCGACGGCAAGCCGTTTCGTCCCGATGGCAAAACGGCGGCTGTTCTGATTCCTCCGGCCTTTGGACTTGCCGGTGTGAACATGCATACCTGGACCGGATTCGGTTCCGTGACCTACTGGAATGCTTTCGTTGCAAATCTCGAGATGCACGGCAAAGGCACTTTCTTCGATCCCCGGCTGAATGACAGTGCGCAATATCCCGTGGCTGCAAGCGCAGGTTTTGGAGATGTGCGAAACCAGCCGGACTTGATTACCTCAAAGTTAGCGGCGTTGCAGTTCTATCAACTGGCGATCCCCGCACCGAGGCCTCCGAAGGGCAGCTTCGACGCAGCGGCTGCCGAGCGCGGCAAAGCCTTGTTCAACGGCGTCGCGCGCTGTTCCACCTGCCATGTTTCACCGCTTTTCACAGAGCCCGGGTGGAACATGCACACGCCAGCAGAAATCGGCATCGACGACTTTCAGGCCAGCCGTTCCCCCGATAAGCGCTATCGCACGTCGCCCCTGAAAGGCCTCTGGACCCATCCGAAGGGCGGCTTTTACCATGACGGCCGCTTCGCCACTTTGAATGACGTGGTCGAGCACTACAATCGCTTCTTCGGACTAGGTCTTGGGGATGAGGACAAGCAGGCGCTGGTTGAGTACTTGAAGTCGCTTTGACTCACATCACCAGAACCGGGCGACCGTCGACCCCGCAACGTCGGGAGCAAACTGACCGGCTGCATGTCCGCCGTCCCCGGAGGGACGGCGGACACCACGATTCGCAGAACAGCCTGTCTCAGAATCGCAATCGGCTGAATTCTTCAGCGCCTTGCGGCCACGATCGGTGCTTTCACCGGTTCCGGGGCCGTGGGCATGGTAGTGACCCGAGCGCCGTTCGATGGCGCCTGCTGAGGAGTCGCGGCGGTCGGTTGAGCTGGACCCTGCGCCAATCCCAGTGCCTTGCGCACCTCAGTGTCGAGCTTGGCCATTACGTCTTTGTTGTCTTTCAGGAATTGGCGGGCATTCTCGCGCCCCTGGCCAATGCGTTCGCCCTTATAGCTGTACCAGGAGCCGGATTTTTCGACGATGTTGTTGTTCGAGGCGATGTCGAGCAGATCGCCTTCCCGCGAAATACCTTCCCCGTAGAGAATGTCGAACTCGGCCTCGCGGAACGGCGCCGCGACTTTGTTCTTCACCACCTTCACGCGCGTGCGCGAGCCGGTGACCACGTCGCCATCTTTAATGGCCGCAATGCGCCGAATATCGATGCGCACTGAGGAGTAAAACTTCAGCGCCTTTCCGCCGGTGGTGGTTTCGGGATTGCCGAACATGACGCCGATTTTTTCGCGAATCTGGTTAATAAAAATCAGGCAAGTCCGCGACTTCGAAACCGTCCCCGTCAGCTTCCTCAGCGCCTGCGACATCAGCCGCGCCTGCAATCCCATGTGACTGTCGCCCATTTCGCCGTCGAGCTCGGCCTTGGGCACCAGCGCCGCCACTGAATCCACCACCAGCACATCGATGGCATTGGACCGAACCAGCGTTTCCGTAATCTCCAGTGCCTGCTCGCCATAGTCCGGCTGCGAAACCAGCAGGTTGTCCACATCGACGCCCAGCTTCTTGGCGTAGCCGGGATCGAGCGCATGCTCCGCGTCCACAAACGCGGCCATGCCGCCAGTCTTCTGCGCCTCGGCAATCACCTGCAGCGTGATTGTCGTCTTGCCCGACGACTCCGGCCCGAACACTTCAATCACGCGCCCCCGCGGAAAGCCGCCCACGCCAAGCGCCGCGTCGAACGAGATCGACCCGGTCGGGATCACCGCGATGGGCACGATCGCTTCCTTCGACCCCAGCCGCATGATCGAGCCCTTGCCGAACTGTTTCTCAATCTGCGCAAACGCCATTTCAATCGCTTTGCCGCGTTCATCCGCCATGGAGTGGCTCCTTATCAGAATCAAAATCAACAGTGCAGAACTAATCTGGCCGGATTATACATACAGACCGAAGCGAAGAAAAGGCGAATTATCGAAAATGTTGTGAATAACGTTCCGAAATGGGCAATCCAAGCTTAATCTGTCACCCTGAGGTCCGCGTTCTTTGGGGGCCCGAAGGATCGCTGCAACTGTCGCCAAGTTGCACAGGTCCTTCGCTTCGCTCAGGATGACACCCAAGAGGCCTGGCTAGCGAGTAAGCGGAACCGTGTGCCCGGCAATCCACTCGCGAAGCAGAGCAAAGCGGAACTTGCCTTCCTCCAGCGCTGTGATCATGAATTGGAAGGCAGGTTTGCTCGTCGCCTTCAGATCGAATCCGTTTACGAGCAGAAACGTGTGCATGGCCGCGAAGCCCACCCGTTTGTTGCCGTCGAGGAAGGCATGATTGTTGACCAGCGACTCAAACAGCGCCGCCGCTTCTTCGCTGATGTCGTTGTAGTAGCCCGTCTGCGGACGGAACACCGCAGCCTCCAACGCCCCCTGGTCGTGCAGTCCGTGGATGCCGCCGTACTCCTCAATCTGATGATGGTGGATGGCGATCACTTCGGCCACCGTCAGGTAAACGCGCTCGGCCATTACTTGGCCAGTTTCTTGTACAACTCACGATACTTTTCGTTGGATCGCCGATAGGCCGCCATCACCTCAGGCCTAACCATGCGTTGCGAAGGGACCACATTGTGCAGGTAATGCTCCAGCGCCCGCTCCAGCACAAACCGCTGCGACTGCCCGTTCTCCTTGGCCACGGAGACGAGCTCTTGGTACAACTTCGCATCGATTTCGGGAGCGATTTTGACGGAACGCGGCATGGGTGCCTCTGGATCAGATCCTAGCCGCTCGGTCTGGCAGAATCAAGATAAATCTAGAGACTGCTACAGATCTGCCCGGGTCATGGACAGAGCCGCAGCCGGTCGACGTGATTCTCGCGGAGGACGCCGTTGGCATCGAACACAAGTCCCAGTTCGATCGCATATCCACAGGGAAATTGGCCAGCATCGGTCGCAATCCGGGCAGAAACCAGGCGATCACCGGGCCGCACGGCGAAGGAGGGCCCCTCTCGACGCGGAATTTCCTGCCCCACTTTCACCTCCTGCTCGTAAGCTGCAATTCCCCTGGCTCGAAGAAAGGCACGAGATTGATCCAACTGAGACCCAACAGGAAGCCCGCTGTGCAACTCAGCCTCCTCCTGCGCGAGCCACTGCATTCCCACTGGCCACATCGGGTTTAGAGAAGGCACGCAAGCCAGGGAAACAAGGGCAATTGCCGGGACCGCCGACAGAGCTAGACAGTACCTCGCCTTTTCGGTATTGATTCTGGAAAAATAGCGCCCCAGCAAGAAGTACGCCAGCCCACCATAGGCCACAGCGTTCGCCGCCAGCACGATCAGCGGCGAATACAGGTCCTTCGATCGAGAATAGAGTTCCGAAATCGCCCAGCCAGGGAGAAGAAGAAATGACAGGATTGATGAAGCCGCTGCCGAGTCCAGATTCAGCAAGAGAATAGCCAGCGACGAAAAACCGGCACCAGCGAGCAGTGCCATCATCCCCCGATACTTAGTCATCGAGCGCAGCCAAAGTCTACCTTTGCAGCAAATCCACCGGCGCCGTCACATCGTGCACACGAAAATATTTAGCCAGCGAAGGATACTTCCGCGCCACCGCCTCATACATTCCATACGCCACGTTGCGATACGACACATGCCCCGCGGGCGTGGTGCGCAACTCGGAGATGTAAACCGCTTCGGCGAAGTCCATCTTGAACAACGCCCGCTTGCGGAAGGCCAACGGAATCGCGTACTGAGAATTTTCCACTGACTCCGGCGACTTGCGCGACGCCAAGCTCTCCACCGCGCCCTGCACCCGCCGCATTGCCGCATCAAACCGTCCGCGCAAGCCAGCATCTTCCACGTCGAGCAGCATTTCGTAACCGTGCTGCGTCGTGAAGCCCTGCATCACCTGGATGCAGCGGCGATGGCGGTGCATGTCGCGGAAGCCGCCCGTATCCATGAGGATGTCGAAGCGGAACTGCTGGCCAGCGCGAAATCCGCGGAGCATTTCGTCGTGCTTGCCACGATGGCGCAGGCCCAGGTCGATGATCTCCCGCCGCCGCCGCTCCCCGGCCACCTGCACCGCCTGCCGAATCTGCCGATAGGAATGGTGGCTGTGCTCGTAGAGCAGCGTGGTCGCGATCTCCACTTCCAGCGGCTCTTCGTCGAGCAAGTCGACGATCGCCTTCGATGGCGCCAGCGGCTCGTCGGCCATCAACTCGCTGGCGGCCTGGCGCAGTTCGCGTCGCGTCGCCATTTCGTACTCGTTCGGATCGGCGTACTTCACCAGCGTCGGGGCGACGCGCACTTCGCGCAGCAGTTCCTGCTCCGCCTGCTCGCCCAGCTTGGAATCAACTGCCCGAATCCGCTCCACCAGATCGCGCAATGAATCGGCATTGACGTTGTAAGCTGCGCCGGTGGCCGCTTTCTTCAGCGACTCGCCCAGAGTCCGCACCTCGCGATGCGTATGCGAGAGCAGATGCGCCACCTGCGTCTCGAGCGTGCGCGCATTCACGATCTCGCCCAGCGACGTGTTCGTAGCCAGCGGCAGCAGGTAGCGCGTGATGTCGAACGCCCGCGCCTTCAATGTCCGCTCATACGCATCCTGCTTCATGTCGGCGGGCTTGGGCGTGATGTTGATCAGGTGCTGCGTCATGAGCGCCGAAAACACTTCGTACTCGGCGAACAGAAAATCCAGCGTCTCGCGATAGAGCTTGCGGGCTTCGTCGTCCTGACCAAAGTCAGGAGTGAAGTAGCCGCTCTTTTTGAAATCCTGATAGCGAGTCGACCGCTCCTGGCCGTCCCAGCGCTGCTCGTCGGCCAATTCAATGGCCGCCAGAATCGACAGCCGCTCGACGGCCAGCGCAATGTGCGCCAGGTCGGCAATCGACCGATGCCCGTACTGAAAATAAAATGTGTTGAGAAATTTCTCGGCCTTCTGCGTGCTGATCTCGCGCAGCGATTCCTTCATCGACAGCGACGAGCGTGAATACTTGGCCATGGCATAAGCCTGAATCTCCGGCTCCACGCCGAACACGGCGAAAACCTCGGTCGAAGGCTCGGCTTTCGAAATGGCAGGCGCGTCTTCATTCGCCGCCAGCTTGTCCACACCAGACGCCCGCTGCGTCGAGCGGTGTCCCGCGCTCGAAATGGGCACCACGTCAGCGGATTTCTTGTCGGAAGAATCGGGCATCGGGATCACATCATTCGATAAGGGATGAGGCATAGGAGTCAGGGCATGGTACGCGTCACGCTTGTGGATTAGCAATATTGGAGAATTCGCAGAAAGGGCGCGCTTGCGGGTGCAAACAAAAACCGTAAACCACGAGGTCCGAAGGTTCGCGAAGGAATCCCGGTTCCCTTCGTCCACTTCGTGTCCTTCGTGGTTGTCGATCTTTGCCGACGCGCCACCGAAATCTGTTACCGCCCGAGCGCTAAAATGTAGTTTGCACCCACTGCTCCAGTCGATCGCGCACCGCCCGTGGCCCTTGCCTTCCGGCCCGTGGATCATGAAACAGATCTGGCACGATCTGCTGTTCGCCCACTGGCCCCTGCCGCTCGTCATGCTGCGTCCGCTGGTCCCCACGCAACTCGATCTCGATCAATTCGCCGGACAGTGCTGGGTGGGAGTTGTCCCCTTTCGCATGAGCGGCATTCACGCACGCGGAACGCCGCCTCTACCGGGATTGTCCAGTTTCCCTGAGTTGAATGTGCGCACCTATGTGACTCACGGCGGCAAACCCGGGGTTTATTTCTTCAGCCTCGACGCTGCGAATCTCCCCGCCGTCTGGGCGGCTCGAAAGTTTTTTCATCTGCCGTACTTTCACGCTGAGATGCGGTGCGAACCTCGTGAGGAGGGGATTCTGTACTCGTCGCGACGGCTGGAGTTTCCCGCGGAGTTCCAGGGAAGTTATCGGCCGACTTCGGAAGTCCGGCTGCGCGAAAGGGGCACGCTCGAACACTGGCTGACAGAACGGTATTGCCTCTACAGCACGCACAAAGGCGACCTCTATCGCGGCGAGATTCATCATCTGCCATGGCCGCTTCAGGACGCGGAAGCCGAACTCGAAGTGAACACCATCGCAGCAGCCGCAGGCGTTTCCGTGCCCGACCCCGCGCCCTCCTTACTGTTTGCCCGCCGGCTGGACGTCTTGATCTGGCCCTTGCGCCGCACCGACTAGACGCCACCGTGACGCGTATAATGCGGCGTTCCACCGGAATCATTTCAACCCAGCACTCGGGAGAACTCTTCATGTCTCTTTCAGGACACGTCGCGCTGGTCACCGGCGCCTCGCAAGGCATCGGCCGCACCTGCGCCCTGCGCCTCGCCAAAGACGGCGCCACGGTTGCCGTCGCCGCGCGCAATCAGGAAAAGCTCAACGAACTGGTCAGCGAGATTACCACCGCCGGCGGCAAAGCGGCGGCCTTCGCCCTCGATGTCACCGACGAAGAACAGGTCAAGGCGACGGTCAAAGCCATCCTCGCCCAGTTCGGCAAGATCGACATTCTGGTCAACAACGCCGGCATCACCCGCGACCAGCTCGTGATGCGCATGAAGCGCGCCGACTGGGACGCCGTTCTACAGACCAATCTCACCTCCGCATATCTTTGTATTCAGGCCGTCATCAGTTCCATGCTCAAGCAACGCTGGGGTCGCATCATCAACATCACCAGCGTCTTCGGTCAGATGGGCCAGGCCGGGCAGGCGAACTACTCCGCCTCCAAAGCCGGACTGATCGGCCTCACCATGGCCATCGCCCGCGAAGTCGGCTCCCGCAACATTACCTGCAACGCCGTCGCCCCCGGCTTCATCGAAACTGCTATGACCGCAGTCCTGAGCGAAGAATTCAAGCAGACCGCCGTCAAGCAGATCCCCCTCGGCCGCGTCGGCACCCCGGAAGACGTAGCCAGCTCCGTGGCGTTTCTGGCCTCCGACGAAGCGTCCTACATCACCGGTCACGTCATGAACGTAAACGGCGGCATGCTGATGGGGTAGTCAAAATCTTAACCACAGAGGACACTGAGGACACAGAGGATATGCAAACGAAACAGCCCAAGATTTCGTCTGTGTCCCCTGTGTCCTCTGTGGTGAAAGCTCTTGTGTTTGCTCAAGCCGAATCTCAGGTTCAACTCGCCCAGGCTCGCGAGCTTTTCCTCGAATACGCGCAGTCCCTCGGCTTCAGCCTCTGCTTTCAGAACTTCGATCAGGAACTCGCCAGCCTCCCCGGCGACTACACTCCACCCGACGGCCGCCTGCTGTTAGCGGAGTATGAAGGCCAACTCGCCGGCTGCGTCGCACTGCACAAACTCGAGCCCGGCATCTGCGAAATGAAGCGCCTCTACTTGCGCCCGGCCGCGCGGGGCAAGGGATTCGGCCGAATGCTCGCCGATCGCATCATCGCCGAGGCACGCCAGATCGGCTACCAGCGCATGCGCCTCGATACCGTCGAACCCGTCATGAAAGATGCCGTCGCCATGTACCGCAAAATCGGGTTCCGGGAGATCGCCCCCTACTGCGCGAACCCGATCGCCGGAGCCCTGTACATGGAACTGCAGTTGTAATCCCGCGCCGGCTTCATCCAAAATGGGTGCCCCGCGTCTCGCACTTGAGACGTGGGGATTTTGACGTCCCTCGGAATTCTGCCGAAAGGATTCTTGTTATGAAAAAGATTCTTGCCCTGGTCGCCGTCCTGGTTCTAGTCGCCTCCGCCCTCGCCGCCGACGGCAAACCCGTCTCCTACAAGAGCGGCGACGAAACCGTTCAAGGCGTTCTCTACATTCCCGCAGGCAAAGGCCCGTTCCCCGCGCTGGTCGTGATTCACGAATGGTGGGGCCTGAACGACTGGGTCAAAGAGCAGGCCTCGAAGCTGTCCGACGAAGGCTACGTCACGCTCGCCGTCGATCTTTATCGCGGCAAGGTGGCCAAGACGCCTGATGAAGCGCACGAGATCATGCGCGGTGTGCCAGAAGACCGCGCCAAGCGCGACCTGCACGCCGCCGTGGAGTTTCTGAAATCACACGCCAGCGTGAAGAAACACCACATCGGCTCCATCGGCTGGTGCATGGGTGGAGGCTATTCGCTCGATGTCGCCCTGCAGGAACCGGACCTGGCCGCCACCGTCATCAACTACGGCCACCTCGCCACCGACACAGAGGCCCTGAAGAAAATCAACGCTCCCATTCTTGGCCTGTTCGGCGGCCAGGATCGCGGCATCACTCCTGACGACGTTCACAAGTTCGAGCAGTCGTTGAAACAGTTGGGCAAGAAGATCGACGTGAAGATTTACGATGACGCGGGCCACGCCTTCGAAAATCCGAACAACAAAGACGGATATCGCGCCGCGGATGCCGCCGACGCATGGAAGCGCACAGTCGACTTCCTCGCCATGACGCTGAAAAGATAGCGACAAAATGAGTGGCCTGAAACGCCCTGCGGGGTGCGGCGTTTGGCTCAATCATTCCTTGCACATTGTGCAAGCAAAAAGCGCCGGGCCCGCAAACGGCCAATCGATTCCACTCGATTCTCATATGGCACTAACGTCCGCTTCATGGCACAAATTTCCTACTTGCCAGAAGGTGCTGATCTGGTTACTATGACCCATCTGAAATGCTCCCCACAATGAACATAGGCGAGACGATCCGCAACTACCGACTCCAAAAGGGCATGTCTCAAGGCGACATCGAAAAGCGGACCGGCTTGCTGCGTTGCTACCTGTCGCGCGTGGAAAACGGCCACACCATTCCGTCCCTCGACACGCTTTCGAAAATCGCCGGTGCCATGGAACTCCCGCTCTCGCAATTTTTCGCCGAGCCCGGCCACAGCAATGGCTCCAAGGGACTGCCCCAACTCTCCGACGACGAAGTCCGCTTTCTGAGCCAGATCCGTCGCTACTCCACCAGCCTGAACGACAGCGACCGCAAGCTGGTGCTCGCCATGGTGAAGAAGATGGCATCGAATTCAAAGTAACAGCTGTCAGCTTTCAGCCCTCAGCTAAACCAGCTCTTCGACGCTGCCTCACGTCTCGCCCAACTCTTTCGAGTTCAGCGGCAGCTGGTGTAGCTGACGGCTGATAGCTGATAGCTGACAGCTCTTCCCCCCTTACTTTCGTACCATGCCCCTCCG
>Ga0210402_10003882_pt1 | contig 13844 bp, 12 predicted proteins | sample IncBWC7MmetaG_FD_161055 | JGI IMG/M metagenome (GOLD analysis project Ga0210402, IMG submission 161055) | Forest soil microbial communities from Barre Woods Harvard Forest LTER site, Petersham, Massachusetts, United States - Inc-BW-C-7-M | ecosystem: Environmental > Terrestrial > Soil >...
CAAGCTCTGGTTGCGCGCCTCACCCACGCCGACCACGATGTGCCAGGCTTCGTGGTTTTTGGGGGGACCGTAGCGCACGCGTTTGCCGAGGGCGCTGGCGTTGGGCCAATAACGCCGCGCCAGACCGGCGTCGATGATGGTCACCATCGGACTCTTGCCGTCCTGCTCATTGAAGTCGCGGCCTTCCACAATCGGAATTCCGAGAGTCTGGAAATAACCCGGCGTCACGATGGTGTGGTTGATCATGGGCGCGTCCTTAAGGCTCAATTCCGGGCTGCCCTCCGCCGTGAGGCTGCGGCCCCAAGCGTCCTGGAGAGGGACACCGGAGGCGCCGGCCACCCCAACCACGCCGGGCAGGGCGGCGAACTCCTGCAGGGTGCGCCGAACCAGTTGCGCGGCTGCCGGCCCCTCCGGATACCGGTCGGCGGGAGCGGCCGTTTGCAAGGTAGTGAGGTTGTCGATCCGGAAGCCGGCGCTCTGCCGCTGCAAATTCAAAAACGTGCGGATCATGAGCCCCGCGCCAATCAGCAGCAACATGGAGAGGGCCACTTCCGCCACCACCAGGCCGGCCCGCAGACGGGCGCTGGCGCGTCCCGAGGTTGCCGAGCGGCCGCTTTCTTTCAGCGCCTCCACCACGTTGAGGCGCGACGAGGAGAGCGCCGGAACGATGCCCGCCAGAATGCCGGTTCCCATAGTCAGCAGCACCACGAAGGCCATCACGCGGATATCCGGTGAGAAACTCACCCAGTGGGGGATTCTGTCAGGCGCCAGACGCAACAACGCCGGGACCGCGGCCCATGCCAGCAGCACTCCACCGGCCGCGCCCGCCAGGCCAAGGAGCAGACTTTCGATGACGAACTGGCGCACCAGGCGGGTCCGCGAAGCGCCCAAAGCGGCGCGCACGGCCACTTCGCGATGGCGCGCGGTGGCGCGTACCAGAAGCAGGTTGGTAATGTTGGCGCAAGCGATCAGCAGCACGCAGCCCACGGCGCCCAGGAGCGTCAGCAGCACGGGACGCACGCGCCTGGTGGCGGAGACTCGAAATGACTCGACATTCACCGTCTGGCCGTAGGTCTCGGTAGGATTCTCACGAGAGATCTGTTGCATGATGCCCCGCAGGTCGGATTGCGCCTGCTGCGGCGTGGCGCCGGCGCGCAGACGGGCAATGCCATTCAGGTAGTGGTCGGTGCGGCGGCCGCCCGGGCGGGTGGCTTCCAGTTGCAGCGGGGTCCAAAGCTCGGCAGTATCGGGGAAGTGAAATGCCGGGGGCATCACGCCGATGACGCGGGTGGGCACACCGCCGAGGCTGATGGTTTTCCCCAGGATGGCGGGGTCGGCCCCATAGCGGCGGCTCCAGAACGCCTGGCTGAGCAGGACTACCTTGGGACCGTCCGGCTGGCCTTCGGCGGCGGTGAAGGTCCGGCCCAGCAGCGGCGGCACACCGAGCACACGGAACAGCGGTTCGGATGTTCGGATGTTCGGATGCGATCGTCACCGGAATGCGTTCGGCCTCCTGGCCCTCGGCTTGCAGCGTCCCCAGGCCGGTGTTGTAGAGCGCGAAGGACTCCAGCGAACGGTTGCGGCTTTGGAAGTCGAGATAGTTGGGGAAGGCGACGGCGCCCAACGATTCCTCCACCTCCACCAGGCGGTCCTGATCCGGAAAGGGCAGAGGACGGAGAAGCAGGCCATCGACCAACGTGAAGATGGCGGTGGTGGGGCCGATGCCGAGGGCCAGCACCAGAACGGCGACCAGGGTGGTGAGTTTTTCGCGGCGCATGGTGCGCCAGGCGTAAGTGAGGTCTTGGCGAATCATATAGTAATGCTCCATGGGGGCGTCAATAAAAACATTGGCGGCGGCTGTGAGGTACGTGGCCACCGTGGCGGCCGGAGTGCCCCGCTGGCGCAGTTGACCGGCCAGGGCGAGGCACAGTTCGCGGCCGAAGTGCTCACGGAATTCGGCCGGATAGAGGAACAGCAGAGCGCGGAAAATGCGTACGGCCTGCGCCTCAAACCGCATGGTAATTAGAACCGCTTGGGCACCAGGCCCGTGGCCCGCGCATCGGCCAGCAGGCGGTCCAGGCGGCGCGCTTCGGCAATGGCCACCTGGCGGCCGAACGGGCTGAGGCGGTAGTACCGGCGGCGTTCGTCGTCGTGTTCGGGGTCGGGCCGCTCGTCCAGTTCTTCGATCAGGCCGGTTTCGAGCAAGCGCCGGATGGCGCCGTACAGAGTGCTGGGGCTGAGGCGAATCTTTCCATCGGTGCGCAGGGCGATGTCTTGCATGATGGAGTAGCCGTGGCGGTCGCGATCGGCCAGGGCGACCAGGATGTGAAAGGTGTCCTTCTGGAGGGGCAGGAAACCGTCGGGAACTTCCGGCTCGCTCTTCTTCGAGGCCATGGAGACACTATATCAGATTTCGCTATAGCGAAAAATGGAAATGTGAGGGGGGCAGGGGAGCGGGGGCCGGAAGCCGGGGGCCCCGGGCAGGGGGCCGCGGGCAAGGGGCCGGGGGCAGGGGGCAGGGGGCAGGCGCGGCATCGATATCGAAGGGCTTCGATATAATCATAAGATCAATGAATCGGGGCGCGGCTACAGGCTCTCTGCTGATCCTTTTCCTTTACGATGTAGCCGACGCCATCCGCCTGGACGGTTTGCGAGAGACTCTGGGCGCGCCGCCCCCGAAGCGCGAGCCGCCATTCCGCCAGCCCGCGCCCGAATATGTCCGGTTTGAAAAGCCGCCCGTGATTGAGCCGCTGCCGCCGGTAGCGGTTCAGGCTTTAAGTTTGAGGCGGCCGGGGAGCGCCATTTCCCTGCTTACCGGTTCACAGTACTCCGATGACAGCGGCGCCAGGATTGGCGGGCGTGTCGCCTATTACGAATCCGGCATCGTGACGATTCAGTTCGAGGTACCTTTCGAGGGCTACTGGGAAGAGATTGTGGCTCTGGCGGCGCGTTGGATGAACGCTCCGGAACTGGAGGCCAAAGCGGCGGCGGTGGTTCGCGAGCATGTGGCGAAGGCGGGTGGGGCGATCGTCAACGGGTATCGGGAACGGCTCAGCGAAGACTATTGCATCATGCACTTGCGCCGCGTGCAGGATGACGACGGAAGGCTCATGAGCGCCAGCGAACTGATTGCGCAGTGCGCGGACTACATTGCGCAGATCGTGCGCGGCGAGGTGGCGATATTCGCGGCCACGGAGCGGGCGGAAATCCTGGAATCGCGCATGTCCTATTACGAAAACGACGTGCTGGTGGTGGGCTGGTCGGCGGCGTTGGTCTATGACACTCCCGAAGGCGCCGACCCCACCATCCAACTGCTGGAGTATGCCAACACGCAGTTGCTGCAGTTTCGCCACTACGACGCGGTCCTGACCGCGCTGCTATCGGAGTTGTACCGCTCGCTGGAGCGCGGCGGCCTGCTGGCGCGTTGGCGGCTGGCGCGCGAGGCCGAACGTTTGAACACGATCCGGCTGGACATCCGCGAGTTGACCGAGCGCGTGGACAACTCGATCAAGTTCCTCAGCGACATGTTCGCGGCCCGCCTATACCACATGGCCGCCACGAAAATCGGCGTGCCCGACTACCGGACGCTGGTCGACCAGAAACTGCAGAGTGCCGGCGAATTGTACGGCTTCATGATGGACCGGTTCTACCAGGGCCGCGCATTCGTGCTGGAGTTGATGGTGGTGATCATCCTGGTGATCGAGTTGGTATTCCTGTTTCGAGGGGTCAAATGAACGCGCTGCCGGCAGGACCTCCGCGGCGGCATGTGGGGGCGTGGGTGCCCGGCCATAATTCAGGAAGCCCTAATTCAGAAAGTAAGTGCGATAGAGGGTGTCGCGCTGCTTGGGCACGAACCCGGCATCGCGAATGAGGCGGCGCAGTTCTTCCTCGCTGGCGCGGTGATGGGCGCCGGCGGCGGAGACCACGTTCTCTTCGATCATGATGCTGCCCACGTCGTTGCCACCGAAACGCAGGCCAAGCTGGCAGGTTTTCAGCCCCTGCGTCACCCAGGAACTCTGCACGTTCTCGAAATTGTCGAGATAAATGCGCGAGATCGCCAGCGTCTGGAGGTACTCCACGGCCGTGGCCTCCTCGTTGACGAAGCGGCCGAGCGAGGTGTTCTCGCGCTGGAAAGTCCACGGGATGAACGCCGTGAAGCCGCCGGTTTCCTCCTGCAGGTTGCGCACCAGTTCCAGGTGATTCATGCGCTGCTCCAGCGTCTCGCCGCATCCGAACATCATGGTGGCCGTGGTGCGCATGCCGAGTTGGTGGGCGGTGCGGTGGACATCCATCCAATCCTGGGTGCCGCATTTCAGCCGGCTGATGCGATGGCGCACGCCGTCGTCGAGAATCTCCGCGCCGCCGCCGGGGATGGAATCGAGGCCCGAATCCCGCAGACGCCGGATGGTTTCGCGCAGGCTCAGGCCGCTGACCTCGGCAATGTTAGTGACCTCGGGCGCCGAAAGGCAGTGCAGGTGAATGGGGTAGCGCGCCTTGATGCTGCGGAACAGGTCTTCGTACCATTCGATTTTCAGATCGGGATGCAGGCCGCCCTGCATGAGCACGCCGGTGCCGCCAAGATCGAGCGTTTCCTGGATTTTGTCGAAGATGGTTTGCTTGGGAAGCACGTAACCTTCGGCGTGGCCCATGGGCCGGTAGAAGGCGCAGAAGCTGCAATACTCCGTGCAGAAATTTGTGTAGTTGATGTTGCGGTCGATGATATAGGAGACCACCCCTTCGGGGTGCCATTGGCGCCGCACCGCGTCGGCCTCCATCCCGATGCCGATCAAGTCATCCGAACGAAACAGGTCGAGAGCCTCATCACGTGTGATCATAGAAAACCCAGGCGGCAGTTTCAGGATACCAAACACGGCGTAAGCCATGTCATCGGGTGGAGCAACACAGGCCCCTGCAGGTGTGTTTGCGACAGGTAATCAGTGCGTCCATTTCGAAATCCCGCCGCCCAAAACCGCCACCACCAGGAATGCGACAAGTACCGCGGCGCTAAAAATTGTAACCGCCACTATCAACCCTTTGAGAAACGGGGCCATGCGCCCATTCCTTCGCGTGGCGAACAACTCCCGATACAATGTCTTCCTATGACTCGAGGCCACTGAATCCTCCTGCAACCTGAGTACTCCGCGAACACTTGAACACGGCTGGGCCAGGCATTTCCACAAACCTTGTCCCAATTTCGCTGGTGTTACTGGACCATCACCCTCTCCGATTCTGGAGCGACGTCCATGCGTCGTCAGACATTGCGCCGGCATCGGCGATGCCGTCGATGACCATGGGGTTCGGGCGCTGTCCGAATACGGCTCCACCCGAATACGGTACTAAAGGTATTCCTTTTACGAGAACCAGCGTGGCTAACGCCTCACTTGCAGGCCGCCGCCCGTTTCCGGCAGACCTTCGCCATGTCCCCAAACACCTGCTGGCGTGAATCGTCGCCCCGCAAGTACTGCGGGCCAATCCCCTTACAGCGCCACGCAACGACGCTACCGATGAACCCCAAAGCTCCACCAGCAACCCGCACGGCCCCCCGGGCAGCGCATCCCATTATTCCTGGGCCATTCGTCCCTAGGAATTCTGCCAGTATACTGCAAACGCGCCTTACTGGAACGCTCCAGGGTGTAAATACATAGTCAGAAGACAGGTTAGGGAAAAAAGTTGCGGCTATTACGGCTATTACTGTTGCTTCATTTCACATAGATCGAAACCGCGGGAGCTTACAACCCATCACCGGAATTCGGCGCCGAGGTGCACCTGGTCGAGAAATCTCTGGGCGACGCTGCGTTTCCCGTCCAGGTCGCGGTTGTGCCGTCTGCCATAAACGTAGTCACCGATGAACCATCCCATGGCCGAACCAGCCACCACATCGCCGGGAAAATGTTGCCGCGCACCTACGCGCGCCAGCACCACGGTGGAAGCGAGGCTATAGGCGAGAATGGGAACGATCCGCGGGTGCGGATACTGGTGAGCCACCACCGAAGCTAATGCCCACACACTGATGGCATGTCCCGACGGAAACCCGGAACTCCACCGGCCATTGGGACTGTCCAGGAAGTGGCCTTTACCATCGCTTTCGAGGGGGCGGGCGCGGTCGGAAGCCAGCTTGACTGCTTCCACTACCAGGCTGGTGTCGATCAAGGTCTCAAAGCCGATCAGGCCGGTTTCGCGGAACCGCTCCTCGTGGGTGCCGCTGCCGACGAAGTAGAACCCCGCCGTGATCGGAATCAACGTGTAAGCAGAACCGATGCGCGATGCCCATGTGCTTACGGACACCTGGCTTGACGAATTGGGGAGTTGTTGCACCGTCCACCGATCGGTGGCGATGAAAGCGGCGGTAGCGGCCCCGAAGATGGCCCAGTATTTGACGTCACGCTTGACGGTGTGAATGGGACTGGTCCAGATGGCCTTCTGGTCCTGAAGCATATACTTGGGCAGCCGCACGAACGGGTGGAAAATTCCGGTTTCGTTCCAGATGTCTTTCGGTTTGATGGCTGGAGGCCCGGGTTGAACCTGGAGTGTGGAACGTTGGGCCTCAGCCTGGGGCTGCTGTGCGTCGTCAGCCGGCTTGGTTTGGGCCGCCGGCTGTTGATCGTTAGCTTTGCCATCCACTTCGGGTGTCTGACCAAACGCCAGCGCTCCAAAAGACAGAAACAGTAAAGCCAACCGAAGCGTCATAAGCCCTCTCGTGCGGAATGCCGGGCACGCGACATACCGCCGGTCGCGAGTGTTAGTTGCAACCCTGTTGACGATCACGAACCCGATTTTTCGCGGAGAGATTCCAGAAGTGGCAGGCGTGTTGCTCACTAAGCGGCATGAGGCAAGCACCTCTAATCCTGGTGTGCCTGTTACTGGTGTGCTTGTTATGCCCGGCACAAACGCGGAATAGCGCCGACCGGCTGGATACTTCGAACGCGACAGCGAATGCCCCTGTCAACCAATCCACCTATGAGGCGCTCACCGAAGGCGACAGGGCGCGGGAGTATCTCAAAGACATGTTCAACCCGCTCTCACTGGTGAGTAGCGCCGCCTCTGCCGGCCTGGGCCAGTGGAGGGACAGCCCAAGGCAGTGGAAACAGGGCGGCGAAGGTTACGGCCTGCGGTATGGCAGTTCGTACGCCGAGCACATTGTACGCGACACGGTGATGTACGGCGCTGCGAGCGCCCTGCATGAAGACAATCGTTATGTCCGGTCCGGGCAGACCGGCGTCGGATCCCGCGTTGGATACGCCGTGAGCAGCACTTTCCTGGCCCGCGGGGACGATGGCTCGCGCCGGTTTTCGTTCTCGCGGATGCTTGCCTTCGCCGGCGCCGCAGTCATTTCCCGGCTGTGGCAGCCGCGCAGCACCAACAGCTTGGGCAGCGCCGCCGTAAACTTCGGAACGTCGATAGGTGTGGCGACAGGCTTGGATGTCGCCCGGGAATTCTGGCCCCACAAGTGACGCCTGGTTTGAAAGCACCTGGTTTGAAAGCACCTGGCTTGAAGGCAACTGGTTTGAAACGGCTGAAGATCGGCGATCTGCTCCGGCCGCACTCCAAGACCCTGGCGGCGGGGTTATTGGCGGTATTCGGCGAGGGCATCGCCGATCTGCTGCAGCCCTGGCCGTTGAAGATCGTCTTCGACAACGTTTTGAATACCCAATCGTCCCACCGGCACGGATGGTTCAACCACCATCTGGTTTCGCTGCTTGGCACGGACCGATTGGTCATCCTTAAATTTGCCGCCATCGCCGCGCTCGCCATAGCCGTGGCCGGAGCGCTCTGCTCGTTCGCGGAAAAGTATCTCACCACCAGCGTCGGCCAGTGGGTTATGCACGACCTCCGGCGCACGCTTTATGCTCACGTCCAGCGCCTGTCGCTCTCCTACCACGATCACAAACAGACCGGAGACCTGATCAGCCGTGTGACCAGCGACATCGACGCGATTCAGAGCTTTGTCGCGTCCGGGTTGTGGGGCGGTCTGGTGGATAGCCTGACGCTGGCCGGCATGGTGGGAGTCATGTTCTGGATCAACTGGCGCTTCACGCTGGTAGCGCTTTCGGTGGCGCCGGTTCTGTTCGCCGTGGTCTACACCTTTACGCGACGCATCAAGAAGGCTTCCCGCGAGGTGAGGAAGAAAGAAGGCGAGATTGTTTCGGTGATTCAGGAAGTTCTGACTTCCATTCGGGTGGTAAAGGCCTTCGCGCGCGAGGATTACGAACAGCGCCGTCTGGAGGAAGAAAGCCTGGAAAGCGTGGAGATCGCCCTGCGCGCACGCGGCCTGAAGGCCAAGCTCTCGCCTTTGGTGGAGATTATCGTAGCCATCGGCACCAGTATGGTGCTCTGGTTTGGCGCCCGTATGGTCTTGAATGGCCGGCTTTCGTCGGGCTCGCTAATTGTGTTCATTTTCTACCTCGGCAAAATGTACAAGCCCATGCAAGATCTTTCGAAAATGACCGACGCCTATGCCAAAGCGGCGGTCGGATACGAGCGTATTCGCGAGATTCTGGACACCAACCACGCGATCCGGGACCTGCCGGGCGCGCGGCCGGCGCCGCCTCTCAAAGGTCAAATCGAGTTTGAGAGTGTGAGCTTCGGCTACGATCCGAGCTCCCCGATTCTCCGCGAGGTGAGCCTGCGTATCGAACCGGGACAGACGGCCGCGCTGGTCGGCCCAACGGGCGCCGGTAAGACAACGATCGTGAGCCTGATTCCGCGCTTTTACGATCTGAACTCCGGGGGAATCCGAATCGACGGCCAGGACATCCGTAGGTTCACTCAAAAGTCGCTGCGCCAGCAAATCAGCTTCGTGTTGCAGGAAACCATCCTGTTCCACGGTCCGGTCTGGTACAACATCGCGTACGGCAAGCCGGAAGCCAGCCGCGCGGAGATACTGCGTGCCGCCAGGTTGGCCAACGCCCATGAGTTCATCGAAAAGATGCCCCAGGGTTACAACACCGTGGTGGGTGAGCGAGGCGTGACCCTTTCCGGCGGCCAGCGCCAGCGCATCGCCATCGCCCGCGCGGTGATCCGCAACAGCCCGATCCTCATAATGGACGAACCAAGTTCCGGGCTGGACTCAGCTTCGGAGAAGTTGGTCTTCGAGGCTTTGGACCGCATGATGGAGGGCAAGACTTCCATTGTGATTGCCCACCGTCTCTCCACCATCCGCCGCGCCGACGTCATCTTTGTGGTTCGCGATGGAACCATTGTCGAGCGCGGCGACCACGAAACGCTGCTGAGATCCGGCGGGCTGTATTCGGAACTGTATGAGCTGCAGTTCCGAAGAGACGAGGAACTCACAAGTCCGTAAGCACGGCAATCCGCTGCTCCAGAACACTGGCGAATCCTTCCACCTCCGCGGGTGAGTAGCCCGACGCCCGGAAGGCATCGCGGATCTGCCGGCTAGAGAGACGGGCCAAAAGTTGTCCCATCCACCTGGCGTCGCCCCGGGGAACGCGGCCAATCCGCTCTAAGTGAACCCGGCTGAGGTATTCCTTCGGATTCACCAGATAGACCCATCTAGGGCGCGCTGGCACCTGAAAGTCCACTGTATCCGCCGTAAGGTTGCGGATGAACTTGGAGTGGCTGTAGGAATCGAGATTGTCTTTGGCTTTCTCGCGCGGCCAGGTACGCCCCGCGGATCCAAAACTGGCGCCAAGGTCGCTGATCATGTAGATGCGCTGGGAACCTTCCTGATAGATGGCGTTGTTCTCGTCCTTCAGGTCCCAATTGTTGATCAGCGCCATCACGACCTTCAACCCGTTCAACTCACGCGTGCCGGTGAACGCATCGTGGCGCCATTGCCAGTTCCCGATCTTCTTTTCGCTCTTCTCTTCTCTCTTCAGTCGCACATTGTGGACCGAGCCATCGGCGTCGAGCAATTTTTGACCGCGCTGCAAGCGACGCGGCATTCCATGCACATCCAGGTCCCTGACAAAAAAGTCTTCGTTGGCGTAATAGCCTACGGCCCAGGCAATGCGTGAAGCCACGGTTTCCGGACGGGCCTCCAGCCCCATCTTGACCTTCCACTTGACTCCATCCTGGTCAACCACGACAAATTTGGGATTGGTGCCGTCCAGGTCTTCCTTGACAAAGGTAAACGCACCGTGCGGCGCATGTTTTTCGCCGCCAGGTCCGTAGAACAGATCCCTGGAGCTAATGTCTGCGGGGTCACGCCAGAGCACCGCGGGCCCAGTGGCGGTACTTGACGCGTCACTTGACCCGGCATTTGACCCGGCACTTTTTTCCGGCGCCCCATCCCTTTTTTTCGCGGCCCCTGCCATGGGACCACTTAGAACCAATGCCAACAGCAAGATGGCGAATGGATTTTTCGTCACACTCATAGGACTGCTCCTTTGCTCCGAAACGGCGCATCAACTGCAAGTGCATGAGTGATGCCAGCGTGCGCCAGGCAACCGAGCCACGCTTTGATGGACCGGGGGGGTGAGTATTCGTGAAACTACTAATCCAGCCAGGGGACGGAGTTATGTCGTTGATCAAGGGCATCGGCGCTGCCAGGAAGAGCGTTGACATCGTCATCTTCCGTTTTGACCAGAGGGAAATCGAGCGGGCGCTAGCCAACGCCGTCAACCGCGGGGTGGCCGTCCGCGCGTTGATCGCTCATACCAATCGGGCCGGCGAGGAGAATCTCCGAAGGCTCGAAATGCGGCTGCTTGGCGCTGGGGTAGTGGTGGCACGCACGGCTGACGACCTGATTCGCTACCACGGCAAGCTGATAGTGATTGACCGCCGCGAGTTGTATCTGCTGGCGTTCAATCCCACCTATGCGGACATCGATCACAGCCGCAGTTTCGGCGTCATCACCCGCAGCCCCAGCGTAGTGCGGGAAGCGCTCAAGCTGTTCGATGCCGATACCCAGCGCCGTCCCTACGAAGCCGGTCTGGCGAGCTTTGTGGTCAGCCCATCGAACGCGCGCAAACAGCTCTCCAGCTTCATTAAGGGGGCCAAAAAAGAGCTGCTGATCTATGACCCAACGGTCAGCGACGCGGCTATGATTCACCTCCTCGAAGAACGATCCCAAGCGGGCGTCGAGATCAATATCATCGGGCGCATGCCCCGCCGGATCCCGGGCCTGACCGTGCGCAAGCTGCCGCAGTTGCGGTTGCACACTCGTACCATGGTCCGCGATGGTACGTTGGCGTTTATCGGGAGCCAGAGCCTGCGCGAGATCGAACTGGACGCGCGGCGGGAAGTCGGCATCATCTTCCGCGATGCGGCGGCGATCAGCGGTGTGGTACGGACATTTCAGAACGATTGGGCGCTGGCCGATCCAGCCGGGGCGCAAGTCAAGGCGGAAAACGCGCCCGCCGCCAAGGTGGCCAAGAAAGTCGCCAAAGCCGTGACCAGGGACTTGCCTGCCGTGGCGCCCGTCCTGAACGGCGCTGTGAAGGAAGTGGTGGGCGCGGCCGCCACCGTGGACCTGAGCGCCGAGGAAGTTCAGGAGATCGTGAAGGACGCCATCAAGAACGCCGTGAAGGAAGCGGTCAGGGGCGTAGTGGAAGAGGTCGTCGAACAGGATGGGCGGGCGCAATGAAGGCGCTGAAAGCGATGACAGCGGCTGTTCTGGTGATGATGGGGCTCTGCGCCGTGCTGTTGTGTGCGCCGGCGCAGGAGAGCGTGAACCAGGATTCCGCGGTGCTCAAAGATTTCGAAAAGCGCGTGGCGGATTACGTGAAACTCCACAAAATCGCCCGGTCGGAAGTGCATGGTTTGAAACCCACCACCTCAGCGGAAGAGATCGAGCATCACGAGCATCGGCTCGCCAACGGCATTCGCGAGTCAAGGCGTGGAGCTGTTCAAGGCGATGTCTTTACTGCCGAGATCGCAGCGGAGATCCGGCGATTGATCGCGACTACCATGCAAGGGCCGGAAGCGGACCGGATTCGTAAGAGCCTGCAGCGCGCCGCGCCGGTGTACCTGAAGGCAATTCGCGTCAACCAGACCTACCCGGCCGGAGTCCCCCTGCAGTCCACGCCTCCGTCGATCCTGTTGAACCTGCCTGCGCTGCCGCCCGAACTGGAGTATCGGCTGGTAGGACAGGCCTTGATACTCCGCGACATCGAGGCTAACCTGATTGCCGATTTCATTCCCAACGCGATTCCTTGACGTTAGTATGCGGCGTCTCTTTATTATGCGGCGTATCTTCCCCATCCTCCTTTTTCTGACGGCACTGATGCCGGCTTCGCCACCCGAGCTGAAGTTGCCGGTGAAGCCGAATTCGATTCGTTTCGCCGTGATCGGGGACAGCGGAACCGGTGAATCGGCGCAGTACGAAACGGCTGCCGAGATGGCCACGTACCGCGCCCAGTTCCCTTTCGATTTCGTCATCATGCTTGGCGACAACATCTACGGCGGCCATAGTCCAGCCGATTTCAAAAGCAAATTCGAAGAGCCTTACCGGCCGCTGCTGGATGCCGGCGTGAAATTCTATGCCTCGCTGGGAAACCACGACGAGACTAACGCGCGCCTTTACAAACCATTCAACATGGACGGCAAGCGGTACTACTCGTTTAAGCGAGCCAATGCCGAGTTCTTTGCGCTGGACAGCAACTACATGGATCCCCAGCAACTGGACTGGCTCGGCAAAGCGCTGCAGGATTCAAGCTCGGCCTGGAAGATCTGCTATTTCCATCATCCGCTGTATTCGCATGCCAAGGCTCACGGCCCCGACGCCGACTTGCGGAAACGGCTGGAACCGATCTTTCAGGCACATGGCGTGAACGTGGTCTGGTCGGGCCACGATCACGACTACGAACGGATCAAGCCGCAAAATGGAATCGCGTACTTCGTTCTGGGAAGCTCCGGTCAATTACGGTTTCACGACCTGAAGCCATCGCCCGATACCGCCAAGGGCTTCGACACCGACCTGACCTTCGCGCTGGTGGAAATAGCCGGAGATACGCTCTACTTCCAGGCCGTCTCCCGTACCGGCCAGATGGTGGACTCGGGTATCGTGGAACTCGAAGGGAAGAGCCATTGAACGGGTCAGTAGTGACGGGCAGGCTGAAAACGGTCTAGAACATCGTAGAACATCGTACTATGGTTGCAGTGTGGTGTTTGTAGCTGTTATAGTGTTTGTAGCGTCTGTACGAGTGAAAGGAGAGTTTGTGTCATGGCTGCTTTGCCAAATAGTCTTGAGGCCGTCGTAAGCCCCGTCGACATCCCCGAAAATGAACAGCGCGAAATCGTCGAACTGTATCGCAATGCTCTGCTCACCGGCAGCCAAGCTCACCTGATCAGTCCCACCGGCAAGGGGATGAATATCCCCAGACCAGTATACAACCTGTTGGTCCAGATTTTAAAGGACTTAAGCGAAGGATCCTCGGTTGCCATCCTGCAAGAGCGCCAGGGGCTCACGACCGTACAGGCAAGCCGTTTACTCGGCGTATCGCGACAATTTCTAGTGAACCTGATGGATAAGGGAGAGATTCCGCACCACATGGTCGGAACGCACCGTCGAGTCTACATTAACGATTTGATGGCATTCAAGTGCAGGCGGGACCAGAGGCGTCGAGCGGTGCTCAATCAAATGGTTCAGTCTGAGATTGAGGCTGGCGTGTACGACGTGGTGCCCGATGATTTCTCTGGTCAATGAGTTTGCGGCGCTCCTGGACACCTGCACGCTGGTACCGATTTCGCTTTGCGATCTGCTGCTTAAACTTGCGGAAGATCCCGCTTTATACCAACCAAAATGGTCCCGGGAGATTCTAGCGGGAGTTTACTGAGAACACTCAATTAGTCGACGGTCCAGTTCCTGCAAGTGCGTTTCGTATCAACCTGATAGCCTGCCTACCCTCAATTCATTTTTGTATTACCCTATATAGAACATTTCT
>Ga0210402_10003884_pt1 | contig 13834 bp, 13 predicted proteins | sample IncBWC7MmetaG_FD_161055 | JGI IMG/M metagenome (GOLD analysis project Ga0210402, IMG submission 161055) | Forest soil microbial communities from Barre Woods Harvard Forest LTER site, Petersham, Massachusetts, United States - Inc-BW-C-7-M | ecosystem: Environmental > Terrestrial > Soil >...
CATGGCTCAGAGCAGGTTTGTAGGGTCGCGCGGTGCGCAACGCGTCGTATACATCCACGACCTGCAGGACTCGCGGAAGCAAAGGAATTTCAACCTTCTGCAAACCGTCCGGATAGCCGCTGCCATCCGAGTGCTCATGATGATTACGGATAATAGGCAAGACCAGCCGCAGCGACTTCAATGGCCGACAGATGTTTTCGCCAGTCACCGGATGCTGCCGCATGATGGCCCATTCCTCTTCGGTAAGGTTTGTGCCCTTCTTCAGAATGTCGTCCGGGACCGCGATTTTGCCCAGGTCGTGCAGGTATCCGCCCCGGCGAAGCGCCACAATCGATTCTTCATTCAGGCCCAGATGACGCCCAAGGTTGCTGGCGTTCTCCGCTAAACGTTCACAATGCCCTTCTGTATAGGGATCGCGGCTCTCTACGCTCAGGCCCAAAGTGCAGAGCACCGATTCCGCCGTCTCGAGTTCGTCGGTGAACTCCTTGAGTTTGAGTAACGACTTCACCCGGGCAAACAATTCCTCCGAAAAAATAGGCTTGTTGAGAAAGTCGTCGGCACCGGCTTCGATTCCCCGTAGCTTGTCCTCACGGTCGCTCAGCCCCGTGATCAGAACAAACGGAATCAGTCGCGTTGCAGGGTTGTCCTTGACTTCGCGGCACAGTTCGTAACCCGACTTGCCGGGCATGACCACGTCGGAAAGGATGAGGTCGGGAAGCTCCCGTCGAATCTCATTTTCAGCCCGGGCCGCGTCCGGAACCGCAATCACCTCATAACCCCGGGTGCTCAGCAGTTCGCGCATCAGCACCATCGTGTCCGGATTATCATCGACCACCAGTACTCGTGGGGCCCGACGCGGCAAAAGTTCCCCCATCTCTTTATAAGACGAGGAATGGCTGGCAGGAGATGTCCGAAATTTTTGGGGAGGGCTCATAACTGCCGATTGGGCAACTGCTCGGTTAATTGTAACGGATTTGCTGTAAAGGGATAGATTCGTCTTGTTGTTCCTGCAAATACCCGTCCAACTTTTGGACATGCCGTTTTGGGAAAACTCGATACGCAGTGTGAGCGCTGACCTTGCTTATTCGGCCAGCCACTCTCTAGCCTTAGTCTATGCGCTTCTTTTTTCGTACAACTCTCTGCTTTTTCCTCTGCCTGACAACGGTTCTGGCTGCCTCCAAGCCACACGTCATTACGTTCGGCAAATGGACTGCCGTCAAATCATCCACAGATCTCGATCAAAACCGGTCCGATGACTTGAAGGTAAGGGCCGTTTATGTCGACGGCCGGTTGAAAGAATTTACCTTCGGCATTCCCCATGAAGTAACCGAGCAGCTATTCGTGGTGCGACGCGTTTTACGCGTCAACGACACCCTGCCTCAAGAAGCAGCCACACAGCCACGCTGGACTTGGCAGCGCGGTGGATGGCTCGCCGTCAACCGCGTCACCGGCCACATCTCACAAGCCAGCCTGCCTGAGTTTGATCCGGACTCGTCCTCGGGCACCTGGTACCGCGACTACGTTGCCTATTGTGGAATCTCGGACGACGGCCGCAAGCTCTCTGCCGTCGTGATGCAACTTGGACGCCGCAAGCCCATCCTGAAAAAGCCCATGGGCGAAGCTGCCAACGACGAAGCCTCAGAGTGCGCGCCGCCGGGTTGGCAGCGTGCTCCCACCCGAGTAAGCTTCGTTTCAAAAGCCGATCAAAAGTTCACCTTTGCGGTCAGGGGTCACACCGTAGAAGTGGTCTCTGACGACGACTCCGAAGAAGGAACTCAATAATCATGTGGGGCGGGCGCCCCCTCCCGCGGCTTTCCCCAACCTGACACGAGCAGACGCTCGCGTCTACGCCGACACCTACCGCAAAGGCAGGCTCCCAAATGTATGCTTCACAAATGTGAACACTCCGAAAAGCACGACTGCGGCTGCAACGAACACGCCCCGCCGCCACCCATCACGGACCTCTGGAGGCTGCATGAGATGTTTCGCCAGCGCGGCCCCGATCGCCAGGCCAGCCACCAAACCACCAATATGAGCCGAGTTATCGATTCCCGGGACCGCCGCGCCAAAGAACAAATTGTACCCGGCAAATATGAGCAAGCTTCGTAGCGTACCCTGAATCGCCTGCTTCGAAATCGGCAAATGGCCAAGATAAAGAGCCGCGATCAAAGCTCCAGCCAATCCGAAAATTGCTCCCGAAGCGCCCACGCCGACCGCCATCGGATGCCACCACAGGCTCGCCAAACTGCCCGCGAGGCCGCAGAACGTGTAAGTCAATACATACGTCCAAGGATCAAAGACTCGCTCCGCGAGAAAACCGAGGCTCCAGAGGCACCACATATTCAACGCAATGTGAATGATTCCGCCATGAACGTAGGTGGAAGCCAGGATGCGCCAAGGCTCCGGCCCCAATGAGAGCGGTCCGGCATTCGCTCCCCATTTCAACAGTTGCGGAATTGTGGGGTTAACCGGCGACACGCCCGTCAACACCATCACCACGTACACCGCAACGTTCATTCCGACCAACGTAGTCGTGATGGGCTGTTTAGCGACCATAAGCTTGGGGCGCACGGCTGCGCCTTTTGATTCCCGATTCGAGTATCACAAGCACAGTAACAGAAGCATGCGAAAACTCCTGTTCGCGCCTGAGTGAGATTTGCTCTGTGCTCGGGTAGCGCTGGAACCCGATCTTTCCCGCATTGGGACGGAGTTTACTGTTTAGTACTGGCACCCCCTCCCCCCTTCGACTCTGCAAAATCTAGAAAACTCACGACTTAAATTATCACTACGTACTAGATCTTTGAGTTTAAAGGAGTTACATGCAAAATCTAGACAGCATGAGAGTTAGCGTCCGCTTACGACTTTCTTTAAGCCGCACTCAAGAAGGCTGCTCCATTGCCCGGGTCCCCAGATTGTCAGATATCGCATTATCTCGGAGAGAATGTAAATCAATTCATGTTATCTTACCAATAGGCGGATGGTCCACCTTTAAAACGGGTGGAACTCGCCCGCGGCGGGGAACGCTGCGTTGACCGCGGCCCGGATAACTGTTGGCGTCGGTTTTAACATGACGCCGCAACCGTCCCCGCAGTGCAATTGGGCCCGGTTGGGGTGGTCGGAGAAGTCACCACCCTATCTGACAATCCCCGTGAGGGCCACTCCTTGCCGCCAGTATCGAAGATGCGGGGCAGGTTGAACTCGCCCTTGCTGTGCTGCAAACGCAGACCAATGCAACGGCGCTGTGCGCGAACGGCCTTCTCAGGGGGCTAGCTTGAATATCACGCCGCAGCCATAGCCGCCGCAGCCGGGTTTCCCGCCATTTAAAGCCGTGCCGTAGAAATTTCCAGCTCCATTCTTCGTCAGACCGACAGGGTAACTCCCATCCGGTCCAGAGAAACTGTGAAGCACCATCAGAATGCCTCCGGTGTCCAGCTTAAATAACGTTCCGCAGCCGGAGAAACACGCATTCTCCTGGTTGCCGCCACTGGTTGCGGCACCGTAGAGGTTACCCGCATTATCTCGGATCAAACTTGTCGGCCCCGTTCCGTCGGCACCACCAGTAAAGTTGTACAGAATGGTCTCCTTGCCGGACTCATCCAGCTTGAACACAACTCCACAACCTGGCTGGTCCGGACAGGAGAAAGTACCGCCCTCGTCCGTCGTGCCGTAAAGATTCCCCGCCTCACCCCGAACCAAACTGGTTGGACGGTCGCCGTCGGGGTTTCCAGTAAAGCTGTGTAGCACCGTGTAGCTCCACTGCCCCTTTGGCCCCGGCGTCATTTTGAAGACCACGCCGCAAGAGCAGATGGCATCCCCTCCGATCACAGCCGTGCCGTAAAGGTTTCCTGCCTCGTCCCGGATCAAAGTTCCTTGTGGTTCTCCCCCGTCCGCTTTGCCCGTAAAGGCGTAGAGCACGGTTTCCTTTCCGGCTTTATTGAGCATGAAGACTACTCCACAGCCAAAGTGACAAAACGTGCTTCCGCCACCTACCGCGGTGCCGTAGAGATTGCCTAACTCGTCACTCACTAAATTTCCGAAGGGTGCTCCACCGTCCGCCCCGCCGGTGAACGCGTAGAGAACGGTCTCTTTGCCGGTTCTGTCAATTTTGAATACCGTTCCACATCCGTAATCGCATTTTCCTCCTTCGGATGTACCACCGTAGAGGGTTGTACCGTAAAGGTTGCCTGCCGAGTCCCGGACTAACCCGGCTTCTGGCGATAACCCGTCCCCGGCGCTGAAGGGATGCAGCACCCTCTCCTTGCCGGTACTATTCAGTTTGAAGACGACACCATAACCGAAGGCTCCGCCGCCGGTCGCAACACCGTACAGATTGCCCCGCGCATCCCTTACCACGCTTGCTGGAGGGTGACTTCCGTCCTCCGCGCCGGAAAACTTGTGCAGTACCCTGAAAGTCTGTGCTGCCGCCGGCGCCACTGCGATGACCCAGAATACGAGCAGAATCGGTAACCGTAAATCGTGGCCTGCCGCTGGTTGCGGCGTCAGACCAGTGGAGTATTGGGGTCGAGTTTTGCTCATCATCGCCATTGCCTCCCGAGTGGAATGCCCTGAACGCCTAGGGCGAGACTACCAAGGGATGCAGATCGCTGAATGTCCGAGACCGGGCTGTCGGCGGACGGGCGAAATCGGGGGACGTCGAAGTTCACTGTGTTCTGCCCCGCTGTCCCGGCATCGTCGTCGGTCTGGCCAGCATTGATTTCCTTGCCTGGAATTGTTTCGTAGGCATAGCCGGTCAAGGTGCCTGTAATCTTTAAGTTGCCTGTATTCTTACTTCCCTGAACCTGAACGCTGAGCCGCGCCCACCCGTAGTGGGTTGTTCCACCAATCTTGAACTTTAAGCCAAGATAGCGATTTCTAACGTTTACCCAGTAGCCAGTTTCAAAGGTCGTCCCCCCGGTCCCAAAGGTAAATGCGACCATTGCGTCGTAGCGGCCCTCTGCGAAACCCTGACCGCGACCGATGGGCGCGCCCTTTTTGAGGGCTGCGGCTACGTGCCACCTGCCCTGGCTAACGCTACCTTGGACAGCATTGCCCAGAGCCGCATGCGCGAATAACGCATATCCGTAAGATGAAGACCTCGATTCCTGAATAAGAAAGTCCACTGTTCCGTCATGATTGAGGTCGAGCTGGTAGACGCCGTTATTCCCGATTGTCTGGTGGGTCTTTGTATAGACAATCTTGGCTTCGGACGGTTGCGCCACGGCCAGCAAACTCACGCCCGCCGCACTCGCCGCAAGGGCATACATGTTGAGCTGATGTTGCAATGACGGGGGAAGGATGGACGGTGTCTTAGAGGCTCGGGGATGCTTCATGGAGTCCTCCTGAGAAGGCGAAGCATTGTAACCCGGATTTCAGTCTTCTAGCTACCGCGAAAGGTGACATGGGCGCTAGCGCACCACGAGATGGCGACCAAAGGCCAAACGCTAAGTGCCAAAAGCCCTATTTAGGAACGCTCAGTCGCCTGTGGTTTCCACCATTGCCATCTCCGCCGCCGGCTTCTTCGTCACCTGCGCGCTGGTCACCAGAATTACCGAGGCAACCACAATCGCGCTCCCGGCCAAAATGTAACCGTCCACGCGCTCGTGCAGCACCAGCCATCCTAGAAAAACTGCGACCACAGGATTCACATATGCGTAGGTGGAAACCTTCGCCGTGGGTACGTGGTTCAGCAACCAGATATAGGCCGTGTATCCGATCCACGATCCGCAAACCACCAGATACAAAGTTGCGCCGATCCCGCGCGGTGTCCAGACCACTCGCGAAAAATCTCCCGCAGCAATCGCAAACAGAAGATTGGCCAAGCCTGCAGCGATCATCTGCCAGGCCGTGGCCGAGAATGGATCGACATCCGCGGACTTCCAACGCTTGGCCAGCACCGATCCCAGAGCCCAGCTAAACGACCCGCCCAGCAGACTGATTGAAGCCCACAGCTGCACCCGACCGAACGAAGTCGTCGTGGTCAAGTCGGGCCATAACAATACGACCAGCCCGGCAACGCCCAAGCTGAGCCCAACTTTGCCGCGCACGGAAACATGATGATCGCCCAGCAACAGCGTATCCAGCACCAGGAACCAAAGCGGCGTCACCGCAACGATCAAGGCCGCCAAACCTGAAGCCACGTATTTTTCCGCATACGAGAGCGTGAGGTTGCCGCCCATGAGCAGGAGCACGCCAACCATCGCCATCTGCCCCAGTTGCCGCGGGTTGTACCAGATGTTTCGTCCGCGCAGTCCGCAAAACGCCAGCATGAAAACACCCGCGATCAGGAAGCGTACTCCACACATAAGCGCCGGCGGAATGCGCTCCACGGCAATATCAATCGCCAGATAAGTCGATCCCCAAAAGAAATACACCAGCCCGAAGGCAAGGATCACAGCAAACCGGCTCTGGCGCTGGGCGTTAGTCATGACAGTTGTCGATCAACGGATAAGTATCAGACACACGAAACCAGCCTGGAGATGCGAGATATTAAGAACTAGCGGATTCCCGCGAAGGTACAGTGCCGGCACTTACGCGTGACTAATGACCAAGGACCGAATGGGGGTTACGCCGCGGCACAAGGCAGGCTATAATAACCCTGGAATGATTCCCGATGCGCCGCCAGAATCCAAAGTCGAATTTGCCCGTGTGCTGGCTCCACTTCCTGGTGTGCCCGCGCCGTTATCTGGCAGTTTTGCCATCGCAGGCGCGTCCTAGCCTATTCGGCAGCGACTAACTTTCCAATCCTCCTCGTCCGATTCTGGCTTCAGGGTTGAAGTCCGCCTCGAAGCCAACGAACAAAGACGAACGACCAACGACCTTTTTGGAGGATGCTATGCCAACTCAAATTCTTATCGGGCCAAAGATCAAAACGGCCCTGCCCGGCCCGAACGCAAAACGCGTTCTGGAAGGCGACAGCAAATACATTTCGCCCTCGTACACTCGCTCGTACCCGCTGGTTGCCAAGCAGGGGCGCGGCATCGTAGTCACGGACGTGGATGGAAACGAATTCTTCGATTTCTCAGCTGGCATCGCCGTCACTTCGACCGGCCATTGCCATCCCCATGTTGTCGCCGCCATTCAGAAGCAGGCGGCCGAACTGATCCACATGTCGGGCACCGACTTTTATTACGAAAACATGGTGACCCTGGCGGAGCGTCTCTCGAAGATCGCGCCTATGCCCGGACCGCACAAAATCTACTACGGCAACTCAGGGGCAGAAGCTATCGAGTGCGCCCTCAAACTCGCCCGCTATCACACCAAGCGGCAGAACGTAATCGCTTTCTACGGCGCGTTTCACGGACGCACCATGGGAGCGCTTTCGCTAACAGCTTCCAAGCCGCAACAGAAGCGGCGATTCGGCCCGTTGGTTCCGGGCGTCACGCACATTCGCTATCCCGACGTCTACCGCGGATGCGAAGGTGGGCCGCAGGATGCCGAAGCTTTCGCGCTGGGCTGCGCCCGCTTCATCGAAGACAAGCTCTTCAAGACCACGCTTGCCCCCGAGGAAGTGGCCGCAATCTTCGTCGAGCCAGTGCAAGGCGAAGGCGGATACGTAGTCGCACCTACGATCTTCATGCAAGAACTGCGCCGCATCTGCGATCGCCACGGCATATTGCTGGTGGTGGACGAAGTGCAGAGCGGTATCGGACGCACCGGCAAATGGTGGGCCATCCAGCATACCGGCGTGCAGCCCGACATTGTTTGTTCGGCGAAGGGCATCGCTTCGGGCATGCCGCTTGGCGTCACCATCAGCAAAGCCGAAATCATGGACTGGGTTCCGGGCTCGCATGCTTCCACGTTCGGAGGCAACCCCGTGTGCAATGCGGCTGCGATGGCGACCTTAGACGTGATCGAGCGCGACGGCCTGCTGAACAATGCAACCGAAGTTGGCAACCACATGCTGAAGCGCATGGCGGCTTGGCCCAATAAGCACAAACTTGTCGGAGACGTTCGCGGCCGCGGGCTGATGATCGGGGTCGAAATCGTCAAAGACAAGAAGACCAAAGAGTATGGCGCGGCCGAGCGCGACCGCATCATCCAACTGGCCTTCGAGCATGGGATTCTCTTCCTGGGCTGCGGCCCAAGCACCATCCGCATCGCTCCACCGCTCATCGTAACCAAGGAGGAAGCCGACGTGGCTATGGATGTGCTCGAAGAGTCGATTTCGATTGTGAGCCAAGGGGTTTAAACAGCCGGACAGGAATCTCCTCCCTGTACTGGCTGCGTGGGGCGGGTCATGAGCTAGACCCGCCCTGATTATCTTTATCACCTCCCCGCCTCGGCAAAACAACGTGGAAGTGTTCCACGTGGAACATATTGTGCCTACCGTATTGTATGTGCAGTAGTGCATGTACAAACGAGGAAAATAGTTGCTGTTTGTTGGAGTTAGGGAGAGACATCGCGGCTCTCGGGTATCCATTACCCACAACCGCTGCAAGGGATGAAGTGCGGGGCATTGGTGCCGTAGCGCCGGGGATGGTAAGACACAGAGTCAGCTTACTCGTGCCGGCAAAGAAAAGCCGTGACATCTGACCTTGCCGTTCCCACCTTTACAAAAAACGTAAGGGTGGGCCAGCCCCGAAGTGAGTCTGCCCGGACGCGTGGAATCGTTTCAGTTCCCAAGGCATAAGGCCAGCTTACGCCTGAGAACATCCCCACTCAAGCCGAAGAACGGCTTAGCCATCCGCCGGTTCAAATCACAGCTGCTGCTTGCTTTTCGTGTGATGAGGGTCACATCTAAGTCCGCCTGCCTTGTCCTACGATCTGTTGATTATGTCGATTGCATTTTCAGGGCGGTTTACTCAGGCTGCGGTTCGGGCGCTGGACTGGGTGGCGGAGCGGACGCTTCCGGCCGAGGATATTCCCATGCAAGACGGGACGGCGTGGGGAGGAAGCAGCTTACTTCTATCTGCGGCGCGTGGGGTATGTAATGGTGGCGCGCAATTTTCGTTCTTCGCGGCGGCGCGGGGAAATCGACTTGATTGGCTGGGACACAGATGTGTTGTGTTTTATCGAAGTTAAGACACGCACGACTCACGACGTGAAGCCCGCCGAAGCGGCGGTGGATCGCGACAAGCAGCGTGGACTTTCGGCAGTGGCCGACGAGTACCTTCGTCAGGTGGCACCTTCGTGCCGGTGGCGCTTCGATGTGGTGACCGTGTATTATGAACGGCGGTCCAGCCAACCGTTGATCGAACTATTTCGGAATGCCTTCCCTGTGGCGTAATATAAAGGTTTGGTTTTGACCGGTTCATATGCCTTTATTGAAAGGATTTAGTCTTTGCCTGAGCTTAGAAAAGACCCGATCGTAGGACGGTGGGTAATTATCTCGACAGACCGCGCCAAACGTCCAACTGATTTTGCCCGCGACGGAGTGAAATTAAAGGGGGGCTTTTGTCCTTTCTGCTACGGAAACGAAAGCAAAACGCCGCCGGAGATTCAAGCTTACCGACCGAACCCGAATGGTGGACCTCCGCCGCAGCGCGACAGTCCCGGATGGACAGTCCGAGTGGTTCCCAACAAGTTTCCGGCACTCGGTATCGAGGGTAGCCTGAGCCGCCAGGCCGAGGGAATGTTCGACCGGATGAATGGCGTCGGGGCGCACGAAGTCATCATTGAAACTCCCGACCACCAAGCCAGCCTGGCAACTCTGCCTCCCAAAAGAATTGAAGACGTGCTCTGGACTTTCCGCGACCGCATTCTTGATCTGAAGAAGGACCGGCGGTTCAAGTACATTCTGATTTTTAAGAACCACGGCGAGGCTGCAGGGGCGTCACTGGAGCATGCCCACTCGCAGCTGATCGCGTTGCCGATTCTGCCGATCTATGTCGTCGAGGAGTTGGAAGGCGCGAAGCAGTACTTTATTTATAAGGAGCGTTGCGTATTTTGCGACGTAATCCGGCAGGAGACTGAAACGGGGATTCGCGTGGTCGCAGAGAATCAGGACTTCCTCACCTTGGCTCCATACGCGCCGCGGTTTCCGTTCGAGACCTGGATCTTGCCGAAGCAGCATGAGTCGGCGTTTGAGAATTCTTCGTCGCAATTGTTTGAGAATCTGGCGAAAGCGCTCAAGACGCTGCTGCTGAAGGCAGACCGGGTGCTGGATAATCCGCCGTACAACCTGGTGATTCACACTTCGCCGGTGCAAGACCCGACCAACGATCATTACCACTGGCACATCGAGTTCATGCCCAAGCTGACCAAGACGGCTGGATTCGAGTGGGGCACGGGGTTCTATATCAATCCGACTCCGCCGGAAGAAGCTGCGAAATTTCTCCGCGAAGCCAGCGTTGAAGAGCCGGTGCCGACGACGGTAGGGTAGGGTTTACCAACGCGAACAAAATTGGGCACGGCGTACGCCGTGCCCCTTTTCACTTACGGAGAGAAGATTCTTGGGTAATCTCCATTCCAGTGAAAACTCAGGAGGAGGTTCCAGCGTAGGACTAGGCAAATCGGGGGTTGTCACAAAGACGTAAAAAGGGTGTCACAGTTCGCAACGTGAGGATTAAGCCTGGGTTCGGTCGAGGAACTCATCGTGCCAGGCCATTTGGATGGCCTCGAGCTTACCTTCAGTCGATTTCTTGGGATCGTCTTTGAACTCGGGCAGAGCGGTCACGTAGCCATGGAGATCAGTGTAACGGACAGAGAGTGGCTCGAGTTCAGGGTGCACCTCTGATAGCAGGAGACCAATGTCTTCTGCGTCGTCCCAGGTTAGATCTTTTGGCATGTGGCTCCTCAGCTACGTTGTTGTTCTGGCGCCTCTACCATTCTCGTTGTACCAACTGCAGATCCCTCGCTTTGCTCGGGATGACAACACAGGAGCGTAACAACACCAGGCGCGTTCCTTAACCGCTCAGTGTTCTTCGGAGACGTAGTTGCGATTCCACGACGGAATCTCGACCACGACTTTGCCAGGCTTAGTGATGACGGCCTGACAGCCGAGACGAGAGTTTAACTGCAAATCGGCGGCCATGTCCAGACGGTCGGCTTCGTCGTCATCCATTTCAGAAAGATTCTCGGCGCCTTCCTTTACCCACACGTGGCAGGTGGTGCAGGCACAATTGCCGCCACAAGCGTGGTCCAAGCGGACGCCGTAGTTCAAAGCGACATCCAGGATCGACTGCTCTTTGCCGTGATCTTTGTAGGGAAGTTTGTCGTGCTCGAACTCGACGGTCTTGCCTTCCGGCAAGAATGTTAGCTGGACGGTGTTTTCGCGGGGAGCCTCTGCCGTTGCGGTCCCCGCGTTTTGTATCTTTTCCTCAGGCATCTTGCTCCATCCCTTTCTTAGCTTGCTCCCACGCTCACATGCGCGCCTTCCGAATCCTCAAATTGCGCCAGCGTCCCTCCGAAGTCTTGTTTGGTCGGAGGCATGGGAAATTTCACACCTTTGGCTCGCAGGTCTTCGTAGAACTTCTGCAGATCCACTACGTTGAAACCGAGCTCAACTTTTCCCGCGGGATTCTTTTGCGAGGCGGGATGCAGAGCCAGGGTGGCGTCGCCGGTAGCGAACTCACTCCAACCGGGGGATTCAAACTTCAGTGGAAGCCCGATTACGTCGCGGTAAAACTTAACGGCGCGATTCATGTCTGCAACGAACTCGATTGCATAGCTGAGCTTGGTCTGCATATTCTTGCCTCCCTTCAAATAAAATCAATCATTTGAAATCCGCCTTGGCCACGGGATGGCCGGTTTCTGATCCCTCGCCCATGTCGGCTTCGTCCATGGTCTTGCCTTTCAGGGCGGTGCTCACGGCAGTATCCATCATCAATTCCGCGAGGCGCATTGTGCCCTGGTTTAAGAGGTCAATCGCCTTGCGGATCGCAGGGTGGTCGTCTTCGCCTTTGACCTGGATCAACGCCTTTTCCAGTTTGGCAATTTTCTTCTTCTCGTCGCTGGTGAGCTGGCCCCATGCCGGACTCTTTTTGCCTTTTTCCAGCGCTGCCAGGATCGTGTCTGCTTCGTTCCTTGCCTCGATCACTTGCCGCTGGCGGAAGTCTTCCTCGGCATAGTCGAAAGAATCGAGAATCATGCTTTCGACTTGATCATCGGTCAGTCCGTAGCTGGGCTGTACTTCGATCTCGGATTCCTTGCCGCTGCGCTGCTCGCGCGCGGAGACGTGCAGGATTCCGTTGGCGTCGATGAGGAACTTGACCTCAATGCGCGGCATGCCGGCGGTCATCGGCGGAATTCCTTTGAGATCGAAGCGTGCCAGGGAGCGGCAGTCTTTCGCCAGTTCACGCTCACCCTGCAGGACGTGGATAGCAACGTTGGCCTGACCGTCAATCTGCGTGGTGTAGTACTGCGTGGCCGAAGCAGGAATGGTTGAGTTGCGCAGAATGATCTTGTCGGTCACGCCGCCCGCGACTTCGATGCCTAGTGACAGAGGGGTGACGTCGAGCAGCAGCATGTTCTCGGTGGCTTCAGAGCCGCCGCCCAGAATGTTGGCCTGCACCGCCGCGCCTAAAGCTACGACTTCATCGGGATTGAGGTCGGTATGCGGCTTGCGCTGGAACAATTCTTCTACCAGCGAGCGTACTTTGGGGATGCGCGTAGAGCCGCCTACGAGCACGACTTCGTCGATCTGCTGCGGCTTTAGGCCGGCGTCTTTCAGAGCTTGCTTGCACGGTCCGACTGTGCGATCGATGATTGGCTGGATCAGTTGTTCGAACTGCTCGCGTGTAATCTCGCGCTGGTAGCGCTTGCCTTGGGGCAACTCGATATCCAGTTCCGTTGCTGATTCCGACGACAACGCGATCTTGGCCTCGATGACGGCCTTACGAATCGTAGCCACAGCTTCGCTATTGCGAGAGATATCCAGATTCGCATCTCCAAGAATGTCGTCGATCGCAACCTTGATCAGCAGATTATCGATGTCATCGCCACCGAGGTGCGTGTCTCCATTGGTCGCGATGACTTCGAAGATTCCGTCATGTAGTTTGAGGATGGAAATGTCGAAAGTTCCGCCACCCAAGTCGTAGACAGCGACGATCCCATTCTGCTTCTTGTCCAGGCCGTAGGCGAGGGAGGCGGCCGTGGGTTCGTTTACCAGGCGCAGCACTTCGAGGCCGGCGATGCGGCCAGCATCTTTGGTGGCCTGCCGCTGGGCGTCGTTGAAATAGGCCGGCACGGTGATCACTGCCTTGGTTACTGGAGCATTGAAAAAACGCTCGGCGTTGCGTTTAAGCTGGCGAAGAATGAAAGCGGAAATTTCTGGTGGCGTAAAGGTCTTCTGTCCCAGGTTGATGCGCAAAACTTCTCCAGCTTGGAGATCTTGCGCGAGTTGAAACGGGAACAGCTTGAGTTCGTCACGAATATCCTCAAGACCGCGCCCCATGAGGCGTTTGATGGAGTACACGGCACGCTCGGGAGTTTCGATCAGATACTTGCGCGCAGCATTGCCGACGATAATCTGATCGCGATCGTCGAGCGCGACGACAGAGGGTACGAGGTTCAACCCGTCCTCGCCGGGGATCACGACAGGGCTTTCCCCTTGCATGAAAGCCACCAGGGAGTTGGTGGTTCCGAGATCGATGCCGACGATGCGGTCAGAAGTCATTGAATCATTGATCCATTGAGTCATTGAGTCATTGAGTTAGATTTTCCAATGATTCAATCCCTCAATTCCCCAACACTTCATTCACATCCCTAACCAGGTTCCTGATATATGACCGGCGATTCAACAGGTCTACCATTTTGTCGCGGGCTTTGCGCCTAGCTTCTTCGGAATCGCTGTCAACCAGACGATCCCAATCGTTCCAATATGCTTTTAATTCTTCGGACAGCGACTCGAATTTCTCTTCCAGTTCCAGCTTTTGTTTTCCTATTTCTTCGACTA
>Ga0210402_10003885_pt1 | contig 13833 bp, 8 predicted proteins | sample IncBWC7MmetaG_FD_161055 | JGI IMG/M metagenome (GOLD analysis project Ga0210402, IMG submission 161055) | Forest soil microbial communities from Barre Woods Harvard Forest LTER site, Petersham, Massachusetts, United States - Inc-BW-C-7-M | ecosystem: Environmental > Terrestrial > Soil >...
CAATCGGAAGATTGGCCAGCGTGGCGTGGGCAACTGGTACTCCATCGAGACCGACATCAAGATGGGGAAACAATATTCCCAGATGGTGGATTCCAGTTCGAAGTTCGTGGTCGATCCCGTAGTCACCGAGTACGTGAATCGTCTGGGCCAGAATCTGGTTCGCAACTCGGATGCGCAGGTTCCTTTCTCCTTTAAGATTATTGACTCCGACGTGGTCAATGCTATGTCTCTTCCCGGCGGCTTCGTGTATGTAGACTCGGCGACGATACTGGCCGCGGATGGAGAAGCGGAACTGGCCGGCGTTATGGCTCACGAAATCGCGCATGTGTGCGCCCGCCATGCCACCCGGCAGTTGACCCGCTCGCAGTACGCGAACTTTGCCACCATACCGCTGATTTTCGTCGGCGGGGGGATTGGATACGCAGCGTATGAGGCCGCCGGTCTCGCCTTACCCTTGACCTTCCTGAGTTTCCAGCGTTCGTTTGAGGCGGAGGCTGACTACCTGGGCTTGCAATATATGTACAAAGCAGGGTACGACCCACAGTCGTTCGTGGCCTTCTTCGAGAAGCTCCAGGCCATGGAAAAGCAGAAGCCGGGAACGCTGGCCAAGGCGTTTGCTTCTCATCCGCAGACCCCGGACCGCATTGCCAAATCCCAGGAAGAGATTGAGAAGATCCTGCCGGCCCGGCAGGAATATACGGTAACTACATCCGAATTTGATGACGTCAAATCGCGGTTGGCCTCGCTTGAAAACCGGCGCAAGGTGAACGATAACAAGGACGCCAACAAGCCCAGTCTGCGACGCGCATCGGCTACGGACACACCCGGCAACAATGGAAGCACGACCAGCGACGACGATAAGCCAACGCTAAAACGGAGGGATGACACCAATAACTAGCTCTCCCGCGAGGGGTATGGACGGTCGTCGTCCGTGCTCACAAGAGCCGTTCCCACATGAGCAATACCACCGGCAGCTAAGTCTGCCGGTTTTGTTTTGCGCGCGATGCTAGAATCGGCGCGTGAGGACCGACATCCTGCCCTTGTGCGACAAGCACTACAGAACCATGGAATTCGTGCTGGCTCCTTTCAGCGTCAACTATTCAGTTGAGTTTTTTCGTTGTACCGATAAGTTCTGCCACCGTTGTTTCAGCGAGCCCCTGGGCTACGTAACCCCAGTCAAAGATGAGCCGCCCATTGTTTCCAATGACCAGCCCAGTTGCGAAAAGCACGGCCGGCCCATGTTCATCTCCAGCCTCGACCGGCAGCGGAATGTTTTGAGGTATGTGTGTCCGGAGCCGGGCTGTCGAGAAACCGCGTTGAAGGAATAGTGCAGTGTGTCCCACTATCTGGCAGAGGCGTGAGCACAAGGGCCAGCCGGTCTGGCCCTGAGCGTTCGAAATGCCTGTCCGCTACCTGAGGAGTCCGAAAAGGCGTCCAGCTATCACTTTCTGCCTGACCGGAAAATGCAAAATCTTGCATATTGACAATTAGCTAAGCAGGCGAGACACTTCATTCACAGACTTGGCAGGCGGTCCTGTCGATGTCCCCTCCCCGTGTACCCCTTATGTTGTGAGACGCCGTCAGGGGTGTGTCTCAGCAAGAAAAAAAGGATTTGTCGGCTCTTTGGCTGCATGCACACAACCCCATTGTGTTGCGCACCGTCAGAAGGCCGGAAGCTAATTGAGCAGTAGAACCCGGGGGATATACTCGCCTTGCCAAACCGAAGTGCCTCTCATCATTCAAGTCACATCTCTGCCAAAATGCGCCCCGGTTCTCCCGGAGTTCGCGCGCCATGGTAAAAGACGGGTCGCGACGCCTGCGTTTGTCTTCGTTATGGTTACTCTGTTTCTGTCTGTGCACCACACTGGTGAGCCTTGCTGCCGACGTGGTTACGTATCACAACGATATAGCCCGGACGGGTCAAAATCTCAGTGAGATCGCGCTTACACCAAGTAACGTAGGCCCATCGAGCTTCGGGAAGTTGTTCACGCTTCCCGTGGATGGGGTGATTAACGCGCAGCCTTTATATTTGTCGGGGGTCTCGATTCCCGGCCGTGGAACCTACAACGTGGTTTATGCAGTAACGGAGAATGACAGCGTCTATGCCTTTGACGCCAATTCCCGCTCCTTGTTATGGCAGGTGTCTGTACTTGGTTCGGACGAAACTCCGGCGGATACGCATAACTGCAACCAGATTCGACCGCAAATCGGAATTACTTCGACTCCGGTCATCGATCGGAGCAGTGGTCCGAATGGCACGATCTACGTCGTGGCGATGAGTAAAGATGACTCGGGCTACTACCAGCGCATTCATGCGCTCGATGTAACCAACGGGCAGGAAGAGTTCGGTGGGCCGACGACGATCCGGGCAAAGTACCCCGGCCACGGCGACAACAGCCATGGCGGATATGTGGTCTTCGATCCCAGGCAATACGCGGAGCGCCAAGCTCTCCTGCTCTTGAATCACGTCATCTACACAGCCTGGACCTCGCACTGCGATTACCGTCCATACACTGGCTGGGTGATCGGCTACGACAGAACACGCTGGAGCAAACCAGCGTGCTGAATGTTACGCCGAACGGTGACGGAGGTTCGATTTGGCAAAGCGGCGCAGGAATGGCGAGCGACGGCAACGCCATCTATCTTCTGGACGCCAACGGCACCTTTGACACTAAGTTAAACAAAAAGGGTTTTCCCTTTAAAGGCGACTATGGGAATGCTTTCGTGAAATTGTCGGCGACCAGGAACAAACTAGCAGTCGCGGACTACTTCGCTGACTACAACATCGTCGCGGAATCGGATGCCGACATTGATCTTGGGTCCGGTGGCCCGCTCATCCTGCCGCCACAGAAGGACGGCGCGGGAAAGTTCCACGCTCTCGCCATTGGAGCGGGCAAGAATCAGGATATCTACGTGGTGGATCGCAGCAATATGGGCAAGTTCAATCCCAACAATGATGATGCCGTTTACCAGGAAGTTGATGGAGCACTGGGTGGCGGGCTGTGGTCCATGCCGGCATACTACAACGGCGCCGTGTACTTCGGACCCGTGGGGAACCACCTGCTGAAGTTCAGATTGTCGGGGGCGAAGCTTTCCACATCCGCCGTCTCAAACAGTGCGACCAGCTTTCCCTACCCCGGTACGACGCCGAGTGTGTCTGCCGATGGCCCGCGCAACGGCATCGTGTGGGCAATCGAGCATAGCGATCCCCATGATGTTCTGCATGCCTACGACGCCACGGACCTGACGAAGGAGCTTTATAATTCCAATCAAGCGGCTCGCGGACGAGATCATTTCGGAGTCGCCAGTCACTTTGGGACGCCCATGATCGCCAATGGAATGGTTTTTGTGGGGACAACGGATAACGTTACGGTTTTCGGGTTGCTGGGACAGTAAGCCTGGCACCCAGATCGATGAGCCGAGGTTTTGCGATGAAGAGAGCAGTGCTGTTTATGGTTGTCTTGTCAGTTGGATTCTTTGCGACGGGGTTGACCTTGGCTTTCGCGGCCACGAAGTCGACCGTGTCCGGTTATGTCAGCGATTCCGTCTGCGGCACCAAAGCAGCAAGCGGCGGCTATGCGAATTGCACCAACAAGTGCCTGGTCAAAGGCGCGCAGTTGGTGATTGTAGTCGACATTACCCAGCAGATTCTGACCATTGACAATCCCGACGTGGTGAAGGGGCACGAGTGCCATCACGTTTTGCTCACTGGAGACATCAACGCCCACACCAGCGTCATTCATATTTACAGTCTCAGGATCCTCTAACGGGTTGCGGCGGGCGAATTGTAAAGCTGGCAGGCGAAACCGTGCGCCGTGACAAGGCGCTGGACCTCAGCGGGTGTAACTCCCACCGCCGAAGACAGGGCCGCAAGGAAAGCTGCGAAGAAGAGAGGATAGCGTCGACTGTTCCTACCGCTGCTGCGTCACCTTCAATCTGGCCGGGCAGCGGGAGTTGACCGCTACGCCCGAATGAAAATTCTGGCCTTGAATCTGGCCGCGCTTCTGAGAACCGCTCGTTCATGCTGTAGAATCCAGTACACGAAGTGAAATCTATCAGACTCCGACGGTTCCGGACTGAACTGTTCGGACGGATTAGCGAGGCCTATTGTCTGTGCTGGTCGTTGGAGGCGCCGGATACATCGGAAGTCATGCGGCCCATGCCTTGAAGCGTAAAGGCTACGAAGCCATCATCTATGACAACTTGTCCACGGGATACGAGTCATTCGCGAGCGGATTTGAGTTAATCATCGGCGATATTACCGATTCCGCAAAACTGAAACTGGCGTTGCGACGAGTGGATGCCGTGATGCACTTTGCCGCTTTCGCTTACGTCGGCGAATCGGTGATTAATCCGCGAAAATATTTTCAGAACAATGTAATCGCAGGCATCTCGCTACTCAACGCAGTGGTCGATTCCGATGTGCGAAAGTTTATCTTCTCCTCCACCTGCGCCACCTACGGCACACCCGTAAAAATGCCAATCACCGAGGATATGCCCCGCTCGCCGGTGAACCCCTACGGTGTGTCGAAGCTTATGTTCGAATACGCGCTCGAAGCCTACGACCGCGCCTACGGCCTGCGTTTCGTCGCCTTGCGCTACTTCAATGCGGCCGGAGCTGAAGAAAACGGAGCTGTCGGCGAAATGCATAGCCCGGAAACTCACCTCATTCCGTCAGCCTTTGAGGCGATCCAGGGAGAGCGTCCTGAACTGGAGATTTACGGCGACGATTATCCCACGCCCGACGGCACCTGCGTTCGCGACTACATTCACGTCAGCGATCTCGCAGAGGCGCACCTGCTGGGGCTGGAGTATCTGGAGGGCGGTGCGTCAGCGGCCCTTAACCTGGGAACGGGACACGGCCATTCCGTGAAAGAAGTGCTTTCCACTATCGAGCGCATCACCGGTCATCCGGTTCCCAAGCGCATGGTTGCGCGACGTGCGGGCGATCCGCCAGAACTCGTGGCCGACCCTTCGCGGGCGGAGAAGCTGCTGAACTGGAAGGCCAAACGGTCACTCGATGAGATAATTTCCACGGCCTGGAACTGGAAACAAAATCGCCATGCGCCGGCAGGACGACAGGCAGGGAAGTCGTTATAAGGAGCGCGATCACGCGCAAGACCTTACGAACCTACTGAGCTGTTTCCTTATAAGGCAGGGGAGAAACGAAAGCGTGGCTGGTGATCTTGATCGAAACCACGCCGGGGTTAGCCGGCAGCGTGTAGGTAGTTGAGGCCACCCCGTTGCTTCCCGTGACCGGCGTCGGGTTCCCGAAGGTGCCCCCTGCGCCGCCATCGCTGAAGGTCACGGTTACCCCAGGCAGTACGTTGCCGGAATACGAGTCAATGGCCTTCACTGAGAGTGGCTTTGGCAAGGTCGTGCCGGCTGCGCCCGTCTGGCCACTTCCACCCGTAGCTTTCAGGATGGCCATGAGACCATAGATTACGAGCTGACTCGTAGTGCCCACATAAACTTTTCCATTTGCTACGCTGGGCGTGGCAAAGTGCGCAATCGGGCCAACACTGTCGCGGTTCCCGGCCGCTTGATTACTGCTGTACAAGATGGCCAAGCTACCCGCATCAAAAGCGGTGAGCAGTGGTGCTTTGGTGCTTGGACCACGCAGCAACCACATGATGCCATTGGTTGTCCCGTTGGCGGAAAGCGAAGGCAAGCCACGGCTGCTGATGACAATGCTTTCCGCCACGGGTTGCGTCGAGAGCAGCCCGTTACTTAGCAAGTATGCTTGCAGAGTGTGATTCTGAGTACCAACGTAATATACAGTTCCGTTCCAATACACAGGAACGCTGTAGACCTCTCCGAGTGCAGTGTCTATTTCCTGCACAACGTTGTCCGAGATGCTGTTGAACTGGCCCATGTTGTCCCGGTTCACCAGGTATATGACGCCCTCCTTGCCGCAGGCCAGCAGGAGATGAGGATTAGGACCAGCCTGGTCCGGTAGCAGCACTACACCTCCCGATCCCAGATCGAGATCCCCGCTGTTCAAAAAGCTTTGATTGGCGGGCGTGAAGTAGTCAACCCAGGTCAAAGGACCGCCGGAAAGGTTCAGTTTGAGGACGGTGTCCCCAAAATCCATGCCACCCGTATTCGCATCGAAATCACCGAGAGCGGCGGAAGCAAGATAGACATTGCCAGCGGAGTCCCCGGCTAAGCCCGCTCCACTCTGCCAGACTGACCCGCCCTCTTTTACATCGGGCGTCGTATTGAAGACTCCGGTCTGTTGAAGAGAGGCAGCGTCGTAGGCGAAAACCCATCCATGCGCATTGTGATCGCAGCCATTGGAACCGAATCCGATGTAGATATTGCCGTTCAGCAATAACAGTCCGGGCCGCTGCGCCTGATGCACAGTAACGAACGGCACAGACGAACCGAAGGAATTCACGACTGAGCCCGTGATCGCGACCGGGCCGCCAAATTTCTCTTGTCCGGTGGTGATGTCGAGCGCGTGCAGCCGGAAAATATAACTGCCGTTTTCGTTCGTTTTGGCAACGACATACAGAGTATTAGTTGTGGCATCGATGGCCGGGGTGCCCATGATGCCGATCTCGGTGAATCCAGTTTCTGGACCGCATCCCTGGTCTGTACTGGACTCAGGCGTAATGCCTGAGCTGGGGTTGATGAAGCTCGTTGTCCACAGCGGCGAGGCGTTGCTCCCGCTGTTGTTGTCCGCGTCGAAGGCGAAGACGCTGTCATGCTGGGTAGCAACATAGACTACGTTGTGCGTTCCGGCGGTCGGAAGGACGACACCGGGCATATACAAGGGCTGCGCGACGACCAGACCGTCCACGCTTTGGGTAAACAATTCTCCGAAGTACTTGGTCGTAACGTTGCTCGGAGTCAGAAAGGTCTCAGAGACATTTTGCCCAGTCCGAGAATCGTCATTGTGTTCAGTAGTCACACTCACCTGACCAGTCGCCGTCGACGCCATTAAGGTCAGAACGCCAATCACGACGCCTGCCCGCGCCAATTCGTGGCGGAGGGCCAACCCGGGTCGCAACCATTTATTCACGATGCCTTTCATTCTTTCTCCTGCTTCAAGTCGCTGGTGTTGCACGAGTGCAATTTTTTACTTGCACGTAGGAAGCTTGAAGTTAGCAATCCTTGTTCTCCACGTGAGAGCTGAAACCTGCGCAGTCGTGAAGTACTCGTTGACGTACCAGAAAGTGCAACCGTCCACGGGATCCACGGTCATGCTCGTGTAATCACCCCATCCCTGAAAATCTTTCTCATCGGCCGTTCCTGACTGCATACCAAGTTCTGTGGGCACGGGGTTTGACAGGCTAAACCACGATACCTTGATTCCAGGATGGGTTGTTCCACTCGAGGTGCTATAGCCTACGGCAGCATTCCCAACCTGGTCTTGAGCCATGCTCGGCATGAAGCGATACAAGCTTTGATCCGGACTGACGACTCCGGTTTGGAAAACCGTTGGAACTCCGCTGCCGCGAAGTTCGAACCAGGAGATTCCCGTCTGCTTGTCTTTCGGCGGCCCGGTACCGACCAGAACGGTTCGACTCCCCAGGAAGGATTCGTAGGAACCGAAGTTTCGGTACGCGAGCCGCCACATGATCCGGTCCCCGACCGAATCGATGTGATAGTGCACCCCAAAACTGTTGAAAGAAGGCTCCGGAACGCAGAATGTGTAGGCTACATTTGCGGTGTTGTAGCAACCTGGCGTGTAAGTGGGCACGGGCAGCGTTGACTGACGGAAAGTCGAGTTCGAGGGATTGATCCAATCCACATGGAAATCCCAAAGGTTAATCGTATTGGAGGTTGTGCTATGTCCATCGTTGGGGGGATTCTGAATACTCACGAAGAACTCATCTCGCCCCTGGGGAGGGGCAGTCGTGCCGTCAATGTCGGCTGGTTCGAGGCTGTGCGCGAGATACACACTGCCGTTAGAGTTAGTATTGCTGAAACATTGAACTGGATTCGGAGTGGAATGGGAGAGCATATTGGTCCGGTCGAGAACAAACGCAACTATGCCAACCTCCTGGTATGACTTGTCAGGGTCCTCTTGATCGATGCTGCCATAATACCCATCCACCCAGGTGCTCAACTTGGTGTAATCCGGATAATAGAGTTTGCCCGATGAATTAGCGCCAATGCATGTAGTTAAGTCAAATTGGTAGGTGTACCAGGTGAAATTGGTCGCGGCCAGATCATCTGTGTTCGAAACCGCGACGCAGGAATAGTAATGCCGATTGATTTCAGGCGAGTGGCCAGCGATGACCCAACGAGAGGCCAGGCGGTCGAACAGAATCACCGTATCCACACCGATACTAGAGCAATGCGGAGCGCTGGCGCCCCACGCCAAAGCGCTGATTGCTTGTGGTTTGGTCCACACCTTCACTAAAGTTGTCTTGTTGAACGCCTGGTAATACCCATTCACCCACTCCATGTACTGTTTGGTGCCGACTGCACCGTTGGGATCAATCGTTTGCTTTGGGCTGGCGACTTGGGAAGCATCAATCCCCTCAAAAGAGGTCACAGTTTGGGCCGGCAGGAAACAGGAGCAGAGGAAAAACAAAGGCAGGAAGAGCTTCAATCTAATCATCGGTTCACAATCCAATCGTTACGGGAATAGGTTCGGGAGAGAGGAAACCGCTATGCCGGACACCATCAACACCTTATACTCTGAGACCAAGTATTCGCCAACTTCAAGCCGCTTGTCAATGTTAACTAAGTAGATAAGGTGAACGATCTTGCACGACCGTACCGGATACTTTCGACGGGCCGTGCGCAACCAGAACAAGGCCCCCGCGGGCATCGTAAACAGAACTAGTGTCACAACCGCTGTGTCGACACTATCCTGACAGCGGACAATGAACAACGGGACCCAATGGGCAGACCCCGAACTTTATCGCAACAGGCACGCACTCGAGCCTTGGCGTTTGCTCGTGTGGAGGCTTGTAAGGCAAGCCTCAAGACATACCTCCTTTCCCTCATTCCCGCACCAAATACAAGTCTATTTCTCGCGCACGCAATGTAGATGTCTGATATCCGACGACTTGTACGAAGTCACATCCGTTGGTCGATCCGCGTAGCCGCCAAGTCCCGTACACACATCTAAGCGTGTTGCCCGATCAGGGGTGCCCCAGGGGATTCTCAGCGGTTCTGGCGACACGAGGAGACGATTTCCTTAAGTCTCCGAGTGGAAAACCCGGTAGCGGGGTTATATATTTATTGCCTTATTGAGACTAACGACGTTGGTTAGGAGAACAGTAATGGTTCGATCTAAAATGCTCTTGGTATGGGGCTTGCTTGTGTTCATTGCGGGAGTCCTGATCAGCCTGAATGGCTGCGGAGGCGGCCAAGCAGTACAAAAGCAGCCCGCTCAAGCAAAGATTGAGCACGTGGTTGTGATCTTTCAGGAGAATCGCAGTACTGACAATCTGTTTCAGGATCCGAAGCTGGTTGCTGCGGGTGCGGATATTCACAGCTACGGGATCAATTCCAAGGGCGAAAAAATTACACTGACTCCAATCCCGATGGGCTGTAATCCTCCCGATTCTTGCGTTGATTACAACCCGGATCACTCCCATGCCGCGTTTGTGGCGATGTATGACAACGGGAAGATGGATGGAGCGGATAAGGTTAAAGTCTTCTGCTTCAAACCTGGGCAATATTGCGTGCCGCCCAACGCCCAATTTGCATATGTCGATCCGGCCGACGTGGCACCCTACTTCCAACTCGCCGAAACCTACACCTTCGCCGACAACATGTTTCAGACCAATCAAGGGCCGAGCATGCCCGCGCATCAATATCTCATTTCCGGAAGTTCAGCGATGCGCCCTCCAGGACAGATGAACAGCAATTTGTTGCTTGCGGAAAATCCGTTCGGAATCACAACCGGAACCTCGGACGAGGATACTGGCTGCACCGCTCCCCCGGAGGAACTTGTCCAGGTGATCGATCCCGCAACTGGCGTCGAGTCTCCGGTATATCCCTGCTTCGACCGTCCCACGCTGACCGACTTGCTTAACGCCAAGGGCATCAGTTGGAGGTATTACGCTCCTTCGGCGGGCTCCATCTGGACCGCGCCCAACGCGATCTCGCACATGTGTGGGCCCGCTCACTCGGCCGCGTGTACGGCGTCGGATTGGACCGAGAATGTTGTCTTGAACTACACACAGGTGTTGACAGACATCACAGCCGGCAATTTAACGTCTGTGAGTTGGGTAATCCCCAGCGGACAAGCATCCGATCATCCGGTAACCACCGATGGCTCGGGGCCGTCGTGGGTCGCGTCCGTGGTCAATGCCATTGGAAACAGTCAGTATTGGGCCAATACCGCTATTATCATCACTTGGGATGATTGGGGAGGTTGGTACGATCACGTCAAGCCGCCCGCCATCTTCAATCAATATGAAATTGGTTTCCGTGTGCCCATGATCGTGGTGTCGCCGTATGCCAAGGCGAACCACATCTCTAAGACTTTCTACGATTTCGGCAGCATCCTGAAATTCATCGAAAACAACTTTTCTTTGGGTAACATTGCGCCCAGCGCCACCCTTCAGTACGCGGACCAGTTTTCGGCAACTGGCGACCTTTCGGACTGTTTCGATTTCACTCAAGCCCCGCTGACGTTTCAGACGATTCCGGCGAAGTTCGACGCCGCCCATTTCCTGAACGATAAACGGAAGCCAACCGACCCTGACGATGACTGATTGACTGGATTGGAAGCCAGGATAGCCTGTCCGCCGTCCCACGGGTTGGAGAGCTAAGCCAATGGGGCCTCCTTGATGTGCCCCCGTTGACGTGCCCCCGTTTACCGGACCGATCCAAATCGGAGTTTCCGGTTCCCCTGCCTGCCCAAGCATATCCTAAATTGTTGAATCGTAATGAGATCCTGGACGTGTCTTTTGGTAGCCGTCTCCTTCCGTTTATTTGCCTTGATCTGCTAGCAAAATAAGCGCAACATTGCTTACGACCTCGTGTTTCAACAGTCAGCAGCTGCGAGCCTTCAGCAATCTCGAAGGTCCGGAAGGATAAAACCAGCATTCGAGGAGGAAAGAGAATCCATGAATAACCAGATGAGATGTATGGCCATAAGTGCAGCCCTGGCGGTCTTTACACTGCCTGCAATCGCGCAGAGTTCGAATCCCTCAACCCCGGCCGCGTCAGCCCCGACTGCGCCAAGTTCGAGCCCCTCAGCCCCGGCCGCGACGACGCCACCCACCCCCAAAGCAGCCACGGCACCCACGGTTCGGCAGCGCGACGAGAATCAGCAGGATCGAATCTCCCAAGGTATCGCCAGTGGACAGCTAACGGCCGGAGAGGCTTCTAACCTCGAGAATAAAGAAAAAGACCTGAACGTGGAACAGCATGAGATGCGGCAGTTGGACAACGGCCATCTGACGGCCGCGGACAAGGCCACTCTGCAACAACAACAGAACCAAGTCTCCAACCAGATCTACAAGGATAAGCACAATGCGGCCGTTCAAAACAGCAACCCGAAGGGTGTGGTAGGGAGTCGGGCCGAGAATCAGCAGGGCCGTATCGCTCAGGGCGTTTCCAGTGGGCAGTTGGACGCCACCGAAACCAGTCACCTCGAGAAGGGCGAGAGCCGCATCAACCAGGAGGCTCGAAGCGATCGGGCCGCCAACGGTGGCAAGCTAACTGCGGCCGAGCAAGCTAAGATCAATGGCCAGCAGAATCGGCTTTCCAAGCAGATCTACAAGGACAAGCACAACAGTCACCATCAGTAGTTTCGGTGTGATTCAGAACGCCCCGCCTTGCGGGGCGTTCTGTCCGTCAGGCGTGAACCATTAGGCATGTCGGCCTTTCCACGAGGGATTGCGATCAGGCGGTAATATTTAGGCGGCGGGATAATATTGGCAGCCCCTGCAACCTCGACCGCACGATTAGAGGAACACATAAATATCTCAATATCCGTGGAGGAACTCTTTGTGAGTCCCGCGCAACCCTGTCCGACTCTGAGCTGTTCGCAGGTAGCACGAGCTGAGGATTGCTGTCCTTAGGTCATGGTTGCGCAGCGCGCCCATTGAGGGTCTGTAGTCCGAGCGCGCATTCTAAAAAGGGAGACCTTTCTGCATCCGTATTAGAGCCTACTCACATCGTAAATCTTCTGGTTGACACCCATGGCATCGCGGTCCATACTCTCCGAAACGGGATGTTCGTCCCCCCCCGACTTGAGAATTTTTGAGACACCCCAAATGACGACTTTTTCAGTTGTACCCCTGCCGCGCCGCACAAGTACGTCGTGGGTAGCGATTCGGCTCTTTGCTGTCGGCATGTTTGTTTTGGCTGGCGGTTCGACAGCACTCTCCCAGAACTTCGGGGGTGTGTTGACCCAGCACAACGATAATGCGCGAACCGGGCAGAACCTGAACGAGAGTGTTCTGACACGGCAGAATGTAAGCTCCGCTACTTTCGGAAAGATCTTCTCGTACTCAGTAGACGGTCAACTCTACACCCAGCCGCTTTACGTTCCGAATGTGAGCGTTCCGGGCCAAGGGACGCACAATGTCGTGTACGTGGCCACCGAAAACGACAGTGTTTACGCATTCGATGCGGAGGGCCTAAACAGTGTCCCGCTCTGGCACGATAGTTTTATTGATCCTCAAAACGGCATTACGCCTGTCTCCTGTGCGGCCGGTGGAAACAATGACATAAGCTGCAATGTTTACCCTGTCTACGGGATCACGGGTACTCCAGTGATCGATCCGAGCTCTAGCACGATGTATTTGGTCGCACGCACCGCTGAAAACGGTACTTATTTTCAACGCCTGCACGCCTTGGACATCACCACCGGGGCCGAGAAATTTGGCGGCCCAGTCGTCATTTCTGCCACGGTCCCGGGAAACGGCGAGGGGAGCGTAAACGGCATGATTCTGTTCGACCCTCTCCGCGACATCCAACGCACCGGATTGCTCCTGGTCAACGGCATAGTCTACATCGGCTGGGCAGGCAGCGCACACGGCTGGATCATGGGCTACAACGCGCAAACCCTGGCGCAAGTAGCGGTCTTTAGCACCACGCCGAACGCTAAGCTGGGCGGTGTCTGGCAGAGTGGAAATGGCTTGGCTGCTGACGATTTGGGAAATATTTACGTTGCAGTTGGAGATGCACTTTTCGATGCCAACTCCGGCGGGGTCGACTACGGTGACAGCCTGCTGAAAATGGACGGCAATCTCAAGGTTCTTGACTACTTCACACCTAAAGATGAAACCTGCCGCCAGGGCATCGACTTAGATTTAGGCTCAGGCGGTCCTGTGCTCTTGACGAGCCTGGGCTCTGGAGGCGACGAAGTGATCATCGCTGGCAAGGGAGGTGCTCCCTGTGAGGGTTCCGCCCCGGTTTATGTTCTGAACCAGAAGCACCTGGGGGGGTACCATCCCCTTAAAGACCAAATTGTGGAAACCGTGAAAGGATCACCTTCAGGCTACTGGAGTAGCCCTGCGTACTGGCAGACCCCGAATGCCACCAGTTTCTATCTCGCAGGCACCAGTAACAACGGAAATAGTGGTGACTACTTGGACATGTACGCAGTGTCCAATGGCCGGCTTTCGTCGGCCCCAGTTGCGCAGAGCACAAATATCTTCCCTGTCGGAGCCACCCCCTCTGTTTCGGCTAATAAAAGGTCTGAAGGGATTGTGTGGGCAATCGCACGCCAGGATCTCTTGACTTCCAAACCCGGTCAACTACCAGCCATCCTCTATGCCTACGACGCCACCAATATCTCTGTCATGCTCTACAACAGTAGCCAGGTTGTAGAACGAGATCAGGGCGGATGTGCTAACAAGTTCCAGGTGCCCACCATTGCTAACGGCAAGGTCTACGTGGGTACGC
>Ga0210402_10003886_pt1 | contig 13831 bp, 11 predicted proteins | sample IncBWC7MmetaG_FD_161055 | JGI IMG/M metagenome (GOLD analysis project Ga0210402, IMG submission 161055) | Forest soil microbial communities from Barre Woods Harvard Forest LTER site, Petersham, Massachusetts, United States - Inc-BW-C-7-M | ecosystem: Environmental > Terrestrial > Soil >...
CGCCAGCGCAACCGGCGCGGCAAAGCCGACGGTCGCCGAAACCCAGCCCGCGAGAAAGCCGAAGGCAGGATGAAAGGCACGGCTTAGAAAATTGTACTCGCCGCTCGACCGCGGAAACATCGCGCCAAGCTCGCCATATGAAAACACACCACAAAGCGCGACGAGGCCGCCGATGGTCCACAGCGCCAGAATCGAAAAGCCTGAAGGAATGTCCTTGACCTGAAAACCCAGGCTGGTGAAGACACCGACGCCAACCATGTCGGCGACCACGATCGCGGTCGCCACCAGGAGCGAGACCGTCGGTCCGCCACGGACATCTCTCTCCGATCCCGCGCACTCACCGTTTGATGCAACCATTTCCGCGCCCATCCCCGGTGCCCGGTTTCGACATCTGCATTTGGTGCGGGCTTGTGCCCCTCCGTTCAAGCAAGGTTAAGCAAGGTTGAAGCGGATCGCGAAATTCAGGTATTAAAATACTCTTTTTGGTCTTTTTCCTGGGATTTCCCGTCCCCGGCGTTGCCGAAACAGCAAGATCGTCTCACAATCACGACACGATTTCGTGGTCTTCTTGAGGCTTCCGGATGTGGGGAGTTTTTTCCGGGCTTTAACCTTCCTTTGACGCGAAAGCGTTGAACTTTTGCGGGTCGACTTGGGGAAAAGGGGTGGATGATCGGAGCTGATCCGAAATTCCCTTTGCATGATCGCGTGGACTTTTTGCCGACCAGCGGAGCGTTCCGTTGGCGGAGCGGAGCCTGTCGGCTCAGCGTATCCCGAGTTCGCGCCTCCCGGCTTCGGCTTTTCGCCGTTGCTTGCTTGCTCGTGCCGCTATCGTTGGCGCTCGCGCAATGCGGCAAGGCGCCGAACGCGAGTGCGCTGGCGGCAAACGCGCAAGTCTCGCCAGCGGGCGACACCTTCGAGGATCGCTTCCCTGCCCCTTCGTTCAAAGACCGATTCCCGACCGCCGAGGAAAGCTTCGAGCAAAAGCTAGCGCAGGATGCCGGGATTGGGCGCCCGCCGCAAAGCGAGCCCGCCCCCGCTCCCTATCAGGTCGCCTCGCTCGAGCCGCAAGCGCCTTACAAGCGTCCGCCAAGCCGGGACGAACTGACGATGCTCGTCAGCATGAAAGCGTCCGCCTTCCCCTATTACGGCAACAATCCGGCTTCCGACGCACCGTTCCTCAACATCACCAAGGGCGACCGCCGCGGTCATCGCAGCTATTCGGGGCGGGTCTATTGGCAGGACGAAACCTATAATGACAGCCGCGTGCTGATGCACATCCCCGAGAGTTTCGACCTGCGCAAGCCGGGCGTGATCGTGGTGTTCTTCCACGGCAATGGCGCGACCTTGGCACGCGACGTGCGCGACCGGCAAATGGTGCCGCAACAAATCTCGGATTCCGGTGTCAACGCCGTGCTGCTCGCCCCGCAGATGGCGGTCGATGCCGCCGATTCCAGTGCTGGCAAATTCTGGCAGCCCGGCGGCTTCAAGCGCTTTCTCGCGGAGTCCGCCGACAACCTCGCCCGTCTCTATGGCGATCCGGGCGCGGCCAAGGCCTTTGCCAACATGCCGATCGTCATCGTCGGCTACAGCGGCGGCTTCCTGCCGACCGCCTGGAGCCTTGAAGTCGGCGGCATCAGTGACCGCGTACGCGGCGTCATCCTGCTCGACGCGGTCTATGGCGAGCTCGACAAGTTCGCATCATGGATCGAAAATCACCGCGCGGGCTTCTTCGTCAGCTCCTACACCCACTACACCGCGCGGCGCAGCCATGAGCTGATGCAGACGCTGCGCGACAAGGGCGTCAGCGTTTCCGAAAACATGGACGGCACGCTCCGGCCAGGCAGCGTGGTCTTCGTCGAGACGCCCGAGGGCGTCACGCATCGCGATTACGTCACCCAGGCCTGGACGAAGAACCCGATCGAGGAGGTGCTGGTCAAGATGGCCGCGCCGTCAATGCGGGTCGCGGCCGGTATATCGGCATCCACAAGCAGATAGCTTCCCGGCGTGATTTGCGCTGTTGACGCGAATGGCTTTTGCCCGAAATGCCGTTCTGATGGCCCTCAGCCGCGCAGGATTGCACTGCGCGGGCCATCGAGGAACCGTTTCCCGTCGCGACAAATACGGAACGCGTTCGCGCGGAAATTACATTCCAAAATAAGCTTCAGCTCTTCGGCAGCTTTGGCATGCTTTCGACAAAGCCGTTGAAGCAGGCCAGACGCTCGTCTTCTTCCTTGCTGAACTTGCAATCGGTGACGGCCTTCGCGGTCCCGGCCTTCGGCTTTGGCGCAGGCGGCAGCACCGCGTCATAGCAGTTCAGCCGTTCCTTGGTGCCGTCATCGATGTCGAGGCAAGCCTGCAGCCTGACCGCCATCGACTGCTGCGGCTTGGCAGCCGCCGCACCGTGCGGCTTGACCTGGACCAGCGGTTTGTCGCCGACCATCGGCGGCGAGCCGGCTTGAGCGAAAGCGGCGGCCGAATACAGAACCGCAACGAACGCCAACAATGTTCTCATCTTATGTCACTTCCGTTTGATACGGCGGAGCAAGACAACCCCCGCGCTTGAGCCGGATCGGCTTTATCCCCGTCTCGACGGATTTTCCAGCCCCTCTTTGGCGCGCGCCTATGCCGAAAATCTCGGCCGGGGGCGGCTCAGGAGTACCATGGTCAGCGCCAAGGCCATCAGGCCTACCGATGCGTAGCCCACATCATGCGGGAGATCGCGGGCAAACAGCAGACCACCGATCGCCGAGCCGACCGCCTGACCGACATAAAGCACCGATGTGTTGAGCGAGACCGACGCCGGCGCCAAGGGTGGCGCGGCGGCTACCAGCCGCACCTGCTGCATCGAATTGGTTGACGCAAAGCCGAGTCCCCAGATCGCGACCGAGCCGGCCATCGGCGCGTAGATGCCCGCACTCAATGCCCATCCGCTGATGCCGACGAGCATCAGCGACGTGAACAGCACCGACGTCTTGTAGGCGCCCCAGCGATCAACGATCCGGGTTGCGATCACGACACCGACGAAGCCGCAGACGCCATACAGCGCAAATACGAGCCCGATGGCGTCCGGACCGGCATCGGTCAGCTGCTTCAACAGCGGCCCCATGAAGGTGAACACGACGAACTGGCCGGACATCTGCAATGTCGTGATCAATAACAACAGCACGATCGTCGGGTTGCCGCCCAGCTCGATCCAGGTCCTGAGATCGACCGGCGCCCCTTTCAATCCGCCCGGCAGCCGCCAGGCGAGGAGCACGCAGCTCAGACAAGCGAGGCCGCCAATGGCCGCATAGGCCGCCTGCCAGCCATGGCGGCTGGCGACGAAGGTGATCATCGGCAATCCCGCCGCCGCGGCAAGTGACCAGCCGAGGAAGACATAGGCGATTGCGGAGCCGCGCCTGTCAGCCGGCACGATCAGCGCGGCAGTGCCGGCCGCCTGCGGCGTATAGAGCACGCCGACGGCGAGCTTCATCAGGCGGATAATCATAAGGCTCGGATAGTCGGGAGCGAACGCGGATGCGATATTGCAGAGAGCCATGACGGCAAGCGTCACGGTGAGCAGCTTGCGGCGCTCGATCCGGCTGGTGAGCCACGCCGTCACCGGTGAGCCGACGCACAGCACGACCGCGCCGAAGGTGATCAGCAGGCTGGCGGTACGGATGCTGACGCTAAATCCTGCCGCCAATTCGCTCAGCATCCCAGCCGGCGCCAGGACCGAGCAGCCGGTGACAAAATTGCCAAGCATGAGGGTGGTCGGAGCGAAGCGGCGGGGCACACCCGAACCATACCAGACGATTCCATGCATTTGCATGAAACATTCTCATGCCAGGCATGAATTCTCATGCCAGGCATGACATGTCGTCGCTTAATTCGCAGCGCCGTCCCGCGACGCGACCGGAGTGACAGCGGACTTTGCCGGCGGGCATGTCGCGAGCAAACTCTCGAGCGCACCCGCCAATCCTTCGCTGGACAATTTCATCGCGCGCACCAGAGGGCGGCCCTCCGCCGTTCGCGACGTCTCGGTGACTTCGAATTGCGGACGGCCGGCGAGCGATTGAACCGCCGCGCGGTTCAACCGCAAGCCCCAGATCTCGTATCCGGGCAGCCTTGATCGGCCAGCGATGAGGACCTGCGGCTTGGCTCCGCCGTTCACAATCGACACCGTGGCGAAGGGCGCATTGGTGACGGCCTTGCGCTGAAAGTCGAGTTCGAACTGATCGGTGTTGAAGCAGAACAGCCGCCATTGCGACGCGCGATAGGACGTCTCACCGCTGTCCATCTGCAATGCGGCTTTGCTCGCCGTGCTCCGGAGGCCGTTTTCGAACTTCCATGGCGTTTCCACCAGGCTGCGCCGATCAAGGCCGAACTGGGCAATCTCCTCGCGGGTGAGGATGTGCATGTCCTCGAACTTGACCGTGCGGGCAAGGGCCAGCAGTCCGGGCTCGCCACCCATCTTCCGGATATAAGCCGATATCAGCCGGTCGGCGCGTTCGAGGCCCCGCGCCACTGCGGTCGCGCGCATCTCCTGTGTCGGCACCCCGCCAGTGAAATTCACCACCACCCGCGGCGAGTGAACCGCAAGCACCACGTCGGGCGCGATTTCGCGGATCGCGGCGCCCACGATGAGATAGGGGCATGCCGAATTGCACATCGCGCCGCGCGTCCAGACGTCGCCATGCAGCTCGCGGCCGGACAGCTTCAGCCTGACGCAGACCGCGCTGTCCTGCGCCTCGAAACCGCATTCCGTCACGACCGTGCGTCCGACACGCGCGATGACCGCCCGCTCCCGCAGCATGGCGCCCATCGCCAAGGCCTGTTCGAGATTGCCGCCGGGTGAATAGAAATAGATCGGCAGATTGCGGTCGCCGACCTGACGCAGGAATTTCCGGAATCGGGCCGCCGCGCCGACATCGATCTGCCCTTCCGCGGCGATCCAGCTATCGCAATCGCGGCCGCATGCCTCGCTCGCTCCCTTAACGACGTAGAACGCCATCGGCATCGGCGCGGCGACGGGGATGCGGGGCGACGAACGTGCCGCGGGCGCCGCGAATGCCCAACCGCAGAGCAGCACAAGAACCGCAAGAAAACGCACGCGACGCGCCCCCTAAGAAACGGCCGCCGCAGACCACCGGACCGCCCCCGCTGCCGTTAAGCCTGTAGTTGTATCAGCTCACGGTTCGGCCGCCAACGCCGTCTCGCCGAAATTCTCGCCGGAGATATTCAACAGTGTAGCGCGACTCCTTGCGCCCGGCTCAAGCTCCTGCGAGCCAAGCAACCTTGGCGAGCAAGATGCGACGTGGCAGACGCCTGGATTGATCCCTTCGACATCCGTGCCCTGGAGCATTCGCTCAACGCCCGCGCGGCAACCTTGCGGAGGCGCCTTTGGATGGCGCGATTGCAGGGCTCCTCCTTTGTGAGACATCGCGTGTCGCCAACTCATCGAGCAAGGCCACCCTGATAGCACAGCTGTCGAATGCGTCTCCGCGGGGCGCATATTGGATCGTGCAAATCTGAAGAACGCCGATCTGAAGCCGATCTATCGAGCACGCAATTGAACAATGCAAATCTGTCGGACGCCAATCTCCAAGCCGCGGATTTGCGGTCCGCGCCTGATCGACTGAGGCAGGAGCTGGAGCAGGAACTGGACGCGGCGCCTAGCGGCCGCATTTCTTCCCCCGCCTCATCATAAATTCGCTGACGGCGATTCGGCCAAAACCGCTGCCTGCTGCCCGGAATCCCCGTCAAGAGCATGGCAAAATCGGCCGCAAACGGTTATATGGCCGTTCCGCTTACCTGCGCTCGTTCGCAGGAGTGAGCTTGAGGAGACCGTCATGTCTGACCAGCATAAGTCCGACCACCAGAAGTCCGACCACCACAATTCCGAGCAGCACAAATCCGAATCCGGATTCCAGTACAGCATCACCAATCTGAGGCCCGCCGAACCGGCACACAAGATCGCCCTCACCTTTCCCGACGGCGCCAGGCGCGAATTTCCCAAGAACACCAGCGGCCTCGACATCGCCAAAGGCATCTCGCCCTCGCTTGCCAAGCGAACGGTCGCGATGGCGCTGGACGGCGACCTTGCCGACCTCAACGATCCGATCGCAAGCGATGCGAAGATCGAGCTGATTTCGCGAGACGATCCGCGCGCGTTGGAACTGATCCGGCATGACTGCGCCCATGTGCTGGCCGAAGCCGTGCAGTCGCTGTGGCCGGGCACGCAGGTCACGATCGGCCCCGTGATCGAGAACGGCTTCTACTACGACTTCTTCCGCAACGAGCCGTTCACGCCTGAGGATTTCGCCGCGATCGAGAAGAAGATGCGCGAGATCATCGCGCGCGATAAGCCATTCACCAAGGAAGTCTGGGACCGCGAGAAGACCAAGCAGGTGTTCCGCGACAAGGGCGAGAATTTCAAGGTCGAGTTGGTCGATGCCATTCCGGGCGACGAGCCGATCAAGATCTATTTCCAGGGCGACTGGTTCGACCTCTGCCGCGGCCCGCACATGACCTCGACGGGAAAGATCGGCAACGCGTTCAAGCTGATGAAAGTCGCGGGCGCCTATTGGCGCGGCGATTCCAACAACCCGATGCTGACCCGCATCTACGGCACGGCGTTCGCGAAGCAGGAAGACCTCGATGCCTATCTGAAGCAGATCGAGGAAGCCGAGAAGCGCGACCACCGCCGGCTCGGCCGCGAGCTCGATCTCTTCCATTTCCAGGAGGAAGGTCCCGGCGTGGTGTTCTGGCACCCGAAGGGCTGGACCATCTTCCAGGCACTGATCGCCTATATGCGGCGGCGCCTTTCCGGTGATTACAGCGAGGTCAACGCGCCGCAGATCCTCGACAAGTCGCTGTGGGAGACGTCCGGCCATTGGGACTGGTATCGCGAGAATATGTTCGCGGCGCAATCCGCCGGCGACGAGGCCGAGGACAAGCGCTGGTTTGCGTTGAAGCCGATGAACTGTCCGGGACATGTGCAGATCTTCAAGCACGGCCTGAAGAGCTACCGCGACCTTCCTTTGCGGCTTGCAGAATTCGGCGTCGTGCACCGTTACGAGCCGTCGGGCGCGATGCACGGCCTGATGCGCGTGCGCGGCTTCACGCAAGACGATGCGCACATCTTCTGCACGGAAGAGCAGCTCGCCGACGAGTGCCTGAAGATCAATGATCTGATCCTCTCGACCTATGCGGATTTCGGCTTCACCGGCGAGCTTACCGTGAAGCTCTCGACGCGGCCCGACAAGCGCGTCGGCACGGATGCGATGTGGGATCACGCCGAGCGCGTGATGGCCACCGTGCTGCGCGAGATCCAGTCACAGCGCAACAACATCAAGACGGAGATCAATCCCGGCGAAGGCGCGTTTTACGGGCCGAAATTCGAATATGTCTTGCGTGATGCGATCGGCCGCGACTGGCAATGCGGCACCACGCAGGTCGACTTCAATCTGCCGGAACGATTCGGCGCGTTCTACATCGACGCGGACGGCTCCAAGAAGCCGCCGGTGATGGTGCATCGCGCGATCTGCGGCTCGATGGAGCGCTTCATCGGTATCCTGATCGAGCATTATGCCGGCCATTTCCCGCTCTGGCTCGCGCCGGTCCAGGCCGTGGTCGCCACCATCACCTCGGAGGCCGACGAATATGCCAAGCAGGTCGCAGCAGCCGCGCGCCGCGCGGGCCTGCGTGTCGAGATCGACCTGCGCAACGAGAAGATCAACTACAAGGTCCGCGAGCATTCGCTGACCAAGGTCCCTGCCTTGCTCGTGGTCGGCAAGAAGGAGGCCGAGACGCATTCGGTCTCGATCCGCCGGCTCGGCAGCGAGGGGCAGACGGTGTTGCCGACGGCAGAGGCGATCGCCGCACTGGTGGATGAGGCAACACCGCCTGATATCAAGCGCACGCGCGCGATGGCGTAAGGGATCAGTTCCTTCTGCGTCCCGGCAGATCGATGCGCAAGTCCACGAATTCCGGCGGACCGTCGGTGAGCCGATGAATCCGCCGGTCTCGCTCTTCCTGCGGCGTATCCGGATCGATCATCTGGTCGAGCTGCTGCGCGGTGCGATGCTCGATCGCGACGGCCTCCTGTTGCGACATGCGCCTTGCCTTCGTCTCCAACGTCAGGCCCAGTTCGATCAGGCGCTGAACGGCATCTGAACGATTCATCGCATTGGCAAGCGCCCAGGCATCGACCCGCGCCATCAGCTCGTGCGCAAGCTTGACAACGTCCAACGCGATCTTTCTCCGTTCCGGCATTAAGACACCTCCGAAAACAGAAGGCTGTGGATCAACCTAGCCGCTCCGATGCGCCGATCTTTGAGCAGGATCAACGGATCTCAATGGGGCCGGCAGTTTGGAAGGTTAATAGGTATTGCCGCCTTGCTATCGCGTCGCAAATGCAGATATCTGCTCAACACGCCAACCTAGCGGTTTCACAATGCCCGACATCATCGAACTGTTGAAGACGCGCCGCTCCGTCAAGCCGCGCGAGATGACCGCGCCCGGCCCCTCGCCGGCCGAGCTCGATACCATCCTGACCATCGGCGCGCGGGTGCCCGATCATGGCAAGCTCGCTCCCTGGCGCTTCATTGTGTTCGAAGGTGATGCGCGCGTCCGCGCCGGCGAGATCATCGCTCGGGTTTTCGTCAGCAAGAAGCCGCAAGCGTCCGCCGCCGAGATAGACGTTGAAAAGCATCGGCTCACCGACGCGCCGATGGTCATCGGCATCGTCAGCTTCACCAGGCCTCATCCGAAGGTGCCGCCGTGGGAACAGGAATTGTCGGCAGGCGCGAGCGCGATGAACATCGTCACCGCGGCAACTGCGCTCGGCTATGGCGCCTGCTGGCTAACCGGCTGGTTCGCCTTCGATCGCGATGTGCTCGACGGTCTCGGGTTGAAGGCCGGCGAAAAGCTCGCGGGCTTCATCCATATCGGCACGCCGTCGAGGCCGAACGAAGAGCGCCCGCGGCCGGCGCTATCGGAGATCGTGACCCGGTTTTGAGCGTCGCGCCGGGGCGGAGACGACGGCTTAGAGCATGATCCGGAAAAGCCCTCGGGCGACGACCAGACGGGCGTATGGGGGTTTTCCTTCGCAACAAATTCAGAACGCATTTGCTCGGAGATCATGCTCAAACAAGAAGTAAGAAGCGCGACGGCGATTCGAGCTAACCCTACCGCGCGATCACCTCGATCTCGCCGTCGACGCCGTTGACGACGTTGAACGGGCGCTCGTAGACCTTGCCCTCGTTCTTGGCGATGGCGCGGTACTCGCCTTCGGACAGCACGACCTTCGGGAAGGCGCCGATCGATTCCTTGATGACGTCACCGCCCGGCGTGATCACGGACCAGGCGGTGTTTGCCAAGGCCTCGCCGCCCTTGTCAGTGACGAGCTTCAGCGTGATAACCGCTGCGCGATGTGTCACGGTCATGTCCGTGAGCTTGCCGGCCTGGACGCGGATGTCCGAGCGCACCACGGAATTGGCGTCGCCATAGTTGGAGATGATGTAATAGGTCCCCTCCGGCAGCATGACCACGTCGCCGGCGGACACGCTCGGCACCAGCGGCGCGCGGTCGCCGCCTTCGAACTGGCTGCCTTTGTAGATCGCGAACGAAATCTGGTTCGGCGGAATCTTGCTGGTGCCGACACGGCCTTCGATGCGCAGGCCGCCGGCGGGAAGGATAAAAGACTCGCGGTCGTTCTCGGCCCTCAGCGTCACCGCGCGCACCGCGCTGACCAGTCCGAGCGAGACGTGCACGACATAATTGCCGGGCTGCAGCACGATATTGGGCGACGGACCGCGGTCTTCACGGACCAGCTTGAAAGTACCGGTCTCGTCCGGACGATCCGGAAAGATCCGCCACACCAGACCTCCATTGATCGCCGGTAGGTCCTTGCCATAACGCGCCGTGAGCGACAACATGGCTTGTGGCGGCCCGGCCACCGGTGGCGTTGCAATGACCGGAGGCACCGCTGCGATCGGCGGCGTCCCAATCGGCGGCTGTGCCATCGGCGGCGCGCCTGGAGCGGCGTATGGAACGGCAGCCGCGCCCGATGGCGGCGCGAGGCTGACGGCCGCGCCGGGATCCGGCACCGCCGCAGGCGGGATCGGCGGCGGATGATCGCTGAACATCTGCGCCTGGGCGGAAAGGGTCGTCGCCAATGAAACCGCACAGATCAACGCGAGCGGCCAAAGCCCACGGCCGCGCCGGAATCCAATGATGCCGCCTTCCCCCTCTTTCATGATCCTGCTTTTGAACAAAAACGCGGCAAATTCAAGCCTTGAGCCCTTTCGCAGCTCCGTCGGGCCCTGCTCCGCGCGCGACCGGAACTGTTGGCGACGGGCGTGAGGCCGCTATGATCGCGCAGAAAGCCGGCTTGCCCTCTTCCGAGCCGGCATAAACCATGCTTACGGTCGATTCTGGCGGCGGTCTTCCGCCAAGCCTAGTCTGTTCACGAGATTATGCGTGAGCGACTGGTTCAGAGCCTTTATTGTCTTGATGGGAGGCTCCGGGAGTGTTCGTGTGCTCGATATGTTGATCCGACGCGGACAGAGCGAGCCGGATGACGGCGAGAAAGTCGGCCTGGGTAGTATCCGGCGGCCGGTGATCGGTGTTGCCCTCGGCGGCGGGGCGGCGCGCGGCTTCGCCCATATCGGCATTCTGCGGACGTTGAGCTCTCACGGCATCGTTCCCAATGTCGTGGTCGGCACCTCGATCGGCGCGGTGGTTGGCGGTGCGTTTGCGGCCGGACATCTCGACACGCTGGAAAACTGGGCGCGCGGCCTGCAGCTACGCAACATCTTGGGTTATCTCGATATCCGCCTCAACGGATCGGGTCTGATCGGCGGCGAGAAGCTGGCCGCACAGTTGGAGACCTCCCTCGGCCCTACGGCGATCGAGGAGCTGCCGATCAAATTCGCGAGCGTCGCCACCGAAGTTCGGACCGGGCATGAGATCTGGCTGACCCATGGCCGCATCGTGGACGCGATGCGTGCGTCTTACGCCCTGCCCGGCATCTTCCCGCCAGTCCTGATCGGTGACCGCTGGCTGGTTGACGGCGCGCTGGTCAATCCGGTGCCGGTATCGGTGGCACGCGCGCTCGGCGCGGAGATCGTGATTGCCGCCAATCTCTCCAGCGACATCTTCACCCAATCGACAACGATCTACGCACACGGCGCACCGGCCGGCATTGCCGAGGGGGTCGAGGCCGCGCCGCCGAAACGCCGCTTCAGCAAGTTCTTCTCGCCGGAGCGCACAGTGAAACGCGAATTCTTCGGCAGCGGCGGCCGGCCGGGCATCTCCTCGGTGATGGTCGACGCCTTCAACATCATGCAGGACCGCATCACCCGTGCGCGGCTTGCGGGCGATCCGCCGGACATGCTGATCAGCCCGCGGGTCGGCCAGGTCGGCTGGTTCGATTTCCATCGCGCCGGCGATCTGATCGACGCGGGCAACCGTGCAGCGGAACGCGCAGTCGCCTCGATCGAGGAGGCGATCCAGATTTTGGCACCACCCGCCAAGCAGGGCTGATCCGCTCTCCTCAGGCAGTCTTTATGTAGGACACCTAAGCCATTCCAGAATCTCAACCTGGTGCGCCATCGAGCGCGCGGGAGGCCGCACTGAGCGGCATAGAGAGGACGGAATGAGCGCACAAGCATACCCCCTCCAGTGGCCCGAAGGTTGGCCGCGGACGCCCTATGGCCGGCGCGGGCCGTTTGGCACACCAGAGGTCGGCGACGCGTCCTATCGTCTCCGGGGTGGCGCGCCGAAAAGCCGGGACGCAGTTGTGAGCTAGCTTACACGCATCGGGCGCGGGCCCTACTAATCTTGCATTGCCACCCTGACAAAGGGGATACCGCTAACTTCCGTTGGAGGCATGGATGGACATGGTGTCGGCGTTGATGCTCATAGCGCTAATATCGGCGGCATGCCAAACACTCATTATGTTTGGAAGACTTCTCATCGCGCTCGCGGGGATCGCACAAAGGCAACTCACGTAGGCTATTTTTTGATCTCTAGACGGCTCCATCCCTTGCTCGGCGGGCCGTACGTCACGATGACAATCTTGTCCTTGTCGAGCAGCCTGCGCCTGGCTTGGCGAAACAGGCGCGGGCGACGCACGCGATTTCAAGGCGCACGCACGATTGCGCGCGCGATCTCGGATCGAGCGAACCTAAGCCAGGATCGTTAGTCGACGCACCGCACGGAGAACCGCCGCCCTTATTGTCCCCATTTTCAACTGTCAAGCCCCTGGATCGGGTTGGGCAACGTGGGGTAGCGTCCGCGCCATGATACTCACAGAGACGATCAAAAACTACGTGCCAGAGCCGATCATCCACGCGAAGCGGCGCCTATTCCGGCGTAGCGATGGTGAGCGTGTTATCCGAAGGCGATTCCGGAATATCCACGGGTATGATCTCGACACCACAAACGCGAGAACCTTCACCGAAAAGCTCTATCGCCGCATGATCGCGGTCAACCGCAACGGGAATGAGACGTTCACGCGGTTGGCAGACAAATATGTAGTTCGCGATTGGGTGACAGAGACGATCGGGGCCAACTATCTCATTCCGATGCTTTGGAGTGGTGATGATCCCGAACAGATCCCGTTTGGTCATTTTCCGGAACTCTGCTTTGCTAAGACCAGCCATGGGTCAGGTGGCGGAATACGCGTTCATCCCGGCATTGATCGCGTCAAGACGGTTGCGGCGTTGCGCCATTTGCTCCGTCAGAATCACTACTGGCCGCTTCGAGAATTCCATTATTACCCTATTCGGCCGCGCGTGCTGATCGAAGTCCTTTTGGATGATGGCAAAGACCTCGGCCCGCTGGATTATCGGGTCTGGTGCTTCCACGGAGAGCCGCGCGCGATCCAGGTTGATAATTGTACCCATACGATGAACGCGTTCTATACGCCGCAATGGAAACTAACCGACGCGACATATCGCAGTGCATCTGGGATCAGAGAGGCTCCAAGGCCAGAGAACTTAGATCACCTGATCGAGGTTGCTGCCAAGCTTTCCCGCCCGTTCGATTATGTGAGGGTCGATCTCTATTCGATCAAGGGAAAGGTCTATTTCGGGGAGATGACGTTTACGCCGACAGGCGGACAAAATAAGTTCGACCCGTTGGAATGGGATCTTCTGTTTGGCGAGATGTGGCGCTAAGCCACCACGTCTATTTTGGAGACGTCCGCGTCGGCACGATCGCGATCAAGTCCGGCGCACCTTCTGACGTTGACCAATGGAGCTGGTTTTGCGGCTTCTATCCGGGATCACACCCGCGCGAACACATGGTGGGCTCTGCGCCTGACTTCGAACGAGCCCGCGCCGACTTTGAGGCCGCATGGCGGATCTTTTCGGCAAAACGAACAGAGGCGGACTATCAGGCCTGGCGTGACAATCGTGACTAGACGGCGTGGAGATACGCGATGTGGGACGCCGGCTTGATGATGCCGACCCAAACGCTCGACGGCACCGCGCACTGCTGCTGCGGGGCGACGATCACGATCGCCAGCGTTGAGAGCCACGTTCGCGCCGCGCACAGGAAGCAATGACGAAATCGATTCCGTATCCGACCTGCGTGGTCGACCTGGCGCGCGCCTCGACGGCTTCGCCAACGCCCTGGAGATGGGCCGGTTCTTTCGCAAGCTTCACAGCCCCGGGACATCCCGGGGCTTGCTCATTCGCTGGTAAGAAGAACGACGATCGCGTAGCGCTCAGCCTAATCGAGTTCGAGACAATAGAGTCTCTCGTTATTTGTACGTTTGTCCTTCATCAACTCTCTGACTAGTTCCACGCGGTCGTGGCGGCCCGCGTACGGCCTGTATCGC
>Ga0210402_10003887_pt1 | contig 13831 bp, 12 predicted proteins | sample IncBWC7MmetaG_FD_161055 | JGI IMG/M metagenome (GOLD analysis project Ga0210402, IMG submission 161055) | Forest soil microbial communities from Barre Woods Harvard Forest LTER site, Petersham, Massachusetts, United States - Inc-BW-C-7-M | ecosystem: Environmental > Terrestrial > Soil >...
TGCGCCGGCTATTTTGACTGGCGACGGCTGATATGTGCAAATCGAGGGAAGCCCGCCGTGCCGGTTCCCTTCGCGATGAGTGACGCTCCGGTTCGCGGCAAGCGGCTGGTCGTTCGCGTCGTGCTCCTGCAAGCAGGATGCGCGGTGCTGGTCGCGTCTCTGTTTCTTGTGTTTAGAGGCGCATCCGCCGGCCTTGCGGCACTGGTGGGCGGGTTGATCGTGGCTGTCGGAACCGGCGTCATGGGTTGGCGCGCATTCAAGCCTGGGATCGCCGGTGCCGCCACGCTCGGCACGGCCATGTATGCCGGCGTTGCGCTGAAATGGTTGTGGATCGCGCTCGCGTTATATGTGGCGCTCGCGCGCTTGAAACTGGCAGTACCGCCGTTATTCATTGGAATGGTGGGCGCGCAATTGGGATATTGGGTCGGTCTGCTTCGGCTCAAATGATTGGGGACTTATGCGGTTTGGAATGAACATCGAAGAAGACGTATCGGGCGGTGTAACGGGCTACATCAAGCACCACCTGACGCATCTCACCGTCGACCCGGGAAACGGTAAATTTTGGGCTGTTCATCTGGACAGCGTGTTCTTCACTCTCGTTCTCTCGTCTGTGTTGATTCTGGTGCTTTCAATGGTCGCGCGCCGCGCCACCAGCGGCGTGCCCGGTAAATTGCAGGCGGCGGTCGAGGCGCTGGTGGACTTCGTCGACGGCATGGTGAAAGACACCTTTCACGGGTCGAACAAATTCATCGCACCGCTCGCCATTACCATTTTCTGCCTGGTGTTCTTGGAAAATTTCATGGACATCCTCCCCGTCGACGCACTGCCTGCGGCTGCAAAGGCTTTCGGTGTGGAGCACCTGCGCACCGTGGCCACGGCCGATATCAACACCACGGTCGGCATGGCGCTGGGAGTGTTTCTGCTGATCCAATGGGTCGGAATTACCCACAAGGGCCTCGGCGTTTTCTTCGGCGAGTTCTTCACCGCACCGTTTCATGCCCACGGCACGGTGGCCAAGCTGGTGCTGGCGCCGGTCAATTTTCTATTTCGCTTGATTGAAGAAGCGGTACGGCCGCTGTCGTTGTCGATGCGGTTGTTCGGCAACATGTATGCCGGCGAGCTCATATTTTTGCTGATTGCGTGCTTCACGCTCGGCGCCACCCTGAGCCATGTGTCGACGTACCTTCTCGGCACCGGACAGTTCATTGCCGGGGTGGTGTGGACCGGATTTCATTATCTCATCATTACCCTGCAGGCCTTCATTTTCATGGTGCTGACCATTGTGTATGTGGGCATTGCGGCCGAAAAGCACTAGGTTCGATTTATTTTCCAGATTTCTAAAGACCGGAGACAAAAATGGACAATGTGACCCAAATCGCTCAACTCATGAGCGCCACCGTGATTGCAGCAGGCCTCGTGATCGGCTTGGGCGGTGCGGGCGCCGCCATCGGCTTCGGCATCTTGGGCGGCAAATTTCTCGAGAGTTCCGCGCGCCAGCCGGAACTGACCAACATGCTGCAAATCAAGATGTTCATCGTGGCCGGCTTGCTGGACGCCGTGCCGATCATCGGCGTGGCTGTCGGCTTCCTGCTGCTTTATGCCAATCCTTTCTTGGGTACTTTGGGCGTCAAGTAATCCAGCGCGCCTGGCAGGGGCACGAGGAGCAAGGATATGGATTTAGCACTTACGCTGGTCATCCAAGGGGTGGTGTTTTTCCTGGTTGCCTGGGGCGTGATGAAATTCATTTGGCCTCACATCATGGAGGTCATCGAAACGCGGCAGAAAACCATCGCCGCGGGCCTGGCCGCCGCCAGCAAGAGCGAGAAAGATCTCGCGGAAGCGGAGGCGCGCTCCAAGGAAATCCTCCGCGAAGCGCGTGATCGCGCGGCGCAGATCGTCGACATGGCGGGCAAGCGTTCCAATGAAATCGTCGAGGAAGCCAAGGGTACGGCGTCGAGCGAGGCGCAGCGCCTGGTGGCCCAGGCGCGCGATGAAGTGGCGCGCGAGACCGCGCGCGCGCGCGAAGGACTGGCACGAGAAGTGGGCAGGGTCGCGGTCGCAGGCGCGTCGCGGCTGCTGGAACGCGAGATTGATCCAAAGACGCACGCGGAGTTGTTGGATAAATTGGCGGCCGAGGTTGCGCGTGGCTGAGCGAGCCACCATCGCCCGGCCCTATGCGAAGGCGGCGTTCGAATACGCGCGCGAGGCGAATGCCTTTGCCGCATGGTCACAGGCGCTGAAAACGGCCGCCGAGATCGTCGCCGATCCGCGCGTCGCCGCGCTCACCAAGAGTCCCGCTTGGACACCCGCGGACCTGGCGAGCCTCGTTACCGATGTCGCGGGCGCCAAACTCGATGCCGGCATGCAGAACTTCGTGCGCGTGCTCGCGGAGAATCATCGTCTGCTGCTGCTGCCGGAGATATCGGCTCATTACGAGGAGTTGCGCGCGGCGGTCGAAAATACCGTCGAGGTCGAGGTGGTGTCGGCCGTGGCCCTCGACTCCACGCAGCAGGAAAACCTGAAGCAGGCCCTGAGCAAGCGGCTCAAGCGGCAAGTGCACATGCGAACGTCCGTCGATTCGACGCTGTTGGGAGGCGCGGTGGTGCGCGCCGGGGATCTGGTCATTGACGGCTCCATGAAGGGCCGCCTGCAACGACTCGCCACAGAATTGGGAAGCTAAACTGATTTAGTCGCGGGTCAAGACACTCGCAGCAAGAGGGTTGATATGTCCATCAAGGCATCGGAAATCAGCGACCTGATCAAGGCGCGCATCGACAAATTCCAATCCGCCACCGAGGCGCGCAATGTCGGCAGCGTGGTGAGCGTCACGGACGGCATCGTGCGCATCCATGGTCTCGCCGATGCACGTTACGGCGAAATGCTCGAATTCGTCGGCAACACGTTCGGGTTGGCGCTCAACCTCGAACAGGACTCGGTGGGCGCCGTGGTCTTGGGCGACTACAAGCACATATCCGAGGGATCGGTGGTCAAAACCACGGGCCGCATCCTCGAAGTGCCGGTGGGTCCCGAACTTCTGGGGCGCGTCGTCGATGCGCTCGGGCTGCCCATCGACGGCAAAGGCCCGGTGAATGCCAAGCTCAAGTCGCCGCTCGAGCGCGTGGCGCCGGGCGTGATTTTCCGCAAGAGCGTCTCCCAACCGGTGCAGACCGGCCTCAAGGCCATCGACGCCATGGTGCCGATCGGCCGCGGCCAACGCGAACTCATCATCGGCGACCGCCAGACCGGCAAGACCGCGGTGGCCATCGACACCATCATCAATCAGAAGGGCACGGGCGTTAAATGCGTCTATGTCGCCGTCGGCCAGAAGCAGAGCTCGATCGCCAATGTGGTGCGCAAGCTCGAGGAGCACGGCGCCATGGGCCACACCATCATCGTGGCGGCGTCCGCCTCCATGCCTGCGGCCATGCAGTACCTGGCACCCTACGGCGGTTGCGCCATGGGCGAGTACTTCATGGACAACGGCGAGGATGCGCTGATCGTCTATGACGATCTATCCAAGCAGGCCGTCGCCTATCGGCAGATCTCGCTGCTGCTGCGCCGCCCGCCGGGACGCGAAGCGTATCCCGGCGACGTGTTCTACTTGCATTCCCGCCTTCTCGAGCGCTCCGCGCGCGTCAACGAGGAATACGTGGAGAAATTCACCAAGGGCCGGGTGAAGGGCAAGACCGGTTCGCTCACGGGTCTGCCCATCATCGAAACCCAGGCGGGCGACGTCACGGCGTTCGTGCCCACCAACGTCATTTCCATCACGGACGGCCAGATCTTCCTGGAAACCGACCTGTTCAACGCCGGCATGCGCCCGGCCATCAACGCCGGCATTTCGGTGTCGCGCGTCGGCGGCGCCGCGCAGACCAACATCATCAAGAAACTCGGCGGCAGCGTTCGCCTGGCTCTCGCGCAATTCCGCGAGCTCGCCGCGTTCTCGCAATTCGCCTCGGACCTGGACGAATCGACCCGCAAGCAGCTCGAGCGCGGCCAGCGCGTCTCCGAGCTCATGAAGCAGAAACAGTACGCACCCATGTCGGTCGCGGAGATGGCGTTGTCCCTGTATGCCGGGAACAACGGTTACTTCGACAAGGTCGACCGCCGCAAGGTCGTCGAGACGGAAACAGGATTGCAGTCGTTCGCGCGCTCGAGCTACGCCGAACTGCTCAAGAGCGTCAACGCGAAGCCGGATCTGTCGAAGGACGTCGAAGCCGCGTTCAAGAAGTGCTGCGACGAATTCTTCGCGACACTGTAAGCAGGCGGTAAGAGAACGCAATGGCAGGCGCAAAGGAAATCCGCGGCAAGATCGCGAGTATCAAGAATACTCAGAAGATCACCAAGGCCATGGAAATGGTGGCCGCAAGCAAGATGCGCAAGGCGCAGGACCGGATGCGGGCGGCGCGCCCCTATGCGGAAAAGATTCGCAAGATCATCGGCCATCTTCGCCAGGTAAACCTTGATTACAAGCACCCGTTCACCTTGGAGCGCCCGGTGCAGTCGGTGGGCATCGTGGTGATCAGCACCGATCGCGGCTTGTGCGGCTCGCTGAACTTGAACCTGTTCAAGGCTACCTTGAGCGCTATCCGCGAAGCGCAGGGCAAAAACACCAAGATCTACATGTGCGTCATCGGCACGAAGGCGCTGAATTTTTTTCGGCGCCTCGCCGGTGTCGAGATTGCCGCGTCGGTCGCGCATTTGGGCGACAAGCCGCGTGTCGTCGAATTGATCGGCACCACCAAGGTCATGCTGGATTTCTATCGCGATGCGAAGATCGATCAGCTGCTGCTGGTGCACAACGTGTTCGTCAACACCATGAGCCAAAAGAGCGTCGTCTCGCAGCTGTTGCCGCTGCAGACCGTCGACAAGGACGAACTGCAGGAGCGTTGGGACTATATCTATGAGCCCGATGCCATGGAATTTCTCGATCGTATCTTGATGCGTTATATCGAGTCCCAGGTGTTCCAGGGTGCGGTCGAAAATGTGGCCTGCGAAATGGCGGCGCGCATGGTGGCCATGAAGAGCGCCTCCGACAACGCCGGCGATCTCATCGACGAGCTGCAGCTCATTTACAACAAGGCCCGTCAGGCGGCGATCACGAAAGAGCTTTCCGAAATCGTCGGCGGCGCGGCAGCGGTCTAGCACCGGTCAGGTGCAAGTTGAGGTTCAGGTATAAAGTTCGAGTTCAGGTATACGGCTTAATCTTAATCGGCGCGCAGCGCCGCTAATTTTCGGGGTTGCGAAGCAACCCCGTTGAAAGGTAAATAGAATGATATCCAGCGGCAAAATCGTGCAAATCATCGGCGCGGTCATCGATGTGGAATTTCCGCGAGACCAGATCCCCAAGGTCTACGACGCGCTCAAGCTCGATGACGTGGACTTGACACTCGAAGTGCAGCAGCAGTTGGGCGACGGCATCGTGCGCACCATCGCGATGGGCCCGTCCGAGGGCCTGCGTCGCGGCCTCACCGTCAACGGCACCGGCAAGGGGATTTCCGTGCCGGTGGGCGCGGGCACGCTCGGCCGCATCATGGACGTGCTGGGCAGACCGCAGGACGAAAAAGGTCCGATACAAGCCACGGAGTACCTGCCCATTCACCGCCCCGCCCCGGCCTACGACGAACAGGCGGGAGGTCAGGACCTTCTGGTCACGGGCATCAAGGTGATCGATTTGCTGGTGCCCTTTGCCAAGGGCGGGAAGGTGGGCCTGTTCGGCGGCGCCGGCGTGGGCAAGACCGTGAACATGCTCGAGCTCATCAACAACATCGCGAAGCAGTACAGCGGTCTGTCCGTGTTTGCGGGCGTCGGTGAGCGGACCCGCGAAGGCAATGACTTCTATCACGAGATGATCGAGTCGGGCGTCATCGACAAGGACAATCTGGCCAACAGCAAGGTGGCCATGGTGTATGGCCAGATGAACGAGCCGCCGGGCAACCGTCTGCGCGTCGGACTCACCGGGCTCACCATGGCGGAATTTTTCCGCGACGAGAAGCAGGCCTCCGGCAAGGGACGCGACGTGCTGTTCTTCGTCGACAACATCTACCGCTATACGCTGGCCGGTACGGAAGTCTCGGCACTGCTCGGCCGCATGCCGTCGGCGGTCGGTTATCAGCCCACGCTGGCCGAGGAAATGGGGGTGCTGCAGGAGCGCATCACCTCGACCAAGACGGGTTCGATCACGTCCATTCAAGCCGTGTACGTCCCGGCGGACGATTTGACCGACCCCTCGCCGGCAACGACGTTCGCGCACCTGGACGCCACCGTGGTGCTGTCGCGGCAAATCGCCTCGATCGGTATTTATCCGGCGGTCGATCCCTTGGATTCCACCAGCCGCCAGCTCGATCCCCTGGTGGTGGGCCAGGATCACTACGATACGGCGCGCGGCGTGCAGGCCGTCTTGCAGCGTTATAAGGAGCTGCAGGACATCATCGCGATCCTCGGCATGGATGAGCTGTCCGAAGAGGACAAGCTGAGCGTGTACCGCGCGCGCAAAATTCAGCGGTTTCTGTCGCAACCTTTCAACGTGGCCAAAGTGTTCACCGGGCAAGACGGCAAGATCGTGCCGCTCAAGGACACCATCCGCGGCTTCAAGGCCATCATCGCCGGCGAATACGATCACCTGCCCGAGCAGGCGTTCTACATGATCGGCGCCATCGAAGAAGCCGTCGAAAAAGCCAAGACCTTGGCCTAAGAACGATCATGGCCCACACCATTCACGTCGACATCGTCAGCGCCGAAGGACAGATCTTTTCGGGCGAGGCGACCATGGTGTTCGTGCCGGGCTCGCAAGGCGAACTCGGCATCTACCCGCGACACGCACCTTTATTGACGACGTTGAAGGCCGGCGAAGTGCGGGTGCAAACGGACGGCGAAGAGGAACAATCGTTCTATGTCGGCGGCGGCGCGCTCGAAATTCAGCCCAATCTGGTGACCGTGCTCGCGGACACGGCGGCGCGGGCGCACGACCTGGACGAAGCCGCTGCCCTGGCCGCAAAGCAGCGCGCAGAGGACGCCGTGCGGGAGCGCACGGACAAGCTGGACATCGCCGAGGCGCAGGCCGAACTCCTGCGCGCCGTGGCACAATTGCGCGCTATCGAGCGTCTGCGCAAGAAGCGGTAGACGGGCTCTCAAGGACCTCCGCGGACGGAGTCTCAATGCATCTTTCGGTCGTCATTCTGGCAGCGGGCGAGGGCAAGCGGATGAATTCCGACTTGCCGAAAGTACTGCAGCCGTTGGCCGGGCAGCCGCTTCTGCAGCACGTGATTCGCACGGCGCAGGGATTACGGCCGGCAAACATCTATGTGGTCTACGGGCATGGCGCCGCGCAAGTGCAGGCCGCCCTGTCGCACGAAGCCGTCGAGTGGATTCTGCAAGCGCAGCAACTGGGCACCGGTCATGCCGTGATGCAGGCGATGTCCGTCATACCGGACGAGCACATCGTGCTCGTGCTTTATGGCGACGTGCCGCTGATCCGCGCCCCGGCCTTGAAAAAGCTGCTCGCGGCGGCCGGCGAGGGCGCGCTCGCCCTGTTGTCCGTGGAACTCGACGACCCGACGGGCTACGGGCGCATCATGCGCGGTGCCGACGGCCGCGTCGGAGCCATCGTCGAGCATCGGGACGCGAGCCCGGATGAGCTCGGGATTCGCGAAGTCAACTCGGGACTCATGGCCGCTTCCGCACGACGCCTGCGCGAATGGTTGTTGGGGCTCGAGAGCAACAACGCGCAGCGTGAGTTCTACCTGACCGACGTGGTGGCGGGGGCGGTGCGGGCCGGCAGTCGCGTCGAGTCGGTGCGGATCGCGCCCGCCTCGCAAGTCATGGGCGTCAACGACAAGATTCAGCTGGCGCAAGTGGAGGCCTTGTATCGGCGCGAACGGGCAGAGGAGTTGATGCTCGCCGGCGCGACTCTCGCGGATCCGCAGCGCATCGACATTCGCGGCGCTGTCGAGGCCGGGCGCGATGTGTTCATCGACATCAATGCGGTCTTCATCGGCAACGTGAAGCTGGCCGCCGGCGTGAAGATCGGACCCAATTGCGTCATCAGCAATTCAGAGATCGGCGCCGGCACGGAGGTCTACGCGAACAGCATCATCGACCATGCGCACATCGCCGAGAATTGCCGGATCGGCCCGTTTGCGCGCGTCCGTCCCGATACTGTCTTGCATCACGACGTGCACATCGGGAATTTCGTCGAGGTCAAGAGCAGCGAGGTCGGCGCCTATGCCAAGGCCAACCATTTGAGTTATGTGGGCGATGCGCGAGTCGGCAGCGGCGTCAATATCGGCGCCGGCAGCATCACCTGCAACTACGATGGCCAGAACAAGTGGCCGACCGTGATCGACGATGGCGCCTTCATCGGTTCGGGCAGCATGCTGGTGGCGCCGGTGCGAATCGGAGCCAATGCGACCATCGGCGCGGGATCGACCATTACCCAGAATGCGCCGGATGGGGAGCTAACGCTCACACGCGCCAGCCAAGCGACCGTGCCCGGGTGGACTCGGCCGAGAAAGCTCGACGATCAAGAGAAGGCGGCTGTGGTCGACGCTGCGATGAAAAAGCCGAAACCTTGATGCGCCCAAGGGCGCGACGCGCCCGGCATTCCGTTCGTCACTGCCTGGAATACGGCGCTCGCGAGTAAACCCTGTCCGATGCGCTTTCGGCGTCCCTAGTTCCGTAGGTGCCCGCTCTACGCATCAAGTCGCGGCCCAGCCGCAACAGTCCCGATGAGTTTGGAGCGGCGCCGGAATAGTCCGCGTGCAGATGTCCATGGTCGACGACGGCGATGACGAGCAGAGCGAGGCTCATTTGGCGAGCGAGAAATGGGGTGGTCTTCATGATGTCCGGCACGATAGAGCGGCACGCCATAAAAATGCCGTTCGGGCTCGCCGGCAAAAACGTAAATATTTGTAAAATCCCCAATCGCAAGACTTCGCGTTTGCAGGACGGCGGGGTATCACGCCGAACGGTCGCAAATTCACACCATATTTACATTGCGATGGGTAAGCCGCGCCTTTTTTTAACGACATTACTACACCGCGTTGAATACTCTTTGAAGGCTGATTGCGTCGCCACGTAGGACGGATTGACGCGGCACTCGATGTGCGCGGTAGGTGTCAACGAGGAAAACCCGGGATGAGTTCATCAAAGACTGCAAAATTCATGGTTGGCTTCTTGCTGTTGGGCTCGGCGGGCGGGCTCGCGCCTGCGGAAATTCTGGCCGCCGAAACCGCGCCGCCCGCAGTCAAGTCATCATCGGGCGCGATCGTGGGAATCATCGTGAATGCGGCAAATCTACCGGTTGCACATGCGACGGTGACCGCGCTGAGAGCGGATGGCAGCGCCATTCGCGCGACGATTTCGGGCAGCGACGGCGTTTACTCGTTTGCCGACCTGGCACCCGGCACGTGGACCATCACGGCGCAGGTGGACGGTTACCCGGATATCACGGCGCCGCCGGTTTTCGTGGTCGCCAGCAAGGCCACGCGGTACGACCTTGTGATGAACGTGCCGTCGGCGGCGTCGACACCGGCACCCGCGCTCGCGGCGGCACCCGCGCCTGCGACGGCACCCGCGCCGACGCCGGATTTGACCTTCCGCGAGAAGCTAAGCCAATTCATCCCCGCCGCGCTGCAATCGCCGGACCCCGGCCCGGCGGTCGACAACGATACTCCCTTCGCCTTCGGCGATTTCACGTGGCTGAACGGCTCCCCGCGCAACAAGACGCCGGTGTTCGACACCAAGTTCTTCACGCCGGACATTCGCTTCGACGCACACTACATGCAGGACTTCAACGGTCCGAAGGACCATACGATCGTCGGCTCGACCGAATCGTTCCGGTCGGGCGAATTTCAGTTGGAACAGGTGAGCCTCGGCGGCGATTTCCACTACGACAACGTGCGTGCGCGATTCCTGTCCATGCTGGGTCTGTTCGCCACGACGACCCCGCGCAATGATGCTAGTTCCGCGGTGGGACAGTGGGACTTGCCCAATGCCTACCGCTACCTGTCGGAAGCGAATGCCGGCTATCACTTCGATGTGGCGCATGGACTCAACGTCGACGCGGGCATCTTCGTGTCCTACATCGGGCTGTTCAGCTATTACAACTTTGACAACTGGACATACCAGCCGTCCTATGTCTCATCGAACACGCCGTGGTTCTTCAACGGCCTGCGCATCCAATTTTTCCCGACCAATAAGCTGAAGATCGAACCCTGGATCATCAACGGCTGGCAGTCCTACGCCAAGTTCAACGGCAAGCTCGGCTACGGCGGTCAAATCCTGTGGCAGCCCAACGAGAATCTGAAACTCGTTTTCAACAACTATGGTGTAGGTACCGACAACCTGGGTCTACCCCACACCACTCGCTATCACACGGACGACAGCATCGAATACAAGTACTTCAACAATCCGGGCGGGTACGTATCCAAGGCGGCGTTCTCCCTGACGGTGGATGCAGGCTGCCAATCGGGCGGTGGAATACACTGCACGGGCAGTCAGAACAATGGCAGCTCATTCCTGGGCGCGATGTTCTACAACCGCCTCTGGTTCCATAACGATATTTACGCGGTTACGATCGGGGGCGGCTTCATGACCAACCCCGGGCGCTATCTGACGCTGTTGCCGCCCATCAATGGTGCGACGGCGGCATCAGGCACCCCGTATTTTACCGAGAACCCGGGCCAACCTGCCAAGCAATGGGACAGCACGCTCAATTTCCAGTACATGCCGAAGCAATGGATTACTTGGTGGTCGGAACTAGGATTCCGCCATTCCAACATTCCTTATTTCTCAGGCGCCGGCGGAGTTACGCCGCCGGGCGGGAACAATGGTTCGCCGGCGTCGTACACCTGCAATTCCGGGGCCTCTGCCGGAACTAACGATGCCAATGCAGCGGCGGCGGCCTGCGCCAGTCAGGGCAGCAGCGTCTGGTTTCCGGATCTGCGAACGCGCCAGCTGATCATGTCGGCCGGCGTGCTGGTCAAGTTCTAACCCCCGCCACTCGTCTGGCCAGTCTGTCCATGGCTGGCACGTCCGAATAGCCGCCTCTCGCTGCGGCTGTTGACCACAAAATGCCTGCCCCCCGGTGAGCGGCAATTGTAGGAACGAATAGGTTTGCAAGATACTGTGATGGATCACAGTGGACGTGGGTTTGCGCACGCGTGGATCATTCCACGTTGTCTGCGGCAACTGTCCAGGCGCTCACGGCCCGGGGAATACCAATGCGTAAAAAGATCCTTTGCATCGAAGACGACCTGGAAACCGCGGAACTGATTGCCGAAGATCTCGAGGAACGCGGCTATGACATGGCGCTGGCTCACGACGGCCAGGCAGGCTTCTCCGCGGTGCTCAAACTGCAACCCGATCTTGTGCTCTGCGATGTCAGCATGCCGGTCATGAACGGCTTTGACGTGCTGGATCGGCTGACCGAACTGACGCCGCGCTTTGCCTCGATGCCGTTTGTTTTCCTTACCGCACTCGGGGATCGGGACAATCAGCTGAAGGGTCGCCGCCTTGGTGCGGACGACTACGTGGTCAAGCCGATCGATTTCGAAATCCTCGCGACCATCATCGGCGGACGCCTCGCCAAAATCGCACGCACGGAAGTGTGGTCGCGGCAAATCGCTCTGGCAGATCGCGAGGTGGAGTGCCTGACTTGGGCTGCGCGCGGCAAGACGTCGGCCGAAATCGCCCAGATCATCGGCACGAGCAAGCGCAACGTTGATTTTCACGTCGAGACCGCCTGCCGCAAGCTCAACGTAGCCACACGCGTTCAAGCTGCAGTCAAAGCAGCCACGGGCGGGTTGATCGAGCCTTGATCTAAAGGAGCACCCATGTCAATCGCAGCAGACGAAGCAGGTCAACGGTTGGCTCAAGGCGCCGGCAGCAGCGAGGAGCATATTATCCGCGGGACCCGCCCGGACGGGCCACGCTCGATCCGCATGCTGCTCTCGGCCGCGTCGTTGCTGTTTCTCGTGCTGATGATCGGGCTCGGCGCCTTCAGCATGCAGCGTCTCAGCGACGTCAATCGAGTTTCCGACGAGATTCGCAATCAGTGGCTTCAGGACATCCGATTGATCGGCGATCTGAACAATTACATGTCCGACTACCGCACGGGCGAGGGCACGCACCTGCTCTCCAGCACGACACTGGAACTTGCCGCCGGCGAAGACGCGATCGCCGGACTCGATTCACGCGTCAATCGGGCCCAACTCGCCTATGAAGCACTTTCGCACGGCGACTCCGAGCGGCAGCTTTACGATGAATTCGCACACGAATGGGCGGCGTACAAAGCCATTGCCGCGCAGGTGCTGGCACTTTCGCATGCGGGGGCGAAATCCGCCGCCGTTGCCTTGTACATGACCGGTTCGCGCCGCGCCTTTGACATGGCAAGCGACACCCTTGGCCGCCTGACCGACCAGACCGTGGCGAGGGCGGGAGAGGCAAGTGCACGCGCGGCGCTTGCTTACTTGCAGGACCGTCGCCTCATCGTCGCTGCGATGATCGTGACGACATGTTTGGTGCTCGCGACCATCATTTACATCACGCGGGCGGTTTCGCGGCCACTGCTTGGTTTGGCCCGGGGCATGCACTCGCTGGCGGCCCACGATACGGACGTCAGCATATCGGGCATGCAACGCGACGACGAGATTGGCGAGATGGCGCGGTCAGTCGTGGTTTTTCGGGAAAATGCCATCGCATTGGCGCAGAGTCAACGCCGACTGATCGAACAGACCGCGGCGCTCGAGGAATCGTTGGACAACGAAAGGCGGGTGACCGCGCAGCAACGCAACTTCGTCACCATGACCTCGCACGAGTTTCGCACGCCCTTGACGGTCATCGATGCGCAGGCGCAACGGTTGATCAAACTCAAGGATCGTCTTGCTCCGGACGATTTACTCGAACGCGCCACACGGATTCGCAGCGCCGTCGCGCGCCTGACCGTGATCATGGACAGCCTGCTCGGAGCCTCGAGCGTATTGGACGGCCAAGCCGTCTATCATCCCGGAGATTACGATCCGGCCACTCTGCTGCAGGACGTATGTCAGCTGCACCGGGACACATCACCCAGCGCGGCTATTCGCGAGACTTTCGGCGCGATGCCCACCACCATGCACGGCGATCCGAAACTGCTGTTCGCCTTGTTCAGCAATCTGCTGTCGAACGCCATCAAGTACTCCGCGGCGGGCCAACCGGTCGAGGTCGTCGCACACACGGAGCACGCCGGCGGTCTGTTGGTGCGCGTGAGCGATCATGGAATCGGCATTCCGGATCGTGACCGCGCCCACTTGTTCGAGCGCTACTTCCGTGGCGCCAATGCGGCCGGTGTCGCCGGCAGCGGGGTCGGACTACACCTTGTCGCCATGGTCGTCGAGCTTCACGGAGGCGCGATCGAGGTCGACAGCCGCGAGGGCCTGGGCTCGAGCTTTACGGTGCGCCTGCCTTCCACGGGTGCGGCTCAATCGTGAATTTGCCGACCCGGGGATGATGAATGAGTAACGTGGACAGCGATCCTGGCCCGACCGGCCAGGAGGCGATCAATCGGCGCGCGTGGGCGCAAGAAAGGCAACTGCGTGCGGCCGCTATCGGCATCGCCGCCGTTGTCGTGATCGTCCTCGGCGTATGGCTGGATGGGCGATTCTTCGGTATACGCGGTGCGCCGTCTGCTGCCGCGCCCTCGCCGCCCGGCACCTTCCGCGCCACCGCAAAGCAGCTCAAGACCTTGACCATCGAAACCGTGGGGCTCCACGGTTTCGTGAGCGAGGAATTGACCGAAGGCAAGATCGCGGTCAATGGCGATCGAGCGACTCTGCTGTACTCGCCCTACTCG
>Ga0210402_10003888_pt1 | contig 13829 bp, 10 predicted proteins | sample IncBWC7MmetaG_FD_161055 | JGI IMG/M metagenome (GOLD analysis project Ga0210402, IMG submission 161055) | Forest soil microbial communities from Barre Woods Harvard Forest LTER site, Petersham, Massachusetts, United States - Inc-BW-C-7-M | ecosystem: Environmental > Terrestrial > Soil >...
ATTTTCTCCAGCGCCTCCTGCCAGGGTCGGCTGACCCCCATCTCCAGCATCGCGTTCAACCGGTCGCCCGCCGCCTTGTTTCCGTAGACGGAACAACGGTTCAGCGGGCCGGTGCAGCCGGCGGCCTGCGAAAGGGCGCGGTGGAACTGGAACTGAAGGATATCCGCCAGGAAGTAGCGCATGTAGGGCACGTTGGCGGCCACGTGGTATTTGGCTGCCGGATCGAAATCGGCCTCGCTGCGATCCACCGGCGGCGCGATGCCCTGATACTTCTGGCGAAGCTGCCACCAGCTCTCGTTGTACTTGCCGGGTGGGATTTCGCCCGAGAAGACTTTCCAGCGCCACTGGTCGATCACCAGCCCGAACGGCAGAAAGGCAATCTTCTCCAGAGCCTTGTGCAGCAGCAGCCCGATGTCCTGGGAAGTGTCCGGAGCCTTATCCAGCAAGCCCAGCTTGACCAGGTACTCGGGCGTGATGGAAAGCGCGATGGTGTCGCCCACGGCCTCGTGGAAACCGTCGTTGGCGCTGTCGCGGAAAGACGGCGGCAGCTTGTTGTAGGCGCGCTGGTAAAAGTTGTGGCCCAGTTCGTGATGGACCGTGAGGAAGTCCTCGCCGGTGATCTGGATGCACATCTTCAGGCGCAGGTCGTTCACGCTGTCCACGTCCCAGGCGCTGGCGTGGCAAACCACGTCGCGGTCGCGCGGTTTGAGGAACAGCGAACGCTCCCAAAACGTCTCGGGCAACGGGTCGAAACCGAGGGACTTGAAAAAGCCTTCCCCGTACTGCACCATCTGCTTCCAATCGGTATTGCGCTTCTTGAGCAGTTCGGTGAGGTCGTAGCCGGGTTCGGCATGGGGAGGCGCTACCAGTGGGTAGATATTGCTCCAGTCCTGCGCCCACATGTTGCCCAGCAGGTCGGCTGGGATGGCGCCCGTGGCGGGAACGGCGTCACCGTATTTTTCGCGCAGCCGGTTGCGGACATAGGCGTGCAGCGAAACGTAGAGCGGCTTCATCTGTTCCCAGAGCCGGTCCAGTTCCTTGGCAAAGGCGTCGGGCGGCATGTCGTACTTGGAACGCCACATGGCGCCGTTGTCCTTGAACCCGAGTTGGCGCGCACCCTTGTTGGCCAGTTCCACGTAACGCACGAAATCCTTGCGGATGGGGCGTGAGATGGCGTGCCAGCCGGCCCAGGCTTCCTTCAACTCTTTGGCGTCGCGGCTTTCGGCGATAATCTTGCTGAGCTCTTCCAGGTCCTTGCAACTTTCGGGACCGCTGGGGCAATACTTGCCCTTCCCATACGTGCCTTCCATGCCGGAGACAATGCGGGTCAACTCTTCGCTTTCCTTGGGATCCGACGGGGTGGCGATGGTGAGCGAGAGCTTGAGCAGCTTGATTTTTCGCGCGGTGACGGGGTCGAGCGTCAAACCATCGAAACGGGTGGCCTCTTTGGCGTACCTGACCGTGGCCGCGATGGAACGTTCGTCGAGTTTGGCGGCGATGGCTTCGGTGTCGTCGATAATGTAGGTGGATTTGATCCAATCGGCCTGGGCGGAATCGACGTTGAGCAGCAACAGTTTCTGCTCGGCGTCATTGATGAATTTGCGGGCATCCTCGGGGGTCGCCTTGGGGTCGGCGGCGAAGCCCGGACTGGCGAGGGTGAAAAAGACGGTTGCGCTGAGAGCCAGACTGGAAAAAATGAGAAGTAGACGCGCTGCATGAAACTTCATGCCTATACGGTAACAGGTTGGAGGACGATAACAGATCGGAGGAGTGTAACAGGTTCGGAGGCGCAACCTGACGGCGCGCCTCCCTTGTTCCTGATGGGTTCCTGGATTCTACTGGAAATTTATGCGGGGCTGACGTCTTCCGCCTGGAGACCCTTCGGCCCTTTCTTCACGACAAATGACACGCGGGCGCCCTCGTCGAGCGAGCGGTAGCCGCTGGCTGCGATAGCCGAAAAATGGACGAACACGTCTTCGCCATTCTCGCGTTGGATGAAGCCGAACCCTTTGCCGGCGTTAAACCACTTTACTGTACCTGTTTCTTTCATTCCTTACCTCTTTAAATGTTTCGATCTAGTTCCCGACATCGATTGAGGGTACAACAGAGGTGAACACCTTGGCGGAGGTTAAGACCCTTGCGGAGGTTAAGACCTTTGCGGCGGATTCAAACGACGTGAGAGGATTCAAGACCGCTCCTATAGTAGCACAGGCATCCCCGACTGTGTTGCCTTTATGTCGGCCCTTGGCCGAACTGCCTTTCCGAGGCTTTGGGCACAGGCAGGAAATGTGCTCACTCCCCCTCAACATCTGCGCCGGGTCCACTCACATCGCCCTTCTCACGGGTGCCCAGCAGGCTGCGAGCGCGACCCCGAGCATCGCGACCGCCACTCCACCCAACACCCTCGGCTCACTCGGACCCACACCGTTATACCAATTTGCCGAGGGACACCGCGGATGGCCACGCAGCCAGCGAGCCCAACTGCCGAACCGGCGCCTGCCAGCGTCAACGCTCGCCATAAAGGGAGCGGAACACATCGTTCGGCCGCGCACCCAATGCCATGCGCCGCCGGAAGTTGGGGATTGCCGGTCAACTCGAGAATCGGCTGCATCACTTCCCGCGCCGCCAACCAGTCAGCGTGCGCCGCTGACGCCGGCGAGCAGCCCTTTCGCCTCGGATTCAGGAATCTCGCGGACGTAAACGTTGCGGAACCGTACTGCAGAGCCGTGCGTCTGCAACTCAATCGAGCCTGTCGCCAGCACCGGCTGTGCGCGATCGAAGAAGTTGTCAAGAATCTGTCCCACCACGACGTCTTTCCCATTCAGCCTGACCCACGCGCGGGAGCCGGCCATTTTGATGGCGAGGGTGTTCCACTGCCCGATCGGGTTATCCGCTTTGACCAGCGGCCATTTTCCGGGGTTGTCCGGGTTGTTGTTCCACAACCCGCCGGAGCCCTTGTCGGCCCCGTTGCGCTGCTCGTGAGGGCAAGCTGGATCCCAAATCTGCACCTGCGGGTAATCGCGGAGGTACACGCCGGAATCGCCGCACGGCTGCGTCAGCATCCAGTCCACGCGGAACTCGAAATCGCCATACGCCTTCTCGGTCGTGAGGTGAACACCTTTTCCATCGGAGACGATCTCGCCCTTAGCGGGATCCGCGCGCCAGTGCAAGTCGCGATCGGCGTTCCACTCCGCCTGCTTCGCGGCGCGCTCCTCCGCCGTGAACTTCGCCTCGACGTAGGGGCTGAACACGCCTCCTCCGCCGGGGCGGCCTCGCCACCCCGCCAGGTCCTTGCCGTTGAAGAGACTCTTGAAGCCCGCGGGCGGCGCCGAACTCACCGGTTGGGCCTCCGCCGTCAGCGCCATCAGGCCGGCGAGTGCCACGAGACCACTACTGACGAGCAGACAAATGCGCATGGTCCTTCCATTATATGGCGGCATCAGTGTCCAGGCGCCAGGCAGCCGCCGGCCTTTCACAGGTCGACCGGTGCCCACGCACGTGAAACTCCTGCACTCCTCCCGGTTAAACGCACCATCGGGTTAAACGCACCGTCCGGAAACGCCCGCTCGGAATGAGGGAAAACGATACCCCGAAATGATCAGACCCGTGGGTTATTCCGTTCCGTGAGGAAGGCCAGGAAAGATGGCGTGCCGATGGGCGTGTACTGGCCCGTGTGAGTGAGCCCGCCCGTCTTTCGATTCACCCGGAATGACACGATCGCATCCGCGCGTTGGTTGCAGGAGTACACGAAACGCCCGGAAGGATCGAAGGTAAAGAAGCGTGGATAGTCGCCCCGCGTGGGCTCTTCCCCCACGAATCGCAGCGTCCCGTCGGCTGCGATTGAGAACCAGGCAATGGTGTCGTGCAGCCTGTTGGCGGCGTAGACGAAGCGCGCATCCGGAGAGACTGCGATCTCGGAGGTGTAGTTGGTGCCCGCAAAGCCTGGCGGCAGCGAAGAGATCGTCTGCTTCGCCCTCAGACGCCCGGTAGCGCCGTCGTAGTCCCAGGTCACCAGTGTAGAGCCTTCCTCCTGGAGCGAGTAGAGTAGCCGGCCGTTGGGATGAAAGGCGAAGTGCCGCGGGCCATCGCCCGGCGCGACAGCCGCCGATGGCGGATCGTCAGGAATCAGTTTCCCCGCGACGGCATCGAATTTCCAGACCAGGATGCGGTCGAGCCCGAGATCCGCGGCCAACACGAAGCGGCCCGACGGATCGGGCTGGATCATGTGCGAGTGCGTGCGGTCGTGGCCGCTCCAGGCAAAGCTGCCCGCGGGCGCGCTGGCGGCGCGGTCAGGGCCGAGACCACCGTCATGGCGCTTTACATCGCTGGCCGCGCCGAGCTCGCCGTTCGCCCCGATCGGCAACACTGCCGAAGTTCCGCCGTGGTAATTCGCCACGAACACCCACTTGCCAGACTGGTGCAGACTCAAGTGGCACGGGCCGGCGCCTTCCGACGCCACCGTGTTTATCAGCTTGAGCCGCCCGCCGGGGCGCTCGATCTCGTACGCGCTTACCGACCCGCTGGGCACACCCTCGTACGTCAAGGTCTCGTTCGCCGAATAGAGGCGCGTCCCGGAGGCGTTCAGCGCCAGACATGCCGGGTTCGCCGCGTTGGGAAACAGCGCGCGCTCCGTAAGCGCCCCGGTAGCCGGGTTCATCTCGAACAGGTAAACGCCTTTGCCCCGGCCCGGAGCGCCCTCGGCGCCTACCGGAGCGCTGTACGTACCGGCGTAGGCCAGGATCGGCCCGGGCGCGGCGGCAACCGAAGTTGCCGCCGCTGCAGCCATGCCCGCGAGAAACTCACGGCGCGAGTTCCGCACTAACATGCGATATTCTCCTTACCTGATTCTGGCAGGTTGATCGTCCTGGGGATGAGCTGTGCCCGATACTCCCCATAAACGCGCTTGTCTGGGGACACGCCTTCCACTTCTCCGTGTTTAAATGACAGCATTGCGGATTAGATCGGGTTAACCAGCCCCCTGCGTAGCTTTTCACTCGTCCGCGACCCTGAGGGTCGCGGCCACCGCCGCGTCGCCCGTGAGCCTCGAAAACGCCGTCTCGATGAACTCCGACGGCAGGTCGTGCACGGCGCGGCGCATGCGGTCCTGCCACCAGGTCGAGATCGCGCGCACGTCGTCGCGATCGTAGCGATGTTCCACCAACTCGAAACTGCCCTTGGAATACAGAATCACGTCCATCGGGAAATCCACGTCGGCGGCGCACAGGCGCGTGGCGTCGAAGGCCAGCAGGCCCACCTTGAAGGCGTACAGCATGGAATCCAGCCGGGTGAGCGAGCGTTCCAGAATAGGCTTGCCAAAGCCCGAGGCGCCGATGATCTGGTAGGGCGTATCGGGGCCAATCTCCACCCAGTTGCCCTCGGGATACACCAGGTAAAGGCGGTGCGCGGAATCGGCGGCCATTTGCCCGCCAATCAGCGTGTGGGCATTGAACCGCAACCCCGCACGTTGCAGCGCGTCGCCATCTTCATCAGCCACGCGGCGCACCTGTTGGGAGTATAGGTTGACCACTTTGAACAAACGGTCGCGCGTCAGCGTCTCGCGCGCGAAAGCGTCTTCGAAATACAGCAGCATCTTGTCGCGCAGCGAGCGCAAGCCGGAATGCATTACGAAGAATGCGAATCCGGGTCCCTGGTAACTGGCGGTCTTCTTGGCCACCAGGCATTCGTTGCCGGCCACCAGGCGCGTGTCGGCGATCCCGACCAGGCCCTGTTCCACGGAGATTCCAAGACAGAAGGTCATGTGTAAGACCGCTCCCTCACGGTCGCGGCTCCGATCGGCATAGGACCTTCATTTACGCGGCTTCCGCGGCAACCTTTTGCTGGCCGAAGAAGTCGCTGCGAACGCATTCGTCGATGGTATTCATTTTTATCTGCAAGGCGTCGAAAAACTCGTGAAGCCCGTGGGCCAGAATCGAGTCCACCTGCGTAAAATCCAGTTCGGAACGGAGCAGCCCCAGGCGCTGCTCGGTGGCGCACGAGAAAGCGCTCGCCGGCACGCCCGTGATGGCGTGCAAAGATTGATCGGCCAGCCCGATGCAGTAGCGCAGCGCGCGCGGGAACTCGCCATCCAACAGCAGAAACTCCACAATGCGGTCGGGCGAAATACGGCCGTAACGTTTGCGGTACATTTCGAAGCCGCTGACGGATTTCAGCACGGCCGTCCACTGGATATCGTCGTAAGGCGTGCCCACGTCGGCCACCGTCGGCAGCAGGATGAAGTACTTCACGTCCAGCATGCGCGTGGTCTTGTCGGCCCGCTCCAGTTTCCGGCCCAGCCGGATGAAATGCCAGGGCTCATTGTGACTCATGGTGACGTCCGTGATGCCCTGGAACAGGTGGCAGGCCATGCGCACGCTCTGGCAGAAATCGGGCAGCGAACTGGGCACGGACTTGCGGCTCTCGCTGGTGATCAGCAGATACATCGTATTGATCTGCTGCCACATTTCCGAAGAAATGGTTTCGCGCACCGACCGCGCGTTTTCGCGCGCCGACAGCACGCAGGAATAGATAGAGTTGGGATTCTCCGGGTCGAAGGCCAGGAACTGCATCACGCTCTCCTGCGTCGCCTGGCCGTAGCGTTCCAGGAAAACGGCGCGGTCGCCGGTGGTGTCCACAATGGGCTGCCACTGGTCGTGATATCCCTGCGGCAGATCCAGCGTCAGGTTATGGTTCACGTCGATAAACCGCGCCACGTTGTCGGCGCGTTCAATATAGCGGGCCATCCAGTAAACCGAATCGGCCACCCGGCTGAGTAGAGGTTTGGCTTGTATCATGACTGTTGTTGCTGTTGACCTCCCGTTTGCAAATCCGCCGTCTGCAACTCCGCCGCCTCGGCCAGCACCCAGGTGTCCTTGCTGCCGCCGCCCTGGGATGAGTTGACCACCAGCGATCCCTGACGCATCGCCACCCGCGTGAGGCCGCCGGGGAGGACGAAAATTTCCTTGCCGCAAAGCACGTACGGGCGCAGGTCCACGTGCCGGCCTTCAAAATGATCGTCCACGATGGTGGGCACGCGCGAAAGCGCCAGCGTAGGCTGCGCAATGAAGTTGCGCGGATTGTCCCGAATCTTGACCGCGAATTCGTCCTGTTGCGGCCGCGTGGAGTGCGGACCCACCAGCATTCCGTATCCGCCCGACTCGTTGGCGGACTTCACCACCAGTTCGTCCAGGTGTTCCAGCACGTACTGCCGGTCTGAATCGCGCCAGCAAAGGTACGTAGGCACGTTGGGCAGGATGGGGTCGGCGTCTTCGTAGTAGCGGATCATTTCGGGCACGTAGGCGTAGATGACTTTGTCGTCGGCCACGCCGTTGCCGGGGGCATTGGCCAACGCCACGCGGCCGGCGCGGTAGACATCCATCAGGCCGGGGACGCCGAGCAGCGAATCGGGCCGAAAGGCTTGGGGATCCAGAAAATCGTCGTCCACCCGCCGGTAGATCACGTCCACCCGCTCCAGCCCTTTGGTGGTCCGCATGAAGACGTCGCCGGATTGCACCACCAGGTCGTGCCCTTCCACCAACTGGACGCCCATCTGCTGCGCCAGGAAGCTGTGCTCGAAATAGGCCGAGTTGTAGATGCCCGGCGTCAGCAGAACCACGCGCGGGCGGCCCGCCGGATGAGGCGCGATGGATTCCAGCATTTCCAGCAGCCGGCTGGTATAGTCGTTTACCGGGCGAACCGGCAACCCCTCGAAGACGCGCGGGAAGATGCGCTTCAGGACTTCGCGGTTTTCCAGCACGTAAGAGACCCCCGACGGCACGCGCAGGTTGTCTTCCAAAACATAGTAACAGCCATCCCGGTCGCGCACCAGGTCCGTGCCGGTGATGTGGCACCAGACGCGCCACGGCGGATTCAGGCCGTGGCACTGTTGGCGATAGGAAACCGCCGAGGTGACCACGTCGGTGGGGATGGCGCCATCCTTGAGAATCTTCTGGCCGTGATAAATGTCGTCGATGAAGGCGTTGAGCGCGTGCACCCGCTGCTTGAGGCCCCGCTCGATGCGGTCCCACTCGCCGGCCGGGATGACCCGCGGGATCAGGTCGAACGGAAAGATGCGCTCCGCGCCCGCCGTGTCTCCGTAGACGTTGAAGGTGATTCCCAACTGCAGCAGGAGCCGCTCGGCGGAGTGCTTGTAGCGTAGCAGTTGCCCGTCCGATAGCGATTGGATGACCTCCATCACCAACTGGACGTGCGGGCGGCACCGCCCATCGTCTTCGAACATCTCATCGTAGAAACCTTCGGTCTGGTAGGACGAGAATTGCATCCGCTTCCTTCGGGTACAAACGGCCAGTATTCATGTTGGCGCACCCGAGGGCAAAAGGAAAGCGAAAGATTTTATGAGGCGGATTGAGTTTATTGATGTGGGACAGACCATCGCCTGTGGTGGTCTGTCCCACGGTGACGGAAATCTAGTCCTCCCGCAGCGCCTCCACCGGATCCACGCGCGCAGCCTGCCGCGCCGGAACCAGTGCGGCCACCAGCACGGCGGCAAACAGCACCGCTGCCGCCGATGCGAATGCCGTGACGTCGGCGGGCTTCACACCGTAGAGCATGCTCGCCAGCGCCCTGGTGAACAGCAGCGCACCCACCGCGCCGGCGGCGATTCCAAGCAGTGCGAACCCCGCGCCCTGCTTCACCACCATTCGAACCACGTCGTGGTGCCGCGCGCCCAGCGCCATGCGGATGCCGATTTCGTGTTTCCGCCGGCTGACGGACTGCGCCATCACGGCGTAGATTCCAATGGCCGCCAGAAGCAGCGCGATAGCGGACACCCCCGCCAGCAGGCGCGTCTGCAATCTGGGCTGGCGGACGGCGTCCGAGATCAATTCCCGAACCGGCAGCACACGGCCCGGCCGCAACGCCGGGTCGATGGCTTTCAGCGCGTCCCGAACCTGACCTTCGGTGACCGGGCCGCCGCGCAGCAATCCGTAGATCTGGCGGGTCACCGGCGAGGTGCGCCCGTTGACAGCTTGCCGCAGCGGGTAGAAAATGCGCGGCGCGGTGAACCAATCCAACCGGTTGTAGAACGAGTAGGAAGTGTCGCCCACCACACCCACCACCGTTCGCCACTGGGATTGATGAGAGGGGCCATCCTCACGATACCTGACGCGCCGCCCGATCGGGCTCTGCCCGCCAAACCATTGCCGCGCCGCCGACTGGTTCACCACCGCCACGCCGTCCGCCGTTCCAGCGTCGTGTTCCGTGTCGTGTTCCGTGTCGTGTTCCGTAAACCAGCGGCCCTCCAGCAGAGGAATCCCCATGGCCGCGAAATAGTCCGCCGAAACGGTTTGCAGGCCCGCTTTCGGCGCCGTTTCTTCGCTTCCCTCCGGCTCCCCTGCAATCCAGAAACGGTCTTCAAATGGTGTAGCCAGCGGCAGTATGTTGCTGAGCGCGGCGGTCCGCACGCCCGGAATTGCCGCCAGCCGCTCCAACAGCCGCTGGTACAGAACCTGTTTTTGCGGCGCGTTCTGGTAACCATCGCGCGGAATCGTAACCTCCGCCAAGGTCAGTCCTTCCGTGCGAAACCCGAGCGGATGCGATTGCAGCCTGTCAAGCGTCTGGATCATCAAGGCGGCGCCTACCAGCAGGAGCATCGAGAGCGCCACCTGGCCCGACACCAGGACTGCCTGCCAGCGGAAGGCCCTGAGCCCGCCCGCCACGCCGCGCCCCGCGGCCTTCATCATGGCGTTCAGGTTTGGGTTCGACGCCTGAACCGCTGGCGCCAGGCCGAACAACAGCGTGCTCGCCACGCCGCTCAGAACTGCGAAGCAGAGCGTGCGCCCTTGCAGGGAAATCGGATTCTGCGGCATCCTCCCAAATGGGTTGATGGCGGCAAAAACCCGCATCGCGCCCGCGGCCAACATCGCCCCGCCGGCTGCGCCTAACACCGCCATCACCGCGCTTTCCGTAAGCAGTTGGCGAATCAGGCGGGCACGGCCTGACCCCAGCGCCGCCCGCACGGCCATCTCGTGCTGGCGCTCCATGCCGCGGCCCAGCAGCAGGCCGCCGATGTTGGCGCACACGATCAAAAGAACCAGGCCAGCCGCGGCGGCCGCCATCCACAGCGAGGCCCTCACGCTGCGGGTATTGTCCTGCTGCAGGCCGGTCAGCAGGACGGTGTAGCCCTTAGGATTGTCGCCATAGCGCTCATCGAGGCCGCGCTGGATGGCCTGGAGTTCGGTCTGCGCCGCGGCCAGGCTCACTCCAGGTTTTAGACGGCCGATGGCCGCCACAGGACCTTGGCCGCCGGAGCGCCACGCCTCCTCATCCTTTTGCATGAGTGCGTAGAATTGGGTCTCGCCAGCCTGGTCGATCATGCGCAACCCGAATCCGGGCGGCATCACGCCGATAATCTGGTAGGTCTTCCCGCTCGACCGGACCAGCCTGCCGAAGGTGTCCTGTGCGCCGCCGAAACGCTCCTGCCAGAGTTGGTGGGAGATCACCGCCACCGGCGGGCCACCCATGTCGGAAGGGCGAAAGGTGCGTCCCCGCGCGGGGGCGACGCCGAGAGTTTCAAAGAGGTTTGCCGTGGCCATCATGCCGAAGACGCCGGGTTCGGAGGGATCGGGGGCATCGAAGCTTCGCCAGAAAACGGCCGCGAGGTTGGTGAAGGACCGGGTGCCGCTCGCCCATGCCTCCCAATCGCGGAAACCGATAAATATCTTCGGCTCGGCGGGGCGTTGGGCCTCGGCCTTAAGGCCAATGGCCAGCCTGCCGGGGTCCGGGAAATGCAACGGCTGCAAGAGCCATGCATCCACGATGCTGAACATCGCGGTGGTGACGCCGACCCCGAGCGCCAGCAGCAGGACTGCCGCGCAGGCGAAGCCGGGAGCACGGCGAAGCAGACGGAAGGTATGCTTGAGATCGGATAACACAGGCGCGTCTCCTGAGAATTAGGATAGACGGCCGGCGCCGGTGTTCGTGAGGTGGCCGTCCGGCAGACCGCCGGCTGAATTCAGTTCCGGATCGGCGGCTGGATTTCCAACTCCGCAGGATCGACCACGGCGATGCCGGCAACCCGTCTAAAATGGTTGTCGCTCGTCAGGAGTGGCAGTTCCCGCTCTCTCGCGGTCGCGGCAATCCAGAGGTCATTCTCTGGAATAATAGCGTTCACGAGTTCCAGCCTTTGACGAACCTCGATGTAAAAGGAGACCGTGGACCGCAGAATCGGCAGGAAAAACATGATCGCGGCAAGGTCCTCAAATCGCTGCATTTGCCTTTGCGGTGTGCCATGAGCGCGCAGCCAACCCACGCGCAACTCCGCCAGGACCATAGCGGGCAGGTAGATCTCACTGACGGACGTGAGCGCACGGAGATTCGGTTTCCCGCGGAGGTAATCGATCAGAACACTGGTATCGATGATCAGTTTATCCGGCAGGTTCAACAAACCTGCTCGAATTCCTGCTCAATCGCGGCCAGCATGGCTTCGGCCTCATGGTCGGTCAGTGAACCGGCAAGGCTTTGGAGCCGTGCCTGACGCTCGGCTTGTGGAAGGCGTGGCTCTTCGGAAACCGCAGCTTGGCGGAGTTTTGACGTTACCTCGGCAACCCCCTGGGAACCCAGGGTTTTCAACTGATCGAGGATAGATTGAACGGTCGCCACGTTTCAATCTTAGCACTGCATGGGTAGCCACATCAATATCAAACTATCAAATCCTCAATATCAATCCCCCCGCCCCTTCACCACCGCCCGCACCGCCCGCATCGGCCACGTCAGCGCCCGTCCCAAACGGAACGAAGGTGACTTCGTAATCCCGTTCAGCACCCTCGCAAACTTAAGCTCCCGCTCGTAGAGAAACTGAATCGTCTTGTCGCGCCGCGCCAACAAGGTCTGAATCTCGGCGGCATCTTCCTCGCTGAGTGTGTGGCCGGCCTGGATGTGGCCGGGCAATGGGCGCTGGTAATAAATGGTCCCATGGTCCGGCGCGGTCAGGTCCGGCGGCCGGTCCCTGGTATAAAAATATACCGCCACACTACGCCGCGAGAGTTGCTTGCCGGCCGGCAACTGAATGCGCCGAAAGCCGTGCCAGGACGCCTCGGTGGTCTCGAAAATTACCGCTCGGTTGGCCAGCGGAATCACTTCTTTGCGGGCTTCGGCGCCGGTGGCCCAGGGGTCGCGCAGCAATTCCAGACAGCCGCCCCACCCGGCATCCCATTCCCGGTTCAGAAAAAGGATCAGGTTCAACCGCCGGTGCAGCCCGCGCTTGGGGTGATAATTGAAATCCACGTGGGCGTCCAGTTCCTGCCCGTCCAGGTTTTCGTGAGTGCCGCCGCCCACATAGTCGGGATCGTACAGCAGGTCCGGTATGTCCGTCAGCCGGCTCAGCCATTCCAGAAACTGGCGGTCGCGCATCAACCGGTCGAAACCTGCGTACGCGGGGCCAATCCGCGCCAGTTCGGGGACCACCGCCTTGCGTCCGGCCTCGCCCAGTTCGTTCCGTGCATGCCGGGCTTCGAAAGCCGGAAACTCAGCTTCCAGACTCTGGCAGCATTCCGGCTCCAGAAACGGCTCGATCACCACGTGCCGGAACGGGCGCGCCCCGGCAAACTGGCGGCGCCGGTCTTCCACATGGTCCCGCACGGTTCGATGGAGCACGATGCGACGGAGCATGCTGCCATCGTAATTCTTTCGGCCCAGGTAAATCCAAAGCCCAAGCTGCCCTCGTAGAAGCGGATGTAGCCACATACCTAAAGGAGGTAAACGATGCGTCAAATCGCCAAGGGACTGCTTGCAGCTTCTCTGACCATGGCGGCGGCTTTTGCTGCCAGTCACCGCAATGGTCCGCTGCTGCTGGAGGACCAAACCGCGAATCTGAACGATTTCTACATATTCCGCAGTTACGAAACCGGCAAATCGGACCGATTGGTCATGAGCATGAGCGCGCAGGGGTTCCAAAACCCGGACAATGGGCCGAGCTATTACAAATTCTCGCCCAGCGTTCTGTATCGCTTCAACATCAACAACTCCCGGGGACTCGATGGGGCTCCGGACCTGCAGATCGACTTCCAGTTCCAGGACACCTACCGGACCAACCCCACGTTCGTTTCCTATTTCGGGAAGATCAGCACCATCGACAGCCCGGGAATTCTGTTGTACGAAACTTACGTCGTGATCCTGCGCGACCTGAAGCTAAACAAGATCATCGCCGTGTATGACAAAGATGTAAAAGGTCATGCGCTTTCGGTGGCGCCCCCGAACCTGGGGCCGAACACGACGCCCGCTTACGAGACCAACCTGGGCGCGCCCTCGGTATTCACGCTAGCCAATGGCATGCGCGTGTTCGCCGGACCCCGTGACGACGCTTTCTTCTTTGACAGCGCCGCCACCTTCGACACTTTGAATTTCCGCGCCCCGGCGCCGGTTCTGAGCGGCAGCGCCGATCAGGGCCAGGGCGCGGCGGCTCCGGCGGCCGTCGACGGCTTTGCCGGCTATAACATCAGCCTGATCGCCGTCGAGGTTCCGATCACCATGGTCACGGCCAGCGGAACGGTTCCGACCAGCGCAACCGACCCCAACGCCAAGATCGGGGCCTGGGCCAGCACGCTGCGCCAGATCGTGACGGTGCGGCCGAGCCCGAGCGACCCTATCAGCTACGGCGATTGGATGCAAGTGGACCGCGTGGGCAACCCGCTGACCGTGGAAGCTCTCATTCCCTTGCCACTGAAGGACCGCTGGAACCGCAGCCTTCCGGTGGACGACAAACAATGGGCGCCGTACATTGGCGACCCGTTCTTCGCCAGCGGCGTTCTGAACGGTGTGTTCAGCCTGAAGGTTCCGCCGGCGCCGCGAACCGACCTGCTGGGAGTTTATGTTCC
>Ga0210402_10003889_pt1 | contig 13828 bp, 13 predicted proteins | sample IncBWC7MmetaG_FD_161055 | JGI IMG/M metagenome (GOLD analysis project Ga0210402, IMG submission 161055) | Forest soil microbial communities from Barre Woods Harvard Forest LTER site, Petersham, Massachusetts, United States - Inc-BW-C-7-M | ecosystem: Environmental > Terrestrial > Soil >...
ATTCGGTGAGTGAGCGGCGGTTCAACGTTTACGCGGCGGCGGGGGGGAGGCCGCGGGTGGTCATCAACTCGCATATCGATACTGTGCCGCCGTGGTTTGGGGCTTCCGAGGATGAGGAGTTTCTGTATGGGCGGGGGGCGTGCGATACGAAGGGGATCATCGCGGCGATGATTGCGTCGGGGGAGCGGCTGCGCGCGGACGGGATCGACGACTTCGCCTATCTCTTCGTCGTCGGCGAGGAGACCGACTCGATCGGGGCGAAGATGGCCAATACGGAGTTTGCCGGAATTGGGTCGGAGTACGTCGTGGTCGGCGAGCCGACGGAGTCGACGTTCGCGCGGGCGTCGAAGGGGGCGCTAACCTGCTTCGTCCGTTTCGACGGCATCGCCGGGCATTCCGCCTATCCCGAGCGAGGCGACTCGGCCATCAACAAGATGGTGGCGGCGATCGCGGAAATCAATGCAACCCACTGGGGCGTCGACGACGACCTCGGCGAGACCACTGTCAACGTAGGCGTCGTGCGCGGCGGCGAAAAGCCGAATGTGATTCCGGCCGAGGCCGAGTGCCAGATGATCTTCCGGACGGTAACGCATCCGGATGAGGTGCAGGCCAAGCTGCAATCGATCGTCGCGAAGCACGGCGGCACGATCACCCTCTCCCGCGGCAACCCGCCGCAATTCATGAACGTGCCGGACGGAGCACCATCGCGCGTGGTGGCGTTCAACACCGATGTGCCGCATCTCGGCGCGCTGGGAAAGCCGCTGCTGTTCGGGCCGGGATCGATCCTCGATGCTCATGGCGCGAACGAGAAGATCGCGAAGAAGGATCTTCTCGACGCAATCGAGACGTATCGGGAACTCGTTATAACGTTGCTGCACGGAATGGTTGCGTAGTCGCGCGGTTACGCGGTCTCGCGGTGGGGTTTGCGGCGAGACCCCGCAACCGCGAGACCACGCAACCCTGAAGGAGACACAGTGCCAAGCCTCGACATCCCCATCTACCTCATCGCCGCCGTCCGCACGCCGATCGGGAAATTCGGCGGCGGGTTGTCGTCGCTCACCGCGGCGGAGCTGGGGATCGCCAGCGCGAAGGCTTCGCTTGGGCGCAGCGGGATCGATCCGGCCGCTGTCGATGAGGTGATCTTCGGCAATGCGCGGCAGGCCGGCGTCGGGCCGAACGTGGCCCGGCAGATCACCATCAAGTCGGGATTGCCTCATGAGACGCCGGCGTACACGGTCAATCAGGCTTGCGGCTCCGGGCTTCGCTCGATCATGAACGCGGCCGATCAGATCCGCCTCGCCCAGGCCAGCGTCGTCCTCGCCGGCGGCACGGAGTCGATGTCGAATACGCCGTATCTTCTCCCGCGCGCGCGATGGGGGTACCGCATGGGCGATGCGGAAGTGGTTGACGGGATGTACCGCGACGGATTTCTCTGCCCGCTGGCGGACGAGATGATGGGAGCGACGGCGGAGACGCTGGCCGATCGCTACGGCATCTCGCGCGAGGAGCAGGACGCATACGCGGTGTGGACGCAGCGCCGCGCCGGCGTTGCGTACGACGAGGGACGCTTCCGCGACGAGATCGTGCCGGTCACGGTGGCCGGACGCAAGGGCGATGTGGTCATCGACAAAGACGAACACCCGCGCTTCGATGCCGACCTCGGCTCGCTGGCGAAGCTGCCACCGGTCTTCCGCAAGAACGGCACCGTCCACGCCGGCAACTCGTCAGGGATTACCGACGGGGCCTCGTCGATGCTCGTCGCCTCGGCTGATGCAGTGCAGCGTCACGGTCTGAAGCCGATGGCCCGCATCATCGGCTATGCACAGGCCGGCGTCGATCCGAAGATCATGGGCATCGGACCGGTTCCGGCCACGCGGAAGCTCCTGGCGGATACCGGCATTTCGCTCGATGACATCGATCTCATCGAGCTGAATGAAGCGTTCGCCGCGCAGGTGCTGGCGTGCGACCGCGAGCTGCATTTCGATCGCGACAAGGTCAACGTCCACGGCGGCGCTATTTCTCTCGGACATCCGATCGGCGCGACCGGAGCACGGATTACGACGACTCTTTTGCACGCGCTGGCCTCGCGGTCCAAACGCCTTGGATTGGCGACGTTGTGTATCAGCGGGGGGATGGGGATATCGATGCTGGTGGAAAGGTGTTGATCCGCAGATGACGCAGATGAGCACAGATGGGTTGCGGTTTTTTATCTGCGTTCCATCTGCGTCATCTGCGGATAAGAATGTGACCGAATGATCTTCACTGACTCCCATTGCCATCTCACCATGTCCGACGCCGAATCGACGCTCGCGCGAGCGAGGGAGGCCGGCGTACGCGGTTTCGTCGTCCCCGGCACGAAGCGGGAGGATGCTCCGGAAGCGGTTGCCGTCGCGGGGAAACATGCCGACGTCTGGGCCGCCGTCGGCTTTCATCCGCATGAAGCGAAAGACTGCGATGACACGGCCTTCGGCGAGATTGAGCGGCTGGCCTCGGATCCGAGGGTCGTTGCGGTCGGTGAATGCGGGCTCGATTACCACTACATGCACTCGCCGCGTGAAACGCAGATCGCCGTCTTCGAGCGGCACCTCGATCTGGCCAAACGGATCGACAAGCCCATCATCGTCCACAACCGCAAGTCGACCGATGACATGGTTGCCATCCTCGCGGCCAGCGGCGCGCGCGGCATCCTCCATTCGTTCACGGAGTCGGAGGAGGTAGCCCGGAAGTTCATCGAGGCCGGCTACTTCATCTCCTTCTCCGGCATCGTCACCTTCCGCAGCGCCGATTCACTCCGTGCCTGTGCGAAGGCGCTGCCGCACGACCGCGTGCTCATCGAGACCGACACGCCGTTTCTCGCGCCGGTACCGTTCCGCGGGCGGGACAACGAGCCGGCGTACGTCATCAAAGTGGCCGAGCTACTGGCAACGTTGTGGGGCGTGCCGGTCTACGATGTGGCGGCGCGGACGACCGCAAATTTCGAGCGCGCCTTCGGCGTTACACTGCCGCGCTGATGACGTCCAATCCGCACCTCTCCGTCGTTTTCCCCGTCTACAACGAGGAAGAGAACATCCCCATCCTTCTCGATGAGATCGCGAAGGCGCTGGATGGGAAGTGGTTGTACGAGATCGTGGCCGTCAACGATGGCTCGACGGACCGCAGTCTCGAAGTCCTGCGTGCGAGCAGAGCGAAGCATCCCACCTTGCGCGTGCTGACGTTCGAGAAGAACAGCGGCCAGACGGCGGCGCTCGATGCGGCGTGGCGTGCGGCGCGCGGCACCCTGGTGGTCTCGCTCGACGCCGACCTGCAGAACGATCCCGCGGACATCCCGGCCATGATGCGGACGCTCGAAGAGAGCGCGGCCGATATGGTCATCGGCGTCCGCGTGAATCGTCACGACACCTGGTCGCGCAAGATGCAGTCGAAGATCGGCAACGGCGTCCGCAACTGGATCACCAACGATCACATCACCGACACCGGCTGTTCGTTGAAGCTGGTGAAGCGCCAGGCAATCGATCGCATCCGTCTCTACACCGGCATGCACCGCTTCCTGCCGACGCTGGTGCGGATGCACGGCTACAAGGTCGTGGAGATGCCGGTCAACCATCGCGCCCGCCAGTTCGGCGTCTCCAAGTACGGAGCGATGAACCGCGCTTTCCGCGGTCTGGCCGATTGTGTAGCGGTGAGGTGGATGTCGAAGAGGGTGCTTACGTATCGGGTTCGGGAGGAGTGAGGGTTGCGCGGTCTCGCGGTTACGCGGTCTCGGGGTTGCTGGGTTGCAAAGGTTGCTTGGTACCCGAGAAGCAACTCAGTAACCCAGCAACCCAGCAACTCAACACCGCGAGACCCCGCAACCGCGAGACCGCGTAACCCCGCAACCGCAACCGCGTAAACTGCCACCGTGCACTTCCCCCTCTCCTTCGACCCCCGCACCTGGCATTGGGATCTTCTGGCCGCGTTCGGGTTCGTGGCCCAGGCGCTGTTCGCGGCGCGTTTCATCGTGCAGTGGATTTCGTCCGAGCGCCGGAGGATGAGCCATGTACCGATCGAGTTCTGGTACCTCTCGCTCACCGGTGGCATCCTGATGACGATCTACGGCGTGGCGCGCCGCGATCCGGTCATCATCTTCGGGCAGGCGCCGGCGCTCATCGTCTACATCCGCAACCTGATGCTCATCCGAACCGCCCGCTCGCGCTCTCTCTGACCTCCATGCTCGACCTCAGCGAAGACCACCGGCAAACGCTCCTCGGCATCGCCCGGCAATCGATTGCCGCCATCCTCGACGGGCGCGCGCCCGAGTGGAAGGACGAGGACTTTGATGAGACGCTCCGCAGGCCAGCCGGCGCCTTCGTCACGCTGCGGACGCGCGACGGCGACCTGCGAGGCTGTATCGGCTCGATTCGGGCCTCCGAGCTGCTTTACAAGGCCATCGCGTCGAGCGCTGTCTCCGCGGCCTTTCGCGATCCCCGTTTCGCGCCGTTACGGCCCGGCGAGCTGGAACTGCTGGATCTCGAGATCTCGGTCATGGGTCCGATCGAGGTGGTCACGAATATGGAGGAGATCGTCGTCGGCCGCGATGGTCTCATCATCAGCCGCGGGGGTCATGCCGGACTGCTGTTACCGCAGGTGGCCACCGAATACGGATGGGATCGGGAGACCTTTCTCGACCAGACCTGCGTCAAGGCGGGCCTTCCTCGGGGTGCATGGCGCAGTGGAGACTGCCGCGTCGAAAAGTTTTCAGCGATTGTCTTCGGCGAGTAACCCACCACCTCGCAAGGAGTTGACGCCTCTTCGGCAAGGCTGACCTTGCTCAACGGCGGATTAAGGTCCAGCATCCCTTGGTTACGTCACGTCGATTGATGTCTTATTCGTAGCGAAAATAACTGAGGGAGGACGATGGCCAGGAAGCGGCGCTCACTTACGGGATCCCTGTCTGTCCGCTCGGCGAAGGTACGCCGCAAAACGTATTCGCGTCGCCTCCTGCACTGGATCGGCGGCCGAGGATTGGCAACGCTCGTCGTCGGTGCGGCGCTGTCGGCCGGCGGACTGACGGAAGTGTTCCAGAGCGTCGATGTCGTCATCCCCGGAACACCGGCCACCGGGAAGATCGCCAGACAGCATGCGTCGCCCGGGGGTGTTCTCGCGAGCGTCGCTGACAGCGACGCGTCGGTGGGCGAGCCCTCGAATCCCTCGCAGGACGGCCTCGTCGAGGGGAGCATCCATTTTCTGAACAAGGCGTTGCGGACGGAATCGGAGCCGCAGTCAAACGACGTTTTCCACCAGGAGATGCGGCGGATCAACGTCGCCCTCCGGCGGGAGTTCTTCACGAATGCGGTGCCGTTCGGCGACATCATTCATGCGAAGGCGCAGAAGTATGACGTCGATCCCTCCCTCCTGGCCGCCGTCGTCGAGACCGAATCGAGCTTCCGTTCCCACGCCCGGTCGCAGGTCGGGGCGCGCGGGTTGATGCAGCTCATGCCGCGGACGGGACGCTGGCTCGGGGCACGGAACCTCTACAACGCGGAGGAGAACGTCGATGCCGGCGCCAAGTACCTGAGGTACCTCAACGCCCGGTTCGATGGCAACCTGACCAAGACCATCGCCGCTTACAACGCCGGCGAAGGGAACGTCCGCCGTTACAACGGCATCCCTCCCTTTCGCGAGACCCGCTCGTACGTGAAAACGGTCATGTCGCGTTACGAGAAGCGTAAGCGGGAACTGAAGCAGTTCGACGACCGGCACGCGGGCGGAGTTGCCGGCGACGAGGCGATGCTGACGTTGCGGTGATGCGGGGTCTCGGGGTAGCGGGGTCTCGCGGTGGGTTGCTGATTACAGGTTGCTGAGTTGCAAGGTTGCTCGGTTGCTTGGTGAGCCTGTAGTCCAGCCCAGCAACCCAGCAACCTTGTAACCCAGCAAGTCTGCGCCCCAACAACCCCCACCCCGAGACCGCGCAACCGCGAGACCCCGCAACCCCGCTCCTTGACCGTTCCCTCTTGTTGAGATAACGTTTTCACGACCTCGACAACCTTGGGAGGGGAAAATGGTCAGTGTGCGTAGGGTGGTTCCCGTTCTCCTGCTTGTGGTCGCTTTCCCTCTTTTTGGGGCGGCGAAGAAGTCATCGTCACATCCCCCGCGTGAGCTTCATCGCGTTGGCGACCATTGGACGGCCTACAACCCTCCTGACACGGCCACATGGCCGGCTGGCTCCAAAACCTACACGATCAAGGCTGGCGACACGCTTTGGGGTCTGGCCCAGCAGTTCTTCAAGAACGCCTACATGTGGCCGCAGCTCTGGGAATCGAACACCTGGATCACGGACGCGCACTGGATCTATCCCGGCGATGTGCTCCTGATCGACGCGGAGACCGCCCAGGCGATCGCTACCGCGGGAACGGCAGGCACCGGAACGACGCCGCCAGCCCTGGTGACCGAGACCACGACCGCCCCCCTGACCGAGCAGGGCCTCTCACCGGCGGCCGACGCTCGCGACGGATACGTGACGGCCGCCGACCCGATGGGCGGGTCGCGTAGCCCGATTCCTCTCGGCACCGAGGCGGATGTCTACTGCTTCGGATACATCGGCGATCCGGCGGAGCCGATGCCGAACTCCATCATGGCCTGGGACGACGCTGAGATGCGCTATGACCGAGGGGCGACGACGCAGGATATCTCCGGCGGGACGGGTGACCTGGTTCTGCTCACCGGCGGGGCGTCGAGCGGGCTGGTCGCCGGTGAGACTTACATCGTCGTCGAGAGCGGCGACATCGTGACCCGTCCAGGTTCAGGAAAGCCAGGTTCAGGCAAGCCAGGTTCAGGCAAGCACCCCGAGGTCGTGGGGCGGCAGTACCTGTATTGCGGGCAGGTTCGCGTTCTCTGCGCGGACGATCACCAGGCGCGCGGCATCATCACGCAGTCGTGCATGGACATTCATATCGGCGCGCGGCTCAAGCCGCTGCCGCAGATCCCGATCCCGCTGGCACGCGTTCCGAACATGCCGGCGTTCTGCGATCCGTCCAGCGGGAAGCGCCACGGGTACATCGTCGGTGCGCAGGGCTCTTGGGACACGGCACTGGGAGAAGGTCTGCTCGTCGAGGTAAATCTCGGCCAGGCCGATCAGATCCAACCGGGCGACTTCCTCACCGTCTATCGCGAGAACTACCAGCCCGGTGAGCCATACCAGGTCCTCGGCGAGGTCGGTATTCTGACCACGACCGCCCATACCGCCACCGGCAAGATCGTGGCCATGCGTTTTTCGATGGAGATCGGCGACGGTGTGGAAATTCGCTGAGCGGGGGCGGTGGGCGGTTGGTTGAAGAACAACCGGCTATCGGTTGTCGGTTGTCAGTTGTTGGTTCCTGACCGAGAACCGACAACCTTTGTTAGCATCGCACCGTCTCGCCGCGTGATTCGGCCGCGAACGTGGAAATCCTTCGACATCGGCGACCCTTTTGCTAGAATCGCGCGTCCGGGTCCATAGCTCAGCGGTTAGAGCTACCGGCTCATAACCGGCAGGTCCCAGGTTCGAATCCTGGTGGACCCACCAGGAAACGATGCGCGCCATCCCAAACATGACGAACGATGGACTCTGCTGCCGGCGCGGGCCGGCAGGGGAGTCGTTGGCCATGCCCGGGACGATGCTCGATCGAACCGGTGCCGCATTCTCACACCGCACAGGCGTTCCAACACCGGAACGCCTTTTTCGTTTTTGGAGGAATGGTTGAATCAGGACGTTGAAAAGCTTTGGGAGTTGCAAACAGTCCTGTCGCAGCTCGGAGATCGCGAAAAACAACTGACGGACAAGCCGGAGTCGTTCGCGGACGTCGACCGCGAGTGGCAGAACGTCAATGCCGAAATGGAGAGGCTGCAAGCGCAGATCGAGCAGGTCTCCAGGGAACGGCGGCGCGTCGACGGCGAGCTGACAGACCAGCAGGAGCTCCTGAAGAAATATCAGGGACAGCTCATGCAGGTGAAGAACCAGCAGCAGTACGCGGCGGCGTGGAAAGAGATCGACGCCACGCGCAAGCATGTGAAGGAGCTCGAGGACTCGACGCTCAAGACGATGACCGAGATCGACGCGTTGCAGAAGCAGCACGACGATCTGGCCGCGGGCAGCGCCGGCCTCAAGACGCGCTGGGACGCGGAGCATGCCGCCTGGCAGCACTCACTCGGCGATCTGCGCGGTGAGGTGGAAACGCTCAAGGCCCGGGCCGTCAATATCGAGTCGACCATTCCCGAGCGCCTGCGCCGCGAGTTCCACCGCATCTTCAAGCAACGGCAGAACGTCGCCATCGCCCACGTTGTCGCCGATTCCTGCAACGGATGCCGTACGCGCGTCCGCCCTGCGGTTCTGCAGCAGCTCAAGCGCGGCGATCTCGTTCACTGCGAAGGCTGCAGCCGTATTCTCTATCTGGAGATGCCCCCATCCTGAAGATCATTGCCTTCGTCGACGGCGCCTGCCGCGGCAATCCCGGCCCGGCATCCTACGGCGTCTTCATGCGCAAGGAAGATGGCGAGATCATCGAGATCTCCGGCTTCCTCGGCACGACGACGAACAACGTCGCCGAGTACGCCGGCCTGCTCGAAGCGCTGGCGACGGCGAAATCGGAGGGGGCCACGGATGTGGAGATCGTCTCCGACTCGCTGCTGCTCGTGCAGCAGATGCTCGGCAAATACCGCGTCAAGCATCCGAACCTCGTGCCGTTGTACGAGCGGGCGAGGTCGATGGTGCGCCAGTTCCCGAAATTCAGAATCCGCCACACGCTGCGCGCGGGAAACAAGGATGCCGACCGGCTGGCCAACGCCGCGCTCGACCGGGCCGCGCGTATGCCGAATGATCGATGGATCGAGCGTCGCCGTGCCGATTCGTGAGAACGTTGCCGCCGTCGAAGAGCGGATCGCCCGCGCCTGCGCGCGCGCGGGACGCACGCGCGCCGAGGTGACCCTCGTCGCGGTCTCGAAGACGTTCCCGGCTTCATTCATCGATGATGCGATCGACGCCGGCATCACCGAGGTCGGGGAGAATCGGGTGCAGGAAGCGCGCGAGAAGAAGCCCCTCGTGCGCGGCGCCGCACGCTGGCACCTCATCGGGCATCTCCAGACGAACAAAGCGAAGGACGCCGTCAAGCTGTTCGACGTCATTCAGGCTGTCGACTCGATCGACCTCGCCGAGAAGCTGGCGCACGCCGCGGAGGCTCACGGCAAGCGCCAGGATGTGCTGCTGCAGGTCAACATCGGCGACGAGCCGCAGAAGAACGGCATCGAACGGGCTGAGGTCGAGGCCGTGGCCCGACAGGCAACGGCGCTGGCCTCGCTGCGTGTCATCGGATTGATGGCCATCCCCCCGATTGGCACTCCCGACGCGTCGCGTCCATACTTCCAGGAGCTCCGGTCGATGCGCGATGCGCTCGGCCTCGAGCACCTATCGATGGGGATGAGCGAAGATTTCGAGGCCGCGATCGAGGAAGGATCGACGATCGTCCGCGTCGGCCGTGCAATCTTCGGGAGCCGAGGCTAGATGGGAATCGTGGTGCCGTTTTTCAATGCCTTCCTGATCATTCTGCAGGTGATCGAGTGGATCGTCCTGGTCTGGGTGATCATCTCGTGGATCCTTTTCTTCGCCTCACAGACATCGTTCCGCTGGCGCCACAAATCGGCCTACATGATCCTCAACCAGCTCAACGACATCTTCTCGCGGATGACCTATCCGTTTCTCCGTCCGTTCCGGCGCATCCTGCCGCCGCACAAGACCGCCGGCATCGATTGGTCGCCGCTGCTGCTCCTGCTGGCCATTTACATCATCCGTGGCGTGGCGGACTATGTTTTCAGGACGTGGGTTTTCCGCGGTTAAGGAAGTCTGGATATGAAGACGGTTCTTTCTGGTCCCTTGATCCGGGTGGTGATGCTGTGTCTCCTGCCTCTTGCGACGTCGAGCGCGATCGCTGCGGACGGGGGAAAGCTGAAGACGATCGCCGCGATCGTTGCCGCCGGCGACGGCACCGTGAAGGGCACGCTCACGCTCGATGGAAAGGTCATCACGCTCCACCACATTTACGGGCGCAAACGGGAGGCGTGGCCGGCAGATGTGAAGGAATTGAACGTTGAGGGTATCGACGATCTGTCCTGCGGAATCGTCGACGTGGTGATCACCAATGTGCCGGTTTCCGACGCGGTGCTGACGAGCATCCTGCAGAACGAGTATCACGGCTCCGAAAGAATCCGAGGCGTCTGCGTGACGTTCGAAGCGTCGGGCAAGCACTCGTTCGTTCCGACTTTCCTGCTGGCATCGGGCGCGACCAAAGGCTACGGTGTCACCCAGACGTCCGGAGAGATCAAGTGGGAGCATGGCAGGGTCAGCGGGAACGTCAAATGCAAGAACGAGGAAAACATCGAAGTCAGGGTGATCAACGTCTCTCTCGATACCGGAGTACGGTTGCAATACTCCCAGACCATGACCGCGGAGCCGGTTCCCGCGGATCAATTCCTCGATGAATATCTGAAGGTCATGCCTGGCAACTGGAACATCGAACGATGGGTGGAGTTGGGCTGTGCCTCCGCATCGGGAACGCTGTCGATCGTCGAGCGGAGCAGGCCGAACGAGTTTCGAGGCACGTTCCATCTCGTTGTCAGCATCCCAGGCAAACCGGACCTGAACGTTGAAGAGGACGTCACCATCACCCGCAATGGAACCAAGGTCCATCTGGAGGGAGGCGAGGTTCGAGGCGCCGATTCGACCTGGACTCGCGATGTGTTGGACTTCGAGCTGAGAAAAGGCCTGCTGGTGGGGGGTAATGCCACCGACAGCGTCGTGCTCAAGAAGACGCAGGATCCGGTGACGGTAAAGCCGTTGCCGTAGCCAGGCGCGGAGGGTGCGTCTTCATGGGTTCGGGTTGGCCTTCGTACCGGTGCACAACGTCGTCGTTCCGTTCGTGAGCGTCGTACCGGGCGGACAGTGGCCGCTGGCCCGACGTTGATGTCGCATTGATCGTCGTTGTTGATTGACGACGGTACGGCCGCCGCGGCACTGCCGCATAGAAGAAGCGAGGCGAGCAAGATGCGCAGTGTGTTCATGGCTTCGGGTTGATGTTCGTACCTGTGCATTGGAGGGTCGTGCCGTTCGTCATCGTGGTGCCGGGCGGGCAGACGAAGATTCCGCCGGCCGGGCCCACGGGCGTCGAGAGCGTGGTGATGAACGCGGCGGGCGAGCAGCCGTTGCCGAGTGCTGCAGCGTCGAGCTCGGCGGTCATGTGACTCGAGCCTACGTTGCCGAACATCGTCATCGTCACCCAGTTCTGGCTGGGGCGAGGGCTGGCGCCGTTATTGAGATTCAGGTAAAGCCAGCCTCCAACGTCGGCGCCGCCCATCGGGGGATAGGTCGATGTGGATGATGAGGTCGACGAGGTTGCCGGCAGATACACCGGTGGAACGTTGCATGTGCAGTGCGCCGCCATGTCGAAGGTGAATGGATTCTCGTGCTCGTCGAAGCGAACGATGTCCAGGACAGGTAGTCCGGCCGAGAACTTCGCGTCCGTGCAGCTGCCGTTGCCTGAGCTCTCACGCCAGACGGTGAGGTTCGTTCGGAAACCGGCCGGTCCTCCCTGAATGAAGCGGGCTGCGAAGGTCGACGGAAGCGGCTGGCGGCGGTCGAACGTCCGTCGGGCCGCCGGTGTATATCGATCGTAGAAGGTGTACGGCAGCGCGGTATCGACGTTCGACCCTGCGCCGCCGCCCTCGGGGACAGCCCTGATGTGGACCATCGGATTGCCTCCGGCATCGAACGTACTTGCCAGCTCGCCCGCGGGATGCGGTCCGATCTGTTGGTAGTCGCCGATCAGAACGTTGTCGAAGAGAAGATCGTTCGTGTAGTAGAGCGGATCGGACGGTGTGCGGTCCGTGCAGGCCGCCACCACGTCGATGGTGGCATAGCCGATGGCGTTTGCATGGGTGGACCCGATCCCGTCGCAGGGAATCAGCGGGATGGAGCCAGTCGTCAGCGCGGTCCGTATGGCGACGACCAAACCCTGCGGCATCAGACCGGGGTTATGCGCACAATCGAGCGGCGTACCGAGGTTTGGATTGGCCGCCAGAGAAAACTGGCCGGGCGTGGTTGCGGACGTCGTGCCGCTCGGCGGCGCAACGACGCCGCGGACCAGGACGTCGGCCAGGTTGATCGCTTGAACGTCATAACCCGTGAGATAGAGGTTGAACGTCAGCACGGGATACCCGTAGTCGGTCCAGAGCGTGACGTGCGCGATCTGCGGGGAGTGCGTGACGTTGGTGACCGTGAAAATCGTCGTCTGCCCGGATGTCCCGCTCACATCGACCTCGAAGTAGGGCAGGAGCAAGGTGGCCGCGGGGCTGACCGACACGTCGCAACTGTCGTCGTTGTTGATCGACGACGGCGACGCCGCCGAGGCGCCGCTGCAGAGCAGGAGCGAAGCGACGAGAAATGTCTTCATGGATTCGGATTGACGTTCGTGCCGGTGCATAACGCTGTCGTGCCGTCAGTGAGCGTCGTATTGGGCGGACTGACGAAGACGCCTCCGGCGGGGCCGATCGGGAAATTTGATTTGACCCCTCCGTTGATGGGCGCGGCCGGTGTGCAGCCGTTGCCGAGCTGTGCGGCGTCGAATTCCGCGGTCATCCGGCTTCCGCCGGCGTTGCCGAACATCGTCGCGGTGACCCAGTTCTGGCTCGCGCGCGGAGTGCCGAACACGCTCGGCGTCGAGGTTGTCGTTCCGCTCGAGTGGTTCGTGACCGAGTAGATGGGCGATCCGCCGTTATTGAGGTTGAGATACATCCAACCGCCCACGTCCGTTCCGGCGATGTACGGAAAGGTGGGGCTGGCGGTGTTCGTCGCGGAGGTTGCGAACAGTGTTGGACGCGACCCACACGAGGGGCTGCAAAAGCTCGGAAAAACGAAAGGGTTCTCGTGCTCGTCGAAGCGGATGGACTCGCCGATGTTAATGTCGGAGTTGTTGATGTTCGAAGCGCACGACGCGCCGGCTCCGGTAACACCTTCCCGCCAGATCGTGTAATTCGTCGCGAACGCGCCTGTGCCACCCTGGATGTAACGGACCGCAAACGTGGACGGCAGTGGCTGACGACGATCGATCGTGCGCGTTGCCGATGGTGTGTAGCGGTCGTAGAACGTGTAGGGAAGGCCGGTTGGTACATTCGCCCCTGCAGCACCGCCCTCGGGGACCGCGCGGATGTGCACCATCGGATTGCCGGCCGCGTCGAACGTGATTGCCGCTCCGGTGCCGGTCGCGCTTCCCCCGAGCTGCTGGTAATCACCGATCAGCACGTTGTCGAAAAGCAGATCGGTCAGGTAATAGTGCGGATCGGACGGCAGAAGGTTCGTACAATTCGCCACGACGTCGATGGTGGCGTAGCCGATGGCGTTCGCATGGGTGCCGCCGGCGGTGCTGCACGATCGGACAGTGCCGCCGGGGTTGAACACGCCGGTGGTCAACGCGGCGCGCACGGTCGCGGCGATGCTCGCCGGCAGCAACGACGGATTGCTGGCGCAGTCGAGTGTCGGCCTCAGATTGCCGCCGGCGGCCGACAGTGCGCCCGGCGTTGTCGCGGGCGAGGTGCCACTCGGCGGCGCGATGACGCCGCGCACGATGACGTCGTAGAGGTTGACGGCCTGTACGTCGTAGCCGGTCAGGAACAGGTTGAAGGAGAGCACCGGAAATGCCCAGTCAGTCCAGAGGGTGACGTGCGCGATCTGCGGGTAGCGGGTGACGTTCGTAACGGTGAACAGCGTCGTCTGACCCTGCACAAGCGGGTTCGTGTTGACCTCGAAGTACGGCAACAGCAGCGTGGCCGC
>Ga0210402_10003890_pt1 | contig 13827 bp, 11 predicted proteins | sample IncBWC7MmetaG_FD_161055 | JGI IMG/M metagenome (GOLD analysis project Ga0210402, IMG submission 161055) | Forest soil microbial communities from Barre Woods Harvard Forest LTER site, Petersham, Massachusetts, United States - Inc-BW-C-7-M | ecosystem: Environmental > Terrestrial > Soil >...
CGCAAGGTTCCAGGTCTTTACTTCATCGGCGAAGTCGTGGACGTGACTGGTCACCTCGGTGGCTTTAATTTTCAGTGGGCCTGGGCCTCGGGCGCGGCGGCGGGCCGAGCGTTGTAGACTATCTGCCCAGAAGCCGGGAGGGAACACCATGAGGCAAGCCAGAATATTCCTGCGCTGCATCTACTGTCTAGTCGCCGCGACGTTCATCGCGAGTGCCGCGTTCGCCCAAGCACCGTCGACCACGCTCCTCGCGCTATCGAAGGACGACCACACCGTCGCCATCGTCGACCCTACGACGTTGCAGGTACTGGCGCGCATTCCTTCCGGCCCTGACCCTCACGAGATCATCGCCTCCGACAACGGCAAACTCGCCTTCATCTCCAACTACGGTGGCCTGGACAGCGCTCTCAATACCATCTCGGTTGTCGATCTGGTTGGGCGAAAGGCGCTGCCGCCCATCGAACTCGGCGCGCTGCGATCCACGCATGGCTTAGATTTCGTGGGCGGCAAGCTCTATTTCACCGCGGAGACGAACAAAGTCATCGGCCGCTACGATCCTGCAACACAACGCGTGGATTGGGTCCTCGGCACCGGCCAGGATCGCACCCACATGGTGATCGCTTCCAAGAGCCTCGATCGCATCTTTACGTCGAACGTCAACTCCGCAACCATCAGCATCATCGAACAAGTCTCTCAACCGAATGGCTTCGGTCCTCCCCCGGGCGGCCCACCCCAAGGTGGACCAAAATCAGGACCACCTTCCGGCGCAGCGCCTCCCCAAGGCCCGCCCCCAGGCGGCCCGCGGCTTACCTGGGAAGTGACGAACGTCCCGGCTGGTCATGGAGCCGAAGGCTTCGACCTGTCGCCTGATGGAAAAGAAATCTGGGCCGCCAACGCGCGCGATGCGACAGTCACCATCATCGATGTCGCAAGCAAGAAGGCCACGCAAACTCTGCTCATCGCCGTGAAAGGCGCGAACCGCTTGAAGTTCACGCCCGACGGCAAACGGGTTTTGATCTCCGGACTGGGCGCGCGCGCCGGAGACAGCAGCCTGGTGGTGATCGATGCCTCGACTCACAAGGAGGTCAAGGCCTTACCCCTCGGAGGCGGCGCAGCCGGTATCCTCATCGCTCCCGACGGTTCCCGCGCCTACGTAGCCGTCAGCTCGGCCGACAAAATCGCGGTCATCGATCTAAGAACGCTGGAAGTGGTCGGTCAAATCGACGCCGGCAAGCAGCCCGACGGATTAGCATGGGCGATCAAGAAATAAAGTCACGCTCCGCTGGCGTCATCCCGAGTGCAGCCGCCTTTCAGACGGAGCGAGGGATCTCGCGGCGAAGCACGGTTCCCGCTGCCATGCCGTAGAATCAACTCTTGCTCCTCACAATCGAAAAGCTGATCTATGGCGGCGACGGCCTGGCCCGTTTGCCTGCCCCTCCTGACATCTCCGCGCCTCATAACGATGAAACCCACGCACGCGGCAAAGCTGTGTTCGTCCCTTTCGTTCTGGCCGGGGAAAAAATCGAGGCCTCTCTCACCGAACAGAAGCCCGGCTTTGCGCGGGCAAAGGCGGATTCAATCGTCGAGTCCTCGCCTCACCGTGTCCCGCCCCCCTGCCCGCACTTCACCCGTTGCGGCGGCTGCCACTACCAGCAGGCCACCTACGAGCATCAGCTCGCGATCAAGAAGGAAATCCTGCGCGAGAGCCTGCGCCGCACGGCCAAGCTGGAACTGACGTTCGACATTGAAGTCCATCCCTCGCCGCCGTGGAATTATCGCAACCGTTCTCGTCTGCAGACGCAGGTCAGCCCCGCGTTCGCCGCGGGATATTTCAAGCTCGCCTCGCACGAACTGTTGGCGGTGGAAGAGTGTCCCATCAGCTCGCCGTTAATCAACCGCGGCATCGCGTCCCTGTGGCGGAGCGGACGAGCGGGCAAAGTCCCGCAGGGTGTGCGCGAGGTCGAGTTCTTCGCCAACGCCGACGACACGCTCCTTCTGCTCGAGATCAGCTGCGCGCGCGAGGCCCGCCGCGCCGCCGTCCGCGAGTGGGCTGAAGAGTTACGCGCGTCGATGCCCGAGATTGCGGGCGTCGTCGCATTCCGCGAGCCAAATCCCGGTGACCGCAAGGCCGGAGCGCACGAAGTCCTTGTCACCGTCGGCGCTGCGAATCTGACCTATCAGACGCAGCGCGCAGCCTACCGGGTCAGCGCGGGCTCCTTCTTTCAAACCAACCGCCATCTGACCGATGAACTGGTCAAGATCGTCACCGCCGGGCAATCGGGCAAGCTCGCGCTCGATCTCTACGCGGGCGCAGGCCTGTTTTCCACAGCCCTGGCTTGTGACTTTCATCACATCGTTTCTGTTGAGTCGTCACAGACATCCACAGGCGATCTTGCCTACAATCAGCCTTTGAATGGAGAAACGGTCCAGGCTACTGCGGAGCAATACCTGATCCGTGCGCAGAGTACGGGGCAAGTCCGGAAGGCTGCGGTCGTCCCGCCTACGCCTGACTTAGTGGTGGTGGACCCGCCGCGAAGTGGTCTGGGAGAAGGCGTAGCGCGATCACTGGCGACCCTGGGCGCGCCCCGCATTATTTATGTGTCGTGCGATCCGGCAACCCTGGCGCGCGATCTCGTGCCTTTGCTGGCCGCTGGCTATCGTGTCGAGCAGGTGCACCTGGTGGATTTGTTTCCGCAGACTTACCACCTGGAAAGCGTCGTGCACCTGGCTCGATAGACCGGTGCGAGGCTGATTGGATGAGCTTCATGTGAGGACAGCCGCCCCTTCGACAAGCTCAGGGCAAGTTCTCGGTTGTCCGCCCGGGCGAAGCCAGGGGGTTCGTTCCTATAGTGTCACGCACTCAGTCCCTCATGCCTCCCACTTCGGTCTCCCCCCCGATTTTCCGCCTTAAGGCCCCCCGCCAGCCCATACTGTGGGCGGTCGCGGCCTACTCCTGCGGGGTCGTCGCCGGGGTCTACCTATGGCGGCCCACCCTTTGGTGGGTGGTTGCCGGAGCGGCCTTCCTGGCAGCCGCGGCATATTTTAGTCGCCGTCGGTCAAGCCTGGGCTGGGCGCTTGCTCTAGGCGCCTTTCTCCTCGCGGGCGCGCTTCACATTCAACTGCGCGGAGCCTCCACAGCTCTCGACACCAGCATCGATCCCTACGCCGACCGGCAGGAACTCCAAGTCATCGCGCACGTCACGCGCGACGGGCATCTGCAGCAGGGCGGCTTCAACGAAATGAAACAGACAGTCGATGTCGAAACGGAGGCGATTCAGACAGCCACCGGCGAACGCGAAACAATTCATTCCGGCGTCCGCTTGAGCATTTATGGCCCGAGGCCTGTCGATTCTGCCCCGGAAGAAAGTGTGGACGAAGCGTCGAGCTCCGCAGCCATGCCAATCCTGCGCTACGGCGATCGCATTCTTTTCTCATCGAAGCTCAAGCTGGCGCACAACTTTCGCAATCCGGGCGCATTCGACTATCAGGGCTACCTCGCCGATCGCGGCATCGCCGCACTGGGCTCGGCGAAAATAGAAAACGTTCAACGCCTTCCCGGTTTTGCCGGCAGCCGAGTCGCCGCCTGGCGCAGCCGTCTGCACCGGGGAGTCGTGGATAAGGTGCACGAACTCTGGCCCCCCCGCGAGGCCGCCCTGATTGACGCCATGGTGATTGGTGAATCTGCCTTCATCGACCGCGACACGCGTGCCGACTTTCAGCGGTCGGGCACCTACCACGTTCTTGTCGTTTCGGGCATGAACGTCACGATCTTTGCCTTCGTAATTTTCTGGACCCTGCGCCGCCTGCGTTTGGGCGACATCCTGGCCACCCTGCTGACCATTGCATTCTGTGTCGCCTACGCGTTCACCACCGAGGTCGGCGCCCCGGTCTGGCGCGCCACGCTGATGTGCGCCATCTATCTGGGCACGCGCCTGCTCTACCGCGACCGCGCCATGCTCAATGCGCTGGGCGCGGCGGCGCTGGGGCTATTGATCTTCGATCCCCGCCAGCTTTTCGCTGCAAGCTTCCAGATGACTTTTGTTTGCGTGCTCATCGTGGCGGCCATCGGGATTCCGATTGTGCAGCGCACTTCTCAACTCCAGAAGCAAGCGCTTGCCGATTGGGATTCAAACGACTATGCCGCGCTTCTCCCCCCGCGCGTGGCCCAGTTCCGGGTAGACCTGCAGTTCATTGCTGCGCGCGTGGCGCGCTTCGTGGGCAAAACGTGGTCCCGGCGCCTGGTCCGCGGCACGGCGGCCTTCCTCCTCGCGGCGTGGGAATTGCTGTTTATCTCCGCTGTTCTGCAGATGGGATTGGCCTTACCCATGGCGTACTACTTCCATCGCGCGACAACCATCGGATTGCCCTCGAACGTGATCGTCGTGCCTTTAACGCAACTGATGATGCCCGCCGCCATTGCCGCGCTGGCCCTGGGTTGCATTTCCCCCTGGTTGGCGAAGCTTCCGGTGCTGCTGGCCACGGTTGCGCTCGATGGGATCACCGGAACCGTGCGTGGCCTGGGCTCCCTCAGATTCGGAGCCCTCCACCTGGCTGACCTGCGCGTTCCGATGCCGTCGGTTGCGATGATCGCCCTGGCCGTGGCCGCACTGGTGCTCGCGATGTGGGCGGCCCGCCGGCGACCCATCTTTGCAGTGGGAGGACTGGCCGCGATCCTCTTAGCATCACTTGCGCTCGCGTTCGTGCCCGCGACGCCGCGCGTCCGCCCCGGACTCCTGGAGGTCACCTCGATCGACGTAGGTGAAGGCGATTCCACGCTGATCGTCACCCCGCAAGGCCGCACCCTGTTGATCGACGCCGGAGGCCCGATCGGCCCGGGGGGATCGCAATTGGACTTCGGCGAAGACGTCGTCTCTCCCTATCTCTGGACGCGCGGCATCTCGCGCCTCGACGCGGTCGCGATTACGCACGGCCACTCCGACCACATCGGCGGAATGGTCGCCGTGCTGAAGAATTTCAAGCCGAAAGAATTATGGATCGGTTTGCTCCCGCCAAGTCACGCTCTGGAGATCGTTGTCGCAACGGCTCAAGCGCTCGGCGTCAAAGTCGTCCGCCACTGGGAAGGCGACGAGTTCACCCTCGGAGGAGCCAGGATCCGCGTACTGTTCCCCCCGCGCGACTGGTTCGTCGGCGTCAAACCGCAGAATAATGACTCGATGGTTCTGCGCGTCAGCTATGGCGAGAGTTCAGCTCTGATGGAGGGTGACGCCGAGAAACAAGTAGAACGCCGGATCGCAATGCTGATTCATCCCAGCACGAACCCGGTTGCGAACCTGATAAAGATCGGCCACCATGGAAGCAACAATGCGACCACTCCGGAACTGATCGCCGCGGTCCAACCCCAGTTCGCCGTCATCTCCGTAGGATCAGGAAATTCGTTCGGCCTGCCCCGCAGCGAGGTTCTCGCCCGCCTTGCCGCCGCTGGCGCCCGGGTTTACCGAACCGACCTCGACGGCGCCGTGACCTTCTATCTCGACGGCCATTCAGTCACGCCTTCGGTGGCGGCTCTTCAATAATCGCAATCTCCGCCGTCGCATCATCGTCAGGCGCAGATTGGGCCGCCGAACGGCCTTCTTCAATCACGCGCTGCGCCGCCTCTTCATCTTCTTCGCGCACCAGGATGAGCATCCCGCCCAGGCCCGGGAACGCGTCCTGCACCAGAGACGCCGAAGTGAGATCGCTGTCGATGCCCGCCGAATCGAGCAACCCCTTCACCACCAGCGCCTCCGATTCCTGCTCCGAGCCGAAAACCTTCACCAGCTTCTCGTTTGGATTGGGACGCGGATCAGGAAGAGGTTCTGCCATGACATCTCCAATCTGGAATCGGCCCGCGCCGACTCCGGGCCCTGCCCCCGCAATTTTACTCCCCGCAGAGTCATGTACGGACAGCCGCCGGATTCTCTGTTCGTTGCAAAAATTGGGATTCGTCTATTTGCCTTCTTCCCTGGCTGCGAGAGAATGCCCCTTGATACTGGCGCAACGCCGGATCACGTCGTGTCATCCAACGCTGCAGAGCGGAAAAGGCATATGAATATTCATCAGCAGGCCGGGAATGGACCGAGCTTTCCGACGGAAGAGCAGCAATCCCTCCGCGAGCGGGAAGAAGAAACCCGCAAAATCCGCCGCCTGCAACTGATGATCAGCATGGTGATGTCCGTCATAAGCCAGGACCCTAACCTCACCGTTGAAGAAGCCTCAGAGCTAGCCGCCGGAGCAAGGCGCACCGCCCTGTCGATGTTCCCTGACAAGGAACTTGCCTACGATCTGCTCTACAAGCCGCGCCTGCAACGGCTCATGAAGGAACGGTTCCGGCTGCAGTAGAACAGTCTTGCTCATGTGGGCACAGCCGCCTTCGACTGTCCGCGGAAGCGAAGCTCCGCTGCCTTGTAGATGGACGGGGCCACTAACGAATAATTCGAGAGTTGGCAATCGTTAACGCTCTCGCTCCTGCGCGAGCAGATCGACGCCGCGACCCTCAGTCAGCGTGTTCCGCGGGTCTACTGCGAGCCAACTGACTGCGCCCAGCAAACATAAAGCAGCGGCCACCAGGAAGGAAGCTGTCCAGCCGTAGTGAACCGCGATCCAGGGAGTAAGCGAGCCAGTCACGGCTCCGCCAATTTGAGCGCCCATGTTCATGAATCCGGACACCGATCCGGCGGAGCCTCCGGCAATGTCTGCGGTAAGCGACCAAAAGGAACTTTGTGATAGATACAATGCTCCGGCCCCACCGGCCAGCACTACGCTGGCAAGCTGGGCGCTATGAACTCGCGAGCCGAAGGCGATGAAGATTCCTGCCGCCGTCATTCCGAAGACTGCCACACCGCAGCGGCCAAGACGCGGCCCGCGCCACTTGGTGAGCCGGTCGTTGATTGTTCCCCCCAGCAGGCAGCACACCAGCATTGCCAGAAACGGCAGCATGGAATAAAAAGCGCTGGCCTTCAGATCCAGACCGCGCACTTTTGCGAGATAGCGATAGAACCAGCTAAAAAAAATCCATGCAACATACCCATAGCAAAAGTAACTGACGGTAAGCGCCCAGACTTCGCGGCTTCGAACCACCCTCCGCCAAGGCACCAAGTTTTTGTGGTTGTCTCGCGATTGGGGCGATCCGTCACTTGTTATGGGCGAGGTGAGTCCGGATTGAATCGCGGCGAGTTCAGCAGGCGACACTCCAGGGTGCTCCCCCGGCGTATCTCGAGCGGCGATGAACCAGACCGCTCCGGCCAGTAGCCCGATGACTGCACACACCCAAAATGACGAGCGCCAGCCGTAGTGAACCATGAGGTAGGTAATGAGCGGCGGCGTAAGCCCGGCGCCAGCTCCCACGCCGGCAAAAATCCAGCCATTGGCTATACCGCGCTCGCGCATGGGAATCCAGCGGGCGACGAACTGATTGGCCGCTGGATAGATGACCGCTTCGCCAGCGCCGAGAAGAAAACGGACTGCCACAAATAACCAGAGAGCGCCTGCGATGTGGGCAGGGACTAGCGCCGTCAAGGCGGTGAAGATTCCCCACCAAACCACACCGCCGCCCAGTACCCGGCGCGGGCCAAAGCGGTCAGCCAAGTGGCCACCGACCGTCTGAAACAGCGCGTAACCGGCCACCATCGCACTGAGAACGTAGCCGAGTTGTTGTTCTGTCAGATGATAGGCGTCGACAATCGCTCCGCCGGCGATGGAAATGTTGACCCGGTCGAGATAAGACACGGCACTGAGGACGAACAGCCAGAACACCAGAAACCAGCGCACGTGCGTTGTCTTTCCGGGAGCTACCATTGGCACTCCCACACGCGTGCGGCCCTTCGAGGGCGATCCAATAAGCGAGTGTCCCGATTGTCCCGTTGGTTGCCGTGTGATAACTTCGCCAGCGGTTCGCAATCACCCAAAGTTTGAACCAACTTGGATCGAATTCCATGACGAAGACGAAAACGAAGAAGACGAAGGCGCTTTGTGCCGCAATCATTCTGCTGGGTCTGCTCGCTCTGGCGACTCCCGGATATGCTCAACTTGATCTTTTCTCCCGAGAGCAGCGAATTGAGTTCACCCCGGATTGGCACGGCGACCGGTTTCCCGATGGCCGTCCGAACGTGCCCGACGCTGTGCTGGCCCGCCTGAACGCCGTTACTGCGGATGAAGCGTGGGACGTTCTGCAGGATGCCCACTTTCGCAACCAGTTTGAAGGCGGCTGGAGAGTGATCAATCCCGGACAGCGATTGGTCGGCCGCGTAGTGACGGCCGTGTTCATGCCGCATCGCCCGGATGTTGACTCGGTGATTCGAGCCAATGGCAAGAAAGAGAACCGCATCGGAGACGAAAACTCGTGGATTATCGACATTCTCAAGCCCGGCGACGTCCTTGTGGTCGACCTGTTCGGAAAAATCCGCTACGGAACCATCATTGGAGACAATCTCGCGACCGCGATTTATTCCAAGAGTCACAACGGACTGATCGTGAATGGAGCGATTCGCGACGTTACAGGAATTCAAGAGATGCCGGGATTTCAGGTCTACACCCGCGGCGTCGATCCTTCGGCCCTGGAGCGTGTCATGCTTACGGGAATCAACGTCCCCATTCGGATTGGAGATGTGACGGTGATGCCCGGCGACATCGCCATCGGCGATCCCGAGGGAGTTACGTTCGTCCCCCCGCAGTTGGCCGAGAAGCTCGCCGATGAAACAGAGATGGATCACATGGTCGACGAATGGGGCCACATGATGCTGCGCGAGGGAAAGTACACGCCAGGGCAGATCGACGAAAAGTGGACGCCGAAGATGATCGAGGAATTCAACGCTTGGCTGGAAAAGAAAGGATCGAAACTCCGCATGCCGGTGCGATAACCGCATCCTCCTTGCGAATCCCCACTTCTCGCGCAAAGAACGCGAGAGAAATGGGGCACCCACGTTTCGGGCACCCACGTTTTGTGCAGGGCAGCATGGCATTGCGGCTCGGACTGGCGTTTCACTTGCGAGCGACGGCGGCAATGCAATTGATTTCCACCAGCGAATCGCCCGGCAGCGCAGCGACTGCGACCGTTGTACGGGCCGGTCCGCCATGAGGAAAGTAGGTTGAGAATATCTTGTGCATTCCGTCCCAGTGTTCAATCTTCACCAGAAACACGTTGGCCTGAAGAACCGTGTCCATTGTCCCTCCGCCGACTTCTACCAGCCCCTTCACTTTATCCATGACCATGCTGGTGTGAGATTCAATCGTCCATTCTTTCTGATCACGCTTATCATGTGCGCCTTGGCCGGAGACATACAGCAACCCGTTGTGGACGATCACCGGCATGATGATGTCTTTCTCGCTTCCCGGTTTTCCCTCGCCATTCAGTTTACGGATTCCGTTGGCATCCTGCGGCGGCGCCTCTCCTAACGCGCGCGTGGGCAACACCGCGGCAGTAACTCCCAAAGCGGAGAGCACGGAAGCGAAACGCAACGCAAACATCCTGCGACTGAAATTAAAATTCATATACCTGCTCCTTTCAAATTAGGTTTCAAAAGCGATCAAGGCAAAGCAAAGCTGAAAACGTTACTGCCGGCGGCAATCGCCACGTATTGTTTACCGGCGACTGCGTAGCTCATCGGTGACGCGCTCATATTCTGTCCGGTATTGAAATGCCATAGAGGCTTGCCGGTTTGAGTGTCCACTGCCTCAAACGATCCGGCATCGTCCCCAAAGAACAGCAGCCCTCCAGCCGTTGTCATGGTTCCGCCCGAAGAATGGCCGTGACCTGTCTGGGGATACTTCCACGATATCGATCCCGCGTCCACACTGTAGGCGACAAGCACCTTCTGAGACGTTTCGCCGGGGATCCGTTTGACCCCCGTTGAATAATATTCCTTGCCTTCCTGAAAGCCCTGTGTCGGCTGAGAGAAAAAAGTCTCACATTCTTCCAGGGACATAAAATAAACCATGCGCGTGGATTCGTTATAAGAAGGCGCGTACCAATTGGTAGCACCAGCATAACCTGGGCAGACACGGGCTCCGTCAGGCGTAGGCCTGACACCGGTACGAATCGGCCGGCCGAGTTCATCGATTCCTTTCGCCCAGTTCAGTTTCTCGACGAAGCGCGTTGCGGACAAAAACTTTCCATTCGTGCGATCCAGCACGTAAACATAACCGTTGCGATTCGCCTGTACCAGCAGTTTTCGCGGTTCTCCTTTGTAATCCGCGTCGATGAGCATCGGCGTTTCCACCGCATCGTAGTCGAACAAATCATGCGGCGTGAATTGGAAATACCATTTCAAAGTGCCCGTGTCCGGGTCCAATGCGAGCACACTATCGGTATAAAGAGCATCTCCAGGGCGCATGTCGTCATTAAAATCCGGCGCCGGATTACTGGTGCCCCAGTAGATTAAATTTAGTGCGGGATCGTAAGTTCCCGGCATCCATGTCGTGCCTCCGCCTCGCAAATACGCTTGACCGGGCCAACTCTTGGAACCGAATTCACCCGGACCGGGAATTGTCCAGAATCGCCAGGCCAGTTTTCCCGTCACGGCGTCATAGGCGGCGACAAAGCCGCGCACGCCGTCATCCCCACCCGAGGTTCCCACAACAACTTTGTCTTTCACCACCAGCGGAGCGCCCGTCGCGCCGTAGTTCTTGTTCCAGTCAGCGTAGGCAACATCCCAGATCTGGTTGCCGGAACGCGCATCCAGGCAGACCAGGTGGGCATTGTCGGTTTGCATGAACACGCGATCGTGCCAGACCGCGACTCCGCGATTGATGTGCCCTGAGGCATCGTCGATCAGCCCTTCCGAAATCGCCCGGGAATGATGCCAGACCACCTGGCCCGTGCGGGCGTCGAGCGCAGACACGTCATTCGCCGCGGTCACGAACATCATTCCATTCACGACCACCGGAGTTGTTTCCAGCCGGTTCGAGTTGTGAGCGTGAAAAACCCATTCAGTGCGCAGTTGTGGAACCGTCGTCGGAGTGATTTGGGAAAGCCGGCTATACCTTCGGCCCGTATAGTCGCCGTTGTAGGAAACCCAATTTGCCTCTGGAGGTGATACCAGCAAATCGTCGGCGCGCACATCAATCTTCGCACCCACGGAGCCGCTGTCCGCAAGCGCAGTGAGGCAACAGAGAAAAACCGCCGCGTAGATTGCCGTCCGCATGCTCACTAGGCCCCGGGTTAGTAGCGAATTGCGAATTATCTGATGAAAATCAATTTCCCGCAACGCACCTTACACTATAGCCTGCCGAATTTCTTCACCGCCTCCACGATCGACTTCAATTGCTCGATCACGGCATACATGGAGTGCTCTTTAAAATCCATCTGCTGCGCAAGGGTGAGCACCGGTTGCGCCTGCGCTCTGGGAACGACCGCTACGCCATCGCTATCGGCCACCACGATATCGCCGGGGCTGACGGCTACCCCGTTGCACACCAACGGAATCTGCGCTCCAGCAAAGCGGTAGTGGTGGACCGACGTCGAGGGAACGATTCCCGTCGCAAAAACTGGAAAACCGATTTTTCGTAAATACGCCACGTCGCGGACCCCGCCATCGATCACGGCGCCTGAGTAACCTCTCGCGGCCATCGCGGTGCCCATCAATCCACCCATTCCCGCAATGTCTTCTCCGTCCTCAAGCACCATCACGTAGACCGAATCGGTTGATCCCTGGTCAATGGCTTGCAGCATGCCGGTAAGAGCTTCGGGATCTTTGTTGCCTTCGTCCTTCTTGAGCTGTACGGTTCGCGCGAAACCGGCAAACTTGGCGGTGAAAATCGGCTGCATGCGATGAGTCATGTACATGCGCTTGCCCGTAATCTGCTCGATTGCATCGGAGACCGAGGCCACTTCGACGCGACGGAACGCCCCTATCAGTTCGGTATCAGACAAAGCGGCCGCCGAATTCGACTGCGCCCGGACCATCCGGAATTCGCTGCCCGTGGTCAGGATCAAGCCCAATATCGGCAACATGATGGCGAGCATGCGGCCTTTCGCGTGACCTTTCGCGCCCCCCTCAGATTTGTCCATTCCATCCTCCTGGTTGTATATATGTTCGCGGACTAGTCTATGCTCACAAGTCGCAATTCTTCACCACGGTTGCTTTGGCTCTCGCTCCTGTTGTGGGTGGGCGCCTTTCTCGCCTCCTCCTCTCTCGCACAACAAAATGATTCCTGGGACGACGACTTCAAGAAAACCGACGCGCCAGGCGGACGCATTTTCAATTCCACCTGCGCTGCCTGCCATGGACTGGATGGCCGCGGGAGTGACAAGGGCGCCAACATCGCCGGTAACGTGAAGCTGCGGCATCTCTCCGACGCCCAGGTGTCCGAGATTATTTCAAACGGCGTCCCCGGTACCGGCATGCCGGCTTTCCACAATCTCACTGCACGCCAGATTAGCTTGCTCATCAGCTATCTGCGAATTCTACAAGGCAAACTTGCCGCCCGGACACCACCTGGCGACGCAAACCATGGCAAGGAAATATTCTTTGGCAAAGGTGAATGCTCCACTTGTCACATGATTTCAGGTGAAGGCGGATTTCTTGGCCCCGATCTCTCTGCCTATGGATCGAACATGTCGGCGAAGACGATTCGGGAAGAGATTCTCCGGACGCAAAGGATCGAGTCACCCGGCTACCGCGCAGCCGTACTTACCACCCGCGACGGTGATCGGCTGGAAGGCGTCATTCGAAATGAAGACAACTTCTCGGTGCAACTTCAGACCAAGGATGGCAGTTTCCATTTCCTGCAAAAATCCAACTTGCAGACCGTGGAACCGCTCGGCCACTCCTTGATGCCCACAAACTACGGCCAGCGGCTCACCGCCGACGAACTCAACGATCTAGTGAGCTATGTTATGAAAGAGCCTCCTGCTCAAGGCGAGGCGCGAACTTCCACCAAAACCGGGGACTCTGCCCAATGAGATTCTGGAACACAATCTTGCTTCACTTCATCTGTGTGGTCTGCTTACTTCTCACAGTTTCTGCTCAGGGCACTCGCGTGTTTGAGTTGCAGGCGCTCTCCCCGAAATTTTGGGATCTGGTCGATCACCAGGCGAAACTCGAAACGGTTGCGACCGGCTTCGGCTTTACCGAGGGTCCAATGTGGGACCCAGCCGGATTCCTCTACGTCAGCGACGAGACCATCAACAAGATTTTTCGCGTTTATCCCAATGGCAAGAAAGAAGAGGTCATCGCGTTGGGCGACCCCGACGGCAACACCTTCGACCGCCAGCACCGGTTGATCGATTGTGCGAGCGTGTTGCGGGCGATCATTGCCGTAACGCCCGACGGAAAATACACAATCCTCGCCGACCACTACGAAGGAAAGAAACTCAACAGCCCGAATGACGTGATCGTGGGCCCGGACGGCGCGCTCTATTTCACCGATCCGACGCTCGACCTGGTGGCCGGGGAGAAGCAGGAGATTCCTTTTCAGGGCGTCTATCGCCTGGATGACAAAGGCAACCTGCGCTTGCTGACCAAAGATCTGGGGCAACCAAACGGACTGGCCTTTTCACCGGACGGCAAGCACCTTTACGTCGACGACGATGAAAAAAGAAACATTCGGGTGTACGACATCGCCTCAGACGGCACGCTCAGCAACGGGCGCATTTTCGGCGAAGAACCGGGAGGAAAGCACGAAGGCGTTCCCGACGGCATCAAGGTGGATAAGAGCGGCAACCTGTTTGTCACTGGACCAAAGGGAATCTGGGTCTGGGATGCAAACGGAAATCACCTCGGGACGATTGCGCTGCCGGAACAACCCGCAAACCTGACCTGGGGCGACAAGGACTACCGCACGCTTTACATCACCGCAACCACTTCGGTGTATCGCCTCGAACTGAAGACG
>Ga0210402_10003891_pt1 | contig 13826 bp, 13 predicted proteins | sample IncBWC7MmetaG_FD_161055 | JGI IMG/M metagenome (GOLD analysis project Ga0210402, IMG submission 161055) | Forest soil microbial communities from Barre Woods Harvard Forest LTER site, Petersham, Massachusetts, United States - Inc-BW-C-7-M | ecosystem: Environmental > Terrestrial > Soil >...
AGCGCCAGGGGAATCGTACGCCGCGCGTTCTTGATCTCCTCCCCCATGAACGACGCGGTCTCGCATCCCCCGAACGCGAACGTCAGCACCGACCAGAAAATCAAGTCGTTGAAATGCGTGCTGGGAATCATCGAATGCAGCGTGAAAGAAGTCGCCGATCCGTATCGATGCCAGGCCACAAAGCCCAGCACCATCACGATGCCGACCGGAATCCACATGGCGATCGCGCCCACGTTGTGCAGCCACTTGCCCACATCGAGCCCCACGATATTCAGCAGCGTGGCCGCGCTCAGCGTGAGCAGCGAGAAGACAATGTAGAACGTTGCATTGCCGGAAAGATGTTCCCAGTTCGCCTGCCGCATGAACAGCACATTACTGGCTGCGAAGTAAAGCACGGCAGGGAAGTACGGCAGATTGCTGGTCCAGTACGTCCACGCCGACAGGAAGCCGGAGAAATCTCCAAATGCCCGCTTGCTCCAGACATACAGTCCGCCTTCGTTGGGATAGCGCGACGAAAGCTCCAATACCGATAGCGCCAGCGGCGTGTAGAAGCACAACCAAGCCCCAACCCAGATCACAATGGAACTCGGCCCGGCCGCGGCCGCCGTTGCAATCCACCGCAGGCTGATGCCGGTGATCACATAAAACAGAACCAGGTCGCGAAATCCCATCACCTGCCGCGGACGATTCGAGTCTTCTACGTCAGCAATGGAAACGCCAGGCGAGAGACGGCCGATGTTGTCCGTGGGTTGCTTCGGATTGGATTCAGCCAATGGCGTGTCCCGGGGTCAGTCGAGTGCGAGCAGGCAGAAGAGGAATACCACCGCCACCGACGCCGAGCAAGCCGAAAGTTGCGGCTTACGTAATCTCCGAGTAGGTGCCCGAAATGAAATCTGGCCGGTCCCAAAACCTGTCATAGCACTCCAGGCAGACCCACTGCTGGCCATTCGTGTATCCGACGCCATGATGGTCGTCCGATTCGAACAGTTCCCACGCACAGATAGCGCAAATGTCTTTCTTCCATCCGGCTTTGGAGACTTCGAAGTTGTCTTGGTCTTCGGCCAATGCTAGATCCAGCGAAAGCTTACCGGTTTTGCGATGGACGATGACATCTCGTGGTTTCCACAACGACCTCCTCCAGTGCCAGTCGTACTTGCGGCAACGCTTCACGCCATCAAGAATGTAGTCTCGATTCCACTGCAAACCATGAATCTGCAGTGTGTTCGCGGCGGGCAGGCGTTCGTCAACCGCGGAACACACGCTGTCCGAAGAAGTTGGGCGAGTCTCCCGCTCAAACCTCAGACGTAACTTGTCAACATCGGCGCCCAGTTCACGCAGCAAGTTGGAGGCTTTGCATTCTTCCTGCAACAGTCCCAACAACAGATGCTCGGTCCCAATGGGCTTGCTGTTCAGCCTGTCCGCTTCATCTTTGGCATGGTGGAGGACGCTTTTGCATGCCTGGCTCAGCGGCAAATCAATATTCGGGGCTATCTTTGCTTGACGTTGTATCCAACTCTCGGCCGCGCCCCGAATCGCCTCAGGCTGTGCTCGCGGCACCCAGCGAAAACAGACCAACTTCTCCTCGCGGACCAGTCCCAGAAGCAGGTGTGCGGTATCGATGACCGGTGATCCAAACTCGCTCGCTTCATACCGCGCGAAGAAAATCACGCGCCGCGCTTTCTCTGTGTAGCGCTCAAACATCTTTTACTCCACCGCCGCTGCCTTCCGGCTGCTCCGCTTCCAGTACAAATATCCCGGCACTCCGATCAGCACGATTGCCGTTCCCCAAAACGCCTGGGTGGGCCGCGTGATGATCGTGTTCAGGGTCCACGCCGTTCCGATCAGCACATAGATTGCAGGCAGCCACGGATATCCAGTACAACGATATGGCCGCGGCATCTCCGGCCGCTTCCACCGCAGCCAAAACATGGCAATCACCGTCAGGGTGTACGACAGCACCATGCCATAAATCACATACGTGTAGAGCTGGTCGTATCGCCCGCTGAGCGTGAGGGCGGCAGCCCAGATCCCTTGCCCGATCAAGCTAAAGGCCGGCGTCCGCCATTTGGGGTGGATCACTGCCATCCGCTTGAAGAACACGCCATCTTGCGCCATTGCGAGATACACTCGCGCGCCGGAGAGCGTGCAAGTTGCTGCCGCGCTGAAGCAGGAAATCGCAATCATGAGCGACAGCCACACCGCCGCCCGTGGAGAAAACAATGCTGCCGCCGCTGCGTGTGCAATGGTCTCGCGCTCGGCAATCTCGGTCAGCGGTAGCGCGTACATATAAGTCAGGTTCATCGCGACGTAAATGACTCCCACCGCGAGCACCCCCAGGACCATGGCCAACGGCACATTCCGTCTCGGTTCCTTTACTTCACCCGCGACCCAGGTGATGTATACCCACCCGTCATACGCCCAGAACACGGCGATCAACCCCACTCCCAACGCTGAGATCAACTGCGCCGGCCCCAGTCCCATGCTCCAGCCAACTCCGTGCGAGTGAAAGTTAGACCAGTGGCCCTTGCCGATGGCGAAGCCCAAGAACACAAACGCCGCCATGGCCGCAAATTTCGTCCAGGTAGAAACGTTCTGCAACAGCGTTCCCCAGCGCAGTCCCACGACATTCACCAAAGTGAGGACGGCGATCAGCACGAGGCCCAACAAATGTGCCCTGGTTACTACAATTCCGCCGAACGCGACCACGACATGAGCCTCTGAAACCACGGGGATGACCTGCCCGACATACGCTGCCGCAGCCACCGAGAGTGCGGCGATGCTGCCGCCGTTGGCCACGCTGAACAGCATCCACCCATACAGGAATGCGGTGAGATCGCCATAGGCCTCGCGCAGATAGATATACTGCCCGCCCGAGTCGGGGAACATCGATCCCAACTCGGCAAATGCGAAGCACGCGCAAAGAGAGATCAGGGCTCCGAACACCCACACCAGAAGAAACAACATGGGCTGCGGGAGCGGTCCGGCAATATCCTTCGCAGTCAGGAAAATCGACGATCCGATAATGCCGCTGACCAGCAGCAGCACCGAATCGAGCAGCCCCAGTCCGCGAACCAAAGTAGGTTTTGAGACAGGTGAGATCGAGCCAGGCAGCGGTACCTCATCAGCCGGAAGAACCGGAATGGATTCCATTATCCGATGCCTAGTTCGTCGGATGATTCGAGCGCCGTTCCGCATCGGCGGCAGATGACCGACGAGCAATCGCCGCAGGTCAGCGGATCGGTAACTTCTTCCGCACAGTTCGGGCAGTAGAGCGATCCGGGCTCGCGATCGGGATCGGGCTCAGGTTTCTGAGTTGCCATGAAGAGGGAAACTGTAGCACAGACACGGGACCGCCGTCAGGGTCACTGCATAATGTTGGTTATCGGATAGACGTACTTCAGATACAGGTAGAAGAAGACCATCGAGATCGCGAGGATGAGCAGCCCCAGAACCGACGACTTGCGTTTGATCCCCGGCAAGGTCGCCTCGAATTCGCTGCCGCAATCCTCGGTTTGGAGCTGCTTGCCTGCCGTCAGCTTTCGCGCGGGAATCAAGCGGAGGGTGCAGACCGACATAGAACTGGACCGCGGAAAACGCGAGGCCGGCGAATACGATCGACAAGGCAACCCAAAAGATTACCCTCCCGCTGCGTCATCGAAAATCGAAGGTCCGTTGCGCGTGGGCGAAACAGAAAGCCTAATATTCATTCTTTGCTCGTAACGCGGCCTGCTGTTTGGCGCGAGCGTCAGGTCCATCTCCGTGGCAGATGCCGCCCGGGCTCCAGCGGCCGATCCGGCCGGCCGGTCGAACGTGCTGCGATCAACGGGCTCGGCTTTTTCGGCACAGGCGGTGAACTCGAGTTCGCCATTCGCATTCACCGTTGTGACGGCAATCCGTGGGTTACAAAATCCGAAAAGTTGGCAGCCTTCGGGAAACCTTCTTTTCGCAACGAGCAGGTTGCCGCGCAAGCTCCCTACGGTCGCGTGGCGAAAGCGGATAGAATTATGAGTCGTGCTGCTACCCGTTGTTTAGATTCATGGAGTCGAACCCCTTGTCCGATAAACCGCAAACTCCCGACGATAAGCTGCAACACGAATTCAACCGCTGGGCTGCCGCCGGGGAAGGCGCGAAGATGGAGCAGCATCATCTCGACATCACCGAGAAGACGATTCGCCTGATGAATCTGCGACCCGGCGAGCGCGTGCTCGACCTCGGCTGCGGTTCGGGATGGGCCACGCGCCTTTTGGCGCGCCTTGTCGGCGAAGGTCCCCAGGGATTTGGCCAGGTCGTTGGCCTCGACGTTTCCGACGGAATGATACGGCAGGCCCGCGAAGCTTCGAGGGACTTCGAGAATATCCTTTACGTGTGGGGTTCGGCTCAACAGATTCCCTGGGAAGAGAATTTCTTCGACAAAGTCTTGTCGGTGGAGTCGTTCTACTACTATCCCGACCAGGACCGCGCCCTGATGGAGTTATTCCGCGTGATGGCGCCGCGGGGAAGGCTGTTTATTCTGATCAACCTCTACCAAGACAACCAGTATTCGCTGCAATGGGTCGAGCAGCTGAAGGTCCCCGTACACGTGCGGTCCGCGGCCGAATATATCGAACTGTTCAAGAAGCACGCCTTCGAAAACGTGGAGGCTCGCCGCATTCCCGACGACACGCCCACTCCCGATGATTACAAGACGAAATCGTTCAACAGTCTAGAGGATCTGCGTGCCTTCAAGCGGGAGGGCGCTTTGCTGCTCATGGCATCAAAGCCCGACCTGCGTACCCCGCTCCCCGGATTCACGACCTATTAGTCGCGCCGCCGTCCCTTCGCCTTCGCTCAGGGCAGGTTCCGGCGGCTGTCGTGGCGGCGTCTTGCCGCCACCTTCGGGCGATCCACGCTGAGTTCTCAGCAATATACTAGATCGAGCTGTCGTCATCCTCGTCGTCCTTATCGCTGTGGCTCAGGTCTTTCACGGGGCTGAGAGCCCGCCCATCCTGCGCGTGATGAACCTCAATCCTGCCGTTCACATTCGCCAGCTTGATGCGGGTGCCGCCGCTGCCCAGTTCGCCGCGAAGATCGTGGCCTACAAAGTGGTGATGGTTCACATGCAGCCCAAAATCATTGTTAATTCCCCCGGAAACCGTGCTGGCCTCGATTTCCGCCTTCGAATCTGACGGGATGGTCAAATCCACCGAGCCGTTCACTGAATTCAGTTCCACCGAGTGCCCGGCCAGCTGGTCAAAGGTTGCCTCCAGGCGTCCATTGATGGTCGACAACCGGGCGCGCCCGGCCAGATTGTGCGCCTCCAGGCGTCCGTTAATGCACGAGGCGTTCACCTCGCCGCTCACCCCGTTCACGTCGAGTCTGCCGTTGATCAACTTGATTTCATCCAGCCGGGCCGCGCGTGGCACGGTCAGGGTGTACTCAACGCTGGCCGGGTTATTCCGCGAGCCCCAAGTCCAGTTGTGGTCGTGTTCGGGATAGGTGGTTCGAATCGAGAGAGAACTCGCCCTTGCGTCAATCTCAATTTTCGCTTCATCCAGCCGCTCTTTCGTGTCGGCATATTTCACCGCGTCGACCTTCACTTCATTCCGGTCCCAGCTGGAGATGTGGACGTCCCCATTGATGTTGTCGAGTGCAACGCGACCATCCCCGGTGAGGGCATAGGTCTGATGGAACTCCTCGGTCAGGGCTCCGCGATGGTCAGAGGCATGCGCTCCCAAGGCGAGGATGAGCAGGGCACAAACGGTTCCCAGGGTAGCTCCCAACCAGGTGGCAGATTGGCGATAGCGGTTCATGATTCCCTCCGGTTCAATGCCTTAGACGCGGCTGATCTTGTTATGTGAGGAGGCAAAGAAGAAAAGACTCCTCCCCACACCGGAGGATACGTTAGTTACCTCCGTGATGTTCCGTCTTCCTTCCGAGTGAAAGACAATCCTATCAAGAGCTTAAGCGGGGTTCGTTTTGTCGTTGCCACACACAGCAAGCCGACACAGGCGCCAGCAGGGAACTGCCCTGGCTGGCCTCGTGCTGTTGCTCTTATTGTTCTCGCCCGCCCGGGTCGCCGCCCAAAATCCGGAAACCGAGAAGCCGGTTCCAATCCTTACCGGCAGCATCGGTACGTTCAGCTTTGTAACGGGCGGCCAGAACCTCATCGATACCCAGATCAACCCCGTTCTCCTGGTACCGCTAGGCGACCGCTGGCTGCTCGAATCGCGAGCGGAATTCGAAGGAAAGTTTCAGCGTCCCGCCGCCGACGGCGGACCTTACGGCGGACCGGTCAACAAGCACCTCGATTACGCCCAAATCGACTACATTGCCGGCCCCTACGTCACCATCACTGCTGGCCGCTTCCTTACTCCGTTTGGAATCTTCAACGAGCGTTTGTACCCGGTCTGGATTCGGGCCCTTCAGCCCGACCCGCTGATCCTGCCGATCAACACTGCTCCGAGCGACGGCGCCATGTTCCGCGGTGGTTTCCCGGTCAGCGCCACAGCCAACTTGAACTATGCCGCTTACGTTTCTGTCGCCAGGATTGGCCGCGACAGCGTCAACTCCGAGCGCCAAGTCGGAGGACGTCTGGGCTTGTTCTTTCCCGGTCCGCGCCTTGAAGTCGGCGGCTCTTGGCAAAAGACCTTGCAGGACGAGCGCAAGAACGCATTCGGTTTCCACATGGCCTGGCAGCCCGCGAAAGTTCCCCTCAACCTGCGCTCCGAATTCGCCCATTCCCTTGAAGGCAGTGGATATTGGATCGAGAGTGCGTACCGCCTGAGCCAGGCGCACTTCTGGCAAAAGGCCATGCGCCGCACAGAGGCCGTGGCCCGCGCTCAGCAGTTTTACACAGGCGGCATCAGCCCCGATGGCGCCGCAGCTCTTGGTTTGCCCGGCGCGAACACCCGCGAGGCTGATTTTGGAGTCAACTACTTCCTGCGCGATGGCCTGAAAGGCATCGCCAGCTACGGCCGGCAATTCAGCTCAGCCGGAAACGGAAACCAGTGGAGCTTCGGAATCGCGTACCGATTCATGGTTCCGCTGGGCCATGTGGGGGAGCCACAATGAAGACCCACCTTCACTGGAACAACTGGTTCGTCGTGCTTCTCTGCGCCCTGGCGCTTGCGTCCTCTGTGTTTGCCGGATCGCCGGCGAACTCGAAAGCAGCTTCTGCAGGCGTCCCGGCGGTGCAGGTTGCCGATGCTGACAGCATGCGGGTCGCGGGCGAGCAACGCTTTCGCGCCAACTGCGGCCGCTGTCATGCTGCTCCGCTGAAGTTTCCACCGCGCATAATGGGCACCATTCTGCGCCACATGCGGGTGCGCGCCACCATCACCGACGAAGACAGGCGCTTGATTCTGTTCTACATGACCCAATGATCACCCCGTAACTATAAGATTACGGCAGGCCAAACCATGACAAAAGGATTGAAAATTTGTCGTATCTTTGTGTGGATTGCGGTGTGGATTGCAGCAGCAGGTGCTCTGCTGGTTGCCCTGCCGAGCGCTAACCCACAGGTCCACGTCATAGAGGTGACCGCCGATAGCGACAGCCGTTACAAGATTGCCGGACAACGCACTCCGGAGATCACGGTCAAGGCGGGCGAGCCGTTGCTCCTGCGGGTGACGGCGAACAAGGGCAAATCGTGGAATCGCGACGGCTCCATCCATGGCTTTACCCTGCTGCGAGCCAAGGAGCGGACTAAAGTCGACGGGTGGGATCTGCTTTTCAAGCCCGGAAAGCAGGAATTCCGGCTTACCGCTCCCACCGAACCGGGCGCGTACGAAGTGGTCTGCACCGTCATTTGCAGCGAAGACCACGAAGGCATGCACATGAAGCTGACGGTGCTGCCGTGAGCGGTCAGGAGCAGGAGCTTATGAACTCATCCGGATTTCGAAACATCAGGGTTCGAATCGTCCTTTGCTGTGCAACGGCGGTACTGGCGACGGTGGGAACTGCCGATGGGCAAACTTCCCGCGTCTTTCGCGGAGAAGTTTCTGACAGCCAGTGCGCCCTGAACGTTCACTCGCTCACCCGCTCGCACCAGGAGATGCTCAAGTCGAAGTCGATGGGCGGTACGTCGAACACCTGCTCGGTGTATTGCGTCGAGCATCTCGGCGGCTATCTGGTTCTGTCGGTCGGGAACGAGGTTTACCGCCTGGACAGGGTGGACCTCGTGCATGGCTTCGAAGGCCGGAGAGTCGCGATTACCGGAACTCTTGACGCCAAGATCAAGCAGATTCACGTAGTCAAGATTGATCTGGACGAGAAGCCTTAGTTCCTCGTCCCGCTTCGGTCAGCACGAACACGCAGAGGATTGCCATCTCGGGCTCAATGGGAACCCGGTATCGCGGGCTGGGAAAGACAACGTAGTACACCGCCGGATACAGCAGGATTAACCAGAGCAGCAGTCCGACCCCGCTTTTGCGCAGCCGCAGCGCGCGCCCCAATCCCCAGAACGTAAGCACCGATGAGGCCAGGAAAAGCGAGTTCTTGGCGTCGTTCATCCACCAAGGCTGGGTCGCTTTCGGTGGCCCATCCCAGTAATAAAGAAAGCGCTTTACGCAGAGTCCCGCAAATCGCGCATAGTTCGCCTCGATGTAATCGAGGGCTTGCCGTTTTCGCATGGCGATGTAGGCCAGTTCCCCCATCGCCTGGTATTGGCTCATCGCATAGACATCCTGGGTTGGGTGAAGATATTCCATCCATATGCCGTCGGCGCCGTTGCCGTTGCCCATCCGAAGCTCCGCCCCAAAGTTATCGCGAACGAAAATAAACTTGCCGAAGGTCTGATCGTTGCGCACCAGCCACGGCGCGATGCACGCCAAGAAGACGGCCGACGCCAAAACAACCCTGGCCAGCGATCGCTTGCCTCGTTTTGCGCGGCGATACCAGGCCCACAATCCTGCCGCGGGCAGGAATGATAGAAGGACGGTACTGTTCAACGCGGCGATCCCCCAGAGCAATCCAAACTGAAACCAGGGCAGCCACCCATCGCGATCTTCCAGAATCAACGTCAGCCAGACGATCATAGCCAGCAACAGCGCCGACAAACTCGTCTCCCACACCCACTTTGTGCACCAGTACATCACGTTGGGCAGCAGCGCCCACGCCCACGCTGATCCGACCGCAACCCTTTCCGAGAAAATTCGCCGCGCGATGAGAAAAATCGGGACGCACGTCAGTGCCGAGAACACGCTGTTCAGCGTCAACAACACGAACGCCGACATCTTGGAATAGATCCCGAAAACCTGAAATATGCCCGCGATCAAGTAGGGATAGACTGGAGGTTCCCACGCGGTCGGTCCGGTCGCCGGCCCAAACGGGCTACTGAACCCGTGGCCGGACGCCAGCGACGCGCCGATGCGTCCCATCTCCCAGCCGAAGCCAAAGTCATGGTCGGTGCTTTTGAACCTGTAGGTGTGGCCAATGACGATCCAGCCAACGCGCAAACCCAAGGCAACCGCGACGATCCAACCCGGCGATGTCCGGATGCGCCTCCATGGATTCAGAAACTGGCCGGATCTCGATGCGCGGTTCGCGCCCGCCGCTGTACTGGATTCCATGAATGGTTCTATTTGTAGCTGAGGCCAGGCTTGCGGGCAACACAAGTTCCAGATCCTCCTATTCGGAGATTGGGTTTGAATCCGGTAAGATAAAGGTTTTCACCGGACGCCTTGTTGATTTCTCATCTCATCCTGACTGCGAACCTTGCGACTTTAGCCGCCCCCAACGGCCTGCGGTCCTACATTCGCCAGCATTTTCTGGATACCACATTTCGCGGACTCTACCGTGCCAACGCATTTGATGTGGCGTTGCTGGTCCCTTATTTCATTGTGCTCATTCTTCTGGCTGGGTATGGAATGCACCGCTACGTGCTGGTCTACCTGTACTACAAGCACGGCAAGAATCGCACGACCGAGCCTGCCGCGTATTTCGAAGACCTGCCGCGCGTGACCGTGCAACTCCCCATTTTCAATGAACAGTACGTAGTCGAGCGCCTTCTGGAGTCGATCTGCAAGTTGAAGTATCCCCCCGACAAACTGGACATCCAGGTTCTCGACGATTCGACGGATGAGACCGTTGAGGTAGCGCGTGGCTTGGTCGAACGCTACGCCGCGCTGGGCAACCCCATCAGCTACCATCACCGCACCAATCGCCAGGGCTACAAGGCAGGCGCGCTGGCCGAAGGGTTGAAAACGGCAAAGGGAGAGTTCGTCGCCATCTTCGACGCAGACTTCACCCCTCCCGAAGATTTTCTGACCCGTGTCATTCATCACTTCTCCAGCCCAAAGATCGGAATGGTGCAGACCCGCTGGACGCACTTGAACCGCCATTATTCCTTCCTCACCGAGGTGGAGGCCATCCTGCTCGATGGTCACTTTGTGCTCGAGCACTCCGGCCGCGCCCGCACTGGCCTGTTTTTCAACTTCAATGGCACCGCCGGCATGTGGCGGCGGGCAGCCATCGACGAAGCCGGCGGTTGGCAGCACGACACGCTCACCGAAGATACCGATCTCTCCTATCGCGCCCAGCTTAAGGGATGGAAATTCATCTACCTGCAGGATGTGGAATGCCCTGCCGAGTTGCCAGTGGAGATGACCGCATTTAAAACGCAGCAGGCGCGCTGGGCCAAGGGACTGATTCAGACCGGAAAGAAGATTCTGCCGCGCGTCCTGCGCAGCGACGCCCCGCTGCACACCAAGATCGAGGCCTGGTATCACCTGACCGCGAATCTCAGTTATCCCCTCATGATCATGCTTTCCGTGCTGCTGCTTCCGGCCATGATCATTCGCTTCTATCAGGGCTGGTTTCAGATGCTCTACATCGACCTGCCGCTCTTCCTGGCCTCCACGTTCTCGATCTCAAGCTTTTATCTGGTTTCGCAGCGCGAGTTGTTTCCCCGAAGTTGGCCGCGGGCTCTGGTCTATCTGCCTTTTCTGATGGCGCTCGGAATTGGACTCACCATCACCAACACCAAAGCAGTGATCGAGGCCCTCCTTGGCCGGCAAAGCGCCTTTGCGCGAACCCCCAAGTACAGCGTGGTTTCGAAGCAGGATAGAGTTGGCGCCACCAAGTACCGGAAGCGCCTGGGATGGGTGCCGTGGCTGGAGTTGCTGATCGGGACGTATTTCGGGCTGGCCGTTTACTATGCCGTCGACAACGAAAATTACGTCACCGTTCCGTTCCTGATGCTATTCGTCGTTGGGTACTGGTCCACAGGTCTGATGTCGTTGCTGCAGGGCCGCTTTGGAGGCGCCTCGCCGCGCGCCACCACCCATACCAAGCCCTTTCCCGTTGGAGTATAACCTGCTCTGCGGTAACCTTTTTTACGCGTAGCCACATCATCGGAGAGATGACCTACCGTCGCATCTCCTCTGGAATCGCGTTTTCGCGGGAACCCATGAAATCGTTCCTGATTTCGACGCTGCTCTCACTCATGTTCCGAACGATCAGTACGCCCGTGTTGCGGAGTGAAGTTGAAATTGAATGCAAGGCTCGACTACACCAGCGACCGCCAGGTTGGCCCGCTCATCACCGGCGACGACACGGATGCCGGCGTCGTCCGGGGCAAACCGGCGTACGTCATTATGTACACAGAGGGCTGCTTGAACTCGAAACGGCAGGGCGCGGCGGACTGTGGGACTTTACGAGAAGTACAAAGGGAGGGTCCAGTTTGTGATTGTCGACATCGACCATCGCCGGTCTCCAGCGCAGAACGAATTGAATAAGAAATGTTTCCGCGGCAATATTCCGCACGTCGTAGTGCTCGATGCCTCGGGTTCCGCGCTCTACAACCGTTCTGGCGAGGTCGATGACGCGGTCATCTCGAAGCCCCTCGACAAGACTCTGCGCTGATTTCTGGCCTTCGGTTGACCTCTCGTTTACAATCCTCTCGCTGAAGGTTCTCTCTGGAAGAAATGCATTTGTGCGGAACGAGAATCTTCGAGAGAAGAAAGAAGGAGGATGCGATGCTCCTCTCGCGCAGGATTCTCCGCTCCGCCGCGGTCGCAGTTCCCTTGGTATTGATCTGGAGTTGCGGTGCCGCCCACGACTCCGACGAGTACTTTGTTCTCGTCTCGGCCAACCTGCAGGTCCCCTACTGGAAGGCCGCAGGCGCGGGCTTCTCGAACGCCTCTTCGCAAATGAAGGTCCGCTCCGATTTCGTTGGGCCGCAGAACTACGATCCCAAGGCGGAACGCGACGCCCTCGATCAGGCAGTGCAGAAGAAAGCCACTGGCATCCTCCTCGCCGTTACCGACCCGTCGCTGCTGAAGGACAGCATCGACAAGGCCGTGGCCGCCGGTGTGCCCGTCATCACGATCGACTCCGATGCACCCTCGAGCAAGCGTCTGTTTTTCATCGGGACCAATAACTATCAGGCCGGATTCACCGGCGGTCAGCGCCTGTCGCAGGAGCTCAAGGGCAAAGGCAACGTCGTGGTCTTCACCATGCCCGACCAGTCGAACCTTCAGGATCGCTTGCGCGGATACAAAGACGCTCTGGCCAAGACCCCGGAGATCAAGATCACGCGCGTCGTCGACATCCAGGGCGACCCGCGCATCGCCTTCGATACTACGACCCAGATCGTCGGCAAAGAGCGCGATAAGGTCGACGGCTTCGTTTGCCTGGAAGCGCAATCGGGCAAAGAAGTCGCGGGCGTGCTGAACAGTTATCACGTCACCGGAAAAGCTGTGATCGCCATGGATACCGACCAGGAAACACTGGATTGGATCCAGAAGGGCGTGATCGCAGCCACCATTGCGCAGAAGCCTTACAGTATGGCCTTTGTGGGCATCGAGATGCTCGACAATCTCTACCATCACAAGCCGCCGTCCTTGGACAAGGACTGGGCCAAGGACAGCTTTGCTCCCATTCCTAGTTTCGTCGATACCGGATCTGACCTGATCGATAAGAACAACTTGGATTCGTTCATTCAGGCGGGTAAGAACCTGGCTTCGTCGCCGAGATAAGTGCCGGGCGCAATTCAATCTCAACTCGTGGTCACGGAGCCTTGATGCGGAAGCTTGCCCTCTCTACCTTTATCCTGATCTTTGCCTGCTCTCTCGGAAACGCCCTCGATCGCCAACCCAATGCCGACTATCACGCGCGCCGCGAAGCGCTGGCGAAAAAGGCAGGGGGCGTGGTGGTTCTGTTCGCGCCTCTCGAGGGCAGAGAGGCGGTCTACAGCTTCCGTCAGGACGATAATTTCTACTATCTCTCAGGCATGACCGAGCCGGGCGTGGCGTTGCTGATTGCCCCCGCGGTAGAAGGCAAGGAAGACTCTCCGGCACGCGCGTACACCGAGATTCTCTTTCTTCCCCCTCACAACCTGCGGCTGGAGAAATTTACCGGGCCCAAACTCGGAGCGGAAAATCCGGAAGCTTCAATGATCACCGGCTTTGACCACGTCGACGAAATGGGAAAGCTGCCCGATGAGGTGTCGAAAGTCCTCGCCGTGGGAGGACGACCCGTGATCTATGCGGATGTTGCCTCTCCGGGAGAAGAAACATCGGCCAGCACCGAACCTTTGACTTTCCTGGAACGCACGAATGCATTCCTGTCTTTTCAGGACGTCAAGCCCATGCTGGCTTCGCTGCGCACCACGAAGGACCCGGGCGAGGCGGCCCTGATTCGCAAAGCCGTTGATGCTTCGGTGGCGGCCCATTTGGCCGCCATGAAAGTCGTGAAGCCGGATGTCCCCGAATTTGAAGTCGCAGCGCTCCTGCAGTACGAGTGGGGCAAGCGCGGTTGTGAGCGCCCTTCCTACTCGCCGATCGTTGGCTCCGGGCACAATTCCACCGTTCTTCACTACTCGGAGAACAGCAATAAGATGAAAGTCG
>Ga0210402_10003892_pt1 | contig 13825 bp, 15 predicted proteins | sample IncBWC7MmetaG_FD_161055 | JGI IMG/M metagenome (GOLD analysis project Ga0210402, IMG submission 161055) | Forest soil microbial communities from Barre Woods Harvard Forest LTER site, Petersham, Massachusetts, United States - Inc-BW-C-7-M | ecosystem: Environmental > Terrestrial > Soil >...
GCGCCGCACCGCTTTTTCCGCAAGACCCCACGCCTCCTGCCTCAGCCGAAGACGCCTATCAAGCGCAGCGAAAATTCGCGCTCTCTCTTCTCAATCAACAAAAATATTTGGAAGCGCTGCCCGTCTTTGAGTCCCTCGTCAAACAAAAACCTAATGATCCGGAAGTCATTTTCGGATGGGGCGTCTGCCTTGTGAATCATTCCGCAACTGTGCCCGACCCGGAAGCGGCCCGCCAGGAGAGAATCCACGCACGCCAGTTGCTTCTTCGCGCTCAAGAACTCGGCAATAAGAGCGGCCTGCTTCTAAATCTTCTGGAGATGCTTCCGGAAGACGGTTCCGTCGGTTTCTCTTCCGCAACCGCCACCGACGCCGCCATGCGCGCTGGCGAAGCGGCTTTTGCGAAAAATGACTACGAAGAAGCCATCAAAAATTATTCCCGTGCCCTCGAACTCGATCCAAAGAACTACCATGCGGCCCTCTTTGTAGGCGATTCCTACTTCGCCAAAAAGGATTTTCCCAACGCCGTGGCCTGGTATGACCGCGCCATCGCGCTCGATCCCAACGTCGAAACGGCCTACCGCTACGAAGCCGACCTCTACATCAAATCCGGCGAAATGGAAAAAGCCCGCACGCGTTCCATCCAGGCCATCGTCGCCAGTCCCTACACCCAAGTCACCTGGCGTTCGCTCGCCTACTGGGGCAATTCCAAGCACCTCCAGATCACCACCCTTCACATCAATACTCCGGCCGCAGATTCCAAAGACGGCAAGACTCAAATCACCTTGAGCATGGATTCCAAAGGCGGACTTCAGGCAGGAGTTGTCTGGATTATGTACAGCGGCGTGCGCACTCAGTGGCAAAAGGAAGAGTTCAAAAAACATTTTCCGGACGCTAAGCAATATCGGCACAGCCTTGCCGAAGAAAGCGCTGCACTGAACCTCGCCGCTTTCGGCGTTTCCAACGATTCGAAAAAGAACAAGAAGCCGCCGACCGATCCTGATCTTGCCCTTCTTCTAAAACTTTATGATGCCAAAATGCTCGAGCCCTACGTTCTCCTCAGCGCGCCCGATCGCGATATCGCTATGAACGACTACGTCCCCTATCGCGAAAAGCACCGCGACCAGCTCGAAGCCTATCTCTCCCAATTCATCGTCCCGCCCACTCCGCCAAAACCCTAGGAGGTTTTCACCACTTTCCGTACCATAAAAAACTACAGGGCCCGCTTGTTCAGAGCGGGCCCTGTGTGGTACCTCAACCATGAGGTACAGCAAGGAGGGCGGGCTTTGGCCAGTGCACACACGACCCCGCCCTTCTCTTTGGCCACCTCCGCCAACTCAAGAACGATTGGGCGCAAGATCGAGTGACCTGGTACTCGACCTCACGCCAGTCCCACTGCTCCCTCGAGCAGGGTTTGACCTGGATTTCCGGTGAATGCGTAGTGGATTGCCGCCGAGTGGGCTCCGTCAGCTTTCCGGGCGAATAAAACCGGCCCGGCGCAGCGGCACACTACGCCAGAAGAGAAATGTTTCTTACGTTCGTCGGATGGACAGCAGGGGAAGAAGTTCTTTGCCCGAAACAGGGGCAGGCGCGAGAGAAGTAGCCGTGGCGCCAGTTCGCTCGATTTGAGCCTTTCCGGCAGCGGCGGCTCTTTCCGCGGGAGTGGCTTCTTGCGCGAATTCGCTCTCTTTAGCCGCGCTCGCGCTCGAATCCGTCACATAGTCATTCGTCGTATCGTCCACCAGCCGCAGCGATTCCGGCAGCTCTCCGCAAAACAGCCCCATGGCCAGCGTGAACAGTCCTGCCAGATAGATCGCCTTGAATATCCGCATCGCGCGCGTTTTTGCCACCTCGAGTTTTGACGCTGTATTCATTAGCCGCGGTTGCCTTACCGCAGTCTCCCGCGAACCCTCGTCCCCGTCAATGGGAACTTGGTGCTGGCTCCCCTGCACGCCGGAATGGTTTTTTCGCGTCATTTTTCTGGGACCCGGCATCAAATCGGAGCCCTTTGCCAAGCCGGGGCATATCCCATTTCCCTGAAGAAGCTGCCGCGCACGCGCCGTAGCCTCCCCCTTGCCAAAGAAAAACGGCCCTCCGGTCATTCCCCCGGAGGGCCATTCAAGCTGCGTCTGCAATTCCTGGAACTACTCCTTGTCGTACACAACCACGTTCTTCACGTCGTGGCCTTCATTGTCCTTGCCCACAAACGTGGACGTCCGCTGTTTTCCGTCCGCCGAAACAACTGACGTCACGGTCATCACCGTCTGTCCGCCCTTTTTCATACTCACTTTAAGAATGTTTGCATCCACTCGTTCGACCGAAACCATGTCTCCGGACGCAATTCCTGTCGCCGGATAGTCCTTCCCGTCGAAATTCGCCGTGAAGTCAACTTTCGTCGCTTTGCCTTCTCCGTCGATCCCTTCCGAGTGAACCTTTACGCTCTTTTCCTCGGCCCAGATCGTCAGCGTAAGGCTCTTCGCCGCCGGCCCCGGGCTATAGAGGGACTTTGCCGCATTGAACTTCCACGTCCCGGTCTGCGGATCCGCTGCCTTGGCTGCAACGCTCAATACGAGCGCCGCGCACACCACGGCACACACGACTGCTACTTTTTTGAACTGCATTGTATTCCTCTTTCAGTGATCTATCTCAGGTCTGTCTTTGGGTGGGCCTTGTTAGCCTTCATTAGGACCCTTTCCCCCGTTAATGTCCAGCCTTATTCCAGCCTTGGCCTGTGTAGGGGCGGAACTTTAGTTCGCCCCGAATTTTCTTCAGCTCGATCCATTATCTCTAGCCGCGCTGAGCTACGGATTGGTTGTGTACCGTAAGTCTTGCTCGCCAAAACGCCTCCTGCGTTCCTCGTCGCCTGCGAGCAGAAATGCCGCATGGTGAAGACCGTAGGGAACCACGTGCGCTCCGCCATCGATCAGATCTTGTTTTAGGCGCCTATGAAGTTCTGGAAGTTCCGACCAATGGACCCTGGGATGCTCATGGTGTTCGAGGTGAAAACCTATATTGAACATGGTGAGATTGAAAAAGTTCGACACAAACACAGTCGAGTGACTTACCGGCCTTGCGGAACTCTTCGGCACACATCCTGAATGCTGAACATACATTCCCGAATCCATCACAAACGCGTTAGCGATCCAGTGTGGCAGCACCCAAAGCCATACGGCCATCATCGGATCGATCCAAAAAGGAATGGACCAAAGCGCAACAAAAATGGCGAGCTCGCGGGACGATTTCCGACGCAGGCTTCGCCGCGCCGTCAGATCCCTCCAGAGATGCACCGCCACGCGCCACGGCCAATGCGTGAACAGATACCGCTGAAAGTTTTCAAAGGATCCATCCGCGTTCTGTTTGGGCAGAGTCCAATCATCGGCGCTTAGCAGATTGGCATGATGAATCGTCACGTGGCAGTACTCCCAAAAGAAGGACGGCCACCCACCCGAAAATGTCCAGATTCGGCCGAACCAACGATTCACGAAGTGCGAGACAAAGATGGGGCGATGCGAATGGTTGTGGAAGTTCACGCCGACATCTATGCCAGAGATCCAGCCCAGCATCAGCGCCGAAGCTGCCACAAAAGCTACGCGAGACCAGGGGCCCGCAATCCCGGCTATCTTAGGGTGCTGGTATAGCCAGAAGGCGCAAGCGTACGCCGCGAGGCAAAGGATATGGAAGACGACGCAGTGCCAGTCCTGCGGATGCGCGAGAATGCGCCAGCGGTTCCCGAACGCAAGGGCGTTAGGTACCTCGCGACTCAAATGAGCCTCAATGCGGCCACGATCGCCACAACGGTGACCCCGAAGCTCACCCAAGGCCCCCACAGCATTGCGCCAGCGATGATCACGATTGCAAAAAGAGGAAAAAACGATCTTCCAAGAGCAAGCCGGGCCTGTGACAAAAACGCGTGCGCTGGACGCCTCATATTGCGCGATTGCTCCCCCGCCGATTTCAGGCCACCCGGGAAGCCCCACTGTAAACCACTCACGCAAATGCACCTGTCCAAAACAGCACACTTTCTGAAACACCCGTAGTGCCGGGCCTTCAGACTCATTCTTTTCTCTTCTGCTTCTGCTTCTCCAAAGTTGTCATCCTGCTTGCCCCTAACGGGAGGGCGAAGCGAAGGATCTGCTTTTCTCTCAGCGGCTTACCCCTTCCCAATGACAACGTGCGTAGCATTCTCACCAGCCACAGTCTTGATCGCATTGAACCCAAGCCCATGCAGATTGATTCCCGAAAACAAATGTTCTCCCTCACCCAGCAAAACCGGCGAAATAGCCAAATGCATTTCGTCAATCGCGCCCGCGGTCAGATACTGCCGAATCACAGACACACCGCCACCAATGCGCACGTCTTTCCCCTTGGCCGCTTCTTTCGCTTCCCTTAGAGCAGCTTCCGCCCCTTCCGTCACGAAATAAAATGTCGTCCCGCCCTCCATCACAAGCGGCGCCCGCGCATGATGCGTCAGCACAAAAACCGGCACATGATAAGGAGGATTCTCGCCCCACCATCCCTTCCACGAATCGCCCTCCCACGGCCCCCGCACCGGCCCGAACATATTTCGCCCCAATATCCACGCCCCCACATTTTCAAAGGACCGCTCGCCAAAATCATTATCAATTCCGCGCGTGCCGCTGCCCTCCCCATGGATCCTCTGGAAAACTTCCGTCCCAAAGAACCATCCATGCAGCTCCATTCCGCGCACCCCCAACGGATTCTCCAAATCCTGCCGCACCCCCGCCCCAAATCCGTCCAAAGAAACTGAAAACGCCGCAACTCGCACCTTGCCCACGTCTCCTCCTCTTTTCCGCCTCGGTCTTCCGAGTCTTTGTAGGGCGGAACTTCAGTTCACCCCGAATTTCTTCGCGGTCCTCACGCCTTTCACATTTTCCGAATCAACAACAGCGACTGATCGTCAAACTGCGCTCCATGTCGCGCCACGCTTTCTTTAACCTCCTTGCAAATCTCCTCAAGCGGCTTCATCCCATGCCTTTGCAATTCCACACTCAATCGCTTCACTCCATACTCTTCTCCCGCTTTGTTCGCAGCCTCCAAAAATCCGTCCGTGTATAACGCAAACAGCGTCCCACTCTCCGCGGAAACTTCCGAAGTCGCAAACTCACCCTCGGGAACAATTCCCAGCGGCATGTTCGCACACTCAATCTCTGTCACTTCTCCCGTCCGCGCCGAAAATTGCAGCATGGAAGGATGCCCCGCCAGCCCAACGCGCAATCCATCTCCATTCGATGCCACAAAACAAAACGTAATGAACATGTCCGGTTTTTTCAGCGGGTAGAGCACTTCATTCAGCCGCGGCATCAGCACTTCGCTTCCCGCTCCCGAGCTCAGCAGCATCCGCGACGCGCTCTTCGCCATCCCCATCACCAGCCCCGGCGCCACGCCATGGCCCGATACATCCGCCAGGTACGCCACCCAGCTTTCCGCCGTTCCCGCCACATCAATCAAATCCCCGCCGACTTCGCCGCTCGGTGATGACGTTCCATAAAACGCAAATTCACCGAGCTTCGTATCAATCGTGGGCACCAGCACCTGGTGAATCTCTTGCGCCAGCGCAATCTCCGCATGAGCGCGAAAATACCGCCGCCCTTCCGTGATGGACGCATACACGAAACAGACGTAACCCAGAACCGTCGCCGCGATAATTCCAATCGTGTCCCATTGTAGCCGGTTGTCCAGCTGGGCCACCTCCTCCGCGTTCATCACGTTCAGATAAGGCCGGGAAGGAAACCACCGGTGCAGAAAATTGATCAGGAAAAATTCCACGAGGCACAGCGGCACCATCACTTTCCATGATTGCCCGCGCATCGTTACGCCCGCCGCCGCGTAAACGATCGCGAACGTGCTGATGAGCAGTGTCATTAGGATGTAGCGCGCCGTCGGCTCCCGCCCCATCTCCGACATGTCGCCCGCGATACCCATCGTGCAAAACAAAAAGAAAATCCCCAGAAGGAAAATAATCCGCGCCTTCAGCGGCACGGTCTTCAAAAATCCGCTTTTGCCATCCATGGCCCCACCTTTTGGCCCGCAACTATACCAACTTTGCTTCTCTTCTCGCCCATGGCCTCTCTTGCCGTTCCATACCATTCCCTAACTGATGCGCCCCTCCGGCCTGCTCCTCAGGGGGTTTTCGGGTAAACACCTGATTGCTGCCCCAACATCCTCCACCCAATAATTTCAGTTGGGAGAACACCCGCATGCCCTCATCGGGCGAAGCGACAGTTGGAACCAATGGAAGTGTCCGCAGGGAGGAACGCCTCGTCATGACCGAGCCGGTTCAGCTCACCAGCACCAGCAACAATTGGAGCGCGGAGACCACTTCAACCCATAACATCAGCTCTCGCGGCGCCCGCGTGACCACCCAGCGTCTTTGGGAGCCCGGATCCATCTTGCTGCTCAAGTCTCTTCGCGGCAGCTTCTGGGCGCGGGCTCGCGTTGTCTATTGGCGCGGCTTTGCAAGCAAAGCCATCATCGGGCTGGAGTTCATTTCTCAGGGCGGCGACTGGGAACCGGGCATCTAGCTGCATGCTAGTCCCTTCTTCTCCTGAGTGGCCAAGCCCTTGTGCGGGCACCAAACCGGGTCACCACGCGCTTTCCACTCCGCCTCTTCACTCTTCGTACTTAGGGTAATCCCCTCTGGTGAAGATGGGTAATTCACCGGATTGTTGTTCTCTGCCAAAGGGCTACATTGCGAGCATGAGATCAGCCCGCCTCCCCCTGCCAAAAAAATACCCCACACACCGAACTGGAGGTGGGCTATCTCAAAGAACATCAAACAAGGACCGTTGTGCAAAGAGGACGAAACCATGATGAATGAGGTTCCGAGATTCGTTACCGAGGCAGGAGCTTCGCACTTGCTGGATATTCCACAGGCGGAGCTAAACCGCATTTCCGAAGAATCCGGTTTAGGCCGCGTGGAGTGCGCCGGCGAGGAAAAAAAGACGTACTTTACCTACGAGGAATTGCTCCAGGTGTGGCTACTCGCGGCATTTCAGAAACTGACGAATCACTAATAGCTTTCTCCTTTCTGTCATCCCGACCGGAGTAGCCTCGCTCTTCTCGCGTAGGGGCACGATATATCGTGCCCTCTTTGCGCCGCGTGCCGTACCCACCTCAGAAACCTTTTTCACTCTCCACGCGTATATTGAAAGTATGCGAATCCGATTCCTTCTCCTCCTGCTCGCAACGTTTTTCCTGTGCCACTCCGCCCGCGCCGATGACCTCGCCCTCGTGGGCGCAAAAATTTATCCCTCTCCCACGGATGCCCCCATCGAAAACGGCTCCATCCTCATTCACGACGGCCGCATCGTCTCTGTCGGCCCTTCCGCGTCCGTTAAAATTCCTCCCGCCGCTAAAATAATCGACGGCAAAGGCCTCATCATCACCGCCGGATTCTGGAACAGCCACATCCACATCCTCTCTCCGGGCCTTCTTCACGCCGAAAAACTCACTTCCGAGCAAATCTCTTCGCAGCTCGAAGAGATGCTCACCCGCTGGGGCTTCACCACCGTTTTTGACATCGCCTCCGTCCTCGAAAATACGAATCTCATCCGCCGCCGCATCGAATCCGGCGAAGTAAAAGGCCCGCGCATTCTCACCGTCGGCGAGCCACTTTGGGCCAAAGACGGCACTCCCATTTACATAAAAGGATTTCTGGAAGCGAATCACATCTCCATCCCGGACGTGGAAACGAACGCTCAGGGCGTCGAACGAGTGCGTAAGGAAATTCACAACGGTGCCGACGGCATCAAGATCTTCGCGGGTTCTGTCGAACAGAACGGCGTCTTGGTCATGCCTCTCGATTTGGCAAAAGCCATCGTTGCGGAGGCGCACCGCGAGGGCAAACCTGTTTTTGCCCATCCCTCCAATCAGCAAGGACTCGAAGTCGCCCTGCAAAGTGGCGTGGATATCCTCGCGCACACCACACCCGATGGCGGCCCGTGGAGTCCGTTGCTTGTCGAGCGTCTGAAAGCAGCGCACATGGCGCTCACTCCCACGCTCACTCTCTGGCATTTCGAAATGAAAACCATTTCCGCCGCGGACTTCGAAAAGGGAATGACGGAAACCATTCTGCCGCAGCTCCGGGCCTACTCCGAAGCTGGCGGCCAAATTCTCTTTGGCACCGATGTCGGTTACATGGATCACTTCGATACTTCGGAAGAATTTTCCTGGATGTCTCGCGCCGGTATGAACTTCCAGCAAATCCTCGCTTCGCTCACCACAAATCCCGCCGAGCGTTTCGGCGATTCCGCCCATCGCGGCCGCATCGCAAAAGGATTGGAAGCCGACCTCGTCGTCCTCTCCGCCGATCCCGCCCTCGACGTCACCGCCTTCTCCAAAGTCCGCTACACCATCCGCGCCGGCAAAATCCTCTACGCTCAGAAATGAGCGAGCGTCTCTCCGTATGTAGGGGCGGGACTTTAGTCCGCCCTCCTTGTTTTTTTCCTTTTCTTAATCTGTCATCCCGACCGGAGTAGCCCGCGCATTTTTTGCGCGGGCTACGCAGTGGAGGGACCTCTCTTTGATTGACCCCACTCTCCCAACGTTGTCATCCCGCGTGAAGTGGCGCGGGATCTGCTTTTCCGACTTAACCGGCACTCTGTTATAAACTCCCACATCATGCCCCACATCATCCATCGGTCGCCTCGCCCTCACAGGAGCGCTGAATGATTGTCGTAACCGGTGCAACCGGACGCACAGGAAGTGCCGCAACGAAATCGTTGCTCGCCAAAGGCGAAAAGGTTCGCGTGGTTGGGCGAAGTGCACAGAAGCTGACGCCACTAGTCGGGCTAGGTGCGCAACCTTTTGTCGGTAACGTCGAAGACGCCTCTTCCATGACGGAAGCTTTCCGCGGCGCTTCAGCCGTTTACCTGGTTTTGCCCGAGGACATCTCACAGCAGGATTTGCGCGCGCACCAGGAACGCGTTTCCGATTCGTACGCCGCGGCAATCGCGAGCGCCCATGTCTCGTTTGCGGTTGACCTAAGCAGTTTCGGCGCTCAGCACCCGAAAAACACCGGCCCCATCGTCGGCTTGCATAATCAGGAGCAAAAGCTCAATCGCATTGCGGGGCTCAATGTCCTTCACCTCCGCGCGGCGTACTTCATGGAAAATCTTTTCATGAGTATTGCCCCCCTGCGCGCGATGGGGACGCTCCCGGGAGGCTTACGACCTGAATTTCAAATGCCGTGGATCGCCACGCAAGACATCGGCGCGTATGCCGCCGGCCGTCTCGCCGCCCCCGATTTTTCCGGCAGTTCCATTCAGGAACTTCACGGACAGCGCGATCTCTCCATGAAAGAAGCCGCGCCAATCGTCGGCAACGCCATCAGCAAACCCAATCTCGAATACGTCCAACTGCCTGCCACGATACTTGAGGCGGCGCTTTTGCAAACAGGTCTTCCCAAAAAGACCGCGGATTTGATTATTGAAATGTACGACGGAGCAAACACAGGTCTAATCGTCCCTCAAGAGCCGCGCTCGCCAAAGAATACAACGCCCACCACTCTCGAATCCTTTGTAGCAACCGTCTTCGCCCCCGCCTATCTCCACTCAGCGTAGGGGCACGATACATCGTGCCCTCTTCGCTAGACAACCAACTGAACTTGCCTCCCTACCTACACCTGCTCGGCAATTTCGTGGAATGCGGCCTGGTGCCGCACCCTTCGTTTTAAGGGTGCGGGTTTTGATTTTTCTGTCTTCCTTCTTTCATTTTCTTCCGCGCTTTTCTCCCTGGCGCGTTCAACGCAGCGAACAGCCCCGTGGTGGAATGCTAAGATAATCCTATGTGCTTCGTTCTCTATGTTGGAACAACCAATCCATTGCCGCGCAGAAAATTCGATAAGGACTCTCGCGCTCTTTCTGTCGAATCGCTTGCTGAACGAGATGCTGTGATCAAGCAGTATTTCACCAAGCCCGAGGTCCAGTACGTAGGCTCCTCGTCCGGTTGTGGTTGCGACTTCCCTCACGCCACGTTGCAGAACGGGACGTGGCCTGAAATCGGATACCCCGATGATGCCGAGAAGAGCGAGTTAGATATGGCCCGAGATAAGTCGGACCGCGAAAATTGCGAGGCTTTGATCGCGTTGCTGCGAACGACCGGAGACGAGATGGTCGAACTCTACGGCGTTTGGGATGGAGACTTCGAGAAACCACCCCAAGTCCGGGAAGATGCCTCCGTGGATATTCTGCTCGGACCAAATTTCCGTTTCAAAGAGCAGGGTTTCTACATAGTTCACTTGGAACACGGGACACCCGGATGAGCTGCCCAATAAGTGCGCAGGCGGGTGACGCATTTCTGAACTAGTACCCTCCACTTCGTGATTGACATTTGGTAAACACTCTGCTATTCTGCCAAGTGTTTAGCCTGATCCATTTCGAACGCTTTCCCGGAATCCCCTCTTCCCATCCCCCTTGTTTTGATAGCCTTACAAAACCCTTTTCCCCCAACCCCTTTCCTTTGATAACCATACAAAACCCCCGGGGGTGGGGGTATCCAACCTCGGCCGCACCTCACACTCTTCTGCTCTCTTCCAACGCTCTTTTGCCGACCCCGGCAACTCATCTCAAGTCTTTTCAACCACTTCCGCACTCTTCACTAAAACACCCGGGGTACACCCCAGAGCGCGATCCGAGCTCTCCCTGCAAGCTTCCCCTGCCTCCCCGTACTAATACTGCTCCCTGGGTTGGCTGGCTTAAACCTCCTTCCCATTGCATCCGCCCCCACACGGTGGAACAATGACTTCCAGCAGGGAACAATGCCGCTCCCCGTGGTGTCTAACACTTCGAGAGCGGACAACGGGCTCACCCGCAAGGGTGATTCAGCAGTCGGCCAGGAATCGCAGGCCAGGCCCGCTAGCCATCAAGCCACGGCACCCAGTTCTACCTTTGCTAAAAAGGGCCGGGCTAGAAAGGCATCCAGTGTCCGATTGGGCGAGTGCTCTATCGTGGGGCCGAGACGAATCCGAGCTCGTCGGCGAGCTGCAGGCTGGCTCTGAATCCGCCTTCGACTGGCTAGTCACGCATTACCACGCCCCCGTTTTTAATCTGATTTTGGGCATGCTCGGTGACACCTCGGACGCCGCCGATGCCACGCAGGAAGTCTTTCTCAAAGCGTTCAAAGGGATTCGGAAATTTCGCGGCGGCAGCTCTCTCAAGACCTGGCTCTATCGCATCGCGATTCGCGAAGCGCTCAATCACCGCCGCTGGTTCAAGCGTCATCTGCAGAAAAACGTTTCGATTGACGTCGAACCCGAAGAAGGCCATTCGCCGCTCGAAATTGAAGACGGAGGAGCAACTCCCTTCGAGCAGCTGGCTTCGCTGGAAATTCAAGGCGCGGTGCAAAGCGCGCTGGCTCAAGTTCCGGATGTATTTCGCAGCGCCGTAATCCTGCGCGATCTGGAAGGTCTGAGCTACGAAGAAGTCGCGGAAGTTTTGGAATGCAGCGTCGGCACGGTCAAGTCCCGCATTTTGCGCGGGCGCCGAGCCCTGAAGGATTTGCTGGACCCGCTCTTGGGGGAGAGTAGTCATTCAACTCACGGGGATGCAAGCCACGCAGTAGCTCCAACCGGCTTGAAATCCTTGTTCGACGGAGCGAAAGAGGAAGTTCTATGAAGTGCGCCACGGTGAAATCTAATCTGGCAGGGTATCTGGACGGGCTCGCCGCTGCCGCGAGCAATTCCGAACGCATTCAGATGCGGCAACATCTGGACGCTTGCGTGGACTGCCGCGAAGAATTGCAGCGCTATCGCAAACTTTCTCTCTTATTGACCCGCGCGCCGCGCGTTGTTCCTCCAGCCGATCTTGCTGTTCGCATTAAAGTGGCCGCAGCCCAGGCGAAAGCCACACAGGATTGGTCGCATCGATGGCTGAGCGTGAAGGATCGCATTGAAATTCTTCAGGACAATGTTTTTCGTCCCCTCACCGTTCCCGCCACCGGCGGATTTTTCTCCGCCATTCTTGTTTTCGTCGTCATGCTGCACATGATGGTGCCCGGAATTTCCGTGCAAGCTGTTACCAACGACGTTCCGCTGAACTTGATGCAGCCCGCCGAGCTCATCGCGCTTTCCGATAATCCCGGTAATTGGGCGCCGGAGCAGCATGAAACCGAACTTTCACTGCCGCACGGTTTGCTCGTGGACGTCACCGTGGATCAGCGTGGTCAGATGGTGGATTACCAGATTCTCGCCGGCCCGGACAGCCAGGACATGCGCCATCAGCTGGATCAGATGCTTTTGTTTTCCCGCTTCCGCCCGATGATGAGTTTTGGCCGGCCCGCCGCGGGTGGCCACGTCATCCTCGGCTTCAGCGCGGTTCACGTCCGCGGCTAGTTGGGTTCATTCCAATTGCCTAAACCAAAGATGGCGGCAATTTATTTCCGGCGATTTGTTTTCGCTCTAATAATTTTTCTTTCCATTGTTTCCGCGAAAAGTTTTGCGCAATCATCGCCGTCCGGCTCAGAAAAATTTCTTTTTGACGCCGTCAATCGCGAACGCGCGCTGAAAAATCTGCAGCCGCTGCAATGGGACGCGAATCTCGCTTCCGCCGCGCGCATCCATCTTCACAAAATGGTCGAGCGCAATTTGCTCTCGCACCAATTTTCCGGTGAAGCGGATTTGACGAAGCGCGCAAAGGATTCCGGCGCGCACTTCAGCATGGTCGCGGAAAATATCGCCGAAGCGCCATCCGATTCTGAACTTCACATCGGCTGGATGAAATCCACTCCGCATCGCGAAAACATCCTGAATCCAAGATTGAACTCCATCGGCATCGCCGTGGAAATGCGCGGCACGCAATATTTTGCCGTGCAGGATTTTTCCACCGCAGTAACCGCGCTATCGAAGGAAGAACAAGAAAAGAAAGTCGGACAGCTTCTGCAAGCCCATGGATTGCTGCTCGCCAAGTCTTCTGAGGATGCGCGCAAAGCCTGCGATTCTTCAGCTGGATTTGCCGGCGCGCGTCCGCTGGCGATCACGCATTTTGAAGCGCCGGATCTGAATCAGCTTCCCGAACAACTTATTCGCACAATCAAGAATGGGGGTTATCGAACGGCTGCTGTCGGTTCGTGCAGCGCGGATGAGTCCGGGGGATTCTCACGATTCCGCATTGCTGTTTTGCTGTACTGAATTTGTTTTACTGGAATTACTCAGTCGATGCCGTGAATGCGCAGACTCACGAGCTGATCGATGGTGAGTTCTTTTCCGGTGCGCGATTTCATGTTCGCGATGAATTCCGGCGTCACGCCATGAATGCGCATCGCGATCAGCTGATCCGGTTCCGGATGCTTGTAGCCAAGCGACTGCACTTTCTCGATGAACTCCGGCGAAACGCCATGAATGCGGAAGGCGATTAGCTTTTGCAGCTCGACGTGGTCGTAACCTTCTTTCTTGAGCTGCGCGATCCACTCCGGAGTTGCTCCGTGAATGCGCATGGCGATGAGTTCATCTTCATCGGGCGAGTACCCCGATGCGCGAACGGAGCGCACCATTTCCGGCGTGACGCCGTGAATGCGAAATGCGATCAGCTTGTCGCTGTCGGTGGTGTTCAATCCTTCGGCGCGGATTTCGCGGATGAATTGCGAATTGACGTTGAAGATGCGGAACGCGATTAATTTGTCCGTATCGAGATTGCTGAGCTTTTCGTTCTTCATTTCCTTGGCGAAATTCAAGCTCACGTCCTGAACGGCCATGCCGAATATTTTGTCCGGATCAACGCTAAAGCCGAGGGCGCTCATGCCATCCGCGTACTTCCCATCGGGAAAAAAATGGAACACGCCGGCCCCTTCGCCATTGTCAATGTAGCCTTCGCAC
>Ga0210402_10003895_pt1 | contig 13822 bp, 12 predicted proteins | sample IncBWC7MmetaG_FD_161055 | JGI IMG/M metagenome (GOLD analysis project Ga0210402, IMG submission 161055) | Forest soil microbial communities from Barre Woods Harvard Forest LTER site, Petersham, Massachusetts, United States - Inc-BW-C-7-M | ecosystem: Environmental > Terrestrial > Soil >...
CCGGAAAAGGTGCTCGATAACGGCTGCGATCTGGTGGTGGAGCTGGTTGGGGGGATCGAGCCGGCGCGGAGTTTTATTGAGCGATCGCTGGCGCGCGGAAAGCACGTGGTAACCGCGAACAAGGCTCTGCTGGCGTTGGATGGGTTTAGCTTGATGCGGGCGGCGGAGATGAGGAAAGTCCGTTTGGGATTTGAAGCCAGCGTCTGCGGCGGCATTCCCATTATTCGCGCTCTTAGGGATGGTCTCGTGGGAAATAATATTCAGAAGTTGAGTGGAATTCTGAACGGTACCTGCAATTACATTCTCACCCGCATGACGGAGGATGGCTTCGAGTTTGCGGATGCACTGTGCGAAGCGCAGGCCAAAGGTTTCGCGGAGGCGGATCCGGCACTCGATATCGATGGCCACGATGCCGCACAGAAGCTGAAAATCCTGACCGAGTTGGCTTTCAGCGCGCAAGTGGACGCGGAGGCGGTGCAGGTCGAGGGGATTCGCGACATTGTCGCGGATGACGTACGAGCGGTGCGGGAATTGGGTTTTGTGATCAAGCATGTTGCGACTGCGGAATTGAATGGGGATGCGGTGGCGCTGAGTTGCGCTCCGGTTTTGCTGCCCGGGGCGCATCCACTGGCTGGCATTCGGGATGAGAATAATGCGGTGCTGGTTCGGGGAGATGCGGTGGGCGAGATGTTGTTTTCGGGCAAGGGCGCGGGTTCGCTGCCGAGCGCGAGTGCTGTGCTTTCTGACGTGGTGGACATTGCGTGCCACAAAGGCGGATTTTCCGTGAATCGTGGTGGAAGGGTTGCGGCTACGTCTCGGGATAGTGACGCGCGGCACTATCTTCGCTTTACGGTGGGGAGTCCGAGTGACATTGGTCCGATTACCGCTATGCTGGAGCGAAACCGGGTTGGAGTGGAGCGGGCTGCGGCGGTATGGGCACGGAGCGATTCCGCGAAACATCAGGTTCGGGTGCTTACCCATTCAGCGCCGCGGAGGGCGGTAGAGTCGTCGCTGCGCGACATTGCTGGGGCGGGCTTGTCGAAGGGAAAGAGTACGGTTTTACGAGTTGCGGATTAGGCTTCCACGCTTCGCTGATTTTAAAGGCTTTAAAACCGTTGCGGATCGCTGTTTTTGGAGTTCTTACGTCCCCCACCTTCGTTCTTGTGCATCCGTGTTTCCGTTGATATAATCTAACTAACTGGTTAATTAACAGTGATGAAGACACTGGCTTCTAAATCGCGTCTGGGGTCCCGGGGGCGTCCGGAGCAGAGCCGGGCTGCGATCTTGCAGGCGGCGGTACGCGAATTTGCCCAGGAAGGCGTTGCGGGGGCGAGAACGGACGCCATTGCCCGTGCCGCCCGGGTGAACAAGGCGCTTCTTTATTACTACTTCAAGGACAAAGAGGCTTTGTACGGCGCGGCGCTTGATCAGGTGTTTGGAGGCTTGATCGCTTGCGTGGGAGAGGTTTTGTCACGCGACCTGCCTCCGCGAGAAAAGATTCTCGCCTATGCGGGAGCGCATTTCGATTACGTGGCGAGTCATCCGCTGTATCCAAGAATTGTGCAGGGCGAAATGATGGGGGCCGGCCGGGGGCGGGCGAACCACCTTGAGAAAATCGTAAAAAAGTATTTTCGCCCGCTGTTTGGCCGGATCGCGGAAGTTCTCAGGACGGGCCAGGCCTGCGGCGAGTTCCGAGCAGTGGACCCGCTGCATTTTATTCCTTCGATGATCGCGGTGATTGTTTTCTACTTCACGAGCGCGCCCGTGATGCGGGTCATGACGGGGAAAGATCCGCTCTCTCCGGAACGGATCGCCGCGCGGCGAAAGGCAGTGCTGGACTTTATTTCAGCCGCGTTGTTCCAGGTTTCCGAAACAACGCAGCGAGGAGCACGACGGTGAGTGTTCGCAATAAATTCCTGATCATTCTCGGCGTGATCTTCAGCATATCGCTGACCTACTATCTGTTATCCACGCCGCGCAGTCGCGATCTGATTCTGATCGGTACGGTGGATTCGAACCAAGTGATCGTGAGCCCGCAGATAGAAGGGCGGCTGGCGAAGTTGCTGGTCGATGAGGGAACCCAAGTCAAGCAGGGCGATCTGATCGCGGTGCTCGATCCCTCAGAACTGGAGGCGCAAGAGCGCGCCGCTGCAGCGACCATCGACAGTTTGAAATCGAAGGTGGCTGAGACACAGTCGACTTTGCAGGCGACGCAGGGATCGACTTCGAGCAGCGTGGTAAACGCCCAGGCGCGGCTGCAGTCGACGCGCGCGCAATTGCTGCAGGCTGAAGCCACTCTGGAACGCACGGAGAGCGACAGCCGCCGCATGATTGAACTGGCAAACCAGGGAGTCGCTTCTGATCAAGAGCGAGTGCAGGCCGAAACGAATCTCGCAGCGCAGAAGGCGCTGGTGCAATCGCTAAAGGATCAAGTCAGCGCTGCCGAGGCCGATCTGAACATGGCGGTCGCCAACACCCATCAGGCGCACGCGGCGCAGAGCACGGTTGAATCCACACGGGCCCAAGTCTCCAATGCTGAGAGCATGTTGAAGCAAGCGGAAGTTCGCTTGGGGTACACCAAGATTTATGCTCCGGTGACGGGCACGGTTTCGGTGCGCGCGGCTCGCGAAGGCGAAGTGTTGAATGCGGGGCAGCCGATTGTGACCATCGTCGACCTGGGCGATACCTGGGTGCGTGCCGCGATTCCGGAGACGGATGCGGATCACATCGGCCTCGGAGACACGTTGCGCATTCGATTGCCGGGCGGAACGGTTACTTCGGGCAAGGTGTTTTTTAAATCAGCCGAAGCGGACTTTGCCACGCAGCGCGACGTCGGCCGTCGCAAGCGAGACATCAGAACCATTGTGCTCAAAGTTCGGCTGGAGAATCCAAAAGGTGCGTACGTTCCGGGCATGACCGCGGAGGTTTTGGTTTCGCCGGATCAGTTGAAGGGTACGGCACGGGAGAACGTGTCAGCGGAAGAGCATCCATGATTGCGGATCTCGGAGCTCGCGGTGGGTCGAGCGGAGACGCTCCTACGAACGGCCACGGCCCGGGCGGCGATCCCGCTGCGTTTAACGCGATCCAAGTGGAGCACATCGTCAAGAAATATGGCGATTTCACGGCGGTGGATGACGTTTCCTTCAACGTCAAGGAAGAAGAAATTTTCGGTCTGCTGGGGCCGAATGGCGCGGGCAAGTCCACGCTGATACGAATGATGACGACACTGATTCCGATCACCGCGGGGACGGCTCGCATTGCTGGTCACGACGTGCAGAAGGATCCGGACGCGGCCCGGCGGGCGATTGGAGTAATTCCGCAGGCGCTGACCAGCGACCTGGACCTCACCATCGAAGAAAATCTCAATATTTACGCCAAGCTCTATGACGTTCCTGCGAAAAAGCGAAGAGCCGCGATTGACGAGTTGCTGGAACTAGTTGATCTGACGAAGTGGCGTTCGGCGCAGACCAAAACGTTGTCTGGCGGCATGCGGCGGCGGCTCGAGATTGCACGCGGCCTGGTACACAGTCCGCGAATTTTCTTTTTGGACGAGCCCACTACCGGATTAGATCCTGTGTCCCGGGTGGCGGTTTGGGAGATGCTGACCAATATCAAAAGTCACAGGCAGCTGACGATCCTGATCACGACTCACTACATGGACGAGGCTGATCGTCTGTGCGATCGCATTGCCATCGTGGACCACGGCAAGCTGGTCGCACTCGATACCCCGCCGGCGCTGAAGGCGAGTGTGCCGGGGTCCAACGTAATTGAAGCCCAGTTCGACAATGCCCCTCCGTCTTGGGAGGAGCAGATGAAGAAAATGACTGACGTGACCTCGGTGCAGCATGAGGGTGCCGGTATGTACCGCGTGCTGACTGCAGATGGATCGAGGACTACGACACAGCTTGTGGAAACGGCGGTGCACGCTGGGGTCAAGATCCGATCGCTCTCCGTGCAGAACACCACACTGGACGATGTCTTTGTTCACTACACCGGGCGGCAGTTGCGTGATGAACTGGTGAAGGCGCATGCCTTCGTGATGCCACCCAGGCCGGGGTTGCAGCCGTGAATCACATTCTCGCGATTGTCGAACGTGAAATGCGCAAGTTCTTTCGCTCTCCGGCGCTGATGATGGCGTCGATGATTTTTCCGCTGGTGCAACTCATCGTGCTGGGCAATGCCTTCGGCGGAAAAATCAAGGATGCGAAACTTGGGCTTGTCGATCAGGACGGGGGCACGCAGGCGCTCAAGATTCGTCAGGCTTTTGATTCCGTCCGCGCCAACATGCGGACCTTCGAACCGGTCTATTACAACGACCCGAAGACCGCGATGGACGATGTCCGCAACGGCAAGATCCAGGGCGCTGTCATTATTCCACCACAGTATTCGCGACGAGTGTACGAGCAGGATCAGCCGCGGATTGCGCTGGTCGTCGACAACAGTGACAATTTCATGAGTTCGACGCTGGAGGACGAACTCACGAGCATTACCAACGCGCTCAACCAGCCCGCAATCGAGCCCCGAATTCTGCAGCAGACGGTGCTGCAGATTGTGGAGCTTTATCCTTACATCGAATACATGAAGTATCTTCTGCCGGGCTCGATCACGCTGGCGATGTTCGTTTCCGTGATGATTGGCGGAGGCATGCTTTACATCGACGATAAGGCTCGCGGTGTGCACGAAGGATATTTGGTTACGCCCATCACCAAGACCGAACTCGTTTTCGGGCTCAACGCTGCAGGAGCGATCAAGGCAGTAATGACCGGAGTCGTAATTACTGTGATTGGTTCGCTGCTCGCGGGTGTGGGGACGGTGTTCAATCCCGCCACCGCTCTGCAATTGCTGATCCTGATTGTGCTGACCTCAATCGCATTTAATACCATGATGTTTCTGCTGATGGTCCGCGTGGAGGATCCACTGGTGCCGCGTGCGATTTTCGGAATTCTTAACACGCTGCTGTTTTTTCCGAGCGGGGCAATCTATCCTATCCAAGCGTTTCCCAAATGGTTGCGAGGCATCGCGGCAGTGGACCCCTTCACCTTTGCAGTACACGGGTTCAAGTCGATACTGCTCAAGGAAACGGGAATGTCCGCCATCCTACCGGATATGGTTTACCTCTCCATCTTTGCTTTCATCACGCTGGCCGTGGCCACACCGTTGTTCAAGAGAACTCTCTAACAATTGCGTAGTTTGGTAATTCAAGAGCTTTCCATTTTCCGCGCCTTAACAATTAAACAGTATCCGGTCACACAATTGCGCGATTTATTCGGGAACTTTTTGTTCTTTGCTGGTTTCCGTTATGCTTATAGCTGCCATGACGCTGATGGATGCCCAACAGTACGATCCTACGCGGGACCGCCGCCGGCGAAGGCGAATCGTCGGTGTGATTATTCTCGTTCTCATCGCTGCGTGGGTGGTTTATCACTATCGCAATCATCCCGAGCGGAAAGCGGCGAGCCAGTTCTTTGCGGCATTGCAAAGCCAGAACTACGAGGCCGCGTACGCGGCGTGGTTTCGCGACTCTGATTGGAAACAGCACCCGAATAAATATTCTGCGTACCAATTTAATGACTTCTATCGCGACTGGGGCCCGGGTGGGGAGTGGGGCCTGGTGAAGTCTTATGCGGTTGATTGTTCGCTGAGCCCGGGCGGTGGTAGCGGGGTAATTGTTCAAGTCACGGTGAACTCTCGCGCCGAACACGCGTACGTCTGGGTGGAGAAATCCAACAAGACTTTGTCTTTCTCTCCCAATGAAATTGAGTGTGGCAACTGGTGGACCTGGGTCACGGAGTAGGGACGATTACCTCAGCGGCTGAAGCCCTTGATGGTTACAGTTCAACGGGCACGGCTGAAGCCGACTTCTGCCGAAAAAGAAAGCTGATTAAGCCGGATCCAAGCGATGGAGTCTTACTCAGATTAACTATTATTCAGGAGGATCTGTCCGCGTGAACGGTGAACGCCCGTCGGTTATTGTTCTGTGCCTTGTCTTGGTTGGGTTTTCATCGCTTGCCCTCTTCGCGCAGACGGCTTCTTCCTCTGACGAGTCGGGCAATTTCCGGCTGCACAAGTTCGAACAGCCTATCGGGGAAGAGAGCTACACGATTAGCCACGACGGCAACACTCTCACCCTGAAATCTGATTTTTTGTTTACCGATCGCGGAACAAAGGTCCCTCTCTCTGCCACGCTGAAGGCGACAAACGACTACGCGCCACAGGCCTTCATCATAAAAGGCAACACTTCGCGGATCTCGGACATCGATTCGGAAGTCGAAGTCAGCGGCTTGAACGCGACGGTCCGTCAAGGTAAGCAAACACAGACCGTCGGCGCGCCGCAGAGTTTTTTCACCATAGCTGGCTATGCGCCGGTAGCTGTGCAGATGGCGCTCATTCGTTACTGGCGAGCGCACGGTTCGCCGGTGCAATTGCCGACTCTTCCTTCCGGCGAATTAAAGATCCAGGATCGTGGTCCTGAGACCGTCGAAGTCGAGGGGCGCAGCGTGGCATTGGAGCGCTACAGCATCCGCGGGCTCATCTGGGGGATGGAAACGCTCTGGATGGATGGCAAAGATAATTTGGTGGCGTTGGTCACCACTGATGCGGAGTTCGATCACTTCGAAGCGCTGCGCGAAGAATATGAACCGGCACTCTCGAAGTTCGTTGCCAGCGCGGCACGTGACCAGATGGCTGCGCTTTCCGAACTCAGCCACGGGCTTGCAGGAGCCCGCAACGGTTTACTGGCATTTGTCGGAGCCACCGTGATCAAGGGAACGGGCGAACCGCCCATTGCAAATGCCACAGTCGTGATTCGCGACAGCAAGATCATTGCCGTCGGGTCGAGCAACGAAGTGAAAGTGCCGCCCGGAGCGCGGCGTATTGACGTTGCAGGAAAGTACATCATCCCGGGTTTGTGGGATATGCATGCGCACTATGAGCAGGTGGAGTGGGGACCGATCTACCTGGCGGCGGGCGTGACCACCGTGCGCGATGTGGGCAATGAGTTTGAGTTCATCACGGCGGTACGGGACGCGGTGAACAGCGGCGAGGGACTCGGTCCTCACATGCTGCTTGCCGGAGTCGTGGACGGGGACAGTTCCTACGCGATTGGCGTCGCCCGCGTGAACTCTCCCGCCGACGCCGAGACGTGGGTGCAACGCTACCATGACGCCGGGTTCCAGCAGATGAAGATTTACAGCTCGATGAAGTCCGAGAATGTGAAAGCCGTCTGCACCGACGCGCACCGACTGGGGATGACGGTTACCGGCCACATTCCAGAAGGCATGAACGCATATGACGGCGTGAATGATGGAATGGACCAGATCAACCACATTCAGTACGTCCTCAATCTGCTCAAGCCAAAAGATTTTGATTCAAAGAAGGCAACACGAGAGGAAGTTGCGAAGATGATGTCGTCGCTCGATGTGAATTCGGACGCAGGCAGAGAGGCGGTTGCGTTCCTGCAAAAACACAATACCGTGATTGATCCGACCATGGCGTTGATGGAATTCGTTGAGCGTACGGCAGATATGCCGGTGGACAAGTTCGAGCCCGGGGTCGACCACGTCGCTCCGGAATTACGCGAGCAGTTGATTAATGGAGGATTGCCGCCGGAGCGCGCCGCCACCGGCCAGAAAATCGTGCAGGAAGAGTTGGCGATCATTGGAGCGCTTCATCACGCGGGCGTGCGCATTGTGGCCGGGACCGACCAGGCCGTGCCGGGGTATTCAATTTACCGCGAGATCGAGTTGTATAACCAGGCTGGCTTCACGCCGATGGAGGCGCTGCAGGCTGCGACCATCGTGCCTGCGCGGGTGATGAACGTGGACCGCGGGAGCGGCTCGATCGAAGTTGGCAAACGGGCGGATTTCGATATTCTCGACGCCAACCCGCTGGAGAACATTCACAACATTCGCAGCGTTCACGAAGTGGTCGCGAACGGCGTGTTGTACGAAAGCGCGCCGTTGTGGGAGAGCGTTGGCTTCAAACCTTAACGCTGATCTGCTCCAAGGTCTTTTGCAGCGATGCCTCGTCCGCTACGTTGAGACATTTCTGTGAGCGGTCAATCTGACGCATCAGGCCGCAGAGGACTTTCCCCGGGCCTATCTCAATGAAGGTCTGCACGCCTTTGGCGATCAGCACGCGCATGGATTGCTCCCACTTGACTGCGCCCGTGACTTGACGGATCAGTGCGTCGCGGCAGGCATCTCCATTTCTTAGCAGCACTGCGTCGACATTGCATACGACGCCGGCCGCAGGCGTGTTAAAGGCGATGGACGAGAGATCGACGGCCAGGCGATCTTGCGCTGGCTTCATCAGGGAGCAATGAAATGGGGCGCTGACCGGCAGGACCTTTGCGCGCTTGGCGCCGCGTTGGTCGGCCAGATTGGTAGCGCGCTCGACGGCTGCGGTGTGTCCGGAAATCACGATTTGCTCCGGGGAATTGATGTTGGCAGGATCGCAAACCTCGCCTTGTGCGGCATCACTGCAGGCTGCGGCGACCTTCTCGAATTCCATGCCGAGAACTGCCGCCATCGTGCCCACACCCACAGGAACGGCTTCCTGCATGTACTTGCCGCGATGACGCACGGTGCGGACCGCGTCTGCGAAGCTGAGGGTTCCGGCAGCAACGTGGGCGGAGTATTCGCCCAAGCTGTGTCCAGCGACGAAATTGGGCATGAGGCCTTTCTCGTTTATGATTCGCCAGGCCGCCACGGACGCGCTCAGAATCGCTGGCTGCGTGATTTCGGTGAGGCGAAGCTGGTCCTCGGGACCTTCGAAGCAAAGCTCGGAGAGCTTATAACCCAGGGTCTCGTCAGCTTCTTCAAAGGTTTGCCGGGCTATGGGAAATTTCTCGGCAAGTTCTTTGCCCATACCGACCGCCTGCGACCCCTGGCCGGGGAAAAGAAATGCGATGGGTCCAGTGTTGTGTGAAGTCATAGAGTCGCTTTTAGACAGGAAATTTCTTCACCGACGACACAGCCAGTTCTTAGCCGTTCATAGCTCGACTGCGTTAGGCTCAGAATAGGTAGGAACGGGAGAAAGCATCAGCTTCTCCCGCTCCGTAGTTCTACTCCTCATTACTGAAGTCCTCGCGGATGGGCTCCTTGAAGTCCTTGGCATATGGGGGAATTTTACAGGCGGTGGAGTCGCAGCGCACTTCCGAATAAGCAAACAGCGATTCGTGTCCGAGCTTGTCGACCGCGGCGACGGAAACGAAGAAGCTGTCGCCGGGCTGCAGACCAAGCTCCTGCGCGGTGATTACTCGCTTAGTGTCGTGCGTAACGGTGATTCGCTGCCGATAGAAGTTCTCGGCTACGGACCGGGCTGCTGCGACGAAGTGGTCGACATTTCCCCCCGTCGGATTGTCGAACTTTATCTGTATTCCCTGAACAGAGTTGCCCTGGGCGTTGAAGTTCTGGGGCGATCCGGGGGCGCGCGCCAAACTGGCGGCGGAGGCCGCTATCACTTGGGCGATGGTTGCGGCATAGGTTGGAGTAATGAACTTCACCAGGTCGTGCGGCGAATGCTGGTGGGTAGTGATGAACTGCGGGTCTTTACAGAAGGCCGGAATCTGGATGGGCGGCGGGCACGGTAGAATCGGTTGGCCGCAGGTGTTATTAACGGGCGAAGGCGAGCACTCGAAGGTCTCCATGAGCCGTACGGCGGGGTAACCGTTGTTGATGAAGGAGACATGGTCACTGGCGCGGCCGGGCCGATCTTCACGCAATTCCGGCTCCATAGTGATCGCGGGGACATAAGCGCCGCCCCAGGTGCCGACATAACGCATTACGCCGCGCGAAGGCGAGGTGTTGTCGGTCTTGCCGTCCGGGGTGTTTTGCTGCTGTTCGCGCGGAATTCCGGACGAGTATAAGCGGAACTTCTTGAAGTCGGCAGGCTTGTTGGCAGATTTGTCGCCACCGGGAATGTCCGTGTTCAGCATCGCGATCACTTCAGGATTCGTGAAGTAACGGCTGAGATTGGCGGCAATCGAGCCCGAGCCGTATAGTCCTTGTTCTTCTCCGGAAAACGACATGAACACGATGGTGGCATCGAAAGTATGTCCGGCAAGGACTCTTGCGAGTTCAAGCACCACACCCGTCTGACCGCCAGAATCGTTGCCGCCGGGCGCGTCGGAAACGCTGTCATAAACATTAGTCGTGCGCGAATCGTAATGACCGCCGACAATCACCAGACGGTTGGGGTGTACTCCGGGCAGCCAGGCAATCACGTTGTAGGTTGGCGAAGTTGTACAGTTAGGATGCGAGAACTGATCAAGCCTGACTTGGAGCCCGGAAATGGCGCTGTACTGTTTGAAGAGGAAGTCGCGGGCTGCAGTCACACCGTGCCCTTTTTCGGGTTCGCCCGAGCAGGATTGGCGAGTCCTGAAGTTCTGCATCGTGGTTGCGGTGTTTAGAATGTTGCCTGAATTCACATTGCTGACGATAGTGCTGATTTCCGGATCTGTCTTTATGTCACTCCTCTGAATATCACCGCTCCGAGCAAGGCCCAGGAGCATGAAGGACAGGATGACGAGATACGGCAGAACGCGGTTGGCAAGCGGTCGCTTCATAGATAAGCCTCCTTGCAGGATCGCAAGATTTGGTTGGGTGGAAACCTGGATGTCCTTTTCGACATCGAAAACGGCCTCCATTGTACTCCGATCTCGCCTAGTCGCGACCTTGCAGAGGCTTTTTCTATAGGAGCAGCCGGAGGCCTGGCACCCGCGTTGGGACGTTCAGGATCGCTCCATCTGCTAGTTTGTCGGATATTTACGCGATGGTCGGAGAGACGTTGCTGGCAACGTCTTCGATTCCGTTGCGTGCCGCCCGCGCCGCTCGAATCCCAATCAATGTTCTTTCGATTTCTGCATTGATCGGGTGCTCGGCGAATTCCGCTGCCACACGAATCGCATTCTTGATCGCATTGGCGTTCGATGAACCGTGGGTGATGAAGCAAACGCCCTTCACCCCCAGCAGCGGCGCCCCGCCGTATTCCGTATGATCCAGACGTTTCTTGAAATCGGCGAATGCGCTACGCGAGAGCAAAGCGCCAACCTGCCGCGTAATGGTTGCTTTTAGCGATTCCTTCAGCGTCGAACGAACGAGGTTGGCGACACCTTCTGAAATCTTCAGCGCAACGTTGCCCACGAACCCGTCGGCGACAATTACGTCTACTTTGCCGTTGTACAGGTCGCGGCCTTCTACGTTGCCTACGAAATTCAGCGGTAGCTTTTGCAGAAGCCGGAAGGCCTCGCGGGTCAGTTCGTTTCCCTTGGTCTCTTCCTCGCCGATGGAAAGCAATCCCACTCGCGGACGTCTGGTTCCGAACAAAGTGCGGAAATAGATCTCGCCCATAACCGCGAATTGCTCCAAATTGTGCGGTTTGCTGTCGACATTAGCGCCAACGTCCAGAAGGCTGGCAACTGTACCGATCGCGGTGGGGAAGACCGCCGCGAGCGCGGGACGGTCCACGCCTGGGATTGCGCCCAGCACCATTTTCGCCGTGGCCATCGCGGCGCCGGTGTTTCCCGCCGTAATGAACCCTGAGGCGCGCCGGTCACGCACCAGTCGAATGCCAACCCGCATGGAGGAATCGCGCTTGGCGCGTACCGCCTGCACCGCTTTGTCGTCCATGCCGATGACTTCGCTGGCATGCACGACATCAATGGGGAGCCCGGCGGCAGTGGGATAGCGGGCCAACTCGGCCCGGAGAACGGGTTCCGGGCCAACTAGGAGGACGTGGACATCGTAATGCCGCGCCGCCTGGATTGCCCCTTCGATCTCAGGTTTTGGCCCGCGGTCCGAGCCCATCGCGTCCAAGGCTATGACGCTTGGCATGAGGTGGCGGTGCTAGCTGGCTTCCTCGACATTCAAAACTTCGCGGCCTTTGTAGTAGCCGCACTTGGGGCAGGCCCGATGCGGCATCTTGCGCTCGTGGCAGTTCGGACATTCGGAGAGTGCATGGCTCTTGAGCGAGTCATGCGCGCGCCGGCTTCCGGTGCGGGCTTTGGAGTGTCGCCGTTTTGGATTTGGCATTTAGATTCCTTTTTATGTAGGCGCGAGCGTCCTCGCCCGCACGCATTTTTCCTAATCAATGTTCCAACTTGCTGCGAAGATCTTTCAGTGCTGTCCAACGCGGATCTTCTGTCGGCTCCGCGCAAGAACATTGTTCCAGATTCAGGTTCGCTCCGCAGTGCGGGCAAAGCCCCTTGCAATCCTCACGGCAGATGACTTTCAAAGGGACGGCCAACAATACCTGCTCCCGCACCGCATCTTCGAGCAGTAAACCCTCACCGTGATAATAGCTGACCTCAGCTTCGGCGCCGGTTACCGAAAGCTCCTCCCGGCCAGCGTCAGCGCCGAGCGGCCGGTACAGCAGATCAAACTTGCGCCTTACATCCTGAATGACCGGCTCCAGGCAACGAGCGCAGGGCAATTCAAGTTTTGTGGAAATCTCCCCATTTACCCGTATATCCTTGATCGGCTGATGCTTTCCGTGATGCTCCTCAATCAGTTGAGCGCGCCCGGCTGCGTGCAGCGGGGTGCTCTGCTGAAGATCCGGCCCTAGATCGAGCACTCCTGGACCATACTCCTCCTCAAAATCGACAGGATGGAGTTCCAACTCTTTGATTTCGATGAGCATCGAGGTCCCCCGCGCCCCCAACTCACACCGCGAAGGAACGCGGAAGCACGCTCAGAGGCGTAACTTCTCCAGGGAGCGAAGTTCAAGGATAAAGGCCGCAGGAGCGGAGTGTCAAGAAGAGCAGGATGTCAGGCTATGGACTTTCTCTTGACTTCCACTTCCGAGCAGCGTAACGTCGCCTGCGAATTCCGGCATTCACCTTCGCTTGAGGAGGTTGTTCATGGTTTCTCTCGCAGCTCTCTGGCTTCCTATCATTTTGTCCGCTGTTATCGTCTTTGTGGCCAGCTCTATCATGCACGTGCTGCTGAAATACCACCAGAGCGATTGCCACCAGATTCCCGACGAGGACAAGTTCCTGGCTTTGCTGCGCCCCGCCAACCTCAAGCGGGGCTTTTATGTCTTCCCTTACTGTCTGCCGAAGGACATGAAGACGCCAGCCGCAATGGAGAAATATAAGCAGGGACCAGTGGGCTTTATGACCATCATGCCCAGCGGTCCGCCCGCCATGCCGAAGTTTCTGGTGCAATGGTTTATTTATTGCCTGCTGATCGGTTTCTTCGTTGCTTATCTCGCCGCGCACACGATTCCGTTTGGTGCAAACTATCTGGTGGTATTTCGCGTTGTCGGGACGGCCGCCTTCCTTGCCTACGGTTTGGGCCACGTGAGCGACGGAATCTGGAAAGGCCAGACCTGGTCGATGACCATCAAGGAAGTTGTCGATGGACTTGTCTACGGCTTGCTGACCGCCGGGACTTTTGGCTGGCTCTGGCCGCGCTAGAGCCAGGGGCATGTAGGCATTTCGGATTAGGGCTCGTGCCGGCGCAGAAGGACGAGCTTCACATGTCGCACGAAGTTGCCGGATTCGTATCAGGGCATCGCTTCAGCGATTCCGGAAACAGCCTCACTACCCGTCGCGTCATCAGGCATTGCACAAAACCCGCGACGAGTTCACGACCACGTTCGTAGAAGGTTGCCGAAAGGGAATGCATGGGCTACAACTAAGTCGTCTGGTTGACTAGATCGTAAAGTGTATCGGGCTTCTGCATGGTTGATGCCACGACTCCGACGCCCGCAACTTTGAGTACGGGCCGACGTTGGTGGGCGAACGCGCGTACCTCGTTCTTCTGGATGGTGATTGTTGCTTTCGGCGTGCGCTTCGGGTACATTGTCATCGGACACACCT